>Ga0180432_10001344_pt1 | contig 39007 bp, 62 predicted proteins | sample SS_ome_10_FD_132414 | JGI IMG/M metagenome (GOLD analysis project Ga0180432, IMG submission 132414) | Hypersaline lake sediment archaeal communities from the Salton Sea, California, USA - SS_1_MS_2 metaG | ecosystem: Environmental > Aquatic > Non-marine Saline and Alkaline > Hypersaline >... | reverse complement strand
GGCGCGGCTGCTCATCACTCACGTCATTTCCTCTGATCGACACATCAAGTGGGACGAATTTTAGTTTAGCATGGGAAGGCTGCTCATCGCTTACATCGTTTCCACTGATCGACACCTCCAGCGGGACGAGTTTTTCTTTTGCATGGCGCAATTGCACCTCACTCACGTCATTTCCTCTAATCGACACCTCCAGCGGGACGAATTTTACAGAAACATGGCGCAATTGCACCTCACTCACCTCTTTCCCTCTGCTAGACACATCCAGCGTGACGAATTTTAGTCGAGCATGGCTAGCCTGCTCGTCACTCACATCGTTTCCTCTGATCGACACATCAAGTGGGACGAATTTTAGTTTAGCATGGGGCGACTGCTCGTCACTCACATCTTTTCCTCTGATTAACACATCCAGCGGGACGAATTTTGTTCAAGCATGGGACGGCTGCTCCTCTCTCACATCGTTTCCTCTGATTAACACATCCAGTGGGACGAATTTTAAAGAAACATGGCTCAACTGCACCTCACTCACATCATTCCCTCTAATTAACACATCCAGTGGGACGTATTTTCAGGCAGCATGGCGCAACTGCTCATCGCTTACATCTTTCCCAGCTAACTTCTTTGATAGCTGGACAGGTACACCTGTCGATAACTGTTTCGTAAACGCATGGGACGGTTGTTCATCACTCACCGCCACATCGGTAGAGAACATCCTAAATAGCCTTGACACATCAGGTCAGTCTGCCCCTGCTTCTGGCGTTGACATCACAATCGATTATGACGCAGGCACGGGTACGCCATCGGTATCGACAGCGGTTACGAATCTTAAGTCTCGCGGGTGGACAATCACATTAAACGGAGTGGCGCAATAATGAAATATCTTACCCAATCTCACAAAACCCCGCCGCGCCACGTCCAGCATGACGGGATGCTGACCCCGACAGCGCCGCTGATCAAGCGCGAAGACACAGCCGCGCTCGCAGTGCTTGGCATCTATCCGCACGTCACGGCATCAGGCGATGCGCCGCTCGGCTATACCGACTGGCAATTCGACGGAACCCAATACACCCGCAAACCGGCTGGCACTCCAGAAGAGCGCGAGGTTGCTCGAAAGGAAAACCAACGCGCTGCCGCCAGTCTTTCTCGGGCGCAGTTCAAATTGGCGCTTCTCGCCGCAGGGTACCTTGACGACATCGAAGCCGCGTATCCATCGTGGCCTCGGAACATCCAGATCATGTGGGATGACAGCAGCACGTTTGATCGGATGCACCCAGACCTGATTCAGCTTGGTGAGGCGATGGGCTACACTGACGAGCAGATGGACGCGCTGTTCGGGATCGAGTCGCCATTAGACCCGGAGCAATCCTAATGCCACTCGAAATCGGCAAGCGTTACCGGATCAAGGGCCAGATCGTCACGATCCGCTCCAGCAACGCACAGGGCAAGAAAAAGGCTGCGGTCACTGCCGAGGGCCGCGTGATCAACTTCGGCCAAGAGGGCGCAACCGTCAGGCCTGGCACCGAGGCTGGCAATGCGTATTGCGCTCGATCCGCTGGCATTGCATCCGGCGCTCGGGATCGACTGACACCGAATGATCTGGCGCGTGCGGATTGGCACTGCGTTGGAGCCACCAGCAGGGAGGACGGGCCTAGCCCGATTGACTAATGCCTGCACAGCGATGCCAGAAGGGCGGAAAGCGCGGCTGGAAGTGGGGCCAGTCTGGAGCCTGCTACACCGGGCCGGGAGCCAAGGCGAAGGCTGAACGCCAGGGCCGCGCTATCCGCGCTGGGGGCTATCGTGGTCGCTGACTGGTACACGCTGCCTGGAACGCCGTCAGACATGCTGACGAGCGAGCGTCAGGGTACGCGGCGGCTGAAGACCGACGTGGGATCAACGGCGTTCTACGAGGGCCGCGAGTTCTACACGTTCCGGCAGTTCGACATTGCGCCGGACGCCACCGAGGTCATCAAGGTAGTGGCGACTGGTGACACCATCGTGCAGACGTTCGGCGCTGTGCTGATTCTCGGCGAGTGCAGCATCGAGCTTGTGGTCGGCGGTACCGAGGGCGGTACTTTCAGCACGCCACTGCCGATCCTGCCAGCCAACGGCATGAGCGAGGCACCGAGCGTTGCCGCTGGCGTCACCATGGCGGCTGGCGGTACGCACACCGGCGGAACGGTGGTGGATGTGCTGCTGCTGAACGCAGGCAGCCCGGCAACGCAGGCGAACGAAATCAGCGCCAGCGAGGATTTGCCGCTGGGCTTCCCTGCGGGCACGTACTATATCCGCATCAACAGCATCAACACGGCGGACGCGGAAGGCCTATTCCGGGCACGATGGGAGCAGCGGGCATGACGATTACAGTCGGAACGAACAGCTACATCACCCGCGCTGCCGCGATTGCCTACGCTGCGGAGCGTGGTGTGACGCTCGCTGATACGGCGGCCACCGACGTGCTGCTGATCAAGGCCACCGACTACATGGAGACGCTGGAAGGCCGGTATCGAGGCACGCGCACCGACGCCGACCAGGCGCTCGCATGGCCGCGCTCTGGTGCAATCATTCGCGGCTACGAGGCGGACGACGAGACCGTACCGGCGCTGGTCGAGCAGGTACAGAAGGAACTGGTGTTGGATCTGAACGGTGGCGTTGACCTGTACAACAGGACCGACCGCCAGCACATCACGCGGGAGCGGGTCGATGGCGCTGTCGAGGTGGCGTATGCCGAGCCGACCGTTGTCGGCGAGCGCGTCATCCAGTCACAGGCCATGGCGCTGATCCGACAGATCACCCGTGGCCAGGCTATCGTGCTGGAGCGGTCATGAGCGCGTTCTACGATCGGATGCAAAGCGTGGCGTCTGACCTGCTGGAGCGGTTCGGGCAGACGGTCACGTTCACCCGCATCACCGGTGGCGGTATCGATCCGGTGACTGGCGTGAGCACGCAGACCACCACCACGATTGAAACCGTCGGCACACTGCGCCGGTATCCGAACAGCCTGATCGACGGGACGCGGATTCAGTCCACAGACCGCGAACTGGTCATCCGCGCCACCGAGATCGAGCCGCGATTGAGCGATACGGTGACGATCGACGGTGCGACGTATGCCATTCAAGAGGTGCAGACCAGCAGTCCAGCGGGCACCGACCTTGCGCACTTTGTGAGGGTGCGGGCATGAGTACGCCGCAGCTTTTCCAAGCTGACATCGAGCGGTTCGCGAAGGCGTTGAAGCAAGACCTCGACACCGTGACACGGGCAGTCATCGTGGAGCTGTTCAACGGGATCATCCGGGACACCCGCGTTGATACCGGGCGACTGCGAGGAAACTGGCAGGTTTCACTCGACAACCCGGTGACGACGCAGACCGACCGTCTGGACACTGTGCCGCAGGGATCGCCAGGTGGATCAGCGCAAGCCGATGTGCTGGCGACTGTGCAAGCAGGGCGCGTGAACTGGCTGTCGAACAACCTTCCCTACGCCGAGGTCTGGGAAGAACGCGACGGCATGGCGCGGCGGAATATCGCACGGCTGGAGCGCACCGTGGAGCAGGAGGCGCGTCGTGTCCGCCGTTAGGATCGACCAGGCGTTCGTGCAGGCGTTCATTGACGGTGCGTTCGGCCTGCCGATTGCACACGAGAATATCGCCTACACGCCGACGACGGGCACCGCCTACGTCGAACTGTCCACGCTGGCAAATGACGTGACCGGCTACGATTTGAGCAGCCGTGACATCACCGACGGCATATTTCAGGCAATCCTGCGCTACCCGGTCGGGACTGGCGCGATTGCAGCGAAAACGAAAGCTGAGGAGATATTCCGGGCTTTCCCGATTGGCTCGCTGGTGGAATACGACGGCCAAGCAGCGACCATTGCCAGCCAACAGCGGCAACCTGGGGCCGCACAGGACGGCTGGTATTCTGTCGTCATTACGCTCGGCTATCGAGCAAAACTCGCGCGAGGTAATTCATCATGAGCATTTCTGGAGCATTTACGTCTGCCGGTACGACGATCGGCATCAGCAGCACTCTCCCGGCCACCTATGACGCCAGCGGCTACGGGGCGCTGTCCTACTCGGCTGTCGGCGAAGTCACCGACCTGGGCGAATTTGGCCGCGAATACGCGCTGGTCACGCACAACCCGCTGGGCGCACGCCGCACGGTCAAGCGCAAGGGCAGCTACAACGACGGCCAGGTGGCCATGACTGTTGCCCGCGTCCCGACCGACACCGGGCAGGCCGACATCATCACCGCGCTCGACTCTGACGATCCGGTGGCTTTCGAGATCGTGCTTCAGGACGGCACCACGTTGTACTTTGCCGGTGTCGTGATGTCCTACACCACCAACGTCGGATCGGTCGATCAGATCACGAGCGCCAGCGTCATGATCGAAATCACCACCGACATCGTGGAAGTGGCGGCGACCTAATCCGGCCTGGCCGGTAGGGATGGCGCGGTCCGCTGTCGCCGCGCTGTCCCGCTCTTTTCCTGTACACTGACAGCACCGACAGCAAAGGAAACGACAGCATGAAACTAGACGAACTCGACAGCATTGCAGGTTCCGATCAGGGCGCGGTTCTGACGCTGAAGCACCCGGGCACTGGCGAGCCGATGGACGCGTGGATCAAGTCAGCCGGTCCTGACAGCAAGATCGCCAAACAGCGCCAGTCAGTCATGCGGCGCAAGCTGCGCCAGGCTGGGAAGCAGTCAATCGACTTTGACGAGATCGAAGCCATGGCCATGGATTCCCGCGTGGCGAAGACGCTGGACTGGGGCAATATCGAGCTGGAAGGCAAGACGCTGGCCTTCAGCGAGGACAATGCCCGGATGCTTTACGAGCGGTTCCCGTGGATCGCGGAGCAAGTCGATGAACACCAGGCGGATCGGTCTTTTTTTATCGTGAAGGCGTCGAAGCCGCGAAAATCTGGGTCAGGTTCCGAGCATGGCTAGACAGCACGCCAGAGAAGGGGCGGGAGCAGCGGGGGAAGCGTTACGTCGGCGCTCTCCCGCCGATGGGGCCAATGCCGGAGCTGGTGGAATATCTGTTCGCCGCTGGGCCGGTCGAGCATTCTGGGATGGGCTTTTCGCCGCTATCTTGGGCGGAATTGCTGGCGTGGCAGGACGCCGTGGGCATCAGTCTTGACCCGTTCGAGGCGCAGGCGGTGAGGGACTTGTCGCTGGCTTACGTCGATCAGTACGAACGCGGCAAGGCAGCAACCTGCCCGCCGCCGTGGGTCGATCCCGATCACGTCGATCGCGAAGGCGTGGGCCGCAAGATTCTGAGCCAGTTCCGGGCGTTCCAGCAGCGCCGCCAGCAGCAGAGAGGTGTCCGCCGTGGCTGATTTAAACAGTGTCAGAATCAAGGCGGACACGACCCAAGTCGTTAAGGCGTCGCGCGATCTTGACCGCCTGGGCCGCTCTGGTGCGAAGGCCGGATCAGACCTCAACCGATACCAGACTCAGACCGACAAGGCCAAGCGAGCCACCAAGGGCCTCGGCACAGAGCTTGGCGCACTTCGCAATGCCTTCGCATCGCTCGGCGTGGCGCTCGTCATCCGCGAAATGGCGCAGATGACGATGCAGATGCAGGCGATGGAAAACGTGCTCAAGGTCGCCACCGGCAGCACAGCCGGTGCTGCTGCCGAGATGAACTTTCTCCGCGAAGAGGCCGACCGGCTGGGCTTTAATCTTCAGGTGGTCGGCAAGCAATTCGGGCAGTTCGCCGCTGCGGCGAAGGGCACTGCGCTGGAAGGCGAAGCCGCACGCGAAGTGTTCATTGGTGTGGCGGAAGCGTCGCGGGCGCTGGGCCTGTCGTCTGATCAGACCGAAGGCGCTCTGAACGCGCTCCAGCAGATGGTCAGCAAGGGCAACGTACAGGCGGAAGAACTGCGCGGACAGCTCGGTGAGCGAATCCCTGGTGCGTTCAATATGGCCGCTCGCGCCATGGGCGTCACCACGCAAGAACTGAACAAGATGCTGGAGCAAGGCGAAGTTCTTGCCGAAGACCTGCTGCCGAAGCTGGCGGTTGAGATGCGGACAGCCTTCGGCCAGGGCGCACAGGACGCGGCCAATAGTTTGGCGGCGGAGATCGGGCGTTTTCAGACTCAGATGTTTGAACTCGGCTCCGGCGTCGGCACGCAGCTACTGCCGGAGATGACGGCGTTCGTCCGCCTGCTGACTGACCTGCTGCGGATCGCTGCGGACAATACCGAGATCATCGGCAACCTGGTGCGCGTCGTCGGGCTGCTGGTGGCGATGAATCTGGTTGGCTGGGCAACCCGTGGCGCGGTGGCGCTCGGACAACTGGCGCTCGGCCTGCGTGGTGCTGCGGCTGGTGCGACGCTGCTGTCTCGCGGGCTGACCATCCTCGGTGGGCCTGCTGGCCTGATCTTCGGTGTGGTCAGCCTGCTGGCGATGTTCCGGAGCGCAGCAGATAGCGCGGCAGAAGCCACCGACGGCTATAGCGGATCGCTCGATGAGCTGATCGGCAAGATCGGAAACCTGACCGAAGCCGAAAAGGAATACCTGAGCGTCGCGCTGCCTGCCGCGATTCAACGGCGCACCAGTGCTATCGAGCAACTGCGGGCTGAGATTGAGGCCTCGGAGCAGCGGCTGGAGCAGATGCAGGGCCAGCGAGTGCGCGGCGGAAGCCTCGGGCGTGAAGCGCAGGCCGAGCGCATCGAAGAAGAGACGCGACGCCAAGCCGCGCTGACGGTTGAAATTGAGCGCCAAGAGGTGGAGCTTGAGCGGCTGACCAACGCGCTGGATCAGCACACCGGGCGCACTGAGCAGGCGGCGGTGGCGACAACCGAACTGAGCGACGCCGAAAAAGAACTGGCCAAAGTGATCGATCAGGTCACGCGGGTCATGCAAGAGTCCTATGAAGAGTTCCGCAATCAGGAGGCGCTGACCGCCGCACTGCGCGAGTCAGAGGAAGCCTATCGCCAGCTATCGAACGAGCAGCGCATCAATGCGATCGTGCAAGAGCAGATCAATGCGCTGGCGGCGGCTGGTGCCGATGACATCGGCAAACAGACTGAGGCGATCCGCGCCAATCTCACCGCCACGCAGCAGCAATTGGATGCACAATCGCGCATCCGCGAGCAGCGCACCCGCGAGCAGCAGGTAGCGTCTGACCTCGACGCGCTCCGCGTCTCGCTCCAGCAGATCAGTCCGGAAGCGAAAGAGTACGCCGAAAGCATCCAGACGATCACCACCGCGCTGGAGGCTGGCGTCATCGGCCAGGGCGAGTTCGATGCGCTGCTGGCGCAGACCAAAGACCGGTTCACCGAGGCCACCGCGCAGGCCGATCCGTTCTCTGACGCATGGGGATCGGCGATGTCGTCGCTGGAGTCGGCGTTCACCGACTTCCTGGTCAATGGGATGGATGACTTCGACAGCTTCGCCGACGCGGTGATGGGCATCACCAAGCGGCTGGTGGCTGAGATCATCACGGAGTTTGCCAAAGCACAGATCGGCAAGGCGCTGGGCAATGTGCTGGGCGGTGGCGCTGGTGGTGGTGGATCGATCGGCGGCCAGATCGTCGGATCAGTCGCTGGCGAAGGCCTCAAGAATCTGCTCGGCTTCGGCGCACCGGCTGCTGCGGCAGCGACACCAGCGGCATTTGCCGCGCCGTCTATCCCGCTGTTCGGCGGTGCCACGTCAATCGCTGGTGCGGGCACTGCCGCTGCTAGCGGCGGGATCATGTCCAGCCTGGCCGCCGCCGCTGGACCGATCGCGCTCGGGATCGGGGCTTTCGCGCTGCTGGGCGGGCTGTTCGGCGGGTCGAAGAAGCGCCAGCAGGAGCGGGCACAGCGGGATCAAATCCTAGCGCGTGAGGAAGAACTGAAAGTCCAGCTCGCCAGCATCGATGGGCTGGAAGACCTGACGCTGCAACGCCAGCGCGAACTGGACAAGCTGTCACCCGCCAACCGCGAGATTCAGGAGCGCGTGTACGCGCTGGAGGATGAAATCCGAATCACCCGCGAGCGGCGGTCACTGGAAGAGCGGGCGTTCCGCCTGATCGGCGATACCGCGTCCCTACGGCGTCGTGAGCTTGCTCAGACGGAGGAAGCGAATCGCGGCATCCTGCGGTATATCTACGCTGTCGAAGACGCGCAGGAGCGCGTCGCAGCGGCTCAGGATCGCGTCTCACAAGCCGAGCAGCGCGTCACGCGGGCTTTCGACGCGGTGCGTCGTGCGGTCGAGGCGCAGGAAGCAGACCTGCTGGATCAGCGGCGGGAGATCGAGGATCGTCAGCGCGAGCTTGACCAGCAGTTCACCACGCGCATCGACATGCTCGACTCCGCGCTGGAGCGGATGCGGTCGAATCTCGGCTCCGCCATGACGCCGTTTGCCGAGCGCGAGATGGCCAAGGCCGTGCTGGAGGTGGCTCGCACGTCCGGCATCAATGCCGTGGACGAGGACACGCTGCGCCAGGCGCTGGATGTCGTGGCGTCGCCGAGCGAGTCGCTGTTCGCCAGCTTTGTTGACTACGCCCGCGAGTTCGTCAAGACGCAAAACACGCTGGAGTCGATCAAGACCGACGCCGAGTTCGCGCTGTCTGTCGAGGAGCAGATCGCGGCGGATCAGATCGCCAAGATCGACGAGCAGATCGACATCGGACGCCAGCAGCTGGAAGAAGCGCAGCGGATGGTCGACGCAGCCTTCGGCATCGACAACAGCGTGAAGTCGGTTGAGGAAGCAATCTCAGGATTGAGCGCAGCTATCGGTGGGCTGGCTGCGGCTCGTGGTGAGCTATCCTCGATGGAGTCGCTGCTGGCTGGCTTGATCTCTCGCGGGCCACCGGCTGGCGGGGCGATCGGTGGTGGTGCAGAAGCACCATCCGGGCCAGAGGTCGGCAAGCTACAGGCCGCTGGACAGCTCGCAGCACGCGGGCCGCTGGCGCTGGGTGAAGAGAATACCTGGACGCGGACTGAACTGGCGCAACTGCGGGACGTCGGCATCAATCTCGGCTCGCGCAGCTACGCCAGCCGAAGCCAGATCGAAAGCCTACGCCAGCAGGTGCGGAACGCGGGCGGCGTTCCAAGCTTCGCCGAGGGCGGCATCCACATGGGCGGTCTGCGGCTGGTCGGCGAACGCGGGCCGGAACTGGAAGCCACGGGGCCGAGTCGAATCCTCAGCAGCCGTGATCTGATGTCCGCAATCAGCGGCGGATCGGTGCAGGAAATCCAGGCACTCCGCGAAGAGGTGCGCGGGCTGCGATCCGACCAGCGCCAGACGCAGATGCAACTGGTGCGCCAGGCGAAGCGGTCGCGTGATATTCTGGAGAAGTTCGACATCGAAGGGCTGCCGCCGGAGCGGACGACATGATCATCATTCGACCGATTGAAGTCTCTCCCGGACTTGGCGACAAGCTGATCGACAGCGCCAGCGAGAACTTCCTCGACTTCAACAGCGATCAGGTTTACGTGTTCGGCGAGGGCATCATGTACTCGTCGGTTGATCCGGTCGACTACGGCGAGGATGTCTGGGAGTCGGGCACCACCTACGACGAAGGCGATATTGTCACGGTGCTGGGCAGCACACAGCGCCGGTACGAAAGCCTGACCGACTACAATACGGGTAACGATCCGACGAGCAGTCCGACAGAATGGCTCGACCTCGGTGCCACGAATCGCTGGAGAATGTTCGACGGCGGTACTTCGACGCTGACCAGCGACAGCGAGCAGATTTCCATTCGGTTGAAGCCGTCAGGATTCGCCAATGCGCTTGCCATGTTCAATGTGGATGCGTCGTCAATCCGCGTCATCGTCAGCAAGAACGGTGACGTCGCATACGATGAAGAGGTTGTATTTGTTCTTGAGGCGGGCGAGTCGAACTGGTGGAGCTGGTTCTTCGGCTCCGTTATTGGCGTCAGCGAAACATCACGCGATCATGTCGTGCTCGGCATTCCGGGATTCTTCGAGCCGACGATTGACGTCATCTTTTCCCGGCCTGGTGGTACCGTCCGCGTCGGACTGCTGGTGGTCGGGCGTCAGGAGCGGCTGGGCGTGGGCATCTACGGTACCTCGGTCGGCATCCGCGACTTCAGCACGAAAGAGGTCGACACGTTCGGCAATTTTACGGTCGTGCAGCGTCGATTCGCCAAGCGTGCGGAAGTCGAAGCCTACATTGAGACGGCGAAAGTGGCGACGGTGCAGCAGGCGCTAGCGTCGGTTCGCGCAACGCCGACGGTGTATATTGGCTCCGAGAAAGCGTGTCTATTCTGCCCGGACCAGATACACACTGAGCTGATTCTGTACGGCTATTATTCCGACTTTGAGATTCTGCTGGTGGATGAAGTCAACTCCAGCGGCTTGATTGAACTGGAGGGCTTATGAGCGTCCCAACGATTTCCGCACTGCCGACGGCACCGCAGGTCACAGACACGCCGACCGTCTTTTCGGATCGCGCAAACACGTTTGTTGCTGCGCTATCCACACTGGTCAGCGAAACAAACACCACCGTCGGCGCGATCAATAGTGCGCTGGCCGGTGCGCTGGTGCAGTTTAATGCGTACCAAGGCGACTGGTCAGCGGGCAGCTACGACATCGGCGATGTGGTGCGGAACGATGGTCTGTTCTATATCTCACTGACCGGATCGAATACGCAGGAGCCGCCGGACACGAACTGGCAGGCATTGCTGCAAGAGACAATTCCGACGGGCATCATCACAATGTGGTCAGGAAGCGTTGCAAGTGTTCCTGACGGATGGTCGCTGTGCGACGGCACAAACGGCACACCGGACCTGCGGGATCGGTTTGTTGTTGGTGCGGGCAGTTCCTATGCTGTCGATGCGACGGGCGGCAGCAAAGACGCTGTTGTCGTGTCGCATGACCACTCGTTTTCTGCGTCTACCGACAGCGCAGGAGGCCACAGCCACTCAGGCTCAACGAATACCGCTGGCAGCCACAGCCACACGATCAACGAAGGCGTCGGGTCTGGTACGGTTCAGCCCGGTGGCACGTTCGCGTGGGTCGGGTTGCAGTCACGCTCGACAAACAGTGCTGGCAGTCACAGCCATAGCTTGAGCATCAACAGCGCCGGGTCGCACACCCACTCGGTATCTGGCACCGTTGATTCTGAGGGTGTGTCGGGGACCGACAAAAACCTTCCTCCGTATTACGCGCTTGCCTACATCATGAAACTGTGAGGGCTGACCGATGACTGACTACCAGAGCCGCCACACCGGCGCAGAGATCGACGACGGGATCGACGATGCACAGACGGCGCTCCAGCCTGCTGACATCATCAACAACCTGACGTCCACCGACACGGACAAGGCGCTGTCAGCGGCGCAGGGCAAGGCGCTGGAGGACAATAAGTTCGACAGCGCAGACCTCGTGACCAGCCTGACATCCACCAGTGACGTCCTGCCTCTGGCGGCGTCACAGGGGAAAATTCTCCAGGACGGAAAGGTGCCGAATGCCAGGACGATTACAGCAGGCACTGGGTTGTCTGGCGGCGGTGATCTGTCGGCGAATCGGACGATCGCTCTTGATGCCGGGGCTGATTTAATCACCTATGACAATTACGTCAGTGGCCTGACTTCGACAGACGTGCAAAATGCGATTGATGAATTGTCAGATGCAAACGGAATTGCATACGACAACAGCACGTCCGGCATGAGCGCAACAGACGTCAAGGCCGCGCTCGATGAACTGGCCGCTGCGGTGTTCGGTACCTGAGCATGATCGACTACAGCCGATTCAGCCACCAGCACGGCATCCCGCTCGACCTTCTCAAGGCGATTGTGATGACCGAATCCGGCGGCGATCCGCTCGCCATCCGCCACGAGCCGCGCTACCGCTGGCTGTGGGATGTGAAGCGCAACCGACCGTACTCCAGCAAGACGCCAGATCTGTTCCCTGCACCAGCGGGCGTCAGCCGCGACACCGAGCGCATGGCGCAGATGACGTCCTGGGGGCCGATGCAGGTCATGGGCGCGGTGGCGCGGGAACTCGGCTTCGACGGGCGGTTTCTCTCTGAGCTGTGCCGCGTGGACATCGGGATGCGCTACGGCTGCCTACATCTGATCGGCTATCGCAAGCGGTACGGAAACTGGGAAGCCGCAGCGGTGTCTTACAATGCAGGATCACCACGGCGCAAGGAGGACGGATCATGGGTCAATCAAGGCTATCTGGACAAGCTGCGGCGGTACGGCTGGCGGGGCTGATCCTCGCTGCGGCTGGCCTGGTCGGCTGCGCCGGACATGCGGAGTACTACGCCAGCATTGCCGAAGCCAATGCCCGGATCGCTGAGTCTGAGCAGGCGCGGTACGCCGCACTGACGGAACTAGCCGCGTCGGGTGATTCGACCGCTGCGATGGCAGCCGCAATGGCACTGGCGATGTCGCCAGGCAGCCGCGTAGTCGAGCCGCAGCCGATGCGTCCGATCTGGTTGGACGTTCTGTCGATCACCGCTGGGCCGCTGGCGAATCTGGGCATTGCAGGTATCCAAGCGAGCGTCAGCCGCGACCAGATAGCTGCGAACCGGGACGTGTCGATCAGCACGAACAACGCGTTCGTCGGCCTAGGCACGGCTGGTATCTCGGGCGTTGGCGCTGCGGGTGCTGCTGGTGCGGCTGCGGTGCGTGACACGGCACGGGCAGGGCTGGCGACGATTGAGCGGATCAGTCTGGAGCCGACGCCGTGATCCGGGTCTTCCTCGCCGCCGTCGCGCTCATGCTGGCTGGCTGCGCCGCGTTCGATGCGCCACCACCGGTACCGATCGAGGATGGTGCGGTGGTCACAGAGCCAGGCGGATACACTGTCCACTGTATCCGCGAGCCTGAGAGTGTGTTCTGCCCATGACGCCGCACGCTATCCACCGCCAGGTACTCAGCCGGTTCATCTGGACACCGGATCAAGAGCAGTACGGTGTCCCGGAACACTGGACCAGTCACGCGGACGCCATCGAGCGCGGCGAGATCATCCGCGATGACTGCGACGGGTTCGCCATGACCTGTGCGGAGCTGGCGTTCAGGACCGGCACCGACAAAAGCCTGATCCGCCTGGCGACCTGTCACGTCGAAACCGGTCAGTACCACTGCGTGGCGATCATCGGCGAAATGCTGCTCGATAATCGCCAGCGGCACGTGATAGCGTGGTGGCTGCTTCCGTATCGCTGGGACAAGTCAATGCTGCTGTCAGAGCCGGGTGTCTGGCGGAAGATGGAGGCGACGCCATGAGATACGCAATCATTGCCGCAGCACTGCTGCTGACCGGCTGCGCTCAGATGAGCGCGTACCTGCCGACTGCTATCTCTGTCGGCAAGATTCTGTACTGCGAGGCGAAGACCGAGGACGAACGCGCAGCGATCCGCGACCGGTTCGGCTTGCCTCACGTGGTGTACTGCCCGGAGGACACGCGATGATCTACGAGTATCCGGTGCAGCAGATCACTGATCTGGTGACGACGGCTGGCACGTCGGCAGAGACGCGGATTGTCAGCGAGCCGTGGGAAGTCAAAGTCCACCGGATGCAACGCACTTTTACGGTGCCCGCTGGCTTCGAGTTCGATCTGGATTCCGTCCCGCGCCTGCCGATCCTGTACCTGCTCTTCAAGGGCCGCAGTGGGCTGCGTGCGCCGTGTCTGCATGACTACCTGTACCGCGTCGATCCGCCAATGTGTACCCGTCTTGAGGCCGATCTGGCATACTGGGACGCGATGCGATCATTCGGAGTGCCGTTGATCTGGGCGGTGTTCCACTTTCTCGGAGTGCGGATCGGAGGCAAGCGAGCATGGAACGCGAGGCGGTGAAGGAAGAATGGCACCTGTCAAAGTCGGTGCCGGTCGCGTTCATCGTGACACTGGTCGGCCAGCTCATCGCCGCAATCTGGTTCTTCTCACAGCTCGCGTCAGATGTCGATCAGACCAAGATCGACCTCGACCGTCTCGACCGCCAGGTCATCTCCATGCAATCCGCCAGCCAGGATCAGGCCACCCGGCTGGCGAGGATTGAGGAGCGTCTGGACGGGATGCACTCACTAATGACTCGAATTGCCGATTCCTTGGATCGCCGCCCGTAGCCTGGCGGCCTCGGCTTCCAGCAGATTGATCTTTTCTTGAGTGCGGATCATGTCGCGCTCGTCTGCGGCCATTTTCTTTCGATTGAACAGCGATCGGTACACGTGCCCGCCGCGCTGCTCCAGTAACAGCCGGATTCGCTGCGGGTCGATCTCCAGGATGTCGCAGCACCACTCGAAACCGAAAGGCGCTTGCGAGCGGCTGGCGATCCAGCGCCGTGCGCCTTCCCGCTCTGGTGTGTCGAACTTTCCGACGTAATCGCGCATGGCCTCGATCAGCATCGACGCCAGCAACCGACGCTCGCTGTCGAGCGGATCGCTGGTGTCCATCTCGTTGTCTTCTGTCCAGCGGTTCCAGACTTGCACAATAATCTCTCCCGTAGCTATACTGGAGGCGTCACCTGGAAGTGACACTCCTCCTTGATGTTGTTGCGTGTTTGTTGAGTTGTGGTTCCTCCTCCTCCTGTAGTGCCTTTGCCCGGCGTATCCCGCCGGGCTTTCTTTTACCCTTCATAACACCTGCCCGCGATGTGGATCGCTACGATGCCGTCGTAGGTCCGCAGATACGATGACCAAGTGGCGTCTGGCAGCATGTCCCTGTCTGGGTGCGTCGCGCCGCAGATGTACAGATTCTCGATGCCATTCGGCAGGACATCGTGCCGACACGTTGCGCGACCATCGATGCAGGCCGCCAGCGCCCAAGCCAGCATCTGAGCGATCACAGCCGGACGTCCGACGGTGTGGGTGCGGCCTTCAACTGCCGCACTGGTACCCACCAAAGCCTGCCGTGGACTTCCAATACCGCTAGGCGGCCTTCGATCGCTCGGACGCGCCCGACGATACTTGCCATGGCGGAATCCCAGATGACGCGTTCTCCTTCGCAAACGTGGTGCATGGCTAGTCTCCCTGTATCTGTTTGACTGCGGCTCGCGCAGCGATGGATGCCTGTAGCTGGATGTCCGCGAAAGTGTTTGATGCGACCTCCAGCGCGTCGCGCAACTGCTCGACCTCGCGGCGCAAGGCTTCGATCTCGTCGGCGGCGTCGTCGCCAAGACTGAAGTCGCTGTTCTCGTACCTGGCCATGCCTCGTAGTTGTTCGATCAGCGTGTTTGGGTTTAAGTACTGCGGGCGTTCCTCACTCATGCCTTGTCTCCTTTTGCTTTGGCAAGGGCCGCTATTGCAAGCTGCACATATTCACAAGTTTCGTATCCGTACCTGGATAGCATTTTGTCAAGCGCATCCAGCATCTCCGGCGCGGCTGCGATCAGGTGAGTGTCTGCTTCCCAGCGGGACTTGCTGTGCCGCAGCATTTCCGGATCATCGAACGCACCGACCTTGCAGACTTGCAGTCTCCACTCGCCGTCCTGCGCGATGACTCTCCCGGCTGGTGCCGCTCGCCATGGGCCTTCTGTGTATCTACTCATGTCCCTTCTCCTCTTCAACACGAGCAACAACCGCCGCCCGCTCGTCTTCATCCATCCTACTCCATCGCCTGATCTCGTCCAGCGTCCTGCCGCAGCCGACGCACACACCGTCGGCAACCCGGCAGACCTTGATGCAGGGGGATTGAACTTGAGTCCGCGGTGATTGAACCGGAATTGAATCCCGGTTCAAATAATTGGACTTAATCTCCGAGGGCATGGCGCACCTCATCCTCGACCTGCCGAATCCGCCGCACCTCTACGCCACGCTGACTGCGCCAGACCTCAAGCGTGATGTCCGGCTCGCCTGGTGCGTCGAGCGTGTACGTCAGGCCATACCTGCGCCCGACCTTGCCGCTCTCGTCGTGCTTGAAGTTGGATACCGCCACGCACGCGCAGGCCCATTCGGCCTGCGTCGTGAGGTCGCGGAGGATGACGGCTGTCACGCCTCTGGTTCCTGCTCTCTGGCATTGCGCTCAGTCAACATGAATTCCGCCATGTCATACGCCGAATTAGCCAGATCAATATCATCCATTGCATCGCCATACTTGATCACAAGGCTTTGCATTGCCATGGCCGCGAAGAAGTCTCGGAGCGACATTTTTGCTGCTCTCGGTTCGTCGTCGATCATTTCACTGTCTCCTGCTGGTTATGCCACTTGCTCTGCTGCTTTTCCAACATCAGCTCCAGCTCAACCAAGCTGCTGCTGATCGACCGCAGCCGTTCGGCGTCGTCTTTTGTGGTCAGTCCGACCGCCGCTCTGTTGGCGATCTTGTGCAGGTCGTAACGGAACTCCTCGATTGTCTGTGCCTTCATCCTTCCTCCCGGTTCCAACTGTTCGCCAGCATGACGATCCAAGCGTCGGGATCGTCCATGCCAGCCTTCTCGGCGATCACTCGCCAGGCTGACGGATCAGCAATCTTCCCTTCCCGCGCCCATCGCTTCAGGTTGGCGTATGGCAGTCCGGTCTCCTTCGCCGCCGCGTACAGCGACGGCCAGCAGCGGAGAAGGTCGACGTGCGGATTGCCCGTAATCCACTCAGGGCAGCAGTGATTCGGCATACGCCTCCTCCACGGCTGCGATCAACGCCTGCTCGATGACGTTGATCTCGGCGTCCGTCATCAAATCCTCCAGCCAGGGCGCTGGCTGGTCTGCAACGGTGAGGTAGAACTGCACCTCACCCGCGTGGCCTTCGATGGCGTCGCCTGGTCCGAATCCGAATCCGCACCGGATCAGGTGCGGTTCGGGAGCCTCGTAGTGGACGAGGACTGCCGTGCAGTCCTGCCCGTCCACTTCTGCGCTGACCTCAATCATCGCTGCATTCTCCCTGGAAGGGCGGCCAGCCGAACTCGCCGCCGGACTGGTGCCATGCCTGCACCATCTCGCAGTACAGCGAGCGTGACTGCTGAGCGTCCTTGAAGTCCTCGTTTCCGAGGAACAGAACGAGGGCGAAAAACATCGCCAGGACGATAACCGCGATGATGCTGGAGGCGCTCATGCTGCCACCTCCCAGTGATACCCAGCCTGGGCTGGGCTGCCGGACTCGCCGGGGATAATGAGCGTCCCGGCGGGGACGGTGAAGCGGGTAATCCCATCACCGCCGTTGCAGACGTATGACGGCCAGTCCTTGACCAGGCGAATCCCTGTGGCGGGCAGATCACGCAGCCACACGAAGTAGCCGCCGGTCTGGCCGATCCAGATTTGCCAGTCCTTGAGGGTTTCAAGGAACGCCTGCGGAAGGCACTCGGCGGGGACGTACCCTTGCGAACAGTGACGCTGCCGCGCCACTACTACCTTCCGACCGTTGGTCGGAATCCAGCGGGTGCCGGACCACGGATCGTTGACCCGCACCGACTTCTCTCCCTTGCGGGGGAAGATGCCGTCGAACATGTCGGCGTTGATGATGAGCTGCTGCATGGTGGTGTCTCCTCAGTGAGCGCCGTCCCTGGCGCTGGTGGTGGTTATCCCTGACGAATGATTACGTTCATCGTCCGGAACGCCGGAGCGTTCCATTCGGCGGTTGCCTTCAGGCCGGCCAGTTCGGCGGCCCGGATGAGCGCCATGCCAAGCGGGTTCTCGACCTTGCCGTACACGAACTGATCGGCGTCGCCGATTTCTTTGCGGATGTCGTCGACCAGGTACTGCATGAAGGGGTTGGTCATCGTCGTTCTCCTCGTTGGTAGCGCCGTCCCTGGCGCGGTTGGTGTGGGTTTCAGAGCTGGTGCTTAAACATCTCGTTCAGCTCCGCCGCGTGCCGTTCGGCCTCTTTGGCGTTGCGGTAGTACGCAACCTCGTAGCCTTCAGGATTGTTTACAGCCCAGTACAGCCTTGTATAGGGCACGAGGCCCTTGAAGAAACCAACTGACGCTCCCTTCACTTCACACTTGTTGACTACTTCAAAGCGGGTGCCTGTGGTCATCGTCGTTCTCCTGGTGATTGCGTTGTTGTGGTCTACGGTTCCCATTCTACAGCAGTGGGTAGACGCGTCAACCCCTAGGTGCAAGTTTTTACCTATTTTCCGAAAATAGTTTTCAGGCCTTCGACCAGCGACTGCTGCACGTCGTGCTTCGCTCCCAGTGCCCCCAGGACGCGCTCATCGATGCAGCCATCAGCGACCAGGTGAACGATCCGCACCGGGCGCGTCTGACCTTGCCGGTGCAGTCTGCCGTTGAGCTGCTGGTAGAGTTCCAGCGACCACGTGAGGCCGAACCAGACCACCAGGCTGCCGCCTCGCTGGAGGTTCAACCCATGGCCTGCACTGGCCGGGTGCGCCAGCAGCATCGCAATCTCTCCGCGATTCCAACGGTCGATGGCGTCCGGTTCGGTGATCGCCACAGCGTCCGAGAATCGGCGCTGTAGGCGCTCCAGGTCGTGCCGGTAGGTGTAGGCCACCAGCATCGGCTCTACGCTGTCCTCGCGCAGTTCTGCGAGCGCGTCGAGCTTGGCGTCGTGCAAGACCTCGGTGCTGGTCTCGGTGTAGATCGCGCCATTGCAGACCTGCATGAGCTTGCCCGCCAATACCGCCGCGTTCGTGGCGTCGACCACCTCTTCCTCCAGCGCCAGCACCAGCGTCCGCTCCAGTTCGCTGTACTGCGCCCGTGCTTCTGCCGGTAGGGCCACAGGAATCCGCAGATCGATGCGCTCGGGCATGTCGAGATAGTCGCTGGCCTGCATCGACAGCACGATGTCCGAGAGCCGCTCGCGGATCGCGGCGTCTGCGCCCGGTCGTGGTGTCCACTGCCTACCCCAGTAGTCGGCGTCGAACCATCGTTGGAGATAGGATGTCTTCGTGCGTCCGAGCCGCTCGCCGCCATCCAGCAGGTACGCCTGCGCCCAGAGATCGACCAAACCATTGCTGGCCGGTGTGGCGGTGAGTTCGATCATCTGATCGATGTGCTTGCGTACCTTCTTCAGCGCCTTCCATCGCTTCGACGTCGACGACTTGAACGACGACGCTTCATCGATGACGACGCAATCGAACGGCCAGCGGTCGCGGTAGTGATCGACCAGCCACGGGATGTTTTCCCGGTTGATGATGTAGACGTCCGCAGGGGCGCGTAGAGCCTCGCAGCGGGCTTGCCTGCTGCCCAGTATCCGCGAGGCTCTGAGGTGGCGTGTGTGCGCCCATGCGCCCATCTCCTGCGCCCATACGGTCTGACATACGCGCAATGGCGCAATGACCAGCGCCCGCTCGACAATACAACCGTCGATCAGGTCTGCCAGTGCGGTCAGTGTCGAGATCGTCTTGCCGAGGCCGAGGTCCAGCCAGAGAGCGCAGGCCGGGCGGCTGACGATGTAGTCGACCGCTCGGCGCTGGTACGGGTGCAAGTCAGTCCGGGAACGCATGAGCCTGCTCGATGGTGCTGATCACGCGCACGTCACAACCGAGCGTCCGACGGCGGTCGTGGTCGAGCGCCTGCTTGATCGTCGGAATACCGCCTGGGCGTTTGCACTCAACGAAGATGATCCGCCCACCGGGTAGCGTCACCAGCCGGTCCGGAACCGACCGCCGACCGGGTGAGGTGAACTTTTCGCATGTGCCGCCCAGATCGCGCACACGGGCGATCAGCGCCTGTTCAATGGCTTGTTCTAGCATAGTCCCACCTCTGCTTTGAGCTTGTCTGCGGCCTCAATATAGGCCGCGTAGTCGATGTCATTCGGGAGCGTGTCGGGCAGTGTCATCAGCGGCTTTGCGCCTGCCGACTTCGCAACCCGGTTGCCGTTCTTGACGTAGTGGATACACTCGTCGGATCGAACCGCCGTCGAGTAGTAAAACCGGACAGCCTTGCCGAGAAGCTGGCCTCGCCAGATCGCGCCATCCTTCACCTGCCGCACACTCAGGAAATCGCGCACGTCCCGAGCATTGCGGATCGTCTGCTCAATCGGTATGCCGTGTGCGCCGTACTCCGCAACGGCCTGCGTCACAATTTGCAGGTCCGGGTTCTTCATGAGGCTTGGTTCACCGAAGATGCCTTTGCCTTTGATCTTGCCGTCATGCCGGACAGCCAGGTAGCTGTTGACGTCGCGGCTGATCAGCGCGTCATAGTCGCTGCACTCCAGCGCAAAGCTGGTCCGCATCATCCAGTCAAACGTCACCTCGTCCACCACATCGCGGTTGCTCTCCGTCGTGTGGATGACGATGCCGTCGGTATTCGCACTGGCGACACTGACACCTCGGCGCTCCATCATCTCAATGAGCATCAGCAAACACAGTTGCCCGGTGATCGTCACCTGAAGGAATAGCTGCGGCGCGTACAGCGCCGAATACTTGCTGCCGAGCTTTCCGAAAGAACCGTTGATGGCGATCTTGAGCGTGTCCGCCGTCACCTTGTCGCCGCTGGCTTTGGCTTCAAGTCGTCTGGTGACGATGGACTGGTACACCTTGAGGAAGTCATCACCCATGCTCTCCGGCGCAAGGCGCTGGTGCAGGACAATGGAAGGGTAGTAGCTGGCGACATCCCAGTCTTGGAGTATCTCGCCTGGCTGCCTGCGGATCGTGCGGCGCGACTCGCACGAGTGCAGTCCGCCAATGCCGAGCCGGTATTCTTTTCCCGCAATGATCACGCTTCGCTTTGCCAGCCAGTCGGGCATCTGGATACCGCCGTTCGCTGCCAGCGCGAACGGTTCGGTCTTCATGCGCTGGAACACTTCGCGCAATTGCCGGTCGTGGAACTCGACAATGCCCGGATCGCGGTAGTGGAACCGCTCCTGATCGATGTCAGGACGCCGGTATTCAATGCCGGTGCGTTTCGTCACTTCGCTGCGGATGACAGCCTCCGCGATCTGCGCGTCCGATTTTGAGCGCAGGTCCATGCCGTATTGCTCGGACATGCTGACGCGCAGATCAATCTGCTTTTCCAGCGCCCGGTACAGATCAAGCGTCGTGCGTAGATCGTTCTCGCAATACTCGCGCAGCAGAGCGCGTTGCTCGGGCGCAATGCTGGCGTCCGGCGGTATCGGGAGGTCTTGCATCCGCCGCGAGTGCAGCCGACCGCCGTAAATCTTGAGCGACGATTTGCCGGGTGCCACGTCGATCAGATCGATATGGTCCCATGATTGCGGAACGCTGATGCGAAGGCTTTGCAGCACTCGCCAAGGCGAACCTTTGGTGCCGATGATCTTGTCAGCGATGGTCTTTAACCGCTCGCAGTCTGCGCCAGAAACTGCCGCTGCGATGATGGGAAGGTCGAACGATGCGCTGTTGAAACCAACGGACGTATGCCGCGTCAGCATCGCCATGGCGACGCTGGCGTCAAACGGCTTGTCTGGGTATTGCTCCAACGAGATGACGCGCCCAGAGGCGCTGTGGAGCGCAGAAAAAAGGAAATAATCCCGGTAGACTTCGCAGTCGATTATGATCATGAGGAGTAGCCTCAAAAAGAAAAGGGGCGCATTGCTGCGCCCCTGGGATGGTCAACCGAACGGGTCTTCGTCGTCCTCCAGTGTATCGAAGTCGTCGACGCTGACGCGCTCGCCGTCGCCGAAGGGTTCGCCGTCTTTTGCGAACTGCACACCCATGAGCTTTGCGTTGATGCGCTTCCCATAGGCGTTGTTCTGCGCCCACAGTTCCACGATGGCGTTGACGTAGCATCCAGCGTAGATGCGTCCATCTTCCTCGGTGAGCGGTGTCTTGTCCTTGTCGATCACCAGCGGACGCTTAGCGTTGCTGGCCTTGAGGGACCAGTGACCAGCACAGCCGTCATAGGTCAGCTCGTCGCCGTCCTTCATGCAGAGCTTGTCAGAGCCGAGCTTCTGGCCTTTCAGCTCGTTCTTGATGAGGCTGGCGATGCCGTCCTTGACGGTCTTTGCCAACTCGCTGTCCTTCTCGATGAGGAAGTTTGCCTCGAACTTGGTTTCCTCACCGTTGAACACGGCCTTGCGGAAAAGCGAGGGGAACGACAGTCGAACATTCTGCATCTTGATTTTCATCTTCATCGTCCTATCTGTGGGATGAGAGTTAAGCGTACTTTAACCTTCAATCTGCGTCAAATCGTCGAAGTCACCTCCTGTCGGTTGTATTGCCTTGCGCTTGTCGGCCTCGGGCGCGAGCGTCGGTTTGCCCGCTGGCTTGACGATCAGGTCTTGCAGTTGCGCCTTCGCTTTGCCGACGGCCTTCTCTGCTTTCGCTGGCGACAGCAGCTTGCGCTCCCATGCCTTGTCACCGATCAGGCTTTCCAGCATCGCCTCGGCGTCCGGCTCGTTCGACCACTGGCGCAACGATCGGCCTTCGACCAGCTTCCAGCCAGGCACAGCGTTGCCGGACAGCAGTTGCTCGGTCACGTGATCTTCAACCGCCTTTAGCCAGTCGAGGATCATCGACTTGTGCGTCAGCACCAGACCGAGTCGCTCGTCGTCCAGTGCTTGGATGTCAGGCAGCGCGTCGAAGTCGTCAGCGATAACGTCGTGCGTCAACTGTAGCAACGCGGGACAGGTGGCCTTGGCCTTGCAGAATCGACACTGTGCCTCACCTGGGATGCGTTCGGCGTTGCGTTCCAAAGCGCGTTTGGCTGCCTGCCGTGCTTCCTTCCCGAAGGCCAGTAGCTCGTCAATAGTGATCCGCCATTCGCTGATGTGATCCAGTCGCGGTTGCACGATCACCAGCACGGCCTCGGTGATGTCGTCCAGCAGGTGTCGCTCGTCGTAGGCACCGAGGGCATACAGCATCAACTGCTTGTTCCGCTCGGCTTCGACGCGCACTCCTTTGCCATACTTGAGGTCGACAACGTAAATCGTGCCATCGTGAACGCTCACCGTGTCGACGGTGCCAAAGCCACCTGGCACCCAACGGTCATACCGAACGCGCTGCTCGAACTCGACTTCGCCGGGCACATGCTCTGCGATGTAATCAAGATACTGTTCGACTGCGGACGCCATCTCTGCGGTGATCTCGATGCCTTCGCCGAAAGCGATCTTGCCGACGAAATCGAAGGGATTGCGATAGCCAAGCAGACACTCTTCGGCGAGTGAGTGGGCGACCGTTCCTTCGGTCGCATGGATTGATGGGCGGTCAGGCAGTCCTGCCTCGGCAGCGATGCTACCAGGGCAAGCCATCCAACGATGTGCGCCGCTCGCGCTGAGTTTCGCGTGTGCGCTCATCGTCCACCTCCGAGGGCGGAGTAGACTGCCGTCACGTCCGCGTCGTCCAGCTTGTTGATGGTCTTGACGTTGTAGTCCTTGAGCACTTCCACCAGCGTTTGCTTGAAGGCTGGATTCTCACGAACTTGGGCGAGCGCCCACTGCATCAACTCGTTTTTTGTAATGGCCTGCGTCTCGGCTGGCGCTGCTGGCGGCGCAGTGTCTAGCGCCGGATCGCCTTCCGGTGGGATGACCGGATCGGGATGGCGTTGCTTCGGAGGATTGTCCTGCTCGCGCATCGCGGCGCGTTCCTCGCGTTGCTCGGCGTTCAGGATTACAAGGTCCAGCAACCGTGTCAGTTCCCGGACGCTGGCGGTGAGGTCTTGCAGGTCTTTCTCGATCGTCATCTTTATCTCCATTTGCTGTATCGTGCTTCAGGGTGTTAAGCTGCATTTAACAGTAGCAATGGGAGGGTGTCAAGTGCAGGAGGTCATCGAACACTTCGGGGGCAAGGCCAGACTGGCCGAGGCGCTGGGCGTTGAACGCGCAGCCGTCTCGCATTGGCTGCGGTACGGACTGCCCGCACGACGGGCGATACAGATCGAGCGCATGACCGAGGGTCGGTTCCGTGCGCGGGACATTGTGGGGGCCACGGATGATGCTGCTTAAAGAGATGGACGATGGGACGCGCCTGAAGCATGACTTTACGGTCCAGGTCGCCACGGCGTCAGGGCGCAATGCCGCCAACTGGCGCAACTCGCAGATGGACCTGTCCGAGTTCGTCCGCAAGCTGGGGCGCACGGTTCGCACCGTCGAGAGCGTCGATGAGTATCACGCGATGCCGAAGGCCGAACAGGACAACATCAAGGATGTTGGGGCTTACGTCGGCGGACTGCTGAAGGGCGGTCGACGGCTCAAGCACACCGTCGCCAACCGGTCGATGATGACCTTCGATGCCGATCACGCAACAACCGACTTTGTGGATCGCGTCGAGAAGGCGCTCGGGCATTGCTGCTACACGATCTATTCGACGCACAAGCACAAGCCAGACAGTCCGCGTCTGCGCCTGGTGGTCTATGCCGATAGTCCGATGCTGCCTGAGCAGTATCAGCCGACCATGCGGAAGATCGCGGAGAAAGTCGGCATTGAGTCGATGGACGCCAGCACTTACGACATCAACCGGTTGATGTATTGGCCATCGACGCCTGCCGATGGCGAGTTCGTGTTCCGCCACAACGACGCGCCTCCGCTGGCTGTGCAGACGATTCTGGATGAGTACACCGACTGGCGCGACGTGACCGAATGGCCACAGAGCGATCGGGAGAACAAGCGGCTCAGTCTGCGCGTCAAGCGTCAGGCCGATCCGCTATCGAAGAAAGGTATCGTCGGCGCGTTCTGCCGCAGTGTGGACATCCACAAGGCGCTGACGATGACCGGCGCGTATACGCAGGACAGCCGCAACCGCTACACCTACAACGAAGGCACAACGACGAAAGGCGTAGTGGTCTACGATGACCGGTTCGTCTACTCAAACCATGAGTCCGATCCGGCGTTCGGTCAGACCTGCAATGCCTTCGATCTGCTTCGCATCCACAAGTTCGGGCATCTGGACGATGACGCCAAGCCGGACACTCCATCCCATCGCCTGCCCAGCTTCGCCGCAATGGACGAGTTCGCACGGGAACAGTCGGGCGTCAAAGAAGACCTGATCGCGGCGGGGCTGGAGATCACAGCCGACGAGTTCGACGACCAGGGCGACGATGACCGGGAGTGGCTCGCGCATCTTCAGGTCCATGATACCGGCGAGATCAAAACCACCTTCACCAATGCGGTGCTGATCTTGCAGCACGACAGCCACATCCGCGATGTCATGCGCTACAACCTGCTGGCCGAGCGCGTCGAGCATGTCGATGGTGATCTGTGGAACGACAAGCACTCTCTGCCGTTGCGCCACTATGTCGGGCGCAAGTATCAGGTGGACTTTCCGGAGGCAAAGATCGAACACGCAATCGCGCATCGCGCTCGCACACAGTCCTACCATCCGGTGCGTGACTGGATCGAGTCGCTGGCTTGGGATGGTGTCGAGCGTATCGATACTCTGTTTGTTCGCTGGCTTCACTCCGAGGACAACATCTATACCCGTCAGGCCGCCAAGTGTCTGATGGTCGCGGCGGTCGCTCGGGCATTTGAACCGGGCTACAAGTTCGACTACGTGCCGGTCCTCGGTGGGCGTCAGGGCATCGGGAAAAGCACCTTCGTGGCGATTCTGGGCGGACGATGGTACGGCGAGCTTTCCAGCTTCGATCACAAGATCGCAGCCGAGGAGATGCAAGGGCGCTGGGTGATGGAGATCACCGAACTGGGCGCGACCAACCGGTCCGAACTGGAACAGCAGAAGGCGTTTATCTCCGCAACGTCAACGACCGTCCGCATGGCCTATGCCAGACACCCGATCGAGATGAAGCGTCAGTGCGTGTTCATCGCCACGACGAACCAGGCGGAGTATCTCAAGGATTCGACTGGCAACCGGCGCTGGTGGCCGATTGAGTCGGGCATTGCGGAAGGTGGAGAGATCGACCTGGACGGTCTTCGGGCCGAGGTCGATCAGCTTTGGGCGGAAGCCTATGCACGATACCTGCTGGGCGAGTCGACCTTACTGGACGACGAGGCGAAGGCAATCGTGCGCGGCCTGCAAGACGACAAGCGCGAGTCCGATCAGTGGGAAGGCGTCATCGCCGAATGGCTGGCGAAGAAGGCTGACCGCAACCGGTATCTGACCGACAGCATGGTCGAAGACATGGGCACTCGGGATAAGGTCTGCGTTGCTGAAATCTGGCAGGACTGCCTGGGCGAACGGTCGGGATGTCGGCGTCAGGACAGCAACCGGATCGCTGCGATCATGGACCGGATGCCGGGTTGGGAACGGCGCAAAGTGATGCGGTTCGGCGACCGCTACGGCGTCCAGCGTGGTTGGGGCAAGACGGACTGCGACAACGACGACGTGCCGTTCTGAGGGCGTCAAATCGTGTAACTAGAATTGTAACTAGCCTCGGTTTGTAAACCAGCGATTGTAACCAACGTAACCAGAAAACCGGGCTAGTTACACTGCTAGTTACACCTTAAGTGATTGAAGGCGCAACAGAAAAGACACTTTGTAACTAAAGTAACTAGAATATCTAACTTAGCTGTATAGGGGTTATTTAAGGGTATTAAAGAAATATAGTACACAAATATACACCTTAAAAGGGGGGTATATAGGAGTATAGGGAACGTAGTTACATTGGTTACTGGTTTACATGCCCGATTTGGAGGCACTCATGATCGTCATCGAAAGGAAGGATTTGGGCTACACGTGGGAGGTGCACCACCACGTCCGTGGTATCGTTGGACGCGGTTCGGCGGTGGACTACCTCGAGGCTGTGCGCCAGGCTGAGGCAGTCGAGTGGACCGAGGTGCGGGATAAGGAGGTGCGGCAATGCTCATGACCTACCACGACCTGCTGGCGCTGGTGGAGCGCGGCGTGATCGAGAACGTCAAGCCAGAGCAGATCAACGCCGCCAGCATCGACATCACGCTCGGTGAGATTGTCCTGGTGGAAGACGTCCCGAGTGTCTGCGACCTGACGCGCAAAGAGGCGCCGAGACTGCGACCGCTGGAGCGCGAGCCGGACGGATCGTGGATTCTGCATCCTGGTGATTTCGTGCTTGCCAGCACCGAGCAAGTGTTCAACCTGCCGGACAACGTGGCGGCGGAGTACAAGCTCAAGTCGAGCTTGGCGCGGTCAGGCTTGCAACATCTGCTAGCAGGTTGGTGCGATCCGGGCTGGCACGGTGCGACGCTGACGCTGGAACTGATCAACATCACGCGAGGCACGAGCCTGCGGATCAGGCAAGGTATGCCAATCGGACAGATGGTGTTCTGGTCTGGCCAGCCGGTGCCGTCCGAGGCGTCATACGCCGCCAGAGGGCGATACAACGGCCAGAGAGCGCCGCAGCCGAGCAAGGGGGTGGAGTAAATGCACGCCGAATACCTGAGCCACATGGGCGACGATCTGGCGGTCGTGAACGCGGCTCGCGTATCGTTCGCCAAGTACAAGTTCGACTTCGACGACACCGACGAGCGGCTGATCCAGTATCTGGCGAAGCACGGCCACTGGTCGCCGTTCAGCCATCCGCAGGTAACGCTCCGCATCAGCGCACCGGTGTTCGTCGCTCGGCAGTGGTGGCGTCATCAGGTGGGCGTTGCTCGCAATGAGGTCTCACGCCGCTACGTCGACGATGCGCCGTCGTTCTACCGCATCGAGACCTGGCGGCGCAGGCCTGCCGGGTCGATCAAGCAAGGCAGTGGTGGGTCGCTCGATCCGCACCAGCAGTTTGCGATCAAGCGGAAGGTCAGCGAGGCCGAGAACCAATGCCGCCTGCTGTACGACAATCTCATTGCCCAGGGCGTCGCGCCGGAGCAGGCACGATCGATTCTCCCGCAGTCGATGATGACCGAGTGGATCGAGACCGGGAGTCTGGCGTATTTTGCCCGTGCCTGTGGTCAAAGACTGGACGATCACGCACAGGCCGAGGTGCGCGAGCTTGCGGAGCAGGTCAGTGTGATACTATCGCCGCTGTTTCCGGTGTCCTGGGGAGTGCTGGTGCCTTGATTCCCGATTATAAAATCCGAGGCTGCGATGGCGGTTAGAAGGCGCGTTCACGTTCCGACTGACGAGAATCGGGATATTGTCTCGTCTCATGCGATTGTCGGCACTCGCCAGGAGGTGATCGCTGACATTCTGGGTATTGATCCCAAGACGCTCCGCAAGCACTACCGCGAGGAGCTGGATCAATCGCTGGCGAAGGCAAACGCGGTGATTGCCGGTTCGCTTTACAGCAAGGCGCTCGGTGGCGACACCGCCGCGATGATCTTCTGGATGAAGACACGCGCACGCTGGCGCGAGACGGATCGGGCGGATGATCCGCAACAGACGCCGATGAGCATCAACTTCCACCTGCCGGAATGAACATTACGCTGCTGGCACACCAGATGCAGTTCGTTGCCAGTCAGGCGCGGTATCCGGCCATCGTCGGCGGCTACGGTTCCGGCAAGACGAAAGCCGCCACAATTCGGCTGGTGTATCTGATGGTGACGGAACCGGGCATCAATACGCTGCTGGGAATGCCGACGTATGACCTGCTGCGCCTGAGGGCCATTCCGGGCGTTGAAGCAGACCTGACCGAGATCGGATTGGATTACACGCTGAATAAATCCGAATGGTCGATCCAGATTCACGGCTTCGGGAAAATCTATTTCCGCAGCTACGACAATCCGGGCCGGTGGATTGCGTTTGAGTCAGCGCACACGATCATGGATGAGCTGGATACGCTACCGCGTGAGAAAGCACGCGCTGTCTGGCAGAAAGCGGTCGAGCGCACGCGCCAGAAAACGCAACGCGGCAATTCCATCGGGAATGTGTCCACGCCAGACCAGGGCGTCAACGGCTTCACGTTCGAGCGATGGGGCAAGTCCACCGACGCTGACTGGCTGCTGATCCGCGCCAGCACCTACGACAATCCCTTCCTGCCGGAAGACTACGCCGCCAGCCTGGTGGCGCAGTACGATCCGGTTCTGGTGGACGCCTACCTGCGCGGCGAGTTCGTGAGCTTCACCCGCGACAAGGTGTATCACGCCTACGACCGGATCAAGCACGACACCGACCGCGAGCCTTCACCCGGCGAGCGGCTGCACGTCGGGATTGATTTTAACATCGGTGGCTGTTGCGCGACGGTCTGGGTCATCGATGGGCGGACGCCGGTGGCGGTCGGTGAGTTCGTCAGCAAAGACACCCGCGACTTCTGCACGCGCCTGGCGCGGTACCGGGATCATCCGATCACGGTCTACCCTGACGCCAGTGGGAAGGCGCAGCGGACCAATGCCGCCGAATCTGACCTCGACATCATCCAGCAGGCGGGATTCCGCGTCGATGCACCGCGAGCGAATCCAGCGATCCGTGATCGCGTGAATGCCGTCAACGGGCTGTTCGCACACGACAAGATCAGGGTCAACGCTGCCCGCTGTCCTGAGCTGGCCGACGCTCTGGAGATGCAAGGCTACGCCAGCGATGGATCGCCGGAAAAGTTCGACCAGCACCCGGCCATCGATGACTGGTGCGACAGCGCAGGGTATTTCCTGCACCGTCGCTTCCCGATCAGCCGTCCGGTGGTGAAAGGCATTCGAGGTGTGGCATGAAGAACATGCACGATGTCACGCGGGACTTTGAAGATGCGCTGTGCGAGTACACCGGCGCTCGGTACGCGGTGGCGGTCGATTCCTGCACCAGTGCGCTCATGCTCGCGCTGCATTGGGTGGACATTCAGGATTACACCATCGCCATTCCCAATCGGACCTACATGAGCGTCCCGTGTACGATTATCCAGGCTGGTGGGAAGGTATCCTTCTATGACATCGGCTCCGACCACCTGACCGGCGCGTACCGGCTCGATCCGACGCCGGTCTGGGATTGTGCGCTGCGGTTCACGTCCGGAATGTATCGTCCGCAGCAAATCCAGTGCGTCAGCTTCACCGGGCCGCACAAGCGGCTGAAGCTGGGCAAGGGCGGCGCGATCCTGCACGATGATCCGTTGGCGGACGCCTGGTTCCGCCGAGCGCGAATGTCAGGCAGGAATCCGATCAGTTATCACATCGACACGTTCGACCAGATCGGCTGGAACTGCTGGATGCTGCCGAGCATCGCAGCACAGGGCCTGCACCTGATGCCGCAGTTCTTCGACGCCAACGGGCTGGGCATCGATCTGCCAGACCTGTGCCTGCCGTATCCTGACTTGAGACTGCACGAGGCCTACCGATGATTTCACGCCGTGCCAGCGTCTACGGTCGGCTGATTGTCCATGAGACAGCCAGGGTCGACGATTTCGCCGTGCTGTCTGGCAACATCAGCATCCAGCGATACGTTCACGTCGCCTGCCATTGCAGCATCATCGGGCAGGTGAGATTGCGCGAGTTCTCCGGCCTGTCTGGCGGTGTGCGACTGTACGCCAAGAGCGACGACTACAGCGGAGCCTGGATGACCAATCCGACGGTTCCGGAGCGGTTTACCCGCGTTCACGAGGCACCGATCGACATCGGGCGTCATGCGATCATCGGAGCCAATGCCGTCATCATGCCGGGCGTGACGATTGGCGAAGGGGCGGCAGTCGCAGCGGGCGCGTTCATCCGTCGAGACGTCGAGCCTTGGACGATTGTGGTGGATCGCGGGCGCGTGATCGGTCATCGGGACACGCGGTGTGAGGGCTTGTCATGCGCGTTGTGATCTCGGCACGTGGCTACAACGAAACGAAGGGCGGACACATCGTCCTGCACAAGCTCTGTGACAGCCTGCTGCGCCAGGGCATCGACGCCTACATGCGCCCGCACCAGAAGCACTGGGCGACCTGTGACCGCTACTACAGCCAGGTCACGGATCACTGCCTGCCTGACGACCTGGTGATCTATCACAACAGCATCAGCGGCAACCCTTGGGATGCGCGACACTTCGCACGGTGGATGCTATACACGCCGACGCGAGATACCGACGGCATCCTGCTGTACTACAGCGAACAGTTCGGGCCGGGGCCGTATCTCCGCGTGACCGATCCGCGTCTTGATCTATTCTGGGATCACCGCGAGCCGCGCAAGGGCACCTGCTGGGCCTACCGCAAGGCAGGGCGTCAGGGCATCCGGCGTGAACACATCGAGGAGCGCGGCACCGAGATACCGCGTGGAATGCCGCCGGAACCACTGGCGAGCATTTTCAATCAGCACGAGCGGTTCGTCTGCTACGATGGCGCGAGTTTCCTCGCCGTACAGGCCGCACTCTGCGGCTGCGACGTGATCGTGCCAGAGCCGATTGGCGGTGTGTTTCCGTACCCTGGCATTGCGACTTGCGAGGCCGAGATCGACAAAGCGCGTGCCGAACGCGAGCAATTGCGGGCTGTCATCATGGGCGAATGGCTGGATCAGGACGAGAAAGCAGCAGAGGTGATCCGATGGTGTATGGCCCAAAGATAGACGTCCGCATACCCTACGAGCCGGGCGGACGGCTTGGCGAGGACTACAACCGGATCATGGCGACGACGCCGTGCGAGTGGGTGCTGTTCCTCGACCACGATGTCCTGCTGGCGCTCAATCCGCACTGGTACCACCTGTGCCAGAAGGCCATCGAGTCGCATCGGTTCGGACTGGCGACCTGCTGGACCAATGCACCGCATTCCAACACCGGGCAGCAGTGGATCAGCGGTGCGGAGACGATGGACGAACACCGGCAGATTGCTCGCAACGTCCACAGTCAGTACGGCTACACCGTGACCGGGTTGGACAAGGCGTCGGGCTTCTTCATGCTGGTGAACAAGCAGGCATGGAGCGAGGTCGGCGGATTCCCAGGCGTCGGGATGTTCCGAGAGGACTGGCAGTTCTGCGCCAAGCTACGGCGCAAGGGATGGGCCATCGTGCGGATCGACGGGCTGTACGTCTATCACGCCAAGCACCGTCAGGAGTCGTGGATCGAGGGCGAGGACGTAACGCTCGACATCAAGCGGCGCGAGGTCCGCAAGTGATTACAATCGTCATGGCGTACTTTGAAAATGGCGGGATGCTCGACCTGCACCTTGAGGAATGGGAGCGGTACGAGCGCAAAGACTGCTGGCGCGTCATCCTGGTGGACGATTGCAGCAAGCGCGATCCGGCACTGCCGCACATTCGGGATGTTGGCATCGAGATCGAGCTATACCGCATCACCACCGACCGGGCTTGGAATCAAAACGGTGCCCGCAACCTCGGTATGACGCACGCTAGCGGCTGGTGTCTGCTGACTGACATGGATCATCTGCTGCCAGCGCGAGATGCCAAGCGATTGCAGGGCATCGACCTGGACGGCGGGCCAGCACGCTACTACCGACCGCATCGAATCCGGGCAGCGACCAACCAGTACTACAAGCCGCATCCGAACACCTGGCTGATTCGCGCTGTCGACTACTGGCAGGCGGGCGGCTACGACGAGCGATATTGTGGCTACTACGGGACGGACGCGACATTCCGAAAGGAGCTGGATCGCAGCCTCGGTCCTGCTGGCGGAATCGACGTCGACCTGTGGCTGTACCAGCGCGAGGTGCAGCCGGATGCAAGCACGACAGACTACGGGCGCAAGGGCAGTCAATACCACCTGCGCTCCCTGCCGTGCCGAGGCGCGAGCCTGCCGCCAGTGCGGCGGCTAAACTTCGACTGGGAGCGCGTCCTGTGATCAACATTCTGTGCTGGCTGTGGCGTGACCCGAAATGCTATGCACAATACACGGCGGAACACGTCAACCGGTGGGCCAGCATGATCCGGCGCAACGTGACGCTGCCGCACCGCATTTCCTGCGTGACCGATCAGCCGGAAGGGATCGATGAGGGTATCGCTATTATCCCGCTGCCAGACTGGCCGGATGTGGTCAATCCGAACTGGCCGACGTCGAAGGGCCGACCGCAGTGCCATCGGCGCATCGACATGTGGCGGGCGGATGCTGCCGAGACCTACGGCGAGCGGTTCCTGATGATGGACATCGACTGCGCGATCCTGGGCAATATCGATCACATCCTGAGCCGTCCGGAGGATGTGGTGATCAATGGATCGAGCATGGAGCATCGTCCGTACAATGGCGGAATGGTGCTGATGACAGCAGGCGCACGACCGCAGGTCTACGACCAGTGGACGCCGAAACGCCAGATCGCAGCCAGCAAGGATCATCTCGGTTCCGATCAAGCGTGGTACGCTGAAATCCTGGGGCCGAACGAGGCCAAGTTTCGGAAGAACGACGGCGTGGTATATTACCGCCGATTCCGTCCAGTCTGGGATCAGACAAAGATTCTGTTTTTCAATGGAAGCACGAAGCCGTGGAACTACCACCGCCACGGGATTGATAGGGTCATCGAGGCGTACTATCCGGAGGGCAGGCCATGAGCAACGTCGACACGCCGCATGAGGACTACGCCATCGAGCTGCCGGACTGGCGGAAGATCGAACACATCACCAGGCTGCGGATGCTCGACAGTTACCTGCTGGAACTGAATCCGCACGATACGAGCGAAGAAAACCGCTCCCGCAATCGGGCGTACAAGCAGCGGGCGATTTTCTACGCTGTCGCAGCGCAGACGGTGCAGGGGATGCTCGGGACGATGTTCCGGCGCGATCCGAAGCTGGCGCTGCCCACGGTGCTGGAATACATGGAGCGCAATGCGGACGGCGCAGGCGTCTCGCTGTACCAGCAAAGCCAGGGGCTGTGCGATGACGTGATCCGCAAGAGCCGGGCTGGGCTGTACGTGTCGTTTCCACCGACCGAAGGCGCGGTGTCGATGCGCGACATGGTGGAGGGGCGCTACGTTGCCACCATTCAGCGGCTGGAGCCTGAGCAGATCATCAACTGGCGGACGGAGACGCGGGGCAGCCAGACGCGGCTCAAGTTCGTCATCATCCGCGAATACCGCGAAAAGACCGACCAGTACACGACTGACGAGTACATGACGCTGCGGGAGCTGTACCTGGACGACGAGGGCGTATACCAAGAGCGCCATTGGTCGGACGAGGGCGGCGCACTGCGCGTGGTGGACGAGATCACACCGACCGATGCAGCCGGTCAGCCGTGGTACGAAATCCCGTTCATTTTCGTGGGCGCGGAGAACAACGACCCGAAGGTCGACAGGCCCGTCATGCTGCCGCTGGTCGATCTGAACATCGGCCACTACCGCAACAGCGCGGACTGGGAAGACTCGGTCTGGTACGTCGGCCAGGCGCAGCCGTGGATGTCTGGCGTGACCGAGAGCTATCTGGAGATGCTGAAAGAACAGGGCATGTACGTCGGCAGCCGCAATCTGCTGGCTGTGCCGGAAGGCGGGCAGTTCCAGTTCGCCGCACCGCCACCGAACAGCATCGTGCGCCAGGCGATGCAGGACAAGGTCGAGATGATGCTGCAACTCGGCGCACGGCTCATGCAGCCGGGCAGTGCGGCCAAGACAGCAACCGAGGTCGCCGGTATCCGCGAAGCACAGCACTCGATCCTGTCCCTGATCGCCGCCAATGCGTCCGAAGCCTACACGCAGGCGCTCCAGTGGGCTGGACGCTACATGGGCGTTGGCGATGGCGAGATGGACGCGATCGACTACCAGATCAATCAGGACTTTGTGTCGCCAGACGCCACGCCGCAGGACATCCAGGCCATGGTGGCGGGCTTCGTGCAGGGCAGCATTCCGATCAGCGATTACGTGCGCTACATGCAGCGGATCGGGCGTTTCGACGGCGAGCGGACAGCGGAGGAGTACGCCGACATGCTGGAGACGGGCGGATTGCCCAATGCAGGCTGACAATGTGGTCGACTTTGGAACGCGCCAGCGCAATATCGTCTACCAGCGGCTGGTGGACACCATCAACGAGTGCGCGGATGGACTGAGCGTGGTGGAGATGGTCGGCATTCTGGAGGCGATCAAGGCGCAAGTCATGGCCGGGGACGATGGCTGACTTTTACCTGACCGAGGTCGTCACGCGCCACCAGGTGATGCTGGAGCGGCTGAAGAGCGGCGAGTGGAATCGGCTGCGCGAGTTCGTGCAAGAGCTGGAGATCGACGTGTCGGCTCGCATTGCGATCTTCGACGAGCTGTCGGAAATGTCCATGTTCCAGCTAGAGCGCAATCGCGCCATCCTGCGGCGGATCATCGACCTGCCGATCGAACGGATGCGCGAAGCGTGGATCGCGGCGCTGAGAGAGATTGCGATCAACGAAGCAGACTTTGAGCTTGAGGCGCTGCGGGCGCTGGATACCGGCGTGACGTTCCTGGCACCAGTGCCGGAGCAAGTCGCGGCGGCGGCATTCTCGACACCGCTGCAAGTGCGCGGGGCGACTGGCGACGCGCTGTTGGAAACATTCTTCGACGGCTTCAAGCAGTCCGCCATTGACCGGATCACGGCTGATGTTACGCTTGGCGCAGCGCAAGGCCTGCCCAATGCCGACATCATCCGGTCGATCCGTGGCACCGTGGCGGCGAATCGTACCGACGGGACCATGGAGCGCATCCGCCGCGACGCGGATGCTATCGTCCGCACCAGCGTTCAGCATGTGTCGCAGACCGCGAGGCAGGCGACTTGGGATGCCAACAGAGACATCATCGACCGCGTGCGGTGGGTCTCGACGCTGGACAGCCGCACCACAGATCAGTGCGCGTCGCTCGACGGGCGCGAGTTCCCGATTGATTCCGGACCTCGACCGCCAATCCATGTGCGGTGCCGAAGCACGACGGTGGCGGTCCTGCGTCCGCCATTCGATGTGCTGGAGCGCGGTGCGACGCGGGCGGCGCGGACCTCGGCGGATCGCCGGGAGATCGATTACGTGCCAGCCAGGCTCGACTACTACAGTTGGCTGCTTCGCCAGCCAGCGTCATTCCAGGACGCAGCGATCGGGCCGACACGCGGCAAACTGCTGCGGGATGGCGGCTTGAGTTCGCGGGGCTTCGCTGACCTACAGCTCGGACGGCGGTTCGAGCCGCTGACGCTGCAAGAGATGCGCGAGAAAAACCCGGTCGTATTTGAACGGGCAGGACTTTGAAGACAGCAAAGGTGAGACGATATGGCAGACGAAGATCAGCACGACGACAGCACCACCGATACCGATACCCGGCAGACGGAAAGCGCACCCGGTATTGACCCGGCGGCATTTGCCGCAATGCAGGAATCGATAGCCAAGCTGGAGGCGAAGAATCGTGAACTACTCGAAGAGAAAGCCCGCACAAAGAAGGAAGCCGAGCAGGCCGCGCTCGAAGCCGCGAAGAAATCCGGGGACTTAGAGTCGCTGGAGAAATCGTGGCAGAAGAAGGTCGAGACCACCGAACAGGAACTGCGGACTGAGATCAAGCAATACGAGCAGATGCTGGCCTCGATCACGTCTGGTGCCGAGGCACGACGGCTGGCGGCTGACCTGGCGCTGCCTGGCCATGCGGATCTGCTGATGCCTCACATTGCCGGACGTCTGAAGACCGAGATCAGGGATGGCAAGCCCACCGTCCGCGTACTGGACCGCGATGGCACGCCGTCTGCCATGACCGTGGATGATCTGCGGAAAGAGATCATGGGCACCGAGCTTTTTGCGCCAATCCTCGCTGGCAGCAAGGCGAATGGCGCAGGCGGTACCGGGCGGTCGGATGGCGGAAAGCCAAAGATTAAGGCTTTCAACGAGTACAGCAGCAGCGAGCTTGTCGAATTGAAGCGGGCCGATCCCGATACCTACATTCGCATCCGCGACGAGTACTACAACCGGAACAATTGACAGAATCGGCTGTCAACCGGTATAAGCATTGAACGGTTGAAGGCTCCCTGCGGGAGCGGACGATCAAGGCCTGCGGCCTAACGGTGGATTTTCTATCGCCGGGGCGTGGGCCTTTTTGGTCACCCGGCACTACTCACAAGGGTGATCACACATGGCTACTGTACGACTCTCTGACATCATCGATGTCACCGTATTCCAGGACCTGCCTCCGGTCGACGGTCCTGAGAAAACCGCTTTCTACGACTCCGGCGTCGTCATCCGCAATGCGCTGCTCGACCAGGTCGCGTCCGCTGCGGGCAAGACCGCCGAGCTGCCGTTCTGGAAAGACCTCGACTCCACTGTCGCTCCCAACCTGACCTCGGACGATCCGAACGTCACGTCCACCGCACAGAAGATCGTGCAGGGCGAGCAGATCGGGCGGAAGGCGTTTTTGAACCAGTCCTGGTCCGAGACCGATCTGGCGTCCGAACTGGCGCTCGGCGGCGATGCAATGACCCGCATTCGTGCCCGCACCGACACCTACTGGCGGCGTCAGTGGCAGCGTCGGCTCATCGCCACCATGAACGGCGTACTGGCGGACAACATCGCCAACGACAGCGGCGACATGGTGTATGACGCTTCGCTGGATACCGCCACGACCGCGAGCGGCTTCACCCGGTCGAACTTCACCTCGGCTGCTTTTACCCTGGGCGATGCCTACGACGAGCTGACCGCCATTGCGGTTCACTCGGTGGTGTACAAGCGGATGGTCGATAACGACGACATTGACTTTATCCCGGATAGCCAGGGCAACATGACCATCCCGACCTTCCTCGGTCATCGGGTCATCGTCGACGACGGCCTGCCGGTCGAGACTGACAGCGTGTACAGCACCAAGTACACCAGCGTTATCTTCGGCGCTGGCGCGGTCGGCTTCGGCGAAGGCACTCCGGCCAATCCGGTGGAAGTGGATCGCCAGCCTGCACAGGGCAACGGCGGCGGCGTGGAGATTCTGTTCTCGCGCAAGACCTACCTGCTGCATCCGTTCGGCTTCAAGGACACCGGCACTCCTGCTGCCACGTCCTACACGCTGGCGGAACTGGAGGCTGCTGCGACCTGGGATCGTGTGGTTGAGCGGAAGAACGTCCCGCTGGCTTTCTTGATCACCAACTGATCAAGCATGGATTGACGCAGGGACATGGACGTCCCGCAGTTTTGAGGCAGACAGCATGAGAACACAGAAAGAACTGATCGAAGAAGCAAACCGGATCGCACGGGGCGAAGTGCGCCAGCCGGTACAGCGCAAGCCGGTTCCGCCGAAGGTCGCGCCGGTGGTGGAACCAGCACCAGCGCCGGTCAAGCGTCGCGGTCGACCGAGGAAGGCTGACTGATGGCTCGCAAATACGCCGTCCCTGGCAGCCGCGAGTTTGCGTGGTGGTACGCGCAGAAGCGGCGGCGGGATCGGAAGGCGGAAGAGCCTGTGAGTGAAAATGCTCTGGGTTGGGAAGATAAGCAAATGCAATGGGATGATGAACCCATTGTCTGGGAGACTCCAGAATGACTAAACAAGTGCGCCAAGCTATCACGCCGACGCATGTGCTCGGATCGACGGGGACAGACACTGCGGACGATCTCGGGTACCGTGCGCTGGCTGATCTCAAGAGCGACTTGTCGTTGGATAACGTCGACAACACGTCCGACGCAACGAAAAACAGCGCCACTGCCACGCTGACCAACAAGACGATTGATGACTCAACACTTGATGCGTACTCCGAAACCGGCGCAACGCTATCTGTCGTCGATGACGGCGACAGCACCTATTCAGTGACGATTCCGCTGGATGGCAAAATCTATCAGGTGACGCTGACCCAGGATGTCGATCTACTCACAACTAGCGCACCAACTGCTCCGCTTTGCGGTTCGGCTGTGATCTACATCACGCAGGACGCCACTGCAAAGACGGTGAGCGTCCCTGCTGGCTGGTACTGGCCCGATGGCACTGCTGAAGCATTCGACACCAACAGCGCACTATACCGACTGACGCTCTACACCGATCCGGCGGGTAATATCCACGCCGATGCAGAGTTGAGGGCGACGGCATGATGGCACGGCGAATCATCGCGGGGGTGAAACGCGGAGCCGAAGGATTGATCTTGTCCTTTACTACGACCAGCTCACCGCAGACGATTACAATCCCTTGTCAAAATGTCGGCACGTTTGATGCTCAAATTGATTGGGGTGATGGTTCATCTCCTGTTGCGATTACGGCATATAACGATGCCGACCTTGCTCATGAATATACGACCGCTGGCAGTTATGATGTAACCATCACCGGTGATTTTCCAAACATCAAATTTAATAATGGTGGCGACAAAGCAGCATTGACTGCTGTTGATGGCTCGATGGTGTTTGATGCTGTGAATAACGGTTTTTATGGATGCAGCAGCTTAACAAGCTTCAGCGATAAAATAGACACATCCAGCGTGACGAGTTTTAATCAAGCATGGCGCGGCTGCTCATCACTCACGTCATTTCCTCTGATCGACACATCAAGTGGGACGAATTTTAGTCAAGCATGGCGCGGCTGCTCATCACTCACGTCATTTCCTCTGATCGACACATCAAGTGGGACGAATTTTAGTTTAGCATGGGAAGGCTGCTCATCGCTTACATCGTTTCC
>Ga0180432_10001341_pt1 | contig 39024 bp, 46 predicted proteins | sample SS_ome_10_FD_132414 | JGI IMG/M metagenome (GOLD analysis project Ga0180432, IMG submission 132414) | Hypersaline lake sediment archaeal communities from the Salton Sea, California, USA - SS_1_MS_2 metaG | ecosystem: Environmental > Aquatic > Non-marine Saline and Alkaline > Hypersaline >... | reverse complement strand
GTCTTTCCTCGGTCAGCTATAGGGATTTGATCCCCCCTACCCCCTATGCCCCCACATATATACATGCCCCTACCTAAGCCCTCTTATATACATAGTATCGCGTTGTGATCTTGGTGTCGATACATCCACGCGGGCACCGGGCGCTATGCCCTGGCGTTTCCTTAGCTCTCTATTGTGGCAGTCATTGCACAAGGTTTCTAGCCACCGCCAAGATAGCGGGTTATCACCCCGGGCCTTAAGATCTCCTACCTCTACTATATGGTGCACCATATCACCCTTAAGGATAGTCCCCCGTCGCTTATGCTCGGCGCATAGCGGATTCATACGGCGAAAGGCCCGGCTCGTCTTAGTCCATGCTGCCGAGCTATAGAATCCCGAGCGATCGGCCTTAGCCAAGTGCCTAAAGCGCTCGGCCTCTACGTGCTTATGCTCGTCGCAATAGCCAGGCCGTGGTATTAGGGCGCTGCAATTAACTTGCCTACATATGGAATTAGCGTTTAACATTTTGTCCTTAATATAAGTATATACTTTTTTCAAGCAAAAAGCGTCTAATTTAACCAAAAAGGCAATAGTGTCTTGTCACCCAAAAAGCTAAGACGTTGGTATATAGGCACTTAGCCAATTTTGTCTTGTGGTGTCTTGTCGCTCCAAAAGTCGCAAGACACCCCGCAGCCCTACTCCCAAGCCGTTTCTAGGGCGTTTGTCTCGTTGTCTTGCGCATTTCGCTATATCCCTTATATGAAAAACAAAAATTATTTGTTTCATTGTATCATACAACAAACAAACAAATACTTTCCCTCACATAGGACTTAGTAAAAGTGGCAAGACAACAAGACAAACGCCCTAGAAAGCGCCAGGCCGTAGGGCTGCGGGGTGTCTTGTCACTTTGATCGCCACAAGACACCACAAGACAAAACGTCATAAGCCGTTGAAAATAGCTAACTTACATTTTTTAGCCACAAGACAAAACGATCTTAAGCCCTTATAAATAGCCCACTTACAACGGCCAGAATTGAAAATACATTGAATTAAAAAGGCGTTTTACGGGATTTTAGCATACAGGGCCCTTTATACACCCTTATCTATATACAAGGCCCTATATAAACCCCTCTATATTTAAGATTTTAACTAAAAATAAAAACGCGTTATTTTGTGCAATTATATTGCCTTTCCACAAAAAAGAGCTATATTAGTAATAAGCAAAAACACTAAACCAAAGGACAAAAACCATGGCAAAAGCAATAACAGCAAAACAGGCCGAGAAAATCGCCGCAATTAATAACTACCTTGCCACCGAGATCGGCAAGCCCGGCGCAATGGTAGCCGAAAACGACGCTTCTTTTATTTGGAATTTGAAAAAGATCTACGCCAACGCTACCGGCGTATATTTGGGAGGTAGCGAGGCCGGCGGGCGGCCTTTCAAAGATCGGATCGACTTTGGCCAGATCGGCACCCTCTACGCCGCGATCCGTCGGGGCGACGACGATTTTAAAGAATTTTTACAAACCCCCGCCCCGGCACCCGAGGCCCCCAAGGCACCCGAGGCCCCCGCGCCGGCAGCCAGGAAAAGCAGCCCCGAGCGTGCGCAATTGGTTTTTGATATTTTTATTACGGCCTTAGAGGGCGGCGTAGGCTATTGGGCCTACTCTAAAACCTACCATTGGAGAAACGACGACGGCAGCGACGACGTAACCGGCTTTTACTCCGACATTATCGACGCCGAGAGCGACGACGAAACCGGCGAGGACGCGGGCTTTAAACCCTGCCGGATCGACGCCGCCGTTATCAAGCGGGGTATAAGCCGGATCATGAAAAAGGATTTTCAGGTAAGCGACGCTATTAAAAAAGAGGTTACCCGGGCGAGCTTTTCAAACGACTTCGGCGATATGGACGCCGACCACGCCGACTGCATAGTACAAGCCGGGCTATTTAACGAGATCGTTTTCTGTTAGTGCTAACCGGGGCCTACGGGCCCCACCGCCAAAACCAAAGGACAAAAACCATGATAGAAGAAAATAAGAAATACTATTACACGCAAAAGGATGTTGAAAACGAAGCTATACGAATTTTAGAGGGAGCAATAAACTATATCAAAGGGATCGGGCCGGCAGTCCAAACTAATATATTTGACGCCTCTAATATGGTAGCCGACGCGTTAAAACATTGTGGAATAAGATAATAGCCCCGGGGCCTACGGGCCCCACCACTAAAACCAAAGGACAAAAACCATGATAAAAGAAAATAAGACAAGCGCCGACGCCCACGAGCTCGTAGAGGTAGAGCCCCGGGATCTTATAGATTCAATACAAAAGGCCCACGAGGATCGCCGGCAAAAGGTTAATCGGGGGTGCTATATACTGCGCAAGGCCGGGCTATTGGCTAACTCCGAAAATATAGAAGAGGCGATCACGGCGCTTTTACACGTCGCCGGCCAAAGGCTACACTATGCCGAAATGGCCATGATCCAACAAGTCGCCGAAAATATTATACACGATACTAGAAAATGCTTAGGAAAAATATAAATTCAGTATACGCGGCTAGCCCCGACCACCACGCCACCGGCCACGCGCCACGGCGACGGCGGGGGCTACCCCTGCGGTGTGTGCCCTCGACCGAAACAGGGGCGCAGCGGGTCTGGCGTTGTAGTGGCCCACCAATCCCCCAAGCCATAAGGACAAAAACACCATGAGCAAATTACTAAACGGGTTGATCCCGCCTAAAACCCCGTGCCCTTTTAAAAGCCGGTGCCGGCTATATTGCCACCACGCGGGAAAAGATCATTTAGCCGCTTTTTCATGCGCAGCCGCCCGGGCTTTCGATATAGAAGAAAGGCCCCGCCGCCCTTACACTATGTACACGCGGAGGAAAAAATAAAATGAGGTATCACGAGTGCGTAAAATTGTTTGGCGTGGAATTTAAACGCCGGGTAGAGCGCGAGCGCCGGCGAAAGCGTAAGATCTGGCTTACTCGGATCTCTCAATGGGCGCTATTTATAGCTATGGTTTTGCTTTTACTCTTGGGGGATCGGTTATGAGCCCACGCCGTAAAATAAGGCCCCACGAGGCAGGCCGTAGGCCATGCACGAGCCCCGAGGGTAGACTAGTAAATTATAGTATTATGCTGCCGCCAAGCCTTAAAGCGTGGTGTATGGAAAAAGGGCCGGCCCGGGTGCGGGCGCTCTTGGAATTGTACCGGGGCCCCGAGGACGGATCTAAACCGCTGCGCTATTTACCATAGCCCCAAACTTGGCCGGCGGGATCGTGGTGCCGGTCAACGTGTAGAAAGCTGTTATCTTTAAAGCCTATACCGTTAAACCCTACGATCTGCGCCACCCTTATAAGCTCCCACTCTTCGCCCGGCTCGGTGCGAATATCGAAAGCCCCGCGCAAGTGCGCCGAGTTTGGCCGGCCCTTAATATACCGGTTGTACCGCTCGCACCTGGCCGCGCTGTTTAATATCATAGGGCGGTTTAAAATCAGCCGCATAGCGTAGAGCATTTCTATAGATCTATAATCCGGCAAATGACAGCACCCGTCCGGGCACATTAACTCTTTAGACGTGAAAAACTCGCGTATTCTCATTTTATCTAATACCATTTAAACCTCGCTTTATTATAAGTTTTTTAGGGCCCGGGGCGCAAATTAACGGCGTAATTTAAGCCTTATCAGTAATATTGAATATTGGGCCAATAAAAGGGCGACGCTAAAAGGCCATTTTATAATGCCCCAAATTTTGAAAAACCATTTAATCATTTTCGCCCCTTTCTTTATTATGCAATTCCTTAAGCGTTGCCGTATCGCCCGGGGTGCGCGACGGGTTATAATAGACGTAAACCCGCCGGCCACCGGCTCGTATTTGCTGCGAGTGATAGCCCTTATCCATAAGCGCCCGGCGCATGCGATCACGCCCGATCCCTACCGTCGCTATATCCTCGGAATATTCGGCTAGCGCCTTGGCGGCGTAGTCGAAATCAAAAACCGCCGGGGCCTCTTCGGCTAACCACGTGCCCAAATCCGCGCCGCCCACGCCGACGGCAGCGTTAACCATTTGGATCTTAGTTACCGAGCGCGGGGCCCTTTTAAAATGATCCATATCTACCGGGTAGGATTTGAGGTATTTAAACAGCGCCGAAATATTGAGCCCGTCGGCTTTCCACCGCATGATCTCGTCTATAAACCAGTTACTAATAGGGTGATCCGCGCCGCGCATGGCGTAGATCCGGCGCTCGTTTACGTCCTGCAAGGGTAACGCGTCTATATTATTCGAGAACATTAAAAAATTAGCGTATACATTGGCCGTGTAGCTATCTTGCCCTTTAGGTTGTATGTTCGCCACGGTATCGGCTAAAAGGCTTTTCATACGCTCCCAGGTTTGATATTTACGGGCCCCTGTATTGGCTTTTATTTCTTGCACCACGGCTATAAGGCACTTATCTAAAAACCCGTTAAAACGGCCCTCCATATCGTCGGGGCTTACGTCGTGCGTATTATGGCCGCCGACAAGTAAGCGCAGTATATCGAATAAGATCCCGCGCCCGGTGCCGGTTACCGGCGTTATGTTGATAGGCGTTACAAACGAGCGCGTACACGGGTTTTGAATTAACCGGGCTAGCCACTCGGTAAACCAAGCCCTTTCTATTTCCTCGGGGAAAAGGTGCTGCAAAAGCAATTTAAACGGGCCGATCCGGCTCTCGGGATCGTCTATCGTTTCGTCGTGCGGGGGAAAATAAAAGGTGTTAATAAATTGTGTATTATCGCCGTAGCTATTGGGCCGGCTGCAAAAGCGCGGGGCCCCGGGTTGGTAGGTGTAGCCGGCAAAGTGGCGCACGTTTTGGCTATTCTGCCAGGCCGTAGCCATTGGCTCTATCTCTACCTCGCCGTCGGGCCCTATAAATCGGTGTAGATAACTTGTGTTTTGCTCTTTAAAGGCTTTTAGCGTGCGCCTCTTGGCCTTGTGCGCCGGTACCCCCATATCGTAAACCTCGGATCCGTCGGCGAGCTCTACAAAAGAATAGCGTTTTTCCCAATCGCTTAGCTTTTTGCTCTTGCGCTCGCGGGTGGGATCGTCGGTCTTGGCGGTAACCTCGTTATACATTTGGATCACCGTCGCCATAGTTACCGGGTTGCCGCCGTAGCTATCCGCGCCCCACGAGGGCCACCGGGCTAAAATTTCGCTATAGTCGTACTCTATGCTATTTTCGCTCCACTCGCGGAAAAGCTCGCGGCCCTCGTCGCTCCCTTGGAATTGGTGATATAAGGCCATGCCGACGGTACGCCACCCGAGGCCGTTAACGTTGCCGTCGGGGCTTAGCGCGGCCAATAGAGAGCGGATCCGATCCTTGTCCATATTGAGCGGCGGCTTGTAGTTTTCAAAGGCCGTGGCCCCTGTAAGCACGCCGTCGGGGCCCAGGCCGCCGGCTGCCGCCCGAGAGCGCCCGCCCGAGAGCTTAAGCCACCCCTCGGGGGCTATGCTTTCAAAATATTCAAATAGGGCGCTAATTTTCTCGCCCGTAAGGGTGGGCAAAAATTCGCTATCTACCGAGTACAGATCGCCGCCCTGCCAGGCGTAAGGCTTGCCGGTGCCCGGGTGTACGCCATACGCTACCCATTGCTGCCCTTTGGCTTTAATTTCTATTTGGTGTAAATTGCCTAGCTCGCACTCGTATTTAGCCGAGTTATCCGGCCCGAGGCCCCCCGGGGGCGCGGCGCAGGGGATAAGGACGCGGGGCGGCCTGCCTATGCGCACCGGCGTAACGCCGATATTTTCGCGGCACCAAATAACCAATTTTTCTACTACTTCCCGATCTTGTATATCTATATCTATGCCCGGGTTAAATTCGCCCAGGACGCCGAGGCCCCCATAATATGAGGCCTTGGCCCACTTCTCCACGTCTTCACGCGTTGCCCTGAGAAGGGGCCAGGCCTTTTTATTAGGGAACTTTTCGCCGGTTTTTATCGGCACTAGCATATAGCCCGCCTCTACAAGCGCGGGGCCGTGCTGCCTTTTGTAGTTGGTTTGCATATGCAATTAAAAAGCCCTTAAGCCTTTTTCGCACTCCATACCGAAAGCCGCGTACATAGCGGCATAACTGTAAAGCGTGGTATCGGTGGGCACCCGGGTTAATTCTTTTAGTTCCTCGTGCTGCTCGGTTATGGTTATTATCCGCTCGTCGCCGTTTATCTCTATGGCTACGGTGTAAAGGGCCTTGGGATCGTCGGGCTTGTCTCCGGTTATGCTCCACCCGAAAAAGCGGGCAAGGATCCGGCAGGTATTGGCTTGGGATAGCGTGAAATTGATCCCGATATGTCGCGGTACATCGGTATCGAAACAGCCGATCTTATGCTTTGCCACGGGCGGCCCCCTTACGTGCTGCGAGCTCTTTAAGAACTACCGGGTGCAAGCGCTCGATCATTTGCTCGAAAGCCTCGCCGTTGCTCTTGCAGCCGAGCGCCCCCTTAATGCAAAGAAAACTTACTTCGTGCGAGGGCGTAACCTCGCCGCATATTCTAATTTTTTCATCCATTATATTTTTGCTCCTATTATTGGTTAACTTAATAGATAGTTTTCGTAGGCCTTATCTATACGCTTTTCAGCTATTTCAAAATATTTTTTATCTAATTCTATATCCGTAAATTTTCGGCCCAAATTTGCGCAAGCTACGCCCGTCGTGCCGCTCCCCATTGTAAAATCTAAGACGCGATCGCCTGGGTTAGTGTAAGTTTTTATAAGATACTCTATAAGGGCTACTGGCTTTTGTGTAGGGTGTTGCCCTTTTTGTACCCTCGTAAAAAATAGGACATTATCCGGCATAGATTTATTTATAGGGCATTTTCTAATGCCCTTATTATTTTCCACTTGTTTACCATAGCAAGAGCTTGATTTTGTGACCATAGATAAGGGCCTTACATCCTTGCCAGGCTTATCTTTTAGTATGGGATAATATTTTATTTTACCCGTGCCAAATACACTGATATTTTCTGTCTTTTTCATTGGCATTTTCCAAGCGTTTAAATGCCCCGTACTACGATCTTTTTTCCATATCCAATCATATTTATAACTCTTAATATTGCTCATCCGTAAGGCGCTACTGAATGGCTCGTTACCAAATAAAACCGCGGCCCCATTAGCTTTTATAAGGTTTTTCAAAGCTGCCCACATTGCCGGCAAGTCGATCACGGTATCCCACTTACAAGCCGTTGTGCCGTAAGGCGGATCGGTTAAAACTAGATCTATAGAGGCCGCCGGTAATTTCGCCATTTCCTCTAAACAATCGCCTTTAATTAAATTAATCATTTAACGGCCTTTCCTCGGGGTAAGGTAAGGGCTCGTCATACTCGTAATACTCGCACCCGATCCGCACTTCCCAAACCTCTATACATGTTGTAGCCAGGCGCAGCACGACAATAATAAAGGCCACGCCAAAAACAAACTTAGTGAACCAATTAGTATTAACCCACGTCCAAAACCGGGCCGAGTTGTTTTTAAAATATTCCCTTACCATGCGGCTATACCTCGTTTTAAAATCGGTGGGCCACTATAAGGGCAGACCCGCTCCCCGCCGAGTATTTTTTTAGAAGGTGTTACGACATTTTCCTGCTGGGTGGCGCTACCGCGTGCGATTTCGGCACCCGTTTTTAACCTATAATAAAAAATCACAAAAAGCAAGAAAAAATATTTTTGATCAATTTGATCTTTTCTATTGACACCGGGATAGAATTAGAATACGTTATTTAGAGGTATTTTCAAAACTCAAAAACAGGAGATCAAAAACATGTCACTAGAAAAAACAATTCAGGAAAACACCGAGGCCGTTAACCGCCTGGCCGTAGGCTTTGCCGCCTTTGCCGCTCAAGTTATAAATGTAGTGCAAAGCCCGGCAGCCGGGACAAAGGCACCGGCGGCAACGGCAGCACCGGCGACGGTTACAACCCAGGCACCCGCGGCCAAGCGTAAACGCCGTACCAAGGCCGAGATCGAGGCGGCCCAAGCCACCGAAACCCAGGCAGCACCGGCAGCCGAAAACCCCGTAGACGATCGGGATCCGGCGCTTAAAGAAAAGGCTAAAGCCAAATGCGCCGAGGTAGGCGAAAAGCTCGGAAAGGCGAAGCTCGCCTTTTTGCTTTCCTGTTTTGGGGCTAAGACTTTTTCGGATGTTAAGCCCGGCGTCGGTGTATACGCGGATCTCATTAATCGGGCCGATACCATGATCGCCGACGGCGACGACGGCGGGGCCGACGATCTTTTAAACGACGCGCCCGACGACGAAAAGCCGGCCCCCACTTTCGAGGACGTTAAAACCGCGTTAGAAAAAGTGGCAGATAACCCCGAGCTCGGGCGCACCGAGATAAAAGCGATCCTTTCGGATCTCGGGGCCGCACGCCTGGGCGATCTCGCCGTTGACAAATACGCCGAGGCCATTAAAAAGGCCGAGGAAATATTAAAAGCCGTAGCCGACGAGGTGGAATAATGGCCGAGCAGCACGCCAAACTAAGCGCGAGCTCGTCGGCTAAGTGGCTAACGTGCCCCGGGGCGCTCGCCTTAGAGTACATAATAGACGAGCCGGACACCGGCAGCCCTTTTGCGCAAGAGGGCACCGCCGGCCACGCGGTTTTAGAAAAAACGCTAGTTAAGGGCGTAGAGCCGTCGGTATACCTTGGCGAGATCATGGTAGTAGACGAGGGCACCCCGCAGCAAGCCGAGATCGAGGTTAACCAAGAAATGATCGACGCCGTGGAAGTGGTCACCGATTACGTGCGCCGGCTACGGGCCCGCTCGGCTTTCTACGAAAAGCGGGTAGACTATAGCCATATAGCGCCCGAGGGTTTCGGCACCGCCGATATATGTTTAGAGGTGTACGAGAAAACCGCACCGGATACCCGTATTAATACCCTTTACGTGATTGATTTTAAATACGGCAAGGGTGTAAAAGTGGACGCGTTTGAAAATACGCAAGGTATGTTATACGGCCTTGGGGCCCTTAACACCTTGGATCTACTTTTCGAGCGCGAGATCGAGCGCGTCGTAATCGTTATAGCGCAGCCCCGGGTTGATTCGATTAGCGAGTATACGCTTACGGTAGACGAGCTTAAGGCGTGGGGCGAGGACGTGGCAAAGCCTAAAGCGATCCTTGCCCACGACATATACCAAGCCGCCCAGGAAAAAGGGGAGATCGTTTTATCCGAATTCGATTTTAACCCCACGGAAAAAGGCTGCCAATGGTGCCAGGGGCGCACGACGGGGCGCTGCAAGGCCCTAGCGAAAGCCGGTTACGCGGCAGCCGTCGAAGGTTTCACCGATCTAACCGCCGAGGAAAAGGCCGATATAGCCGCCGTAGAGGTTGCCACCAAAGATCCGGCGTTAATGGATCTCGACGATATGGCCGCCGTATACCTGGCTATGAAAACCTTTATAAACTTTGCCGGTGCCGTAGAGGATCGGATTAGGGAACTATTGAGCGCCGGCCATGAGGTGCCGGGCCTGGCCCTTGTCGATACGGAAAGGCCCCGGGCGTGGCGGTTAGACGAGGAAAACACTATTAAGGCGCTGCGCACCGCCGGGCTACAAAAGAAACACTATGAAAAAATTAACATAGTGTCGCCCACCCAAGCGGAAAAGCTACTAAAGCGAGTAAAACCCAATGAATTTAAAAGGCGTTATCGGCGTTTGGAGGAAGCGGCGATCCACCGCCCCGCCGGCATGCCGAAAATAGTACAGACAAAAACCAAGGCCGAGCGGGCCGAAGGGCTCGACGAGCTCGACGATCTGCTTAGCTAAAACCCACCACCAAAAACCAAAGGATAAAACCAAATGGGAAAACATACAATAATAAAAGAGGCCCGCTGCTCATTTCCGCAGCTATACGGCAAAGATACCCGCGACGATCAAACGTTTAACCCGGGTATTACTTTAATACTCGAAAAAGAAAAGCACGCGGCGACTATCGCCGAGGTAAAAGCCGAAATAAAGGCGGCCATTGCCGGAAACCCCAAGCTAAAAAAGCAAGAGCCCACCGGGGAGCGCCTTTGCTTGCGCCTGCCGGATCGCGACGAGCTCAAATATAAAGCGGGTAACTTGATCCTAAAGGCCAATAGCCAAAAGCCGCCCCTCGTACTCGACGCGGATCTTAAGGAAATGACCGAAGAAACCGACAAGATCTATAGTGGCTGCTATGTCAACGCAAAGATCGAAATTTGGGGCCAGGCTAACAAGTGGGGCCGGCGCGTTAACGCCAAATTGATCGCGGTGCAATTCGTTAATAAAGAGGCCGATAGCTTTGATGGTTCCTACGTCGCGCCCGAAGTGGCCGCCGAGGGTTTCGAGAGCTTGGAAAGCGATCCGAGCGGCGGCGGTTTTCTTGACGACGGCGACGGCGACGGCGACGATCTGCTTAGCTAATCACCCGGGCCGGCGGGCTTAAACACTAATCGGCGGTTTTGTTTTTCGTACCGCCCGCCGGCCCACCCCATAAGGGACACCATGCAAAAGCTACACATAGATTTAGAAACGTATAGCAAGGCCCCGCTTACCGGTACTAAATCGGTAGGCACCTGGGCGTATAGCTGCCACCCCTCGACGCGGGTTTTAATGTTGGCTTGGGCTTTCGACGACGACGAGCCGGCGCTATGGCTGCCGGGCGACGATTTGCCCGATTGGCTAGTTTACGAAATAGGCAACGCGCAACGGCCCTATACTTTACCCTTTAAAATTTGCGCGTGGAATGATTTTTTCGAGTATGCTATAATGAAAAACGTTTTAAAATGGCCGGTGCCCCCGCCTAAATATTGGGAGGACACCGCCGCCAAGGCCGCCGCCCTCGCGCTACCCCGGGGCCTCGGCGACTGCGGCGTAGCTCTTGGCCTGGCAGGCGATAAGGCCAAGGATAAGGCCGGAAAAAAGCTAATACAACTATTTAGCGTGCCCAAGAAAAGCCAGGCCAGGGCCACCAAGGGCCAATTAATAAGGCAATTACCCGAGGATCACCCCGAGCAATTCGAGGCTTTTAAAAAATACTGTATTCAAGACGTGATCGCCGAGCGGGAAATAGATCGCCGGCTGCCGGATCTCCAAAAGCGCACCCGGCGTTTATGGGAATTAGATCGGGCCGTTAACTTGCGCGGGGTGCCGTTTGACGTGGCCGCCGTGCACGACGCCCGGGCCGTAATAGCCGACGCCAAAAGCGCGGCCTTGGCCGAGGTTAAACATATGACAAACGGCGAGCTAACCAATATAGCGAGCCGGGGCCAGTTTTTAACCTACATAGAGGACGCCTATAATATCACGCTAGAAAACGCCCGCAAAGAGTATTTAAAAGCCCAAGCCCGCGAGCTCGCGGATCGGGGTGACGATCTGGCCCGCAAGGCCGCCGAGCTCATACGGCTACGCCTGCGCGTTTCCAAGAGCTCGCTAGCCAAATACGATAAAATTATAGACATAATAGACGGGGATCGGGCTTACGGGCTCTTACGGTTTCACGGGGCCTCTACGGGCCGGTGGTCTGGAAATTTATTTCAGCCGCAAAACCTACCCCGGGGCTCGGTAGATATGCCGGATCTATGTATTGAGGTATTAAAGCACCGCGACGCCGAGATCGTAGAAATGCTTTTCGGCGACGCCTTAGAGGCGGTTAGCCTATCGCTGCGCGGCATGATCAAAGCGCCCCCGGGCACCCGGTTAATAGTCTCGGATTTTAGCCAAATAGAGAGCCGTATGTTAGCGTGGTTAGCCGGCGATAATAGAAAATTAGACGTTTACCGGGATCGCCTCGACATATACAAGGTAAACGCCGCCGCCGCGTTTAAAGTAAATTATGAGGACGTAACAAAAGACCAACGGCAGATCGGCAAAGTTATAGAGCTCGCTTGCGGCTACCAGGGCGGCGTAGGGGCTTTTCAGCAATTCGCCAACGTCTACGGCGTAGTTATACCCGACGACGAGGCCGAGGTATTGATCGGCAATTGGCGCACCGGTAACCCTAAAATTACCTCGTATTGGTCAAACGTAGAAAATACGGCTATTAAGGCCGTAGCCGATCCCGGTACCGTGCAAACGGTTAATAACGTTTCTTTTAAAGTGATCGGCACCGGTAACGCGAGCTTTTTATTTTGCCGGCTGCCGAGCGGGCGGGCCATAGCCTACCACCGGCCAAGCCTATACGAGAGCAAATTTAACCGCATGCAAGTACAGTTTTATGGCGTCGATAGCGCTACCAAAAAATACGGACGCCAAAAAACCTACGGCGGTAAACTCGTGGAAAATATCACCCAAGCCGCGAGCGCCGACGCTATGATAGACAAGATGTTTTTAGTAGAGCCCGCCGGCTATAAGATTATATTAACGGTACACGACGAGATAGTAGCCGAAGTGCCCGAGGGCCACGGCTCAATAGAGGATTTTAATAGTATAATGGAAACGCCGCTAACTTGGGCCCCGGGGCTACCGATAGCTGCCGACGGCTACGAGGCTAAAAGGTATAAAAAATAATGAGCCCTAAGATTTTTCCCATAGTTTTAATACTGCTCGACGTTGCCGCCGCTGCCGTGTACGCGGCCCACGGCGACGCCCGGCGCTTTGTTTACTGGATCGCGGCTGCCGTCCTTACGGCGTCGGTAACCTTTTAACCGGGTCTAATATGGCAAAACCTAAAAGAATACACCCAAGACTAACGCCAATAACAAAGGCATATGATCACGATAGGCGCGTTAATACCTCTAATTTTACTATCCGCGTGCGGGCTAAATTGGTAATTATCCGCACCGGCTTTTTATTCGACGGGGCGAGTATACCCCGGGCGGCGTGGTCTATAGTTGGTAGCCCTTTTCAACCTGAATTTGAAGGGCCGGCAATGGTGCACGATCACTTATATAAAACGCACCGGATCGCCGGCGATATACTGATAAGCCGGTTAGAGGCCGACAAAATTTTTAGAGAGCTCTTGCGCCTTAACGGCGTGGGGCTAGTACATAGCCAAATAATCTATAGAGCCGTGCGGCTCGGGGGATCTTTCGCATGGAAACGATAATATTATTTATAGGCGGGGCCCTGGCCGCGCTGCTATCCTTTACTAACCCCGAGCCCAAGGCCCCGAGCCCCGAGCCCCCGCCGATCCTAACGCCCGCCGACGTGCGCGTTTTTGAGTGGGCCGGCTGCGAGTACCTATATATTGAAAATGGCCACCGGGCCGAATTTGTAGCTACTGGAAAGTGCCGCAATGGTAAATAAAATTTTACATAGCAGCATAAAGCAAGATTGGGAAACGCCGCAAGCCGATTTTAACGAGTGGAATTTAAAATATAATTTCACCTTGGATCCGTGCTGCACTACTAAAAACTGCAAGTGCCCCGACGGCATATATTTTGATCTCGGGGAAAGCGGGCTAGATCTGCCGTGGGCCGGGCGCGTTTTTATGAACCCACCCTATAACGCCCAAAAATTGTGGATCCCCAAGGCAGTAAAAGAAAGCCGGCGGGCCGGCGTGGAATTTGTGATCGGGCTACTGCCGGCCCGCACCGATACCGAGGTTTTTCATAACTATATATGGGATCGGCATAGCCACCGCCCGCACCCTTTCGCGCAAGTGGAATTTTTAAAGGGCCGGCTCGTTTTCGGCTCGGATCAATATTGGGCGAGCGTTTGGGAAGCGGAAACGATCAACGGCAAACCCAATAAGTTATATAAACAGTATGGAAAGAAAAACGCCGCGCCCTTTCCATCTATGTTAGTTAAGTGGCAATTGGCCTAAATGCAAGAGAAACTAATAGAAAAAGACGGCGTTAAATATGCCGGGGATCGCGGGTGGCTCGTCTATAAGTGGGCCACGCCTGGCCGGGCCGGCGTGCACGATCGATTATTTTTTCAGCGCGGGATCGTTTTCACTATCGAATACAAGGCGAGCGGCGAGCGGGCCACACCCAAGCAACGGGCCGAGGCTGTTAAATTAAAGTGCGCCGGCGTGCCGGCCCGGTGCTGCGATAGCGTGCAAAGCTCGCGGGCTTTCATTGATACAATGACCAATCTATTAAAGGAACCCGAGGACGAAATAGCCCTAGCCTTGTGTATGCTCTCGTGCGATATTTCGAGCTTTGATCCATGAGCAAATTAAACCCCGACGATCTGCGCCAATCCCAAAAGAGCGTAACCGAATTTATAATTAATACCCCGTTTTGCGCCTGTTTTTCCGGTATGGGTTTTGGTAAAACGGCGGCGGTAACCACGGCCATAGAAAAATTATTCCGGCTCGGCGAGATCCGAAAAGTGCTAATAGTTACCACGCTACGCGTAGCCCAAAATACGTGGCCCGACGAGATCCAAGATTGGGCGCATACGTCGTATTTAAAATTTGCCGTACTAACCGGCAGCGCCGACAAGCGGTTAGCCGCTGCCAGGGGCCCCGAGCAAATTCATATAATTAATCAAGAAAATTTTGTATGGTTAGTTTACAAGGCCGGGCGCACCTGGCCGTATGATACCCTGATTTTTGACGACGCCGAGGGCTTGCGCAGCGCCCGCCGGAAATCGCCGGCAAAGCAAGCTATTTGCGTGCACCGGAAAACGTGCCCGCTTTTCGCGACTGAAAAAACCGGTATTTGTGCGTTATCCATACCGGCGGCCCGGTGCCCCGCTTATAAGCCAATGACATATAGCGACGTTTGCGCCGTGCGCTGCCGGGCGTTTCAGCAAATACCGGATCGCCTGCAAGCCTGTATAACACTATGTAAAGACTTTAAAGCACCCCCGGCTCGCTATACTCGTTTCGGCGCGTTGTGCGCCCTGGCCCCGCAAATTGGGCGCTTGGTGCACCTTACGGGCACCCCGTCAAATAAGGCGCTTTTAGACTTATGGCCGCTTGTTTTCACTCTCGACGGCGGTAAGCGCTTGGGCCGCACTTATAGCCAGTATAAAAACCAATATTTCACCCGAAAACATAGCGGTTTCGGGTGGGATTTAAAGCCAGGGGCCGAGGCCGAGATCCACGCGCAGATCCGCGATCTTTGCGTTGCCGTAGATAGCGAGGCCGAGCTTACACCATGCCACCACATTAACGAGATCGTCGCCCTGCCGCCCGAGCCGGCCCGCATGTACGCCGAATTTGAGCGAGATCTTATTATGGAAATAGGCGACGAGGAAATAGAGGCAGCTAATAACGGGGTATTAGCCGGCAAGCTCTTGCAGATTTGCGGCGGGGCCGTATATACCGGCCAGGATCGCGAGTGGGTGGAATTGCACAACGAGAAATTTAAACGGCTCGACGCTATACTTAAAAAGCACGCCGCCGAGCCCGTGCTAGTGGGCTATAATTTCGGCCACGAGCTCGCCCGGCTTAAAACCCGATACCCCCACGGGATCGATATAAGGGATAAGCGCGACGCCGTGCACGCGTGGAATAGTGGCGACGTGCCGCTTATGTTCGCCCACCCCGGCAGCGCCGGCCACGGGCTTAACCTCCAAAAAGGGCCCGGGCGCGTACTCGTTTGGCTTGGGCTTAATTGGCGGTTAGACTATAACAAGCAATTAAATAAGCGCCTTTGGCGGCCAGGCCAAGCGCAAGAGGTTTTTATTTATTACCTCATAACCGAGGGCCGGGCCGACGTGCGGCTTATGGAGGGCGTGGCAAAATACGAGTGGACGCAAAACCAACTATTAGAAGCGGTTAAGATGGACGCTAAAAAGCGAGGTTAAAATATGATCGAATTGATACGGGAAAACCAAGGGGCCGGCCTGGCCGTAGAGGGCACCGCGCAAGAGCTTGATCAATTGTGTATTATGGCCCGGGCGGCTATGAAAAACGGCGATTGCGAGGGCACTAAAATTAAAAATACCGTAGGCGCAAAAATAAAATTTCGGTTTCGGCTAAAAGGCTACAAGCCCGAGCCCGACGATATAGACGATCTTTTAAGTTAGCCGGCGGGCTTGCTATTAGCGACAAGATAGATAATACCTAACAATTGCAAGATCGCCGAAGTCATGCCGGCGATAACCCAATTTTTGATCCCGTCGATCCTTTCGTGCGCTTTTATAGTGCCTTGTTTTGCCTCTATCATATCGCCCTCTAAGTTTTTGATCCTGTGTGCGTGCCCGCTATGGTCTAAGCAATGATCTTTCATTTTCTGCCCTATGTAAGTACATGCCGCCCCCGGCTTAATCTATTGTAACCTCAAATCGCGGAAACCGCGCACCCCTAGATCGACAAACCCGGCGCTAGTGTTTCCGTACATAGCTACGAAAATCTGCCGGCTAGTACCTACTATTATATCTATATCGCCGGATCCCGGTTCGGTAGACGCCGGGTTATAAGCCTCGACAAAAACGTAAGCCTCGGCATATATTACGCCGCCCGATACTAGATTAAGAGGTATAGAAAATAAGGTATTATTGGAGTTAATAAGCCCTAGCGTTACGCCTTGCACCCTTATACTTAACTTGGCCTCTACCACCCTTTCCGGCAGCGCGTAACCTTCAGATAATACGGTTTCATTTAGCGTAACCGTTTGGTATTGGTTATCAAGTCCCGGGCTATTGGCTACTTGGATCTCGCGGTTTGTATACATATCGTTAGGGTTTATATAAACGTCGTCGCCGTTTTCGCTGTACATTTCTACCAAGTTAAAACTGCTAAAGGATCCGGCGTCTTTTGTTTTGAAAGCCCCTACATACCGCTTTTTAGTAAAGGTGCCCGACGATACGTTAGTGCCGCTTGGGTTATCGTCAAACATAATGTCGGTGGATCCGTCGGTGGGATTCATTATTATAAACATATAATACCACGTATGCGCGGCGACGGTAACCGCCGAGGCCATACCGCCAAACGATACGCCGTTACCCTGCGCCCACGTGTTTAGATTTTTCTGTATGGCGGTGTCTCTGTTAATCGGGAAACCGTCCGACGAATAGCACGAGCCGGGTTTAACGTTTACTATACCGTCGTAACCGCCTACGCTATTATTTACCGTAAACCCGAAACCGTGCACCCGGCGTTTAGTGGCGTCGCGTATGCTTTCGGTGTTTTGTTCTATCCTGTTTAGATCGTCATAGCCGATCCCGTCCGTAGTTACCCAATTAGTTTTTGGAGCTTCCCATATATCAGCCATATTTTACCCTCGTCTTAATTCTGCGTTGGCTTGTAGCGAGCCGTCGAAAGCTATAGTTTGCCTTTTTATTATAAAATTGCCTTTAGTCTCCACGGTGTCGCTTTTAAATTCTACTACCTCTAACGAATCGCCCACCGTTATTAACGTGGTGGCGGGCCATTGGATCGCAGCGTCTTGCCTTAATTCGCCGTAACCGGTGATCAATTCGTCGGCCAGGGCTTGCGCCTGGGCTAACGTAGTGATCGCCTGATTACCGGTTAGGGCAAATTCGCGAGCGCCGTATATGCTTATACTCGTGGTATCGTCTGCCGTTGTCTCGGTATTTTCCACTAGCGTATAAGGCCGCCCGGTTATAGATAGCGTAAAAGTATCGCCGGGGTTTCCGGTTACCACTAAATCGGCCCCGTTTGCGAAAGCCTCTGAAGAGGTTAAAACCGGCGTCCCGGTAACTTGCACAAGGGATATAGAAACGCCCGAGGCTAACACCGGCGGGCTATTCCACCCTATGTAGAATGAAAATTCTGAAACGCCGCCAGGGATCACAAATTCCTGATCGTCGGGAAATACATCAGTAACGGCCCCTAGTGTGTACTCGGTGAAACCGACGCGGATCCGGTTAATAAGCTCGTCTAACCTGGGCTCGGATTGAAAATCGAAATAATCCGAGAGATCTAATTCTTGGTAGCTCTCTAACGTCGTAGCTAATCCCAATTTTGATCCGACGATTAACACGCCGTTACGGTTAACGTAGGCGTAAGTTAGCGTGGCCTCGCAAATATCTTTTACTATTTCCAAGTAGTTTTTAGTCTCAAAAGACATATCGTTCCAACTAGCACCAACGAGATCGGGGCTAACCTCCCACTCTAGATCGGGTACGTCGTTTCTAGCCTCGGTTAGCACGTCGTTTATAATAGTCGTTACGTTGCCGCTATAGTTATCGGAGCGTAAAAAATCTTTTTGGCTTAGCTTATAGGCAATGTCGTAGGCCGTGGTAGTCGTTACCATGCTATCGTAACTACTTATCCAATCCTTAGACCAATAAACGCCGTAAGGCATAAAGCCCACTTTTTCGCCTTTAATAGTTTCGACGATATAGCCGGGCAATTGGCCCGTATAATCCGTAGATCCCGCCGGCAGCACAAAGCCAAGCCATACGCGAATTTTTCTATTAGATAATAAAGACGCCGCGTAGGGGCTTTCCGTATTACCGTAGGAAAAGCGGCGATCGGTGTTTAATATGGATATATCTAATTCATTAGCGGAAACGTTACCGATCGGGACTACCCCCGTATCGCTATTAGTTTCCTCTAAAATATTAAGCTCTACTATATCGTCGCCGTAATATACGTCTATCAAGGTGCCGGAAAACTCGGTAATTTTTACTATCGTATTCGGTGCGCTCCACTTGGAGATCTTTAGCTCTATTTTTGTTACGTCGGATATAGGGGAAAGATCGGCGGTGTACACTAATTCGGTGTTACCGGTTACGTTTAACACGGTGGGCCCGCCCGGGTGCGTAAACGTGATCGTAAAATCTACCGGGTATTCGTTGTAAAAACTATCACCGGCTACCGTTATTTGTGTGTAGGCCCTGGCGTCGTGGGTTACCTCTAACTCGGGCTCGGTGCCTGTAAAGTCGCCCGAGCCGTCGCCTACTAGCGCGGTGCCATACCACCCCATTTGGGGCTCGTTGTCAAGCTCGGGGCACGGGTGAAAATTGCCGTCGGCTATTAAGCCGCTATGCAAATACGCCCACTTTTCGCCCGACGCCGTAACCGCGTTACCGGTTTGCCCGGTACGATCGATCCTGTTTACGTCGTTGGCAGAAACGACGCGGTTAAAATCTAATCCGCTATCGGCCCAGGTAATTTCTATACGGGCCTTAGCGCAGCGAAAATCCGAGGTAGCCGCTACGATATAGTCCGACGTGTAACCCTCTTCTAAGCCTATCCATTGGCCCCTAGATAACACCTCGGAAAAATTGGGAATTGTCCCGCCCGAGTGGCCCACGCCGCCCGATAAAATACTTTCGTAGTCGCCTATTGTAACGGACATTTACGAGCGGCCCCCCGTCGTAATAGTGTAGCTAAACGCCGTCGTGCTGCCGTCTTGTTTCTTATAGCTGTATTGGTTACCCACGCGCACTACGTCGCCCTGCAAGGCGGCTATAAAAGCCTCGAACATTGTAACGATCGGGATAGTGTCAACGCTAACCGAGCCGCCGATCTGTGTTAGATTGGCGTCTATTGGCTCGGCTGCCGTTATAGCTGCCGCGCATGCCGTTTGCACGTCGGTGCTATCTATATTATTAAGCGCCGAGATCTGCGCCGGTATATCGGTGCCCGTATCTTGCAGGATCGCCGCTATGCTCGCGTTACTGGTTATCGTGCTATCCACGTCGCCGGTGGAAATATCGTTAAGCGCAGCAATTAGCGCCGGTATGTCGGTGCCGGTATCGGTTAAAATGTCGTCTAAGTGCTCATCTACCGATCCGGCAGCCGGGGCCCCGCCCGTGGGCGCTAATTTCATAGCGTCGCGCACTTGCTGCGAAGTAAGGCCGGATCCGCCGGATTGCCAAGAGCCCGCGCCGTGATTAGCTGTTAACTCGGTGTCCACGTCCTCGGGAATGTCGTTTATATCCCCACTAAGAAGGGGCAAATAGTTAGCGGCGGCCTCGTCGTCCGAAATCGCGCTAACGTCTACCGTAGGGTATTGCGTGGCCGTGCTTAGCTTAACGGCCACGTCGAGCCACTCCCTAACGTTTACATGAAAACCCGTCGGATCGGCCTGGCTTTGCGTTTTCCACTCGTCTACTGCATAGCCGGCTATGACATTAAAACGATCGGTATTAACCGTGGTGCCGGTAGAACTATCCCCAAGATAGCCGGATCCCGATAGTGTGATCGTGCCGTTGTCGCAAGACGATTGTATTACCACGCTACCGCTTTTCATATTTATATAATAGTTGTCGGCTGCATCACTCTCGTTAACTATGTTAACCCGGCCAGTAAAGCCGGTAAGGTTATAAGTAGCGCCGGAAGGTGCGCCGTTAAGCGTTAGTGTGTTGCCACCGGTGGTATAGCAATCTATAAGGGTGGCGGTGTTTACGCCGTTCATAGTTGAATTAGCGATCTCACAACGGACTAACTTTAAAGGCGCGGCGAGGTAGTTATTACCCGATACCTTGCAGTCCTCGATCGTAACCTCAGATGAGCCGGAAACCTGTACACCGCCGTTAACGGTTACGTTTATATTTCTAACCTTTGTTAGAGATAGGCTGCTAGTGCTATGCGTAGAGAAAACCGCGCCCGAGTCTAAACCCTCAATAATAAAGCCGTTTAAATTGCCGGCCACGCTATGATCAAACGTCCCGTTTTGTACAAATATTTTCTTGCCGCCGTGGGCAATGGCCAACGTTTCGGCGGCGTCCTCTTCGGTTACGGGGTTGTCGCTTGTACCGTCTACGCCTAATTCGGTGCCGGTGTTTGCCGCCGCCGTGGGATCGTAGAAAATACCGCCCTCGGGGTAATTGGCAAGGGGATCCGCTAATTCCACATTAAAGGCGCTTACGTCTACCGTAAAGCTACCGCCCGAGTTATCCGTTATTTTACCGTAACCGGTAAGTATAACGGATCCCGAAGTGCACGACGAATCTATTGTTATACTGCCGCCGGCCATATTTATATAGTGATCTACTCCCCCGTCCTCGTTTTTAAGCGTCACCGTGCCGGTAAATTTTACCAAGTTAAAACTACCGGCGCTAACGCAGTCTAAAACCAATTCGGACGCGTCGGCATTGAAGCAATTAATTAAATTAGCCTCGCCGCTTTGCAATAAATTTACGTCGTCTCTAAATTCGCAATTTTCGAAACGCAGCGGCCCGTTATAATAAAAATTATCTACAACCGGTGTATCTATTATGCTTTCTTTAAACTGCACTAGATCGGTGCTATCGGCCAGTGCCGCAAAGTCTACGGCCACGGCTAGCTTAGATATTTTCGTAAAAGCTAGCGAGCTATTGCTTATAGTTGAAAGCGTGGAATTTGGGTTAATTCCTTCGAGCGAAAACCCCGCTAGATCGTTAGCTACGTCGCAGTCGAAAGTACCCTTAATAAATATTTTCTTGCCGCCGTGGGCTACCGACAAAGTTTTAGCCGCGTCCTCTTCGGTTACGGGGTTTTTACTTGTGCCGTCCCTACCTAAAAGCGTGCCGGTGTTAGCCGTTGCCGCCGCGTCGTAAAAAATACCACCCTCGGGGTATTCCGGCAGCCCGTCGGAAAGCATAAATTCCCGGTGCGCGATCTCTTCGTCGCTATCATCATATAACGAAATAGCAACGCGATCCGCGCCAGTAGCGAAAGCCCCGTCGGGCACGTCGGCGCGGAAAAGAAATTTATTTCCATCGGTAGCCGTGGCCGATAAATAGATCCCCGCGTTATTAGTGTGGGCCGTGGTTATGGTAGCTAACGCAGTCATGGCCGACGTGGAAACCGTAAAGCTAGTACCGTCGCCCTCGGTAAATCGCGTATAAGAAAGCCTAAACTCGGTAATAGTTAAGCCGGCCTGGGCGAGCGCGAATAAAACCGACTGATCGGTAGCCCCTTTTTTAATTGCGTCGATCATGTCTGGAAACCTCCCAAAAATTTTCTATTAAAATTGCCTGTTAGAGTGGTTATAACACCCGCCGCCGACGGGCTAAAATCGATCACCGCCATAGATAACTTAGCCTCGACGGTGGAATTATTACCCCTAACCATATCAATATTATTGCTAGCGGTTAGATCGGCAGTAAATGCAAATTCGTCGCCGTCCTCTAGTGTATCCTCCGAGGCCACCATAGAGGGTTCTAACGACTGATGTACCACTATTGAGGTGTCGGGGTTTACGGTGGGCGACAATGTTTGACTTTCTGTGTCGCCGCTTTCTAAAGTATTTAGGTATTGATAGACTACGGCGTCGTCGGTAAATTCGACGACAAAAACCCTATAATATATACCATGCGCTACCGCGCTATATTTTCTAAACGTGACCGTATTAACGTCGGTTAATTCTACGTTAATTATTTGATCGCCGTCGTTTGTATTTGATCCGCTATCTCTAAGCGTACCCACTAAAAAAGTTTTTGCTAAAATAAAAGATCCAGCCGTATCGTCGGTAAACGATGTTGCCGCATCCGAATTGGTACCATTAAGCCACTGAACTTCACATTCATCATACTGAACCACTTGGATGCTATACGTGCACGCTATGCCGCCCGACGTTGCCCTTATTATGTCGCAGCTATTAGAGTGCTCAAATTCGATACTTAAGCGCCCGTCCGAATCCAAAGCGGTTTGATTTACCGCGTAGTTCATCATTATAAACGATCGGTACCTATTAAACGGGTTGGTAAACGTTTCGGTTTCTGCGGTTTCACCCGTCGCCATTGCTTGATTATTAAACCGCTCTACGGTAACGCCCGCGCTAAATTCGACTAATTGCCACTCTATAGTAACGGTGCCCGATGAGCCGTATCTTGTAGCCTGTATATTAGTGGTAGAGGACATATAAATATTACAGTGCGTATCATCCGAGCCGGGCACGTCGCTACCGCTAACTCTAACGCTCGTAAAAAGTACGGATTTAGATAAATCGACGGCGGTAACCGCTTGCCCTTGCGAGGTGCCCGACATTGTAAAGCTACCGCGTTGGATATTATCTATTACAACGGCGGCGGGGGTGTCCGTTATTGCGGTGCGGGTGCCTTTAGTCGCAAAGGTAGCCGGATCGCCTTGGTTTCTCTCTAAAGCTAACCTTTCCGTTTCCGCACAAGAGGACATAATATACACGTCGTCTAAAAAGCCCTCAAAATCCGCTACGTCGTGATCGGGGCTATTACCTAAACATATCGGATTATCATTATTTTTAACCGTATTTATACTAATATTGCCTTTCCATTGGCCATCAACATAGCACTCACAAGTACCGTTAAAATAGTGAAAGCCGTATATATGCCAAGCGTCGTCGCCTATAGATGAAAATGTAAGATCCCCCCAAACCGCGCCGTTACCGCGAACCCTTATAACCGTATCGCTACTATCTAACCTTGATATTTCAAAACCGTCATCGTCGGCGGTATTTCCACTTTTATTAGATATAATTACTTGGTTACCTATTGGGCCCTGATCGTCCGTTTTCATTGCGAATTGAACGTAAAAAATACCGCCTAAATCAAAATCTACCAAATCTATATAGCTTGAACCGTCCCCGCTAAACTCTTGCCCGTCGAAAAATTGGCCCGACGTTGCCGAGTGCGCGGGATCGCCGGCGCTCTGTTTTGTCCCGTCGTTATTATTGCCCGTCCTATCGTTTAGCGTTGTGCCGGTAGACTCCATACAATAAACGCCTTTATACCGGGAAGCGTAAGCGTTATTCCTACCGTATGTATGGGTATCGGCTAGCGCCGTTTCCCTTGGCATGCCCCATGCGACGTGGATCACCGTATCCACTGAATTAGATACGCTAGGTACTTGTACGTGTATCTCTACCTTAGAATTAGCCGGGGTGTTATCCAAATCAAAATTAACAATGTCAAAAGCTAGCGGCGTTAATAGGTTTGAATTACTATCGAAAAATCTAACGTCGGCACCGTCGGAAAGCGGGGCGTAGGTTCCATCCGCGTCTAAAAATTCGTCGGGTAAAACGTGCTCAGTAACCTTAAAAGTAAAATCGGTAAACGTATGCTTAATCTTATCGGCGTCGATCGTTATCGTCGCGTATGATCCGTAATCCCTGGCGATCGAGTCGGCCATATACTACAAGCTCAATTTTTCCACGGTGGTTTTAATGGTGGCGATTTCGGCGAGGTTTGCGGCTACCTCGGCCTTTTGTGCCGATGTAAAAGAGCCCTCAGCGCCTACCATGCTGCTTAACGCGGTTAATTCGTCGTGTATAGTAGTTATACGGGTTTTAAATTCCGTTAGCCTTTGCTTGGCTTGGTTTGCCAAATCTATAATTTGATCGGGGGCGGTGGCTTTGCTCTTTAATTGCTGCATTTCTGTAAGTATAACGGCCATATTTTTACCTCTTTACGTTAAATTTAAACTTCTACCATTTCAAATGTAACACCGCTGTATAAATTATCGGCGCTTTTTACTACCCGGGTGCGATCCACGGGGCGCGGTATTACGCTATATTCGTCGTAAGCCGCCGGCCCGGTGTACATGTACAGCGGCAAAGCCGCCTTATTTGTTTTAAAATACTCGTACCAATAATCTAACACCTCGATCGCGCTCTCGGTGATCCCGTCGTAGGAAAGTATAAATTCGCGCTTGACGTATAAACAATCCTGTTTTAGCGTGCCGTCGGCTGCGCGTTGATCCCGGGTAGTTTCGATTTTCTTGATCGTTACCTTACGGCCAAAAGCCGATAGCTTGCCCGTCGGGCCGGTAGTGCCTAAATAAATATCCCACTCTATAGCCATTTAAAAACCTTTGCGCTGATTTTCCGAGATCCGTATAGTTTCAAGCTGCCGCTCTAATTGCTTAAGCCCCTGCCGGTTACCTATGAAAGTGCCGATATTTAAATTTATCGTAGTGGCGACGCCGGCCCCGGGAGCGGCCAGGGCGGCCCCAAGGCCAAAGCTAGGGGCCTCTATTTGGCTTATTTTTTCTATGAAAGCGTCCACGAGTAGACCGATCCCGCGCTCTAACGGGAAAACGAGCTCGTCAGTGTTTCGCTCGCCGACGATAGCGGGCACGCCCTCGGCGCTGCCGGTAATTAGCCCGCCCTCTTGGAAGGGTAGCGGGGCCGACGCTACGGCTATGCCCTCGGCTACGCCCAAGGCACCCACGAAAATAGAAAGCGGTATATTCGGTAAGGCCTCAATAACCGCCGACGCGGTGTTAATCGCGATATTAAACAGCGCCGCCGCCTTTTCACGGATCGCCCGCTGCTTTTCGATTTTCTGCCGCTTTGCCTCGGTCTTGGCCTCTATATCCTCGATCGCCTTGGCCTTGGCCTCTTCGCTCATTTCCGAGGCTTCGACGGCTTTTATCTGCCGTTGCTCTTCACGATCAAGGCGCTTTAATTTGTTATCGGAAAACATGCCGATCACGCGGTTTAACTTATTAAACATGCCCGACGTTTGCCTTAGCCGATCCTTGATCTCTTGCTTTTGCTTTCGCTTTTCCTCTTCCCTAAATTTATCGTTTAACTCTTGCTCTTTTAATTTATATAGGCGCTTAACTGATAAAACATCGGCCCCCAAAGCCTCGGCCTCGGCTATGGCCTTTTGTTTTTCTACCTCTAAAAGCTCGGCCTCGGTTAGCGTCATTTGCTGCCGCTCGGATAGGATCTTAGCGTTAAACTCTTTTGCTTTTTCCTCCCGCTCTTCGGCGGCTGCGAGCTCGTCGCCCCAGGCCTTTTTAGCGGCCTCGGATTTTTCCTTATCGGCTTGCGTTTGGATCTTAGTGGCCGTTGTTAATTTTTTAACCTTATCGGTTAGGCTTTTAACCGTTTCGGTTACGCTCGCGGTGGCCTTTGTTTGCTCTTGCGCGGCGGTAGTAGCCCGGCGCTGCTCGGCGACGCCCCTAAACATAGCGGCTTGAAATTTCAATATGGCTATTTTAGCCTTATTTACTTTTTCCTCTAAGCCCGGTATTACCTTAGCGACTTTGCCGACGACGCCCAATATATTTAATAGGCCGTTAGTATACGCCTGCACTATGGTGTTAATATTTTCCTTAAGGAATAAAACTATATTTTCCCATAGCGCCCGCCATTGGCTTATGATTTTATCCCATTGGCTATACCAATACCACCCGATAGCTACGAGCGTGCCTATAAGCGCCACCCAAACTAACATATTCTTTTGGAGGGCCCCCATAGCGGCGGCCCACCCGAAAGTACCGGCTTTAATGGCTACCAATAGCGGCACAAGTATTTTAGACCACGCTATCAATTTACCGATAGTAAAAACCACCGGGCCAATAGCTGCCAGGATAATAATAAAACCTTTAGCCGTTTTACGGGTAGTCTCGTCTAAACCTTTCCACCCCTCGATCATACGCTCGACGATAGAAACCACTTTTTGCATTATTTTTAAAATGCTATCCCATAAGGGTAGTATTAACTGACCAAGGCTAGCCGATACGTTTTCGAGCCGGGCGGCTAATATTCTTTGTTGGTTCGCGGCACCCGCCGAGGTGCGGGCGAAATCGCCCTGCGCTACTTTTGTTTGATCTAATATAAGGGCCTGCGCGGCTAATACTTTCGTTTGGGGTAGTAGCGCTTTTTTGGTAGTGCTCACAAGGCCGAGCTCTAGCGCTTTTTGCCGCATGGTGGCGTCATCTAACATAACGCCATATTTACGGATCGGCTCGGTTTCGCCGCGAAAAGCCGCGCCGATCGCGGTGATCGCCTCTTCGGGCTCGGTGTTAAAAAAGCTCGCCATATCAGAGGAAAGCTCTACCATTTCCGTAGAAAATTTATTCAAATCTTTGCCGGCAAGGCCCGCGCTTTTGCCAAAGATCGCAAAGGTGCCGGCGGCGTCCATAGCTTGCGCTTTTGATTGGCCTAGCTTTTCGGCGCTTTTAGACGCCCATTTTTCAATGTCTTTTGAAGTCTCGCCGAATATCTCGCCCGTTTTAGAAATTGTTTCGTTTAAATCTACGGCGCTATCGACAAATTTTTTAGAGGCCACGGCGGCGGCCAGGATCGGCAAGGTAAAAACCTTGGTTAATACTTTGCCGGTGTCGGAAACCTTGCGCCCAAAACGATCGATCGCCTTTTGCGTGCGCTTGGTCTGCTTTTCAATTTGGGTTAATTGCTTTTTAGTCTTTTCTACGCCTTGCATACCAATAAGGCCGAATAGTTTAAAAAGCTCCTTACCGGCTGCCATTTTTGCGGGCCCTTTCTACAATACGTTGCGCGTTTGCCATAGCGTGATCGGCTTCGCGCTTTATGTCTTTTTTTGAGAGCTTAGGTTCATCGGATAACCCTAGATTTTTTAAATATGTACTCCACTTTGGCGGCTTTTCGACTTGCGCCCCGAGCGTTAGCCAAGCGTTAAACGCGGCGGCTACTAGCCCCTGGCGCTCTTGGCGTAGCTGCTCGCCTTGCAAATAGCCCCCACGAAATAAAATAGTTTCGTAGGGTGTCGCGTCAAGCTGCGCCGCCGTTAAGTTATCGTAAAACCTTACTAGGTTTTCGCGCTCTACCGGTTTTCTATTAAGCCTCGGATCTTGTTGTATAGCCCCGAGGCTTGCGAGAAAAAACCCGTAAAACCTTTTTTATCCATTAACTGATCTATGATATTTACTTCTATGTCGAAAGGCATAGCGTCGTATTCGGCGCGATCCTGGCACCCGATAAGATCCATAAACCACGCGGCTACCTCGGCCTCGGCCCACTCTATGATCCCGTCTAAGACGTTTTTGATCGTTTCGTAAAGCTGATCCGTTTCCGCGTCGGGCGCTGCCTCGTCGCCGCTATCCGAGCCGTCGGGCTTTGCTGCCGGTACCATTTCGGTAAGCCGAATATTACCGGATCGATTGGCAAAAGCCTGTATTAGCTCGGATAGCTTACGGCGATCCTTGCGCGTTAAATCCCTTATTTTAGGATATTCAAATTCTGTTTTTTCAGTCATAATTTTTTGCCCTTTTTGTTTATTTGTTACTGCTTATGACTAGCTCGGGTAATAGATAGTCCACGGCTCCGTATCGGTGCCGGCGGCTAAATCCGCCGGATCGAAATGAGCGGTAAACGTAACGGCTACTACGCCCTCTTCTTTGTCGGCAAAAGAAAGCTCGAAATTGCCGTCGGCTATTACGTCGCTGAGCTTGATCGCGCACTCGCCTAACGCGGTGTCGCCGGAAACGTCGCCCACTAACGTAACGTCGCTAAGAAAATCGGCGTCGGCGATCTTGAAATCGCCACGGGTGATCGCGTCCCAATCGGTTTCAAAAGTGGCCGAATCGGAGCCCACCAAGAGCCGTTTTAAATTATCGGTAGTGTGCTCAATAAAATTAACGGTTAATGAAGCCTTAACCATAGTGATCCGGCGTGAACCTTTCACCGGGCCCCGGGCCCCGTCTACCTCCATTTCGCGGATCTCTTGCTCAATGATAAATTGAGAGCCGCCCCGGGTGGCCCCTAAGAGGGTGCCAAGCGCGGCGAAGCCGGTAAAACCGGTATAAGCCGCCCCCGAGTCTATGATAAATTTCTGGTATGTGTCGGCGCTTATGCCGTGTTTTCTGGACATTGTTCTAACCTCCTTTTAGGTTTTTGTTATGCTGCAATTTGCTGCCAAGATCCCGATCCTATAAATGTAGTTTGCCACGTTGCCCCGTCGTCGCTGCTATAAGCTACGTTACCGTCGGATCCTATGGCAACAAAAAGGCCCTTACTATAGACCATATCGCCCCAAGTGGCCGCGCTCGGGATCGGCATATTACCCACCGAAACCCAATTAAGGCCGCCGTCGGTAGACTTTGCCACCGCGCCGCCCGAGGCCGCCGCGATAGCTAAAAAAGTGCCGTCGCCGTAGGCTACCGCTACCCACGAGGTAGAGCTAGGCAAAGCGCCGCCGGCGTTCCATGTTATACCGTTTGAACTGTAAGCCGTTACCGTGCTATTCCGGCAAATAGCTACATACTTATTACCACCGTAGGCGAGATCCTCCCAATTAGTAGCGCCCGGCATAGTGCCGGCGCTCCAATTGATCCCGTCGGCGCTATAATTGCAAACGGTAGAATTTGGCACGAGCGCTACGAATTTGTCGCCGTATACCAAAGCCTCGAAAGCTAGCGCCGCCGTCATATCAGCCGACGCCCAAGAGGCCCCGTTATCACTTGAATAGGCGGCTTTGCCGTTTGGTGGCTGCGGATTATTGCCCCTATTTGTAACTACGAAAACGCCGGCCCCGTAGGCCGCCCGCACCCAAACTATATTATCACCTATATCATAGGGTAACGCGCCGCCCGCCGTCCACGCGGCCCCGTCGGCGCTGTAAGCGCTCGTTAAGCCCTGGGCGTCAACGGCCAGGAAAACGCCGTTGCCCCGGGCGATAACGCGCCAAAAGGCCTCGCTCGGCAGTAATACCGCCGTCCAATCCATATCTATAGCCGAATAGCCGGCGTTATCGGCCACCGTAGCGGGTGCGCCCAGGGCGGCAAAAAGCCCGGGATTCGGCCAGTAAATACGCCACGGGGGCGTAGCAAAGCCGGCGGCCTCGGTATAGAAAGCCGAAAAAACCCACTTGCTTACGGCCTCGGCCTTATCCTTAAAGCCCAGGCTTAGATCGTTTTCGCATATCGGGTTATCTATGATCAAGGCTACGGGCTCGTCTTGGCCGGAAATCTGCGCGATCAATGCGATATTTGTAAGAGTATGCACGGCGAGATCGTCCCACTCGGCCCCGGTGATCTTGGTGTAAACCTGGCTAAAAGCGTCTTCGGTGGAAACGTTAGGGATCGCCAAGCTAAGATTAGCCACGTCAAACGCGATTATACTAACCTCTAAAGTTATTTTTTCGCCTATTAGTTGCTTTTGGCCGGCTACCTGGCCCGGGATCCCCTCGTATTTGAGATCCTTATACTCGGGCGTGCGTTTGAAAACAGCGCCGCCCCGGGTGGCCCCTATTAGCGTGCCGAGGTTATCGAAATCAACAAAATTTTTATAGATCGCCCCCGAGTCTAGCAAAAACTTGCCGTATGTATCGCTCGCTATGCCGTGGTGCCTTGCCATTTTCTATTAATCGTCCACGAGTAAAAGATCAAAGCCGGCTTGGGTGCCCGACTCGTCGGAAGCGTCTACGAGCCGGATCCTTATATCCGTATGCTCGGGCAAAGGGCCCGCCGGGATCCCGTATTCATACTGCCACCACGACGATCCAATATTAATTAAACCCGCCTCGCCTTTTACAAGCCAAGCGCCGTTAGTGCCGTTGTTTAGCTTGGCCTGCCATTGAAAAAGACCGTCTTGGCCGTTTTTATCGTCGTTAAAAAACGCTACATAGCCCTTTATAAAATACCCGGTTTTACCGTCGGGGATCGTGTATATAGCTTGCTGCGTTTGGCCCTCGCCGGCGGCTATAAAAGCGCCTACAAGAGCCTCGCCCGCCACCCTTATTGATATATCGCCGGCGTTGGTATCCGCGGCCCCTGCCGATACGACAAAAGCCCGAAAAGTGCGCCGCCATACTCCCGCGAGATCTACCGAATCGGTGCCCACCATTGTAACGGTATCGGCTTGCTCGGCCCAGTTAGAATCTAACCCAAATACGGCCACCGTTAGCGCCCCGCTACCACCGATCGAGTCCGCGCCCGCCGTGCTGATAACTACCATAGATCGAGCCGTATCGGGATAAAAATTATATGCCCCGCCGGCGGCCCAAACATCCTCGCCGCTAGTTGCGGCCTCGTTTTTACCGAATTTATTTATAGACGAGTGCCCGGGCACGTTGCCTTTAGCCACGTCGGCGTAAAAACTTACTATACCCCTGTAATGTTTATCACCGCAAAAAGCGGCGGCGGCTAAAACCGATAAAATCAAAAAAATATTTCTAATCATTTTAAACCCCTTTTTTATAAAGTTTCCTCGGCCCACTTTTTCCGGCCCGCCCGGGCGCTTAGCCTTACGACATAGTGCCGGATCTTAACGTCGCTGTTCTCTACCTCGCGCCCGTCCTCGTAATATATGCGAATAGTACCAAACCGATCGTCGGTCATAATTTCAACGTGATCACAAACAAACTCGATCCGCTCGGCGATCTGTCTTAATTCCTTGCCGCTCTCTTGGCGGTGGTATATGTCTAAAGTCACGTCGAAACCCGAGGCGGCCAGATTTTCGACGGCGTTTTTATCTATGTCAAAAACTATATAAGGCCGCTCGGCCTTTTGCGGGGCCGCACTGGAAAAAATAGCCGGGGCGCTCTCAAAGGTAGAGAGCAACGCAACTAAAGCGCTATCGGCAGCTAAAAGCGTTATTAATGATCCTTCAAACATGTTTTACCAATACCGCTCACTCATAAGTTTAATAATCTCGGGCTCGGCCTCGCGTAGCGACGGGAAAACAAAAGGGCGCTTATTGCGCGTTTTGCCGTCGCCGTGCCCAAACTCTAATAAATGCGCTGTAAAATACTTACTACCTACCTTGGCCGAGCGATCGGCTTTTAATAATTGAAAGCCTATGCTACGCCGTAACGCCCCGCTGCGCCGGGTGGGAAAGCCCCCGGGCGTAGACGTGCCTTTTTTACCTATGTTTTTGCGCATTATTTTAGCGGCGTACCGGGCCGCCTCGCGCCTGTTTTCAAATTCACCGCGATCAAGATCCGCAAAAATAGCGTCGGTGTTAAGCGTGAGCTTTGAAAATTTGCCTTTGACTACGCTCACGGGCGGCGCTCCTCGGCGATCATAAATTGCTCTATATCTCGGGTTTGAATATCCTCTAAAGTCTTAATATAAAAGTAACGAGTACCGGCAGGGGTAACAAAAACCGCCCGGCCTACCTCGGCCACGGGGATATTAGAGCGAACCCTTAAATAGTGGGTAGCTATAATATTCCAAGAGCGCATTTCTGCGCGTACTTGCGCCTTAATTGGTACGATCTCGGTAGGTATTTGGGTAGCGCCGGAAATATTGGCCCAAACCTCGGTAAAACCGCCCTCGCCGTCGGGTGTCTCGGTCTTGGCCTGATAGTCGACATAGTGGCGGCACCGGCTCGCGAGCGTTTTGGTTTTGCCTTTGCTATCGGCGCGAAAAATAGCCATATCTACATACTCACTAAACGATCCGGTTTGAGCACATCAAAAAACGCCTGCGGGATCGTGCCGGCCTCGGCGTCGCGGTTTTCGTACATGTACGTGCAATAAAGATAGATCGCATTTTTTACGCTATCGGGCACTACCGTAGCGTCGTCGCCGTAGCCGGCGGTAAACTCGACTATAACGGAATTAATAGGCCGTAGCGTCGTGGTAGGCCATACGGCATTATCGTTAAGAGAAAAGCGGCCTACCTCGGAAATAGTGTCTATAAAATAATTTGTGTCGGCGAAAGTGGCCTCGGTGTCGTCGGTGTCGTAGTATTTAACTGAATCCACACTAATTAGCGGCGACATTGGGAGATCAAAGCACGTCGGCGGGTAGCTATCAAAAATAACCCTGTAAACCTCTTTTACATAGCTGCGGTGCTGATATTCGCCAGCCATTTTCGCGGCGGCGTTAATCCATTGCTCTATAAGATCGTCCTCGACCGAGTGGGCGACGCGGGCGTTAAGTTTAACCTCGGCAACGGTTACCGGTGCCGCCGCTGCCGCCGTTTTCAGCCGGGAAAGTCTCATTTTACTACATCCTTAGCGTTAAACCAACGAGAAACGCACCCGTTTAATTTAAGGAAAACTTGCTTGTTTTTTCCGACGGTACGCCGGCAAGTGCAAACGCCCCTATACTCGGTTTCGCCGATCTTTACTGTAATTTCCTCGCCTTTCTTGGGGGCCTTGGAAGTGGCCGCCGCTGCGGGCTTGGTTTCGGCTGCCGGTTTTGTTTCGGCTGCCGGTTTTGTTTCGCCTTTTTTCTTTGCCATAATAAGATCCTTTTCTTAAAGCCCCGCCCCTAGTCGCCAGGCGTCCAAGGGCGGGGCGGGTGTTTGGCTGTTTACCTGTTAAGGCTTACGCGCCGACGCCGCTTTCGTGGTAGGCGTCGTCGATCGCAATGGCGCTAAGTATGTTAGCGTCGTTTGAATCGCCGAAACTAAGGCACATATACTTACCGGCGGGGATAAGTATAGACGGCACGTTAAAAACCACTACAACTACGGCGCTATCGTCCGTTACCGTAAAGGTTTTAGCGTCCGTTTGCCTTACGTCGTCCTTAAAGATCGGGACGTTCTCGGCAAGGGCCACCGGGTTAGTGCCGTCGGCGTCGTCGCCGCTCACGATAGAGAGCGCGAGGTTTGCCGCGTTGGCCATGGTGCAAAGACAAAGGAAAGTTAGGCTATTCGATCCTTTGGTGGGTTTGACGCCTATGGCGTCGCCGGTGCCGGTAACTTGACCGTTAAACAGCACGCGGGAAGCAGTTTTTAGCTGCTCGGGGATCATAGAAAGAATACGCATTATATTTTTTCTCCTATTGCTCTATAGCCTAAAATTAGGCCCGAGCGGCTAAGGTGATATAGGGGGATGTGAGAAACGAGCTATTCGCCCGGCTCGCAAGCGAGGTACGGGTATAGGGAGCGCCGTTAACACGTTTGATAAAACGAAATGACGTGATCGCCTTGTCGAAGTCTACGTGGATCGAGCTTGCGGTTTTGATCCCGCCCTTAGCGATCGCGATATAGTCCGACATATCGGCTAACACAATGTCCCCGAGATCGCCGAGTGCGGCGGCCTGCTCAATGGGGATCACGGGCAAGCCGAGCAGCGTAGAATAAGGGGAAACGCTCGCGCCGCCGGCAGGCAGGTAAACGGGCGCGCCGCCGGTGCCTACTGACAGGTTCATAAGCGGCAATTGTTCGAGCGCTTGCTGTGTGATAAACCATGCCGCGTTAGAGATCCGGCGTGCGGGCATGCGGGCCCACATTTTGATCACGTTTTCATAGACGATAGTGTCGGCGGTCTGGCTTGTTTCTTTTGCAACGGTAACGAGTGCGTTACTGTTCATAATTCCCAGGGGTTTGCCGTTGCCGTCGCCATCGAAAACGCCCTGATCAAGCGCGAAAGCCATTTCGGCGGGGTATGCGCTTTGCACCCACGAGCTAAGCAGCGCGGAGTCTTCTAGCATTTCGTCGGTAACCTTAACAAGCCCCATGAGCTTAGAAAGTTTAATATCAAGGTTACGGAAAGCCGGTTGCGAATACGTGCCGCTGCCGCCCTCTTTTACCCAGTAGACCGCGATCCCGCCGTAGCGGCTGCCGTCGGCCCGGCTGCTTTCGTCCACGCCGGGAATATTGGCGGTATTGCCAACGCCTAGCGTAAGCTCGGTAGCCCGGGAAAAAAGGTTAGATTCGGCTACGGCCTGTTCCATCATGTTACCGAAAAATTCTTCGGGAACTGCAAAACCACCGTCGGCCCCGGTTTCGGTGTTAAGTGAAGCCTTAAGCAGCCTTTCGGTGGCCTCGGCGGCGTTTGCCGTCTTGGTGCGGGCCACGTCTACGAGCATTTCGCCCAGGTTAGCGTATGGCTTTTTAGCTGCCAGGTTATCGCCGGCGTTAACGTCGTCGCCGTGGGCCTTGGCGCTCGCGTTTGCTGCGGGCTCGTGGGCTTTGGCGTCGGCGTCGGCCTTGGCGTTGGCGTCAACGGCTGCGGCTTTTGCTGCGAGCTCGTCGGCCTTGGCTTTGGCGGCTTCGAGGCGTTTGTATTCGGTTTCGGCGGCGCTGTATTTCGCCTGCTCGTCGTCTGTAAATTCTCGGTTCTCGGCTTGCGCGGCCTCAAACAACGAGCTCATAACGTCAAGCTGTTTTTTCATGAGTAAAGTATAATCCATATACTTAGACCTCCGGTTAATTGTGTGCCGAGAGCATATTTATTTTATGCCGGTGGCGGTTTGCTAGTGACATTTTTTGTGGTGGTTTATGTTCGGTAAATTTCGACTTAGGAAAAGACCGAAATTTATTTAATTGAACCTCTACGCTATCAAAAAGCACGTTTTCACCCTGATAGCACGCGGCGATCTTTTGCTCTTGCTCTACCTCGTCGGCAAAACCGAGCTCTAAAGCCTCGGGGCCTGTTAGCCAGGTTTCCGCGTCCATCATTTCCGCGAGCTTTTCCTTTTCAAGCCCGGTTTTATTTTCGTATGTAGAGACTAAAACGCCGTCCTTTATACGATCTATTTTGTCGGCGAGCTCGCGCAGCGCGTTAGCGTCGCCGCATGCGCACGTCCACGGGTTATGGATCATTAGCATAGCGTTAAAAGGCATGACCACCCGATCCGCCGCCAGGACAATAAGCGACGCGATAGAAGCGGCCAGCCCGTCAATATACGCCGTTGTAGGCTTATTTAATCGCTTGATCTCGTTATAGATAGCCACGCCGGCGAAAACGCTACCCCCGGGCGAGTTAACATATATGTTAACCTCGGCGGCGTCCTCAAGTTTCTTGATCTCGTCGGCCACGCCTGCCGGCGTTACGTCCTCGTCTATAAATTTCCAATCTTCTATATCGCCATAAATATAGAGCTCGCCGATCTTGTTTTGTATTTTCGCTTGTAACCACTTGATCATATATTACCTTCTTTGGTTGCTTGCTCCATTATGTCGCCGACGATCTGCCGGACGCGGTTGTCTATTGAGCCGCCGGCGTCGGCGTCGGGCTCGGTGCCGAGCGGCACCATATTAAGGGGCTGCAAATGGGTGTCGCCGCCCTCTACGCTGTTTAAATTCAACATACGCCGCACCTCGTTAACCGATAGCCACCCCCATTGCAAACCTTTCGCGAAACTCTCCGACATAGTTTTAGAGTCGCCGCGCAAAAGGGTGCTAATATTGTACTCCATATAATAGCCCTGCGCCCGCTGCCGGGGCGTGAGTAATTGGCTATTAATATTTTGCTCGGCCCGGCGAAAATGCGGTAGCATTGTATACATAACAAACTCTAAACTTTGCTGCTCGATATTATTATTTGTCGATTTTTCGAGGTGCTGCACTAAATGAGGTTGCACTCGGAAAAATCTACAAATATCCTCGATCTGAAATTTCTTAGAGCTAAGTAACTCGGCGTCTATAGGCTTGATCGTAAGGGGCGAGGCTTTTAACCCGTCCTCTAATAGCATAGGCGTGCCGGCGTTTTTCAGGCCGCTATAATTTGTTTTGATTTCTTTTTTAAGCCTATCGTAAGCCTCGTCTTTTAGAAAGCCTGGGATCTCGAAAACCACCGAGGGCACCGCGCCGTTTTTAAAAAACTCCTGGCCGAATTTTTCGTAAGAATAGCCGAGCATAATAGCGCGGGCGGCGTACTCTAATAGCGACATGCCGACGATCCCGTTAACCGAGGGCCCCGGGACGTGTAAAACCTCGTCGCGCTCTAAAACTACCTGGCCGGCGTCGCCGTTTACCCGGTATTTTATCCGGCGATCCTTTTGATCGCGGAAAATTGTAACGTTTTGCCACTCCAATTGGGACAGGCCGGCCAGGCGTCGCCCGTTTTTAAGGCGCTCGGCTACGAAATTGCCGCCCAAATTGGTTTGATACATTTGGCACTCTTGGAAATTATAGGCGCTCGTTTCGTCGTTTGGGGCCTCGTGTAGAATAGGAAAAAGGCCGGTTTCGTTAGTGGCCTCGCGATCCCCGGTTTCGGTGTCGCGTTTGTACTCGTGGATCGATACGCTCGCGAAAGTCTCGGCGAGTACCCGGTTACATGCGAAAAAAGCGCTGTATTTAAGCGCGAGATCTTGGGAGATCTGGCCGTAGGTATCCGGCGGCATATCTCCCCCGCCTAGCCACTCTTTTACGTACTGTTCAAAGTAAGAATTGGAAAAAACCGCCCGCACTCTTTGAAAAAATTTCATGCTGCAAAACTCCTCATAGGCCTATTATTATAACCGCCGATTGTATCGGCCACCATTGCGCGCACATAGGCGTTAATAATTGAGGCAATAGGATCGATCCTTTCCGAGCTTTTCGCCTTGTTTAGCAGAATATTCATATTTCGATCTACAATATCAACAATTGCGTTTCCGATCGCCCAAGAAATTACCGGGTTTCCGTCGTGTATTATATTCTTATTAGCTACTTGATCCCTGAAATCCTTTGTGGGCTCGCTTAAAGTCTTGATCCCCTGCGTGATATTTACCACCGTTTCGCCCTCTTCTATAAGATCATTTGAAATCTGAAGAGAGCCCCACGGGTCTACGCACCACTCCTGCACCACGGTGCGAAGCCTGGCCACGGTTTCGTTAACCCAAGCCACTACGGTCTTATAATCGACTACCGCGCCCTTAGTGAGCGTTAAAAAGCCTTGTTTTTCCCAAAGATCGTACGGCACTAAATCGCCTTTCATTTTTTCATGTAGCGTACTTTCGGGAATAAAAGAATGACCTATTACTATATACTTTCCATTATACGGAAAAACGAGGCCCGCCGAGGTTAGATCGTTTTTCGCCGAGAGATCAAGGCCGGCAAAGCACGGGAACCCGGCAAGATCCGGCAGCGTATCGCGGCAGGTGTTCCACTTTAATAGTGGCATATAGCCGGCCTCGCGTTGGTTAACCCATACGTTTAAATGCTTAGTTAAAAAATTCCGCATTTTATCCGGTGCGGCCTTGGCCTCGTCGGCTTTTTTCTTCAAATAGTTACGGCCCTCCACATAACTACAAATAATCGGGTTTGCCTTTGGCCAGTTTGCCGGCTCAAAAGGATCATCGATCAAATCCCCGGGTGCGATTTTACGCCCGTCCTCTATTTCTATGTCTTCGCTCGTGGTGTTAGTTTCGAGCTCGTGCACGTCGGCGAAAACGCTCTCTAAGTCGGTGTCGTCGTCGGGATCTAGAATCCGGCAAACAAGTTTATACTCGACTACATAGCAGGGGTTATTTAGATCGAAGCCCGACGTAGTAATTATGCCAATTAGCGGCTCGGGCCGGGCACCCATGGCGCTATCCATTATATCATAAATTTCCGTAGTAGGGTGGGCGTGGTACTCGTCTATACAAACGCATTGGGGGTTATAACCGTCGCCGGTTTTCCTATCCTCTTTAGATAGGGCCCGGCAAAATGATTTAGTTTTAAGGTGCGTTATCTTATGGTAAGCCTCTTTATATTTGCCGGCCAGTACCTTAGAGCCGTCTAACATAGCCAAGAGCTCATTATATACGATCGCGGCTTGCTCTTTTTTAGTGGCCGCGCAATATACTTCAGATAAGCCGCCATTTGTAAAAACCATGAGCTCATAAGAAAGTATAACCGCGAGCAATTGGCTTTTAGCGTTTTTACGGGCTACCTGAAAATAAAACTTTTGGAAACGCCTATAACCGGTATCCCGATAATAAAAGCCGTATATATTGGCCACTATAAAGGCCTGGCTAATGTGTAGCTCGATAGGTTGCCCCGTTAATATGCCCTTAGTATGGCTAAACAGGCTAGCCCAAAGGATCACCCGATCCACGGGGGCCCAATCGAATTTAAAACGGGCCCCGGGGGCCTGCGCTGCCTCGTAGTCGCGTAGGAAACGGGCGCAGGCCTGGGCGTGCTTCTTGCACGAAAGCACCTTACCGCTAACGCAATCGCGGGCATACTGCAAAACCTTAGTCGATACGCTGCGCGGTTTTCGCTTTTTCATATATCGAAACCTATGTCGCCGGCGGGATCCCGTTTCTTATGGCGTTTAATCGGCAGCGTGCGCACCTTCGCGGCGGGGTTTAGAAATATACGATCCTCCAAATCAAGGATCGCTTTTAGCTTTCGGTCTATGGCGCTATCCAATTTTAAAAGGGCCTGCAAGCTAACCGAATACTCGTATATGCCCCATAGCTTTTTAGCGCGGTGCCTGTTATACTCTTCGGCATTCATTAATAAAAGATCGTCTTGATCCTCTACCGGTAATTTAAAGGCCGAGAGCTCGCGGCGCTGCAAAACCATATCTAACCACTCGGCATGCGCTATACAATAGCGGTTTAAAATACCGTTATCGGTATCGCTTAGATAGGTGCCGATCTGGTCTTCGGATTTTTTATAAATCTTTGTTATCTCGCGCCATTTGGCCAGGGCCTTTTTGTGCGCTTTCACCTCGTCGGTAGGTTTAAAAATAAATTCGCCTAGCGTGATCTCGGCCTCGGCGGCGCTTTCGATCTCGGCCTTGGCCTTTTTGCATTTTGGGTTTTGAGCTTTGGCCGCCGCCGGCGCTCGTGGCTTGCGCATAGTGGCTATACTCATATAACCCCCCGCATATAGGCGCTATCGTGTAGCCCCTGGCATATAGGCCCGGGCGCGCTAACTTTAGTTTTTTGGGAAAGGGGAATTTGTGAACAGAAAAG
>Ga0180432_10001340_pt1 | contig 39033 bp, 30 predicted proteins | sample SS_ome_10_FD_132414 | JGI IMG/M metagenome (GOLD analysis project Ga0180432, IMG submission 132414) | Hypersaline lake sediment archaeal communities from the Salton Sea, California, USA - SS_1_MS_2 metaG | ecosystem: Environmental > Aquatic > Non-marine Saline and Alkaline > Hypersaline >... | reverse complement strand
GGCCCGCCCTTGGCCGGGTACAACTCGCCGTCCTTTCCGATGGCCCAGACGCCGGCCTTCGGATCGACGTTCCAGGCGGCCAGGTCCTTCCCGTTGAACAGGATCTCCCAGCCGTCTTCGTTCCCCCGGCCGAGGGTGATGGCGGCTATCGCCACGCCCTTGCGCGGCGCGTCGTCGGCGATACGCGTGTCCACCGTGAAGCACGACAACAGCAGCCCCAGCGTGTTGTACCTGACGTAGAACCTCTCGTGAGGTCCGCGCTTGGCGTCGAGAACAGCCTTGGCCTCGGCGTACAGGTCGTCGAGCGTCTTGAGCGGTGCGCCCTTCTTGTGGCTGCCCAGTTCCTTGCCGCGCTCGGTCCAGGTCTTGCCCTTCGGCTTGGGCGGCTTGCCGGGTACGGGCATGGGAGCGATCACGCCCCGGCCGGACCACTCGCGATAGCGCCGCTCGAATACCGTGTTGTCGCGAACGACAATCTCGGTCTCGCTGCCGAACCCGACCCAACTCGTGAAGCGGACGGTGTAAGAGTAGTTGCCGCCGCACTTGACCTTGCGGGCCTGCCAGGTCCGAAGGCTCTTGGCCAGGGCGGCCTTGTGCGCATCGGCCTTCTCGGCCGCAACACACCACCCGTCGGCCAGGCAGACGGATACGATCACCGCGCAACACAACACGGACAGACGGGGCGTACGTCGCATTAGCATTTCTCCTGTTCTCGCGCTTCATCACCAAACGGACGTTCACTATACGTCTGACGCGCGGCCCGGGGCAAGGTTCTGCGCGGCCGGGTGTACGCCGACGCTCCGGCCCCGTGACGGGCGAACAGGTCCTTGCGGCGGCCGGGGGCGGCGGTATGGTTGGTGCAGAAAGGAGCCCGCCATGCCGGGCGGTCTGACCAGGCGATACGCTCGCGGCCGCAGACGGGCAATACGCGCGCCATGCCGCGTCGTCGGTGTTGCGTTGGCGGGGGCGGTCGTCTGTGCGGCGCTCACGCTGGGGGCCGGCGGGTGCAGTCTCACCAACGAGCTTGTCACGTCTGCGCCGCGGCCGCTGCCTGAGGGACGCCGGCCGTTCGGCACGTTCCGGCGCGTCCACGGCGTCGGGGTGCTGTCGCTGCGCGGCAGTCCGTACGAGCGGGGCCGGGCGCACGGCCGGCTGTTGGCCCGCGGCGTGCTGGAGATGGTGGATACGGTCTGCGGCTCGAACCTGCTGCTGGGGCGTCGCAGCGACTACCAGCGGGTCATCCTGCCGATGGTCGCGCGGTTCCGCTTCACGGATGCCGAGGAGGCGGAGCTTCGCGGCATCCTCGACGGGGTGCGTTCGGCCCTGGGCGACAAGGCCGTTCTCGAGCGGATCGGGCGCCCGCTGACGCTCGACGACCTCAAGGCCTACAACACCGCCGGTGACTGGTACCGCCAGGCGTGCTCGACGTTCGCCGCCTGGGGCGGGCGGACCAGGGACGGACACGTGTGGGTGGGGCGGAACTTCGACTTCCTTCCGGCGCGGGCGTTCCTGGCCCACCAGATGATCGTCGTGCACCGCCCCCGGGCCGGGACCAAGGCCTGGGCCAGCGTCTCGGCGCCGGGGATGATAGGCTGCATCACGGGCATCAACGCCGACGGGGTGTTCGCCTCGGTCCATGACGTGTTCCTGCCGCTGCGCCCGCTGGAACAGGGGTACGTTCCCCGGCTGCTCGTTCTGCGCCGGCTGCTGGAGAGATGCACCGCCGACGACCTCCAGCGCCAGGCCCTGCCGATCCTCGAGGCGAGCACGCAGATGTTCGACAACAACATCCTGCTGGCGGCGCCGGTGGGCGACGGCACCACGCCGGCGCTGGTCTTCGAATACAACGGTGATCGCAGGAAGGACAAGGGCGTTACGGTGCGGCGCCCGGCCGACAACGAGGACTACTACGGCCGCGAGATGATCGCCTGCACGAACCACTTCCGCAAGCGACGCAGGCCGACCGTCAACCCGCTGAACTATCGCTATCCGCTCATCGGCCGCGTCCTGAAGACCAAAACGGACCGCGGCGAGAAGGTCGCCTTCGACCTGGCGTACCGCACGATGGCCGCCGTCCGCCTGCCGATCACGGTCCACACCGTGATTGCCGACCTGAACGCGTTGGAGTTCTGGTACGCCCCGGGCGGATTCCTGGTGCCGCCCGGGCGCGACGACTTCGTGAAGCTCCCGATCAAGGCCTGGCTGACCTCGCCGTGATGCATCCACGCCTCACGGGACACTTGACGGGCAGGGGGGGGACCGGTAGTCTACTCGCCATCATGAATCCACGGGTGATTGTCAGTGCGGTCCTGGCGGTGGGGATACTCGTCCTGGCTTTGGCCGGGGCGTCGCTGATGGTTCGGTTCGTTCGCGAGCCCGAGGCGGCAAAGCCCATCGGATCCGTTACGCTCGTCCGGGCGCCGGAGATTTCAGCCCGGCCGAACCACCGGATGGTGATCGAGGGATTCGGGTCGACCCGCGCCAGCGAACAGGTGCAGATCGTTCCGGAAGTGCTGGGCAGGGTGGTGTGGCGTTCCGACAAGGCGTTCTCCGGCCAGTTCGTGACCCGGGGGCAGGAGTTGTTCCGCATCGAGCGGAAGGACTACGAGCTTGCCCGCCAGTCCGCCGCGGCCCGGGCCGACCTGCTGGCCGCTCAACTCGCCCAGGTCGACCAGGAACAGAAGAACCTCCAGGCGCTGGCGGCGATCGAGGCCGAGCGAGAGAAACTGGCCAAGAAGATCCTGGACGACACGCGCACGCTGCGGGCGGATGACGCCGTCAGCGCCAGCGACCTGGACCAGGCCGAGGAGGCCTACCACGCTCGCCGCGCCCAACGCCAGACCGTGCTGAACAGCCTGGCGCTGATCGAACCGCGACGACTCCAGATCCAGGCCGAACACGCCGCGGCCAAGGCCCAATTGACCCAGGCCGACGTCAACCTCGCCAGGGCCACCTACCTCAGCCCGGTCACCGGGCGGATCAGGACGTGGGACGTGCCGGCCGAGCAGCCGCTCCAGGCCGGGCGAACCTACGGGCTGATCTACGCCACCGGCGTCATGGAGATCCCCGTGCCCGTGGCGGCCGAGGATCTCCAGTGGCTTGACCGGTCCGTCCTGGCGCACGGCCGCAAGCCCACCGAGAAGGACAAGACGGTCACGGTGACGTGGCATGGCAAGACGGGCGACCGGAAGCGCTGGACGGGCTACGTGGACCGGATCGAGGCGGGCCTGGCCGAACGGACACGCACGGCGGTGCTGGTGGTGCGGGTGGCGAACGCCCCGGACAACCCGGCCGCGATGCTCGATATCAACATGTTCTGCCGGGTGCAGATCCCCGGCCGGACGGTCGGGTCGGTGTTCGTGATTCCCCGCAGCGCGGTCGGCCCGGACCGGAAGGTGTACGTCGTGGTCGACGGCAAGCTGGACGACCGTGACGTCGAGGTGATGCGGTTCCGCGGTGATGACGCCCTGATCCGGGTCGGAGGCGGGCTGATCGAGGGCGACCGCGTGGTGACTAGCTACCTGGCCAAGCCGCAACCCGGGATGCCCGTGACGCTGGCCGGTGAGACGGCGCGCGACACCGCAAGCGGCGCGGGCGGGACGAAGTGACGGGAATGCGACCATGGGAGTGATTCGCCTGTTTGTCCGTAATCCCGTAGCCGCCAACATGGTCATGATCCTGATCCTCTTTGGCGGGCTGGCGGCGTCGGGGGTGATCCCGCGCGAACTGTTCCCCGAGTTCAGCAAGGACATGATCACCGTCACCGTGCCGTACCCCGGGTCCCCGGCCGAGGATATCGAAAAGGGCATCTGCCTGAAGATCGAGGACTACGTCTCCAACGTGGACGGCATCAAGGACGTCACGAGCATCAGCCGGGAGGGCCTCGGCACGGTGCGCCTGGAGCTGCACGCCGGGGCGGACATGCGCAAGGCCCTGGACGAGGTCCGCGACGAGGTCGGGAAGATCACCTTCCCCGCCAACGCCGAGGACCCGATCATCCAGGAAAGCACCGAGAAGCTCCACGTGATTCACGTGGCCGTCACGGGCAAGACCGACCGGGCGGACGGGCACGTCGACGAGCGGATGCTGCGAACGCTCCGCGAGCTGGCCGAGGACGTCAAGGACGACCTGACCGACCTGCCGGAGATCTCGCGCGTGATGGTCTGGGGCGTTCCGGAGTACGAAGTCTCGGTGGAGGTTGACGAGTCGGCCCTGCGCCGCTACGAGCTCAAGCTGGGGCACATCGCCCAGGCGATCCGGGCCAGCAGTTTCGACCTGCCGGCCGGGACGGTCAAGACGCGCGGCGGCGAGATGGCGCTGCGCGTCGTCGGGCAGAAGTACTACGCCAGCGAATACGAGGACATTCCCGTGCTGTACCTTCCGGACGGCACGGTGATCCGCGTTCGCGACATCGCGACCGTCCGCGAGGCCTTCGAGGACACGGACGTCGGGGGGCTGTTCAACGGGCACCCGGCCGTCCTGGTCAGCGTCTTCAAGACCGGGGACGAAGACGTGATGGAGATCGCCGAGGCCGTCAAGGACTACGTCAAACGCAAACAGGCCCAATTGCCCGACAGCATTCGTCTGGAGGCCTGGTCCGACCTGTCCGAACTGGTCTCCAAGCGCCTGGACATGCTGCTGCGCAACGGCGCATGGGGGCTGCTGTTCGTCCTGCTTGTGCTGTGGCTGTTCCTGGGCATCCGCCTGTCGTTCTGGGTGGCCATGGGCATACCGGTGGCGCTGATGGGGACGATCCTGGTGATGCTCCTGGTCGACCAATCGCTGAACATGCTGAGCATGTTCGCGCTGATCATGTCCCTGGGGCTGATCGTCGACGATGCCATCGTCGTCGGGGAGAACGTCTCCACCAGGCGGCAGAAGGGCGACCTGCCGGAACTCGCGGCCACCGAGGGAACGCGCCAGGTCGTCCTGCCGGTGATCGGGGCGGTGGCCACGACGTGGCTGGCGTTCATTCCGCTGTTCTTCATCACGGGGATGATGGGCAAGTTCATCAGCCAACTCCCGGCTGTCGTGATCGTGGCGTTGGCGTTCAGCCTGCTCGAGTGCATCATCATTCTTCCCAGCCACCTGGCGCACAGTCTCGAGGCCCAGGGGCGTATCGCCGGGGCGTCGCCGGGGTGGAGGCCCCTGGCCGGACTGCGTGGGCGGGCCGGCGCCGCGCGCCGACGGATCGACGCCGCCGTCCAGCGCGTGATCGACGGCGGGTTCCTGCCTGTCTACCGGCTGGCCACGCGAAACCGTTACGTGACGGTAGCCCTCTTCGCCGCGGTCCTCATCCTGATGCTCGGGGCACTTGCCGGCAAGCACATCAGGATGACGGTGTTCCCGGAGATGGAGTCCGACGCCCTGCAGGCCACCGTCGTCCTGCCGACCGGCACGCCCATCGAGCGCACGCGAGAGGTGGCCAGGCAGATCACCGACGGCGTCCTGGCGCTCAACAAGGACCCCCAGATCCAGACCGACTCGGGCGAGCCCGTCGTCGAACGCGTCTACTCGCTGCTGGGCGCGCAGGTGAACCCCGAGGGCCAGCAGGGGGGGCACGTGGCCGACGTGATGGTCGAGCTGGTGGTGGCCGAAAACCGCGGCGGGCACCTCCGCAGCGCGGACCTGACCAACACGTGGCGGCGCAACACGGGCGTGGTCCCCGACGCGCTGAGCCTGCGGTACGGCCCGTTCCGCGGCGGGCCCACCGAGAAGAGCCTGCAGATCAACGTGCTGGCCGACACGATGGCACAGGCCCGCGCGGCGACGGACCGGATCAAGGCCCGGCTGGCCCAGTTCGAGGGCGTCTCGGACCTCGAGGACGACGCCCTGCCGGGAAAAACCGAGCTGCGCATCTCGCCCACGCGCGAGGCGTTCGCCGCCGGGGTCAACCGCTACGACCTGGCCGCCCAACTGCGCGACGCGTTCTACGGCAACGAGAGCCTCGAAATACAGCGCGGGCGCGACGAGGTGAAGGTCATGGTCCGCTACCCCGAGGGCCGCCGGCGCAGCGTGGGCGACATCGAGGCCATGCGCATCCGCACGCCCGACAACGCCGAGCTGCCCTTCAGCGAAGCGGCCGACGTCACCCACGCCCAGGGCCAGACCACCCTCAGGCGCCTCAACGGCAAGCGCGTCATCACCGTCATAGGCGACGTGGACGAGGACGTCGCCAACGCCGAGGAAATCCTCAGCAAGCTCGAACGCGAGGGCTTCCTCACGAAGATCACCGAGGATCTGCCCTCGGTCGAGATCGACCTGGCCGGGCAGCGCCGGCAGTTCGCCGAGTCGCTGGAGTCGCTGTTCCTGTGGTATCCCCTGGCCCTGGTGGGCATCTACACCATTCTCGCCGCCATCTTCAGGAGCTACGTCCAGCCCGCGATCGTCATGGTCGCCATACCGTTCGGGCTGATCGGGGCGGTAATCGGGCACTGGGTGCTGGGCTTCGACGTGACGCTGCTGAGCATGTTCGGGATGGTCGCCCTGACGGGCATCGTGGTCAACGACTCCCTGGTCCTGCTGGACCTGGTCAACGTGCGCATCCGCAGCGGCCACGGCGTCCACGCCGCCACAGAGGCCGGCGCCAGGGGACGCTTCAGGGCCATCATCCTGACCACCATCACGACGGTGGCCGGCATATCGCCCCTGCTGATGGAGCGGTCGTTCCAGGCCCAGTTCCTCAAGCCGATGGCCGTCTCGATCGCGTTCGGGCTCCTGTTCGCCACACTGCTGACGCTGCTGGTGGTGCCGTGCCTGTTCCTGATCGGCAACGACGTCCGCCGCGTCCTGCGCTGGCTGACCACGGGGCGGTGGGTCGGGCCCGAGGAGGTCCTGGGCCGACGGGTGGTGCGCCAGCAGGCCTCCGGCGGGCCGAGCAACCCGGCCGCCGACGAGCAGGGCTGAGCGACGAGGCATATACTGACGCGGCCGGAACGCCCGCGCCGACGGGCGGCCAACCGGGCCACGACGACGGACAGGAGAATACCATGCCCGACATGCTGATAGGCTACACCACGCGAACCGGACACACCGAGCACATGGCCGACGCGATAGCCGAGGGCGCCCGCGAGGTCGCCGGCGTCAACGTGACGGTCAAGCCCGTCGCGGACCTCGAGCCGAAAACACTGCTGGCCTTCGACGCGATCGTCCTGGGGTCCCCGACATACTACGGGTCGATGGCCGCCGAGGTCAAAAAGCTGATCGACGACTCGGTGGCGTTCCACGGGCAACTGGCCGGGCGGGTCGGCGGGGCCTTCGCCACCAGCGCCAACGTCGGCGGCGGAAATGAGACCACCGTCATGGACATCCTCAAGGCCCTGCTCGTCCACGGGATGGTCGTCCAGGGCGTCGCCACCGGCGACCACTACGGGCCCGTGGCCATCGGCGACCTGGACAACCGCTCCCGCAAGCAGTGCCTCAGGTACGGCCGCGCGGTGGCCGAATTGACAGTGAAGCTGCGGTCGTGAGGCCGCGCGGCGACAGGCCGAGGCTGCTGAGGTCATGATTCCCGACGCGTTCAGATCGTCCCGTCCGGCGGCGCGTGTGCGCGCGATGCTGCTGGCCGAGGTGCTGGCATTCGTCGCGGTGATGGTGGGGGTGATCTGGCTTCATCCGGGCAAGGGCCGGCCGCTGCAATGGTTCAATATCGTCTTGTGGTCTCTTGCCGCCATCCTGCCGGTCGGGGCGAACCTGCTTCACGGGGACCGCCTGCGTGACAGCGGCCTGCGGGTCGACAACCTCGGCCCGTCGGCTCGCGAGGCGTGCCTGGCCACGGGGGTTCTCGCCGCGGCGGTCGCCGCCGGGGCCCTGGCCGGGCGGGGGTGGCACGTCGAGCCCTGGCCGGACGTCGCCGCAAGGGCCGGGGAAGTTCTGGCGGTGGCCTTCATTCAGCAGTACCTGCTGCAGGCGTTCATGCTGCGTCGGCTTCTCCAGGCGGGGCTGGGTCGGGCCTGGGCCGTCGCCGTCGCCTCGGGGCTTTTCGCGGCGATCCACGCGCCGAACGTCGTGCTGATGGCCCTGACCGCCGCCGCCGCCGTCGTCTGGTGCTGCCTGTTCCTGCGACAGGCCAACCTGTTCGTGCTGGCCCCGTCGCACGGTCTGCTGTCGCTGTGGGTGTACTACGCCTGGCCGAAGACCTGGCATCTGCGTCTGGTCGTCGGCCCCCGGGCCTTGGAGCACCTGTCCAGGTACTGGGGCTGGTAGGGGTCAGGAACCTCTTCTGCACACGAGCCGTGAGTCCACAGAGCGGGTACCGCGCAGAATAGGCTCCTGACCCATTTTTTCCGGAATGTTCTTCAGTTTGGACTTGACAGAAGCGGGGGCGATGTGTAGGATATTCGGCACGAAGGTGGGCCGCGTAGCTAAGCTCATGCGGCGCGGCCCGTGCTCATCGCTCTTTGCCTTTGTGGCGTACCCCGCCTTCGAGGCGGTACGGAGATGGAAGTGAGGGCAGAGAGGTCGTTCGGCTGGCATGGCGGCCGGGGCGTAACGGAGTCTGATTCGAGGAGACAGAACTCCGGCCCGCCGCGATCGTCCGCCGAAGGACCTCTCTTTTTTTGCGCCCACGTTGTCGCCGCCGCCCGCGTTGACTGCACGGGGCACCACCGCAAGTGCAGCGGGGGTTTGACGGCCCCGGGGATTTGGATCCCCGGGCTTGGGGGGGACGAGCGAAAGGGGACTGGGATCCCCGGGCTCGATCAGTTTCCGCTTGACAGGCTCAGCGCCATCAGCGTGATGGCGATGCCGTTGAACAGGGCGTGGATGGCCACCGCCGCCGTCAATCGCCCGGTGCGCTCGTAGTTGTAGCCCAGGACGAGCGACAGGACGAACAAGGCGGGAATGTCCTGCAGCGTGCTGAAGTGAACGGCAGCAAAGGCTGCGGACGTGATGACCACGGCCGGCCAGGGGCGGCCGATGACACGGCGGAGCATCGACTGCAGCATGCCGCGGAAGAACAGCTCCTCCGCCAGGGGCGCCAGGACGACTGCCGACAGCACGATCGAGGCGCCCCAGCCCGGGCCCGCGCGCCTCATGCCGGTGAGCATCTGGTGCTGCTGAACCAGGTTGTACGGCGTCAGCAGCCAGGTGCACAGTGCGCTGAGCCCTATGCAGACCGGCCAGACGGCCAGACAGGCCAGTACCGCACGCAATCCGTCGAAGACCCAGTGCCGCAGCGACAGGCCCAGCCCTCGCGACAGCCCCAGCGGGAAGGTGCGTGCGGCCACCAGCAAGGTGGCCGTCATCCAGCACGCCTGCGAGGCCGCCGTCGTCAGAAGGGCCGTCCGCATGTCCGTGTCCGAGTCCCCGGCCGGCCAGGGCGGCCCGGGCCAACTTACGGTCTGCGCCAGCAACTGACCGATCGCCAGCGAGGAGACCACCCAGACCAAGAGCAGCAGCACGATATGCAGGGGGTCGACCGTGTTCGGCCGGCCCGGGCAGCGCAGCAGCCGCAGGTTCTCACGATACACCGCGCGCCGGGCGATCCAGACGAGCAGCACGGGAATGCCGACTGCGAGCAGGGCCATCTGTGCCTTGTCGACGGGGGTAGGCCCGGGACTGACGGCCAACATCCACCACGGTGACAAAGCGTTTGACATTACGCGACCCAGGCAAGTAACGTGGCGTCGCGCCGGCGGGCCCAGGCCCGGGTGCGACGCACGCCACGAGGCGGACTCGAGCAGTCCGGTCGACACAGGCAATGCGATGGCCCGGAATATATTGCAGACCATACTGGAAACCAAGCGCAAAGAGGTGGCTGCCCTGCGTTCGGACCGGTCGGAGACGGCCCTGCGAGACGCCGCCGAGGCCGCCGCGACCACACGCGACTTTCTCGCCGCGGTGACCCGGCCGCCGCGACGCCTGCTGAACCTGATCGCCGAGGTCAAGAAGGCCTCGCCCTCGGCGGGGATCATTCGGCCGGACTTCGACCCGGTGGCGATCGCGCGCGGCTACGCGCTCGGCGGCGCCGACGCGATCAGCGTGCTGACCGACGTGCAGTACTTCCAGGGCAGCCTGGAGTATTTGCACGCCATCCGCCAGGTGGTCGACCTGCCCCTGCTGAGGAAGGACTTCATCATCGACCCGGCCCAGATCTTCCAGAGCCGCGCCGCCGGGGCCGATGCCATCCTCCTGATCGCCGCGGCACTTGACCGGTCGGCGTTGGGGGAGTTTTCGGCGCTGGCCGCGGGGCTGGGCATGGCCTCGCTCGTCGAGGTCCACAGCGCCGACGAACTGGCCAAGGTGCTCTCGGCGGTCGACTTCTCGCCGCCGAACCGGTGCCTGCTGGGCATCAACAACCGCGACCTGACGACGTTCACGGTGGACATCGGCACGACGGTGACGCTGATGGCATCCCTGGACCGAGAGGTGCCCGTCGTCAGCGAGTCCGGCATCGCGACGCGCCGCGACGTCGAGCGACTGCGCCAAGCGGGGGTCAAGGCGCTGCTGGTGGGCGAAACGCTGATGCGCAGCGGCGAGGCGCCCGAGGCCGTCGAGGCGCTCCTCGGGCCCGTGCACGATTGACATCTCGTCGCGCCGTCGCGCGCAACGCCCCAAAGCCCCCGGGTTCCACCCGGGGGGTGTCTCCGGGCGAGCATCACTCCCGTTCCCCAAAGAACCGGTAGCGGGGGGCTTTCTTCTCTGAACACACCCCCCGGGCGGGGCCCAGGGGCGTCGGCGGGGGGCGCTCAGGTTATCGGTTTCTGTCCGTGGGCCTTGCGGAGGCGTTGGGCCGCGGCCAGGAGGTGACGCTCGCTCTTGAGCACCGAGGCGAGGTTGCCCGTGGATATCCCGACCACCGCCGCCGTGTCGCCCAGCCTGCCCTGGAGCGCATCGAGCACGTCCAGCAGGAACGCCGCGACCGCCCAGAAGCGCCGGTCGCGCCGTCCGACGGCCATCCGCTTGAGCTTCCCGGCCCCGGCCCCACGGGGGGTGAAGATGCACTCGGCCACGACGGCGGGCAGTTTGGCCGTCAGGTCCACCGGGCGCCTGCGGGCGCAGGCGATGTTCATCCGCAGCCGACGCAGCGCCATGCGGCGATTGTCATGCTGGGAGCGGCTCTCGTCCCCGTGGGCGCTGATGCCGGTGGGGCGGTGACGCAGCCGCACCGCCGAGGAGACCTTGTTGCGGTGCTGGCCTCCCGGGCCGGACGACCTGGTGACGTGCTCGTCGCACTGCGCCCTGAGGGCCGCGTCGTCCATGTCGAGGTAGTCCGGTTCGTCAGCCATCACTGCCGTACCATCCTCCGTCGGTCGTCCGGTTTGTCAACCGCCCAGAGGAGCACGTAACAGGACCTTTATGCACCGGGCGGAGGATTGTGTCTTGTGTGTTTCGGCGCCTCGTGGTATGATACATGAGAGGAACAGGGCCGCGAGCAGGTACGGCCTGGCAGGAGTACGGCCGGTGTTGTGCGTTCGGCCCGGGTGCGGATTGGGAAAGACTCGATGAACGAATGGGTCGATGCCGAAGAACGCGTCGAGAGGGCGCAGGAACTTTACGACCAGGGGCGCTGGGCCGAGGCGGCGGCCGAACTCAAGGCCGCCATCGCCGTCAATCCGCACAATTCCGGCTGGTACTTCAACCTGGCGCTGACGCTGGAGGCGATGGACGACTACTCGCATGCGTGCGAGGCCTACGCCGAAGCCCTGGCGCTGTGTCCGTCGGACATCGAATCGCTCAACTGCCTGGGGGTGAACCTGACCAGGCTGGGCAAGTACGCCGAGGCCCTGGACTGCTTCCGGCGGATCGAGAGGCTCGACTGGACCTACGAGCCGGGCTACTGCAACCGGATCATCACCTACACGGAGATGGGCGATCACGACAAGGCCGAACTCATGTTCTACCTTGCCCGCCTGGTGCAGGATGAGTGTCCGCTGTGCTGCTACAACATCGGCAACAGCCTGTATGCGCGGGGCCAGTACGACAAGGCGATCGCCTGCTGGCAGCAGGCGCTTCGGCTGGACCCGTCCCAGGCGCAGGCCAACGCGAGGATCGCCGAAAGCTACTGGGCCAAGGGCCGCCTCCGCGCGGCGCTTCGGCACTACCAGGCGGAGTTGGCCATCGACGGCGACGACGTCGAAGCCCTGGTCGACATGGGCGAACTGCTGACCGAGATGGGGCGGCTGCTGGAGGCCGAACGCACCTTCGCCCGGGCCCTGGGGCGGAATCCGAATCACGCGGGGGCCTACTACGGCATGGGCCAGTTGGCGCTGACGCGGGACAAGCTCGACGCCGCCGAGGAGCACTTCCGCAAGGTGCTGTCCATCGATCGTGCGTTCCCGGGCGCCCACGCGAAACTCGGGGAGGCGCTGCTGGGGCGGGGGCGGTGCCGGCGAGCGGCCCAGCAGTTCCAGGCCGAATTCCAGGTCTGCGGGGACGATTGCGCCGGCCTGAGGTCGCTCGGACAGGTCCTCCTGGACGCCAGGCAGAGCGCCCAGGCGATCGCCGTCTGGGAGAGGCTGGTCGCCCTGGCGCCCGACGACGCGCACGCCCGGCACAATCTGGGGGTGAGCCTCTTCATGACCGACCGCCTGGACGAGGGCATTCGCCACTGCCGACGGGCCCTCAAGCTCAAGCCCGACTACACGTTGGCGCTGTACAACCTGGCGCTGGCCCACATGCACAAGGGCCAGATCCTGCGGGCGCGGCGTTACATCAGGCGGGCGCTGGCCGTCGCGCCCAACGACCCGAACGTCCGCGGGCTGTCCAAGAAGCTCGGGCTGAACGGGCTGTGGGCGCGTCTGCGCGTCCGCCTGAAACCCAAGCGACGAAAGCGCTAGGCGCCACCCGGCCGAATGTCTCCGGCGCGCCGTCCGCGGGGCAGACCCTCAACCGAAAGGCCCTGAGACATGAGCGATTCGGCCGCATATGCCGTTGTGGTCAGCGAGCCGCTGGACGACCAGGCGCTGGAGTTCCTCGCCGGCCGCGCCGACGTCGTCCGCACCACGCCCGAGGACGTCCTGGAGGTGATCGGCCGGGCCGACGGGCTCTGCGTGCGAACGTACACCCGCGTGGACGGCGCCCTGCTCGATGCGGCGCCCCGTCTCAAGGTGGTCGGCCGCGCGGGCGTGGCGCTCGACAACATCGACGTTCCGGCCTGCCGGCAGCGAGGCGTCGAGGTCGTGCACACGCCGGAGGCCAACACGCTGGCCGTCGTGGACTACACGATGGCGGCCATCCTCCGCATGAATCGTCGCTTCTGGCCGATGACGGGCCATATGAGCGACGAGGTGTTCCACGCGACGCGCAAGCAGGCCTTCGGGCGGTTCTGCGCTGATGCCACGCTCGGCATCGTGGGGGCCGGCCGCATAGGCAGTCGGGTCGGCCGGGCCGCGGTGGGCCTCGGCATGACGGTGCTGTACAACGACATCCTGGAGATCGACCTGGACTATCCCGCCCGGGCGGTTGACAAGCCCACGCTGTACGCTCAGAGCGACATCGTCACGATTCACGTGCCGCTGACGGACCTGACCCGGCGGATGATCGACGCCGAGGCGCTGGCGCAGTTCAAGGCCGGCTCGCAGTTCATCAACGCGGCCCGCGGGCCGTGCGTGGACTACGCGGCCCTGGGCGAGGCGCTGCGCAGCGGGCGGCTGTCGGCGGCCACCGTCGACTGTCACGACCCCGAGCCGCCCCCGCCGGACTACCCGCTGTTCGGCCTGGACAACGTCGTCCTCACGCCGCACACCGCCGCACGCGTCCCGCAGGCCATGGCCAACATGTGCATGGTCGTCCGGGACATCGTGGCCGTCCTGGAGGGGCGCGAGCCGAAGTACCCCGCCCAGGAAGGGGCGTTCTAGAGGCGCCCGCGCGCCCGACGCCCAACGCCCACGGGCTCCGCCCGCGGGGTGTCTCCGGACGAGCATCACTCCCGTTCCCCGGAGAACCGGTAGCGGGGAGCTTTCTTCTCTGAACACACCCCGCGGGTGGGACCCGGGGGCGTTGCGATGCGACGTGACGTGCGGGGCGCCTACCCGTCCCGCGAGGCGCGCTGGATGTCCACGATCCACGGCTCGGTGTCGCTGACGTAGGCGCGGAGATACTTGGCTCGGCTGAAATAGTACCAGGCGCAGCCGCCCTGGCAGATGACGGTCACGGCGATCAGCGAGCCGTAGACTGACGTCGTCAGCGTCTTCTCCAGGCGCGTCAGGGCGAACATCGTCTCGATCTGCGGGTAGGCGGCGATCTGGGCGGCATAGGCCGACGGGCCGGTCAGGGCGAAGTAGATCTTCCACAGCGCGTAGCCTGTCACCAGCGCCATGAGCCCCAACTGGTTCCAGCCCAGCGCCCGCGGGGCCGACATGTCCATGCTGCGCAGCAGATTCCGCCCGCGGAACTCGTTCCACGCCAACGCGGCCAGAACCACGCCCACCACCAGCGACAGCGTGTCGAACACGCCTGAGACCAGGGCGACGGCGGCGAAGATCGCGATCGTCGTGCCATTGAACGTGGCGATCTTCGCGGCGCGGCTGAGGCGTTTGTGCCGGATCGACGCCTGGTTGAGCTTGCGGAGCTGGAGGGCCGTCAGCGGGCCGCCGGCGCGCCCCCTCCCGTGCGGGGACCAGTGGCTGAGATCCGGCGGGGTCTCCAGGCTGTTCCGCCCGTTGACAGACATATTCCTGATATCGGTCCACCACGGCCGCCACTTGTGAACCGCGTGCAATATGTTTTGCGGCGACCGGCCCGGTGAGTATGGTAGTGGCCCATGGCGGATCCAGGCGACAGGGAACGCCGCACCGGCCCGATCGGGGTGTTCGATTCGGGCCTGGGCGGGCTGACGGTGGTTCGCGAGCTTCTCCGGGCGATGCCCGGCGAGAGGATCGTCTACCTCGGCGATACGGCCCGGGTGCCGTACGGCATCAAGAGCCTGGATACCGTGCGGCGATTCGCGATGGAGGATGCGGCGTTCCTGCTGCGTCACGGACCGAAGCTGGTGGTGGTGGCGTGCAACACGGCGTCGGCGGCGGCGGTGGACGTGCTGCGCCGGACCTGCCCGGTCACGGTGGTGGACGTGATTGGCCCGGGCGCCGCGGCGGCCGTCGAGGCCACGGCCGAGTGCGTCGGCGTCATCGGCACCGAGGCGACCGTACGCTCCGGCGCCTACCAGCGCGCGATCCGCGGCATCGACCCGACCCGCGAGGTGCACGCGGTGGCCTGTCCGCTCCTGGTGCCGATCGTCGAGGAGGGGCGCGACCCGGACGATCCCATCGTCCTGCACGTCCTGTGCGACTACCTTCGCGACCTCCAGCGCCTTCGCCCGGGCGCGCTGATCCTGGGCTGCACGCACTACCCGCTTCTGGCCGGGGCCATCGCAAAGCTCATGGGCCCGGCCACCGTCCTGGTCGACTCGGCGCGCGCAACGGCCCTTGAGGTCCGCCGCCTTCTGTGCGACACTGACGCGCTGAGGCCCGACCGGGACGGCGGGCACCTGCGGTGTTTCACCACCGGGCAGGCGGACCGCTTCGCTCGCCTCGGCAAGCGGTTCATGGGCGAGGAGATCGCATGGGTCCGCCAGGTCGGGACGGACGAGTTGACGGCCGACGGACCGGCCGGGACGGAGCAGGAATGACTCGCGGAGCGACAAGGCGGTTTGGCGTGCTGGCGGCGCTGGCGTGCGCGGCCGGTTCGGGGTGCAGCGGGGGGAGTATGGCGGTGGGCCTGATGGAGGACGTGATGCCCGGGGCCCGTGCGAGGCTGGCGGCCGAGGCGCTGGCGGCCGACACGCCCGACGGGCGGCGCGAAGCGATCGTCACGATGTCGCAGCAGCGGTGGTGGGGTCTCAGGCCGGCGGCGCTGCGGGCCTACGCCCTGATCGCCCGCACCAGGGCCGAAGAGCCCACGGTGCGGTGCGTGGCCCTGCGTGCGCTCGGCCGCGCCGGGGCCGACGCCATGCCGCACGCCGACGATATCCTCTCGGCCCTGGGCGAGACGGACTCGCCCCACGTGCGGTGGGACGCCGCGGTCGCGTTGGACGGCATCCAGAGCGGGGGCGACCCGTCGTCCCTGGCCAGGATCATCTCGGCTTTGGTGACCGGGTCCGGCGACGCGCCGCCGCCCGAGAACGCCGACGACCTGGCCGCGGCGTGGCCCGACAAGGTCATCCCGCATCTGATGGCCCACCTGAAGTGGGACCCCAAGCGCCAAGCGGGCGAGCCGTCCCTCGACGTGCGAAGGGCCTGTGCCAGGGCCCTGAGGAACTGGCGGCGGACCGACGTGGTGGTCGTGCTCGCCTCGGCCATGGAAAACGACGAGGACTTCGCCGTCCGCAAGGAGGCCCACGACGCGCTCGTCGCGGTGGTGGGACGCGATCGCGGGTGGGCCGAAAGCGACTGGGAAAAGGACATGACCATGCTGGAGCCGCTCCCGAGCGGGCCCAGGCCGTGGTGGGACCCGCTGGGGGTGTTTGTCGGCTCGGGCGACGCGGGAGACGACCCCGGCGACGGCTAGCGCCGGCGGGCGGAGAGACGGCATGCTGGCGCTGGTCTACGATCGGGAGCTGACCCTTCGGGAGGACTATCCGGAAGTGCACGCCGCCGCCGGCGAGGTCGTGCTGGCCGTCCGGGTCGCCGGCGTGTGCAGCACGGACATCGAGATCACCCGGGGCTACATGGACTTTTCAGGCGTGCTGGGGCACGAGTTCGTGGGCACCGTGCAGGCCGGGCCCGAGCACTGGCTGGGCAAGCGCGTCGTGGGCGAGATCAACTGTCCCTGCGGGCGGTGCGACCTGTGCGCCGCCGGACTGCCCAACCATTGCCCGAACCGCAGCGTCCTGGGCATCGCCGGGCGCGACGGCGTGTTCGCCGAACGCGCGGCGCTGCCCGAGGCCAATCTCCGCCAGGTCCCCGACGCCCTGACAGACGACCAGGCCGTCTTCACCGAGCCGCTGGCCGCCGCCATCCAGGTCACCAGGCAGGTGGCGTTCGGCCCCGGCTGCCGGGTCGTGGTCCTGGGGGCGGGCCGGCTGGGCCAACTGACCGCCCGCGTGCTGGCGGGCAAGGGCCTGGACCCGCTGCTGGTCGACGCGCACGGCGGGAAGCTGGCCATCGCCGCCCGCGCGGGGATGCGCACGGCCCCGCTCCAGGGGTACGCCCCTGACGGCCGCGCCGACGTCGTGGTCGACGCCACCGGGTGCGCCGCCGGGTTCGATCTGGCCATGCGGGCGGTCCGCCCGCGGGGGACCATCGTGCTCAAGAGCACCTCGGCGGGCCTGGCGCCTATGAACCTGGCGCCGCTGGTGATCAACGAGATCACGGTGGTGGGGTCGCGCTGCGGCCCGTTCGACGAGGCCCTGGAGATGCTGGCCGACGGGGCGGTGGACGTCTCGGACCTGGTCAGCGCGCGGTTCGCCCTTCGCCAGGCCGACGCCGCCCTCGCCGCCGCCGCGGACGGAAACCATATCAAGGTGCTGATCGATGTGGCCGCACAGTGACGGGGGGTTCCATGTGGAGGAGATCGGCGACGGCTGGCGCGTGGGCACGTTCGCGGCGCTGGCCGAGCTGGAGGGGCTCGTGCATGCGGTCACGACGCGCCGGGGGCCGGAGGTGCCCGTCGAGGCGGCCGCCGACGACCCGGTCACCGGGGCCATTGCCCGGGCGCTGGGGCTGGAGGGTCTGGCGTACTGCCGGCAGGTCCACGGGCGTGCGGTCCTGGACGTCCGCGAGGCGGGCCTGGCCGGGGCGGGCGACGCCCTGACGACCAACCGGCCGGCGCTCGGCCTGATGGGGCGAAGCGCCGACTGCCCGATCGTTCTGGTCGCCGATCCGGTCAGCGGCGCGGCGGGGATGGCGCACGCCTCGTGGCGGGGCACGGTCCGGCGGATCGCCATGGCGCTGGTGGCGGGGCTGGCCGCTCGCTACCGGATGGACCTGGCCCGGACGGTGGGCTGCATATGCCCCTCGGCCGGACCGTGCTGCTATGAGGTGGGCCCCGACGTGCTGGAAGCGGCCCGGGACCGGATGGGGCCCGGCGCCGAACGGTTCTTCCCGGCCCGGGGCGGCAAGACCTTCTTCGACCTGTGGTCGGCCAATGCCGACCAGCTCGTGCGTGCCGGCCTGGTCGCGGCGAACGTTCACGCGGCGGGCGTCTGCACGATCTGCCGAAACGATCTGTTTCCGAGCTTCCGCGCCGAGGGCGCCGGGGCGGGGCGCTTTGCCGCCGTCATCGCCCAGCGCTGAGACGGGTCGCTACGCCCGGTGGAGGGAATCGGGGATGGGGATGACGCCGCCCTCGACCCCGACGCAGCCCAGGGTGGTTTCGGCCCGTGCCAGAACCACATCGTCGCTCTTGCGGCGAAGCTCGTACGCGTGCACCATCTTGACCTGGCTCATCTTCTTCAGCCGCGTCGTCAGCACGACAACGTCGTCGTACTGCGCGGGGGCGAGGTATCGTATCTCGGCCTTGACCACGACCAGCCTGATGCCGGCGGCCTCGCACTGGCGATACGTCATGCCGCTGCGGCGGAGCAGTTCGGTGCGTCCCATTTCGAAGTAGATCCAGTACCGGCTGTGATGGAGGTAGCCCATCTGGTCCACTTCGGCGTATCGCACACGAATCTCGATGTCACAGTCGGGTTGTGGTTCCATCCCTGTTTGGCGGTCGATCGTCAGACCTGCCTGGCGGTAGGCTGGTCGACGTTTGCCACTCCTTCAGCACGCGTTGACGCTCACTTCGCGACCGTCAGCCCCAGGCGGCTGGCGGTCAGCTCCTTGACCTCCAGCTTGACGCTCTTCAGTTCGGTGAGCCTCTCGGCCAGGATCACCGTGCTGTAGCGATACTCGACGTCCACCCGGGCCACGTCATCGGTGATCTCGCGCAGGCGCAGGGCCTGGATGCCGCGAAGCGTGTTGACTTCGGCCTTGAACTTCTTCCACGTGGCGAAGTCCATCCCCTTGATGTTGAGCTGGGTGGTTCGCGAGACGACCTGTCGCTTGCGCCAGGCCTCGACCATGGCGGCCAGGACCTTCGGCGAGGCGTCCTTGCCCAGCTTGGCCAGCGCCCCGCGCTCGCCCCCGCTGCGCTGCAGCGTGTTGCTTATGGTCGAGTAGGTCTTGACGGCGATGACCTCGGCCGAGTCGCACTGGACCACCCGGATGTTCAGCCTGGCGACGTACTGGTGCATGCGCGTCCCGGCGATCGTCAGCGACTGGCTGTACTTGGCGTTGGCGTGGCCCATGATGACCACGTCGGCCTTGTACTGGGCGCCGAGGGCGGCGATGGCCTTGGTGTCGTTCTTGACCGTGGCGATCAGGACGTCGCGCTTGGTGACCTTCGCCGCGGTGCGCCGATCCATCAGCTTGACGCCCTTGGACAGCAGGAAGTCCTCCAGCGCCGTCTGGAGCGTGCCGCCTTCCTCGGCCTTGTACACCCAGACGCCGTTGGCCCACGTGATGGTCTCGGCGATGCCGACCACCACGCGCGGATTGTCCTCGCGGTCGATGGTGGCGGCGATGGTGGCCCAGTTCTCCTCGAACCGCTGGGTCGAGACGCGGGCGCGGATCTTGCAGAAGCTCCTGTCGCCGACGGTCCACTTCCGCACGACCTCGTGCTCCCGGACGTACCCCACGGCGTTGGCGAAGATCTTGTCGTAGACCACCGTGTAGTTCTTCGTCTTGGTCTGGGCCTTCAGGAACGTCCCGCACGTCTGCTCGACCGCCTTGCGCTGTGCCGCGGCCAGGGCCTCGTCGGCGGCGCGGAGGTTCGTGCCGGCCGCCGTGCCGATCACCGTGACCCACGTGTCGACGATCTTGTCCACCTTGACGGTTTGCCCGCGAGCGGCCGGGCCGGCGATGCCGACGAAGACAACCAGAAGTATCCTCGCGGCGACGCGCGTGAGCGTTGCTCGACACATGATCTTGTCTCCCATGGCGTTGTCACACGACGTGCGCGGAGGCCCACGCACATCTAATTGTAGCCTCGGCGGCCCTGCCGTCAAGTCGGCAGCACCGCGCGGGGAAAGCCCGCTACCGAAAGGTCGTGCCATCTGTTACAATAAAATGAAAGGATCCGTCCGCGCGTCGGGACGGGCCGGTCAGGAGAACGACCATGAACAGGCGTTGGCACATAGCGGCAGTTGGCGTCCTGGGCGCAGTGACGGTGGCAGGGGTATCGACAGCTCGGGCGGCCCAGGCGATCACGTCCCAGGACCTCAAAGCCCTCCAGACACACCTGAAGACGGACGCCGAAAGCTGGATCAAGGGCGACCTGAGCGACAAGGACTTTCGCGCCACGGCCATGAAGCTCAAGAGAGTGACCTACGACGTCAAGAGCGTCGGGGCCTTGACGCCGCTGATCCGGGGCGTGACCGGCCGGAGCAAGCCCCAGGACCTGTACGTGGCCAACCGTCTGCTCCGCCCGCTGCTGATGGCCAAGAGCGACGCCATCCGCAGGGCGCTGCCGACGGTCAAGCAGATCCACCGCTCGGCCGGACGCTACAAGCCCATGCCGGAGTACCTTCGGAAGGTCGACAAGATGGCCGCCCCCCGGGGCAAGGCCACCTCCCTCGCCGTGGTCGCCGCCATCGCCGCCTCACAGAGGGGACTCAGCGAGCGACAGCAGAAGGCCCGCGAGATCACGCTCTGGAACGAGGAAGTCCATACGCTCAAACTGATCCTGTACGAGCTGATTGTTTTCGCGGCCGACACCAGGGAAGACCGCGAACTGCTGACCCTGCTGCAGCGGAGCGAGCAGGCCCAACTGTACGCGTTCATCGACATCTGCGAGACGATCAAGAAGCACATCCGGACGTTCGACCGGTCGCGGGCGCAGGCCTACCACAAGGCGCTGGCCTCTCTGGGCGCCCGGCTGCGGGTCCGGAAGGGGCGGTACGCGCGCCACTTCGAGTATCGCGCGCACGGCGGGAAGCTCACGCCGACCTGGCAGGACGACTACGCCGGCATCCGCCTGCTGAAGGCGGCCAACCTCCTGGCCCCCACGGCGGGCAAGTCCGCGGTCGTCGTGCCGACGACCAAGCAGGTCGATGCGTACATCAACAGGATGAGGAAGTGACCGCGGCGCGGTTGGCCGCCTCGCCCCGCCGCGGGCGGGCCTATGGCTGAGCACCCCCCGCAAACCCGACTGATCTGCTCCGTCACCCGCCGAACCGTAGCGGCCATGCGCCAGGCCATGGCCGCCGCACGCGACCGCGGGGCCGATGCCGTCGAGTGCCGGCTCGACTACCTCGACGAACAGCCCACCGAAACCGACCTGGCCGCACTGCTTGACGATCCGCCGCTGCCGGTTATCGTGACGAATCGCCCGGCGGCCGAGGGGGGACGGTTCACGGGGGACGAGGTCGAGCGGCTTGGCGTGCTGGCCGCCGCGGCCCGCGCCGGGGCCGACCTGATCGACGTCGAACGCGCCGTCCCGCCGGGCGACCGCCCCGCCGGCCGCACGATCCTCAGTCACCACGATTTCGACGGCGTGCCGGGAGATCTCGACCGGATCGCCGAAGACATGGACGCCTCGTCGTCGGCGATCGACAAGATCGCCTTTGCCGCCGCCGGGCCGGCCGACGCCCTGCGGGCCCTGGACCTCCTCCGCGACGCCCGAAAACCCACCATCGCCCTGGCCATGGGCCAGGCGGGCCTGGCCAGCAGAATCCTGGCGAAGAAGCTCGGCGCGTTCGGCACGTTCGCCGCCCTCGAGCCGGGCGCCGAGTCCGCCCCGGGCCAGCCCACGCTCGAGGAGTTCACCGGCCTGTATCGCTGGGCCGCCATCGGGCCGGACACGGCGGTCAGCGGCGTGATAGGGTGTCCCGTGGCGCACTCGATGAGCCCGGCGATCCACAATGCGGCTTTCGAGGCGGCCGGCCTCGACGCCGTCTACGTGCCCCTGCTCGTCCAGGGCGGTGCGGAGCACTTCAACCGCTTTCTCGACGCCCTTGTCGCGCGGCCGTGGCTGAACTGGCGGGGACTGAGCGTGACGATCCCGCACAAGGAGAACGCCCTGGCCTACGTGGGGGCGGCCAACTGCGACCCGCTGGCCGTGGCGATCGGCGCGGTCAACACCATCACCCTCTCGCCCGACGGGTCGCTGCGAGGCGACAACACCGACTACGCCGCCGCCATCGACGCCCTGTGCGATTGCCTGGGCATCGAGCGCGAGTCTCTGGCCGGGCGCGGGGTGGCGGTCCTCGGCGCCGGGGGCGTGGCCCGGGCGATCGTGGCCGCACTGGCCCACTACCGCGCCGAGGTCACCGTCTACAACAGGACCGTCTCCCGCGGGGAGAAGCTCGCCGCGGAGTTCGCCTGCCGGGCCGCCGGCCGCGACGCCCTGGGCGACCTCGACGCCGAGATCGTCATCAACTGCACGTCCGTTGGCATGCACCCCGACGTCAACGCCTCGCCGCTGGAGCGCATCCCTCCGTGCGTGGCGGTGGTTTTCGACACGATCTACAACCCCCTCGAGACCCGCCTGCTCGCCGACGCCCGGGCCGCCGGCGCCCGGACCGTGACCGGTCTGGACATGTTCGTCAACCAGGGAGCGGCGCAGTTCGAGAGATGGACCGGCGCCGAGGCGCCGCGCCACGTCATGCGCGACGTGCTGGAAGAGGCGCTGACACGGGGTCACTGAAGGGCCTGTCGATTATGACCAGTCCGATATCTGCGTCCGGGAGTGGTTCTCGGACGGGGTCACTTCAGTAACCCAGTCAGTGACCCAGTTAGTGATCCAGTTGCTGTCACCTGCTATAATCCCCCGCTTCGATGGACTGTGACGGGAGCACCACCATGGCGAAGAAGATCAAGAGAATCGTGTTGGCGTACTCCGGCGGGCTGGACACGTCGGTGATCCTGCCGTGGCTGAAGGAGAAGTATGGCTGCGAGGTCATCGCGTACGCTGCGGACGTCGGGCAGGGGGCCGGTGAGCTGGAGGGCATCGAGGACAAGGCCCTGGCCAGCGGGGCCGACAAGTGCGTCGTGGCCGACCTGCGCCGGGAGTTTGCCGAGACGTACTGCTTCCCCATGCTCCAGGCGGGGGCGATCTACGAGAAGCGGTACATGCTCGGCACGAGCATCGCCCGCCCGCTGATCGCCAAGGGGCAGGTCGACTGCGCCCGGAAGCACAAGGCCGACGCCGTCGCCCACGGCGCGACCGGCAAGGGCAACGACCAGGTGCGCTTCGAGTTGACGTACATGGCCCTGGCGCCCCGGCTGACGATCGTCGCCCCGTGGAAGGACCCCACGTTCGAGCTGACCAGCCGCGAGGCCGCCGTCGAGTACGCCAAGGCACGCAAGATCCCCATACCCGTCTCGAAGAAGAAGATCTACTCGCGCGATCGGAACCTGTGGCACATCAGCCACGAAGGCGCCGACCTGGAGGACCCGGCCAACGAGCCGAAGGACGACCTCTGGGTGATGTCGGTGCCGCTGTCCAAGGCGCCGGCTCGCCCGGGCTGCGTGCAGATCGGCTTCAAGGCCGGCGTGCCGGTGGCCGTCGATGGCGTGAGGCTTCCCGGGCACGAGATCATCGCCAAACTCAACGCCCTGGGCGGCAAGCACGCGGTCGGGCAGGTCGACCTGGTCGAAAACCGCCTGGTCGGCATCAAGAGCCGCGGGGCCTACGAGACGCCCGGCGGGACGATACTCTACGAGGCCCACCGGGCGCTGGAGAGCATCACGCTGGACAGGGACACCCTGCACGCCAAGCAGCGCGTCGCCCTGGACTACGCCGAAATGGTCTACAACGGCAAGTGGTTCTGCCCGCTGCGCAAGGCCCTGGACGCGTTCGTGGCCGTCACGCAGAAGAACGTGACCGGCACGGTGCGCATCACGTGCTTCAAGGGCCGCGCCGCCGTCGCGTCGGTGACCAGCCCCAAGAGCCTCTACTCGACCGACCTGGCCAGCTTCACCATGGGCGCCGAGTACACCCCGACCGACGCCACCGGTTTCATCAAGCTGTACGGTCTCCAGATGCGCGGTCGGGGCAAGGCGTGACTCGACGCGATCGCTGCTGCGCGCTCGGTCTTTGACACAGAGGACACAGAGAGACGGAGAACACAGAGGAGAAATGAGAGAAGGAATCCTGCAAGGTCTTCTCTGTGTTGTTTCTCTGTTTGTCTCTGTGTCTCTGTGTCAGACTCATCCTGAGTTGCGGGAATCGTTGCAGAAGGCCCGCGTTGCGTGCCGAGAATCTAACTGATGGCGATAGCGTGGCTGATATTCCTGCTGGCGATAGGGGCGTGCGTCGGCAGCTTCCTGAACGTGGTGGTCTGGCGGCTGCCGAGAGGCCAGAGCATCGTCTACCCGCCCAGCCACTGCCCGCAGTGCGGCAAGGCCATCCGCTGGTACGACAACATTCCCGTGCTCAGTTGGCTCCTGCTGCGGGCCAGGTGCCGATTCTGCAAGAAGCCGATCTCCGTGCGCTACCCGATCGTCGAGGCCGTCACCGCGCTGCTGGTGGGGGGGCTGTACGTGTGGTACTTCCTGGCCGAGTTGCGCGGGGGGGCCGGAGTGTTCGTCGAGGCCTGGCCGATGTACCTCGCCCAGGCGGCGCTGCTGTGCGGGCTCCTGGCGTGCAGCCTGGTCGACATCGAGATGTGGATCGTCCCGCTCGAGGTCTGCTGGGTCGTCTCGGTGGTGGGGATCGTCAGTTCGGCCGCCGCGCCGCATCCGTTCACGGCCTCGTGCACGCCGGCGTCGGGCGCCATGGCGTTGGCGGCGGGGGTGGGGCTGGTCGTCTCCATCGTGCTGACCAGGCTCGGGCTGCTGCGGCCGAGCTTCATCGATGCCGACGATCGCGCCGGCGACACGCCCGCCAAACCCGCGCCCGAAGAGCAGCCGGTCGCCAGGAAGCCCAAGCGCAAGGGCAAACCCAAAGGCAGGAAGCCCGGCAAGTCCAGCAAGCCCAAGCCCGTCGAGCCCAAGCCCCAGCCGCAGAGAATCACTTCCGCGGCGTTCAGCAAGGCCCACGGGGTCAATCCCCGCGCCGAGGTCCTGCGGGAGGTGCTGTTCCTGGCCCCGGCGATCGGGTTGGCAATCGCAGCGTACATGCTGGTTGCGCCGGGCGGGGCGCTGTTCGGGCCCTGGCACGACCTGACGAGCGTCGCGGCTTCCGGGCGATTCGCCGCACACGTTAACGGGCTTCTGGCGGCGGTGTTCGGGTACATGATCGGCGGGCTGTGGATCTGGGGCATTCGCATTCTCGGGACGCTCGGGTTCGGCAAAGAGGCCATGGGCATGGGCGACGTGCACATCCTCGCCGCCGTCGGCGCCGTGACCGGGTGGGCCGTCCCCACCGTCGCGTTCTTCGTGTCGCCGTTCTTCGCCCTGGCCTGGGCGGTGGCGCTCTGGCTCAGGCGGGGGCAGCGCGAGTTGCCGTACGGGCCCTGGCTTGCCACGGGCTCTCTTGTGGTGATACTATTCTACGATGCAATCTCCAATTGGCTTGGCCCGCACGCGGCGGTATTTGCGGCGGCATGGAATCGATAGGTGGCCGGATGAGCAAGAAGAAACACAGCGCGTTTCGAGGGTACCTCCAGACGGTGGTCTGCGGCCTGGCCGTGATCGCCGGGGTGCTGTTCATGGCGTTGCAGCATCCACCCGACCTGGTGTCGAAGGTGTCGATTTTCGGGCGGTACACGGACGTGCGCACGGTATGGGTCCTCATTTTCGCGGCGCTGGGCGGGCCGGTGTTCCTGCTGTGCTGCTGGTGGCTGATCCAGGGCATCGGGATCCTCCGCACGGCCCGCCGGGCCGAGAAACAGCAGCAGGCCCAGGCCGCCAAGGCCGTCTCGCAGGCGAAGAAGGAGTTGCAGGAAGCCGTCGGGTCCTCCGCACCGGCAGCCCCCGCGCCCCAGCCGACCCCCGGACCGGAGCCCGAACCGGAACCGGAACCTGAGTCGGGGCCCGGGTCGGAAAGCTCGACCTGACCGTCCCCGGTTTGTCGGGAAGAGTATCCCCCAAAGCCCCCCGACTGCGTCGGGGGGATCCCCACGACGCAGTCGTGGGGCTTTCGAGAATAGGGGTCGTGGGGCTTTTCGAGAACGGCGGTGCCCCCGGGGTTTCAGTTCGACACGTCTTGGGCTTTGGTGTCTGTCTCCGGTTTGCCCCGTTTGGCGCCGATCCTGCTTTCCGTGCCGGCCAACAGGCGGGCGATGTTCGTGCGGTGGCGGACGACAATCAGGGCCGCCATCGCCGCGGCGAACGCCCCCAGGGGCCACAGCCGGGACAGGTTCCCCGCGTTGAACGCCGCGAAGAACACCACGAACGCCGCCGCGGCCACGATCGAAGCCAGCGAGATGTACCGGCTGGCGAGCGTCACGGCGATCCAGACGGCAAAGGCACACAGTCCGGGCCAGGTGAAGTACGGCCAGATGCCCAGCACCACACCGAGCGACGTGGCCACGCCCTTGCCGCCCCGGAACCGCAGGTAGAAGCTGAACACGTGCCCGGCGATGGCGCCGAAGGCCACCATCAGCAGCGCCACCTGCTGGGCGCTGGTGGGGATCGCCCCGGGGTGGGTGCGGACGAGCAGTCCGGCCGCCAGCGCCGGGCCCAGCCCCTTGCCCACGTCCAGGAAGAAGCACAGGAAGCCCCAGTTGCGGCCGATCACCCGCCCGACGTTTGTGGCCCCGACGTTGCCCGAGCCTTTCGACCGCAGGTCGGTGTTGTGGACGCGGGCGATGATCACGCCGAACGGCGTCGAGCCGATCGCATACGCGGCGGCCGGGAGCGCGGCGTACAGCAGCCAGGGGTTCTCGATCATGATGGGGCGGCCTCCGCGTAGGCTCTCAGCAGGTGGTCCACGTGGCGGTCGATGGCGAGTCGTCGTGCCTGGTTCCGGCAGGCGTCGGCGGCGCGGGCCCGCCGGGCGCCGTCGGCCAGCGTCTCAAACGCCTCGATCACCACGGGCGTGTCGGCGGGGGAGGGCACCACCAGGCCCGCCCCGTCGGCCAGGGCCTCGGACGCGCCGTTGTACGCCGTCGTTATCGACGGGACGCCCAGCCGAGTCGCCTCGAGCACGACGCGGCTGCACGGGTCGTACCAAGTGAGCAGGACGCAGGCGTCCGCGGCGGCATACCAGGGCGCCACGTCCTCGACGGGCCCGTCCATCACCACGTGGTCCGCGACGTTGTGCGACGCGGCCAGGCGCTGATATGTCCCGCGAGACGCGCACCCCAGGAGGACCAGCCTTGCATCGAGCGGCCGCATCCGCCGCCGCCGCCACTCGGCAAACGCGACGATCGATTCGGCGACGCCCTTGAGAGCCCAGTTCGTCGCCAGCGTGAGGAACACGACGGTCTCCTGGCCGGCGCCGAGAGCGTCCCGCACCCGCCGGCGGTTCTCGGCCCGCCGGCGGTCGGACATTTCCGGCACGTCGACGGCGTTGAAGACCACGCGGACACGGTCGATTCGCCGGTAGTACCGTTCGATTTCATTGGCGACCATGCGGCTTCCGGGCAGGCACCAGACGTTCTTGTCGGCGAGCACCCGGCGTTCCATCTCGGCCATCAGCGCCCGCCGGCGGTTCAGGCGCCCGGTCAGGCGGCGCAGCGCCCGCCCCCGCGCCCCCCGGCGGCGGAGGTCGGCCTGACGCTGGCCGGGCACCGTGCCGCTGCGGGGCTGGTAGACGTTCACGCCGGGGATCGGCAGCGTGCCGTGCACCACGTCGAACGCGCCCCAGTCGATCTCGTGCTGCACGTTGCGCGCGAAGTGCTTCAGCGCGCCGCGGCGGGTCAGTCGGCCCCGGCCGAGCGGCAGGACCGTCACGCCCTCCTGCTGCCAGGCGCCCGACTGGCACAGGACGGTCACGTCGTGTCCTCGGCGGGCGAGGTCGGCGGCGATCTGGGCCGTCGAGGTCTCCCGCCCGCCCCGGAAGGGATCCATCCGTTCTATCACCAGGGCGATCTTCATACGCGGCCCTCGGCCCTGCGGGCGGCCCGGCGGGCATCCCGGCGGCGCATCCGGTCGACCTTGCGGTCGACGGCGCGGGCGCAGGTCTCGGCTTGGGCCGACGTGGAGCCCGCGACGTAGCGTGTCCAGAACGCCGGCCAGTGCTCGGCCACCCAATCGGGCGGCATCGAGTATTTCAGTTGGGCCAGGTCCTTCACCCGCCAGCGGAACCGCCGCCGGCGCGGGGCGAACATCCGCGCCAGGTCGATCAGGTACAGTTCGGCCCCGTCGGGGGCCTCGTGGAGGAACACGTGGGAGGCGTACAGGTCGCGGTGGACCCATCCGGCCTGGTGGAACGTCCGGACGAGGTCGGCGAGCGTTTCGGCCAGGGCGGCGCCGCGGCCCGCGCCGCCGGCCAGGTACGCACCGGCGCAGCGCTCCAGCGCGTCGCCCGGAACGGCGGTGACGATCAGGTAACTCCGCCTGGCCGACAGGAGCCCCATCTGCTCTCCCCAGGCCACCGCGCGCATCGTGGGCACGCCGGCTTCTCCGGCGGCGCGGATGTTGTCGGACTCCACCCGCGCCGGGCTCCGGCGGCCGTACGTCACAAGCCGCCGGATGCGTTGGCCCAGTGGCTCGCGGCCGTAACGCTTCAGGTACAGCCCATGCTCGCGTCCGGCGGCGTCCGTCAGGAACAGCCGCGTCCGACGCCGCACGCCCAGGCCCGGCTTGTCCAGGTCCGTCCCGCCCTGCCAGGCGAACGCCCCCTCGACGCAGTCGAGATGCGCCTCGCCCAGGGCGCCGGCCAGGTCCGCGCTGACATACCGGTCGCTCATGGCCTGGCCTCCGCGTCGCCGGCGGCCAACTCGAGCAGTTCCTCGACGGCCGGCAGGACCATCTCCGGCGTGATGCGCCCGAGGCACTGGTGGTAGAGCGGCCCCGGCGGCTGCGTGCAGATCTTCTTCTGGCAGGGCGAGCACGGCAGGTCGAGTCGGATGATGCGTTCGCGAGGGTAGTCGATGCGGCTCCACGCCGGGTCCGTGCTGCCGAACAGCGTCACCACGCCCGTGCCGACCGCGGCGGCGACGTGCCGCGTGCCCGTGTCGTTCGTGATCAGCACGGCACAGCGGCGCAGCAGGGCCTTGAGCATCGCGAGGGTGTTGTCCCTGAGGCCGAAGTTCAGCAGCGGGCGGTGGCGCATCTCCCGGGCAACGTCGAGGGCGACGGCCCGTTCGCTCGGGGCGGCGTTGATGATGATCTGGACGGCGCGGCGCTCGACGAGCATGTCGCCCAGGGCGGCATACCGCGCGGGGTCCCACATCTTGGACACCCCGAACGACGCGCCGGGATTGAGCATGACCAGCGGGCGGTCGGGCTCGGCACCGGCGTCGGCCAGCAATTGCTCGGCGGCCAGGGCGTCGTCCGGGCCCACCAGCAGTTGCATCTGCCTGTTGTCCGGCGTCGCGCCCAGCAGGGCCACCAGGTCGATGTAATAGTCGATGGCGGAGATCGGCGTGAGCTTGCCGTGCTCGTCGCGCAGCGGGTCGAGTACATCCGTCAGCATCCAGCCCCGCCCGTCACGCCGGTAGCCCAGTCGGCGACGGATGCCGGCCAGCTTCACCATGAGAGCCGAGCGGAAACTGTTGGGCAGGATGACGGCGATGTCGTGTCTTCCGGCCCGCAGGACGGTCAGCAGGTCGATCAGCCCGCCGTCGTGCCGCGACGGGTCGGGCACGCTGTTCTCGGCGACCGGCAGGGCCGAGAGGGTCTCAAGGGCCACCTGCTTGCCGACGAGCGTGATTCGGCTGTGGGTGAATCGGCTTCGCAGGGCGCGCAGTGCGGGCGTGGCCATCACGACGTCGCCCACCCAGTTGGGCAGGATCACCACGATGTCCGGCGGAGCGGGCACGGGCGCATTGTAGCGGGACCGGGGAGAAAAGCCTACGTGCCATTGGCATTGCGGATCATGCCATTGCGGATTGCGGAGTGCGGATTTCGGACTCCGCGCCGCGAAGATGGGCCCCCAAGCCCAGGGATCACGATCCCTGGGTCGCGGGGATTCTGGTCTCCGTATTAGGGCTTGGCACCTCGCCGCGCCACGTCCGCCCAGTCGGCGCGTCGCGTGACGGAGAGGCCCTCCGTGTCGGCGGTCCCGACGACAACGGGGCGGATCCCCGCGCCGGCGAACTCGCGCGCCGCCGATGCGGTGGTGCACAGGCCGGCCTCCAGGCCACCGAACAGCGCCTTGAGGTATGTCATGTGCATCACCAGCCGAGACTCGCGGACGAACTGGGGCAGGCGAAGCGGCCCGACGCGGGCGAAATGCAGGTAGCTCCGCCGCCACGTCAGCACCGGCCCGTCCGGATACGCGCACGCGGTGACTTTGGCGCGTGCGGCGTCCTTGTCGCCGACGTGCCTCCGGGTGAGGTAGACCACGCGGGAGGTTTCGGCGATGCGTTCCAGGGCGGCCGCGGCATCGGCGGCGGCGACGTCCTCCGCGTCCGGCAGGGCGTCCAGGTCCACCGCGGTGAGGCGCGTATCCGGCCGCCAGACGTACACCGGCGTCTCGACGCGGGCCTCGTCGCCGCGGTTGTCCTGAAGGGAGATTCTCAGGACGTACTTCCCTTCGGCCTCGGGCACGGGCACGGCCGTGCCGGCGAAGCCCTGCTCGGTCGCCAGGCCCGTGAAGCCGATCTCGTCGGTGTAGCAGCCGCACTCCATCAGATCCGGCACCTGGTCGACCACCTGGAGGCGGATCGGCGCGCCCTCGACGGACTTCCTGATCCAGGCGAACTCGTATCGCTGGAGGCGTATGGCCACGTTGGCCGACCCGCCGGCGCGAGCCACCTGGTCGCCCACCGTGACGACGTACCGGCCCCCGCACCCGGCCAGCGCACACACGCAGGCCAGCACGCCCGTCACACGCTGTGGTAGTGTTCTGGTGGTCACCGTCGGCACATTAGGCCCGAACGGCGGGCGATTGTCAAACGTCTGCCCGGCGAGGCGGTGAGCAGAGTTCCCTTCTCGCGCAACGACAACGAGCGGAATTCGTGTAATCCCGCTTGTCGTTGGTCCGGTTGGTGCGCACGGGTTGATGTGACACACACAGAGCGTCGCCAGGGAGTCGGGTCACCCACACATCGGGGAAAAGCTTACCGTTCGGGCGGGCGTTTGACCGATATCACTAGCGCGCTAGCGCGACGTTCTCGTCGCCGCGGCCACGGTGCACCAGGCATTCCGGAGACGTTATGACCAAGGCAAAGTTCATGCAGGAAGACACCTGGCGGGTCTTCCGCATCATGAGCGAGTTCGTCGACGGGTTCGAGACCATGAGCCGCATCGGGCCCGCGGTGAGCATTTTCGGGTCGGCCCGCACGCCGCGAAGCGACACCTACTACCACAAGGCCCGCAAGCTCGCCTCGAAGCTCGCCGAGGAGGGCTTCGCCATTATCACCGGCGGCGGCCCGGGCATCATGGAGGCCGCCAACAGGGGCGCGCACGACGTTCGCGGCACCAGCATCGGGCTGAACATCACGCTGCCGCAAGAGCAGCGGGCCAATCCCTACGCCGAGTTTCAGTTGGACTTCCGCTACTTCTTCGCCCGGTTGGTGATGTTCGTCAAGTACGCCAGCGCGTTCGTCTGCTTTCCGGGGGGGTTCGGCACGCTGCACGAGTTCTTCAACTCGATGACGCTGATCCAGACGGGCAAGACCGAGCGGTTCCCCGTCGTGCTGATCGGGCGAAGCTACTGGCGGGGCCTGCTGAACTGGATACGCCACACCCTCCTGCCGGCCCGGGGGTACGACAAGATCGACCCCGAGGACGAGGACCTGTTCGTGCTGACCGACAGTCTGTCCGAGACGGTGCGGATCGTGGTCGAGGCCCGGGAAGCGGCCGCGCGCCGCGCGGCGGCCCCCAGCGTTGCCGGGCAGCGCCCGACGGGCGAGGGCACCGTCGAAGGCCGGCCCTCGAGGATATACAACCGCAAGAACGGCCTGTACGGGTAACGACAGAAGCTCTGTTTGAATCGATATTTAGCGAGCGAGCAACGCTCGCCGCTCGTCGTTTGAACGACAAGCAGCGAGCGTTGCTCGCTCGCTAAACATGGCGTCGACGACATGTTGAAGCGACCGCTGAACGTGGAGTAATGACAAGTCCCCTGTTGCATTCCGTGTCGCAGCGGTGTACCGTGCACGATTCGGCCAGCATGGCAAAAGCGACACAGACAACCCGAAAGGCAAAGAAGGCAAAGAAGGCATCGAAGAGGGCCTCGAAAAAGGTGTCGAGGCCGCCCGCCCCCCCCGCCGCAAAGCCCGTCCCCGACACCCGAGAGATCAGGATCGTCGGGGCCAGGCAGCACAACCTTCAGCACATCGACGTGCGGATTCCGCGCGACCGGTTCGTGGTCATCACGGGCCTGAGCGGGTCGGGCAAGAGTTCCCTGGCCTTCGACACGATCTACGCCGAGGGCCAGCGGAAGTACGTCGAGAGCCTGTCGGCCTACGCCAGGCAGTTCCTCGAGCAGTTGTCCAAGCCGGATGTCGAGCACATCGAGGGGTTGCCGCCGACGGTGGCCATCGAGCAGCGCGGCGGGGGGCGCAACCCGCGGTCGACGGTGGCGACGACGACGGAGATTTACGACTACCTTCGGCTGCTGTTCGCGCGGGTGGGGGTGCCTCACTGCTGGACGTGCGGCCGGCCCATCGCCAGCCAGACCGTCACGCAGATGGTCGACGCCCTGTTCGAGCACCCGACGGGCATGCGGTTCATGGTTCTGGCCCCGATCGTCCGCGGGCAGAAGGGCGTGCACGCGGAGCTTCTTCGGCACATGCAGCGCGAGGGGTTCGTCCGCGTCCGCATCGACGGGCAGATCGCCGAGCTGAAGGACCTGCCCGAACTGGACAAGAACAAGCGCCATACGATCGACGTGGTTGTGGACCGGCTGATCATGAAGCCGTCGGTGCGGGTGCGCCTCTCGGACAGCATCGAGACGGCCCTGGCGCTGGCCGGGGGGCTGGTGGTGATATCCCACGAGCCGCACGGCGACGACGCCGAGACGCCCCCGGCGGATGAGGGCAACCCGCTGGCGGGGTGGAAGGACCAGTTGTTCAGCGCGACCTACGCCTGCCCGGAACACCCCGAGGCGAATCTCCCGGAACTGGCCCCGCGGATGTTCAGCTTCAACTCCCCTTACGGCGCCTGCGAGGCGTGCGACGGGCTGGGCACGATCCTCGAGTTCGATCCGGACCTGGTCGTGCCGGACACCTCGCTGTCGCTGACCAACGGGGCGATCGACGCGTGGCGGCACGGGGGCAAGCGGATGAACATCTTCTACAACCGCGCGATCAGGCGCTTCTGCCGAACCTACCACGTCTCGCCCACCATGCCCTACAGGGACCTTCCCGACGACGTCCGCGACATCCTGCTGCACGGCGACCCGAACGGGCGGTGGGAGGGCGTGATCCCCAACCTGCTGCGGCGCTGGCGGAAGACCGACAGCGAGTTCGTCAAGCACCGCATGCACGGGTTCCTGTCCGAACAGGCGTGCCGCTCGTGCAAGGGCGGCAGGCTGCGAGCGGCGTCGCTGGCGGTCACCCTCGCCGCCAAGAACATCCGCCAGGTCACCGAGATGAGCATCACCGAGGCGCTGGCGTTCTTCACGTCGCTCGAACTCGACGCCGAACGCGCCCAGATCGCCGAGATGATCCTCCGGGAGATCACGCACCGGCTGAGTTTCCTGGCCGACGTCGGGCTGGACTACATCACGCTGGCCCGCCGGTCGTCCACGCTGTCGGGCGGCGAGGCCCAGCGGATCCGCCTGGCCACGCAGGTCGGCAGCGGGCTGGTCGGGGTCTGCTACGTGCTCGACGAGCCCACCATAGGGCTGCATCAGCGCGACAACCAGAAGCTGATCCGCACGCTCGAGCACCTGCGCGACATGGGCAACACCGTGCTGGTCGTCGAGCACGACGAGGAGACCATCCGCGCCGCCGACCAGATTATCGACATGGGCCCCGGGGCCGGGCGGCACGGCGGGCGCGTGGTGGCCCAGGGCACGATCGACCGGGTGTGCGCGGCGGAAAGCTCCCTGACGGGCAAGTACCTCTCCGGGCAGATGCAGATCGAGACGCCCGGCGCCCGGCGGCGGATGGCCAAGAAGCGGAGCATCGAGGTCCGCGGCTGCCGGGAACACAACCTGAAGGACATCGACGTCCGTTTCCCGCTGGGCGGCATCGTGTGCGTCACGGGCGTCAGCGGGTCGGGCAAGAGCACGCTGGTCAACCAGACGCTGCTGCCCGCCCTGCGCCGGCGGGTGTACGCCTCGCGCGACAAGGCGGGCGCGTTCGACAAGATTCTCGGCACGGGCCTGATCGACAAGGTGATCGAGATCAACCAGGCCCCGATCGGGCGTACGCCGCGATCGAACCCGGCGACGTACACGAGCGTGTTCGACCTGATCCGGCAGTTGTTCGCCAAGACGCGCGAGGCGAAGATACGCGGGTACAAGCCCGGGCGGTTCAGCTTCAACGTCCGGGGCGGGCGCTGCGAGGCCTGCCAGGGCCAGGGCACCAAGCGCATCGAAATGCACTTCCTGCCGGACGTCTACGTCGAGTGTCAGGAGTGCAAGGGCGCCCGCTACAACCGCGAGACGCTCGAGGTGCGCTACAAGGGCAAGACGATCGCCGACGTGCTGGCCATGCGGATCGAGGAGGCGCTGCAGTTCTTCGCCAACTTCCCGAAGATCCGCCAACTGCTGCGGGCCCTGAACGACGTGGGGCTGGGCTACGTGGAACTGGGGCAGAGCAGCACGACGCTCTCAGGCGGGGAGGCCCAGCGCGTCAAGCTCGCGTCCGAACTGGGCAAGACCGCCACCGGGCACACGCTGTACATCCTCGACGAGCCGACGACGGGTCTGCATTTCGCCGACATCCACAGCCTGCTGAACGTCCTGAACCGGCTGGCGGACATGGGCAACAGCATCGTGATCATCGAGCACAACCTGGACGTGATCAAGTGCGCCGATTGGATCATCGACCTGGGCCCGGAGGGCGGAGACGGGGGGGGGCGCCTGATCGCCGAGGGCCGCCCCGACGCCGTGGCCAAGATCAAGGCCTCCTATACCGGCCAGTTCCTCGCCCGCCACTGGCGCAAAGAGAACGCGCGAACGTAGCGCCCCGTCCGGCGGCGCGCCGAACGGGGCGTGTTCGACTGTTTCGGTCATCCGCCCTGCCGGGCGGACGGTTCGGTCAGGCGTCCCAACCCGGGCGCGGGGTGCGCTTGAGGAGCTTGTTGTACTTCTCGTCCTTGAAGGTGTAGTCGGCTTTCATCTCGAGCTTCTTGCCCGCGAGAACGGCGACGTTTCCGAGCAGGACGTTGGCGGCCATCGGACCGGCGAAACCGAAGTGCGAGTTCGTCTCGTTCCATGCGACCTCGCCTCGGCAGGCGGCCACGAACTGGCCGGCGTGGTTGCACGACCGTTGCTTGAAGAGCTTCGGCGGCGTGCCGAACGCTTTGTGCTTGGTCCGGGGCAGCAGTTCCGGGCGGTCGTTGTAGTCGCTCTTGGAGATCAGGACGCCTTTGTCGCCGACGAACATCGTCCCCGTGTAGGCGACGCGCTCCCAGACGCGTTCCTTCTCGAGTTCCGCCGGTCGTTCGGGGCGACGCTTGCCGTCGTACCAGTAGGACGTGAAGCCCGGCCTCTTGTCCGTCGCGCGGAAGACCACCTTGACGGTGGTGGCCTTGGGGAAGGACTCCCCGTCGACGACGCCGGAGCTGTAGATCGGCTCGATGCTCAGCGGGGCGGTCGGCTCCATGACCTTGTACATGGCGTTCTGGGTGTGGCAGGCCATGTCGCCCAGCGCCCCGGAGCCGAAGTCGATCCAGCCGCGCCAGACGAACGGCAGGTACGGCCCCCTCTTGCCGCGCTCGAACTCGGCCTTGCCCTTGAAGGGTCTCATCGGGGCCGGGCCGATCCACGACTCCCAGTCGAGGTCCTCGGGGACCTTGTCCTCGCCCTTGGGCCGGCCCATGCCCTGCGGCCAGACCGGGCGGTTCGTCCACGTGTGCACTTCCTTGACCGTGCCGACCGCGCCGGCGGCGATGTACTCGTACACCTTCTTCCAGCCTTCCCCACTGGCGCCCTGGTTGCCCATCTGTGTGGCGACCTTCTGTTTTGCGGCTTCGGCGGCGAGCTGCTGGGCTTCCCAGACGGACCACGTCAGGGGCTTTTCGCAGTACACGTGCTTGCCGAGCTTCAGCGCCCGCATCGCCGCGGGGTAGTGGTTGTGGTCCGGCGTGGCGACGACGACGGCGTCGAACTCGTCGGCCATGTCGTCGAACATCTTGCGATAGTCGGTGTACACCTTGGCGTTGAAGCGTTTCCCGGCCCGTTGTGCGGCTCTCCTGTCGGCGTCGCACGCCGCGACGACGCCCCCGGCCGAGTTGGCCCAGCCCAGGTGCGCCCCGCCGCGACCGCCGCAGCCTATGTTCGCGAAGCGGATCTTCTTCTTGGCCGGGGCGGCGATGAGGTGCGGCCCGCCGATCATTGTGGCCGCCGCCCCCGCCGCAGCCGAGGCCTTCAGGAAGCTGCGGCGTGTCAGGTTGTTCGCCATGGTGTGTCTCCAGTCTGTGGTTAAGGGGGTTCCGATCAAACCCCGGATTATACACGGTAAAACGCTCCGGACAACGGGAAGTTTCGTCCGATCGGGCGTGCGACCCGGGGACTGGCTCCGCAGCGCAGCGAAGGTGCCTGTCCCTGGCTCTGAGAACGGGGACAGGCACGTCCGCTTCGCTGCACTCCCGGGCCAGTCCCCTGTACCGGCTACCGAAGCTGTTCGCCGTGGCGGTGCGGGTGGAACAGCCGGCGGACGTCCTCGGCGATCAGGAACAGGCTCGGGACCAGCAGCAGGGAGATCACGGTCGCACCGAGGATCCCGTAGCCCAGCGACAGGGCCATGGGGATCAGGAACCTCGCCTGGCGGGAGGTCTCGAAGATCATCGGCGCCAGCCCGCCGAACGTCGTCAGCGTGGTCAGCATGATCGGGCGGAAGCGCCGGATGCCGGCCTCGTGGACGGCGTCGTGAGGCGTCAGCCCGTCGCGGCGACGCCGGTTGGCGAACTCGATCAGGATCAGCGCGTCGTTGACCACCACGCCCGAGAGGGCCACGATCCCCATCATGCTCATGACGCTCAGGCTGTAGCCCATCACGATGTGCCCGAAGACCGCCCCGACAATTCCAAACGGGATACTGACCATGATGATTGCAGGCTGCACGTAGCTCCTGAAGGGAATGGCCAGGAGCACGTAGATGCCTATGACCGCCAGAATGAAGCCGCTCTTGAGGCTCGAGAGGCTCTCCTTCATGTCCTCCTGCCTGCCCCTGAACTCCCAGCTCAGGCCCGGATACTTGGCGACCAGTTCGGGCAGTTTGTTTTTCCTCAGGGCCGCGAGCACCTGTCCGGCCTGGCTTCGCCGCTCGACGTCGGCGGTGACGGAAACGGTTCGCTGCCCGTCTCGCCGGTCTATGGTCGTATAGGCCCGGTTGCGCGACATGTAGACGACCTCCCCGAGCGGGGCCTCGATCCCTGACGGCGCCCGCAGGAGCATCTCTTCGAGGCTGTACTCGTTGACCCTCTGGCGTTTCGGCAGGCGGACCATGACCTTCACTTCGTTTCGCCCGCGCTGCTGGCGAAAGGCCTCGGCCCCGTAGTAGCAGGAGCGGACCTGCCTGGCCACCTCCATGGACGTCAGCCCGAGGCTTCGCCCTTCCGGCCTGAGCTTGAAGTCGAACTGCTGTTTGCCCGGGGAGTAGCCGTCGTCGATGTCCTTTACCTCCGGGAACCGCTCCAGCGAGTCGGCCAGCTCGGCGCCGGCACGATCGAGCACGGCGACGTTGTGATGGCTCAGTTCGATGGTCATGGCCGCCCCGGACCCGGGCCCGCCCCTGTCGGATGCGAAGACCAGCGACTCGACGCCGGCGATCTGGCCGACCTTCTTGCGCCATAGCCTGACGACCTCGGCCGTGCTCATGGGCCGGTTCTCCGGGCGCGTCAGGTACATGGTAATCTCGGTAATGTGCCCGCCTGATCCCCCGGCGGCAGCACCCATGGGCCCGGAGCCCCCGCTGCTGACGCCGACCTGGGCAAAGATGCCCAGCGTGAGCTTGTCGTTTCCGTTGTCGTCGACGACTTGCTCGGCCGCTCTCAGCAGTCGGTCGCGGACCTGCTTTGTGACCTCTACGGACGTGCCGTAGGGCAGGACGGCCGTTGCCACGGCGCGGTCCGACTCGATCTTCGGAAAAGTCGTCATGCCCATCCGCCCGCTGAAGACGTACCCGACAATCGTCGCCAGGACGGCCAGGCCGGAAGAGACCATCAGGTATCGGTGCCGAAGCACGACCTTCAGGAACGGGCCGTACACCGTGCGTATCGTCCGCGAGAACCAATCGCTGAATGCCCGCTGGGCGCGGTGGATGGCCCCCCCGATGCCTCGCCGGCGCCTGTCGCGATGGTGACCGAGGTGGGCCGGCAAGACGAACATGCACTCGATCAGCGAGATCGTGAACACCAGCACGACCACTGCCGGTATGGACCAGAATATCTTGCCCATCGTGCCCGGTATGAAGAACAAGGGCATGAACGTCACAATGTTCGTCAGGATGCTGAACGTGACCGGCAGGGCCACCTCGCGTGCCCCCCTCATCGCCGCGGCCAGGAACGGCACGCCCTGCTGGTGATAGCGGTAAACGTTCTCCCCGACCACGATCGCGTCATCCACCACGATGCCCAACGCGATGATGAACGCGAACATCGAGACCATGTTCAGCGAGACGCCTACGGCCGGGAGAATCAAAAACGCGCCGAGGAACGAGATGGGAATCCCCATCGTCACCCAGAAGGCGAGCCTGGCCTCGAGGAAGACCGCCAGCAGGACCAGCACGAGGACCAGTCCGATCCGCCCGTTGCGGATCAGCAGATCCATCCGCTGGCGGTAGATGTCGGACATGTCCCTCGGAATGGCCATCCCGACGCCGGGCGGCAGGGCGCCCGAGGCCCCAGCCATGTACTTCCGCACCGCGTCGGAAACGCTGATAGGCGTCTGGTCCCCCACGCGGTACACGTCCAGTATGACCGCCGGCTTGCCGTTGTAGGTGGCAAAATTGTCGATGTCCGCGAAACCGTCGACGACGTCGGCAATATCTCCGAG
>Ga0180432_10001338_pt1 | contig 39084 bp, 42 predicted proteins | sample SS_ome_10_FD_132414 | JGI IMG/M metagenome (GOLD analysis project Ga0180432, IMG submission 132414) | Hypersaline lake sediment archaeal communities from the Salton Sea, California, USA - SS_1_MS_2 metaG | ecosystem: Environmental > Aquatic > Non-marine Saline and Alkaline > Hypersaline >... | reverse complement strand
CCTGTGGAACAACTCCAACGGCTTCTACCTGTTCAACTACAGCGGCCTGAACACCCTGAGGGGCAACTGGGTGGAGAACAGCACGGGCGCGGGCTTCTACCTCTACCTCGCGGGCCAGAACGTGCTTGAGGACAACACCGCCTACAACGACGGGAGCTACGGCTACCGCCTGAACGGCGCCTCCTCCAACACCATGGAGAACAACACCGCATACTCCTCCGGCGGCACGGGCTTCATCTTCGAAGACGACGCGAACAACAACGACCTCGGGAACTGCACCTCCCACAGCAACGTGCAATACGGCATCTCGGTGGATTCAGACTACAACCGCATACAGGGCTGCAGCGTATACGAAAACACGCAGGACGGCATATACCTCTTCGGCAACGCCGAGCACGACAACATATCCCACAGCGAAGTATACGGCAACGGCCAGTTCGGCATTTACCTCGAAGGCAGCTCCACCCACCTCTTTGAGAACAACACCGTGCGCGACCACACCGACTATGGCTTCTACCTGCGGGCCGACTCCCAGCAGAACGTGTTCGAGGACAACCGCGCCTACAACAACACCTACGGCTTCGACCTTGCCGCAGTTGGCGTGAATTATGCCTCCTACAACAACTTCACTAACAACACGGTGTACGAAAACACCAACAGCGGCTTCGGCATATCCACCAACTGCGGCAACAACCGCTTCGTGAACAACACCGCGCATGGGAATTCCGTTTACGGCTTCTCCATCGCGGCCAGCTACAACACTTTCATAGAGAACGAGGCGCATTCCCAGCCGACCTCTTTCTCACAGAGCGCAGGATTCTTCCCGGTAATGGGCAACACCTACCGCAACAATACTGCATACAACAATACTTTCTATGCCTTCTACCTGAATTCCGGCACCTATAACGTACTGGAGAACAACACTGCGTACAACAGCTCCTACGGCTATTCCCTCACTGAAATCAGCAGCACCAACCTGACCGACAATGTCGCAAGGGACAACCTCAACGACGGCTTCTATGCGTCGGGCGGGTTCGCCGCCTCCAGCAACAACCGCTTCTACAACAATTCCGCCTACAACAACTCAGGCAACGGCTTCTCCCTCTTCTTCAATACCAACAATTACGTTATGGATTACAATGACGCATATGAAAATGCAGGGGAAGGGTTCTATCTATTCGGGAGTGACTACAATAACCTCACCGGCAACTCCGCCTACAACAACACCCGCGGATTCTACCTGAGCACCTCTACCTTCAACCGCCTCTTGGAAAACGACATAGCAGAGAATGGGTTCGGCATCTACCTCAACCCCTCCTACAATAATACGATACTGGAGAACAGCCTATACAACAACTCCCAGGACGGGCTGTGGCTCAACGCCTCCTACAACAACACGGTGAGGAACAACACGGTGTACAACAACACCCGCTACGGCTTCTACCTCAGCGAGACCTCCTTCGAGAACAACTTCACCATAAACAACGTGACCTACAACCTGGTCGATGGCATAAGGTTCGCCGCGGACAGCGGCACGAACGACCTCACCGACAACTACGTGTGCTTCAACGTGCAGCTGGACATGAACAACTATAACGCCACCAACGCAGGCCAGCTGGACACCTGCGACAGCTTCTACCAGTGGGAGGAGGGCGGCCACGCAGGCTGCCTCAAGTCCTGCTCCGAGGTATGGCATTACTTCTACGGCAACGTCTCCGGCAATATCCTGCTCGCGACCAACGATACCGAGGTGTTCAGGCAGTGGGACTGGACCAGCGGCGTGGCCAATGTTCTCGCCGCCAACGGGGACGCCAACCCGGACTGGGCATCCCTCTTCGCCCTCGGCCGCAACGTGAGCAACCTCAACTCCACCGATGACTTTGAGGAGCTGGACACCATGCTCGGCATAGGCGCCTTCCGCAACGAGAACGTGAACGCCACCTTCTCATCTGACGGCTCCGACCCCAAAGAAATCCAGACCATGGTGATCAAATACTACACCCACCAGTACGTTCCCATTGCGAACTCCACCAACAGCTCGGACTTCGTCACCGGCATCCTGTGGGACAGCTCCAACGACACGGACGGCCAGTTCGGCCCCACCGACAATGAGGCGGTCATCTTCACCACGCCGATAGAAGGAACCCACGCGAGCAGGTACTCCGATTCCGTCTATTACGAGATAAGGGTGCCGGGCACCTTCGACACCTACGTGGGCTCGAGCGGCGTGGTGGACTTCTACCTGGAGCTCAGGTAGCCCCCCGCCTTCCCGTTGTAGATTTGTGTACGCTTGCACCTGATTACTGGCACAAACATACATTTATATACTTTTCTTACCACAATATACTTATGGTTGACATGCCCATAAAGCTCAATTTGGAAACAGCAGCAAAGCGCCCCCTCCCCAAGAGGGAGAAGCTTGACCAGTTCAAGGACTGCGCGGAAGGCCAGGTTCCCGCAAAAAGGGCACACCCGGTGGCAAGGCTCATTTCCGCAGCCCTCGTGGTTGCATTCATCGCGGCAGCAGGGGCGTGCACCAGTGACGGCCAGACCGGCCATCCAACCGATACCAATACTGACAGCGACGCCCCCACAGACACGATTACCGATTCAGATGGGGAGAGCGGCCCGTGCACAGGTCCCGGCGAACCCCTCGAAGGGGGGGTATCCGACATCCCTAATTCCGTTTCCGGAAACGTTTCCTTTGCCGGTCCCGAAGGCTCGGTCGAAGGAACCATGACGCTCACCGTAGGAGCGGAAATAGGCAGTGCCGACTTCGATGTAGTCCCCCTCGGCGAATGCGGGGGAGGCATCTGGGCTGCGGCAGGCGCGCAGGGCGACTCCATACCCGTGGTTCCCCAGGCAAGGGCGGATTTCACCCCTGACCCGGACGAAGGCAGCCTCTCCGGCCCGGGCACGGAAGATGCCTGCGAAAGGGAAACAGGCACCATACCCATTTCCATTGATGAAGCATATTCAAACTGGGCAGTTTGGGGCCTCAAGGTAAACGGCAGCGAAGCACCTGTGGAGCTTGCGTTCACCGATTCGCTTTCACCCATCCTACTTGTGGATGGCGTGCCCTCTGCAGAAAGCACCGTTCTGCTCGACGGCACGGGATCATCGCCCAAATCCATCTCCATAGCACTCCCGCCCGGAATCCAGAAACTGGCAGCCAGCGTCTCTTCCTCGGCAGGGGCAGAGATTTTGGCCGCCATGCTGGAGAGCGATATCACAGCGGCGCTCGCAGGCGGTGAGATGCGCTCAGGCACGATGAAAATTGCGCAGATGGGTGCAGGAGAATCGATGGTCCCCGTGATGGAGTGGGACGACTCAATCCAGAAAATATGCTCCAGGTGCACCCCCGGGGAAGCAACCCAGTCCGTGGAGGCGGCCATTTCCGTTCCAATCGATCCGGACTGCGGCGCAATGCATGGAGGCTTCGCAATAGAGGGCTTCAACGTTGAAATCGACCGTGTCACCCCTACCGCGCTTGAGGATGACTACGAGATTACTGGCTTCACAGCCACCGGGCTGGACCCTCTTGAGAACGGGGTTCCCACGATTACAATCACCATCCAGAGGACCCCGCACGGCGGCGACCTCGGGGAGAGGGTGGACATTTACTTCGTGATCTCCGGCCAGGCAGTTTCGCTCAAGAAAAACCCGAAAACCGGTGATTACGACGTGGAGGTCATAAGCCTCGAGAAAGTCTTTCGCGACCCGGACGTGTGGACGGAATACTGGCTTGAATGCCCGGGCGACTGCATAGTCACCGGGGTCTCCTGAGCTGTTCAAAAACAGTTATATTCTTTTCTTACCACTATTTTATCATGTCAGGCATAGGATTCAAATCACCTGCTTCTGGAAAGCCAGAGTGCAAAGAGCCGGAAATCCGCAAAAAGGCCGAGCTGGAGCAGTTCAAGGACTGCGCGGAAGGCCAGGTTCCCGCAAAAAGGGCACACCCGGTGGCAAGGCTCATTTCCGCAGCCCTCGTGGTTGCATTCATCGCGGCGGCAGGGGCGTGCACCGGGAAGAACCCGGGCCGCGACCCTGATAGCACAACCGACAGCGACGCTGCTGCGGAGGTAGAGGACGGCACGGAATTGGAAGACATGCCAGATGCTCCTGAAATCCCGGACATGCCTGACATGATTGATGGTGAAGACGGTCCCGAGATGCCAACAGCAGAATGCCCGGAGCCAGGCGAGGGCCTTCCCGGAGTAGAAGATAATTCCCTGAAGGAAACTCTCGAATGGGACGCTACATTCAGCGGCACGGACGGCTCTGTTTCAGGACCCGCAAATATCGAGATTAGCGCGGAAATAGGCACCGGCATAATGTGGCTCCCTGAAGTGGTTTGCGCTTCAGGCGCGCACGCGGCCTTCGGCGCTGAAGGGGAAATCCCCGTAGCTCCCCAGGCCAAGATATCCCTTTCACCGGATTCGGACGCCAGCGAGGGCTTCCCTGCAGGCCCAGACATTGGCTGCGAGCCTCTCAGCGACACCGAAAACAGCACGCCGGTAGAGGCGAACCAGTTGGGGCAGAACTCAACAGCGAGGAACCTGCCCGTAAACGGCAGCACGGTGCCCGTGGAACTGGCTTTCATCGACCTGCCCGCGCCGTTGCTCATGGTTGACGGCTCCGAAGCCACGTCGCTCGTTCTGGGCGAGGGCGGGCTTGTCGCAACCGAAGTGAAGGTGGTTCTCCCGGCATTTTTCATGGGCCTCGCTGCCAGCATCTCAACTCCCGGAGGGGAGGCTCTCCTCTCGGCAATGCTGGAAAGCGAAATCACCGCAACGCTATTCGGCTCAGATGAAATAGCCTCCGGGAAAGCGAGGATTTTCCAGGTTGGCTCTTCGGAAACAGTCCTGCCCGGGATAGCCTGGGAAACCCCAACGCAGAAAGCCTGCCTCAGGTGCAGCCCGGGCCTTGAGGAGCATTCGATAACCGGCACAATCACCGCGCTGGAGGACCCGGACTGCGGCATCATGCACGGCGGCTTCGTAATAGAGGACCTTGCCGTTACTATAGAAAGCGTCAGCCCCGAAGCCCTTGAGGACAATTATTCGGTCTCAAGCTTTTATGCCACCGGGGTGGGCGCCTTTGCCGGAGGAACCCCGAGCGTGACGCTTTCCATCCAAAGGGCAGTCCTGCACTCGGACACCGGGGAAGTGGTTATCATATACGTCACCGTTTCAGGCACCGCCCGTTCTATAAAGATAAACCCGAATACGGACCTTGAGGACAGGGTGCCGTTCAGCGAAACGTGGATGTGGCGCGACCCGGACGTATGGGCTGAATACTGGCTGGAATGCCCGACCACCTGCACTCTTTTCGGCGTGTGACTACAATTCGAATTCCATCAGCTCCCCGTTTTTCGGGGCATAGACCTCATAGCCCTTGGAGCGCAGCTCTTCGGCAAACTCCGGGCAGCTGTCTCCGTGGTTCAGCACCAGCTTCTGGGGGTTCGCCTTGTCAACGTAATCAAAAAGCCCCTTCCTGCCAACGTGCGCGGAGAAGTCCATGTACTCAGAAGGCACCTCCACATCCAGGATATTCTCATCGATGCGCACCTTCCCTTCATTGAGTATCCTCCACCCATTCGTCCCTTCCACATTGTAGCCGGTGAATATCATCCTCGAATGGGGGGGGAGGTTCAGCAGATAGCCCAGGGCAGGGCCGCCCTCCATCATCCCCGCGGTGCTCACTATCACGGACGGGGTGGAAACGGCCTCCCTCCTGTCGCCGGGGTGCCCGACCAGCGTGACCGATTCGACGACCTCCTCGAACTTGCCGTAATTCTTCACGTAGTCCGGGTATTTCAAATAGATTCTGGTGACCTCCCTGCTCATCCCGTCCAGATAGATGGGCACCTCGTTCCCGAGCAGGGAGCGCAGGGTCATCAGCAGCTCCTGGCTCCTGCCCACCGCGAACGCCGGCATCAGCACGCATCCCCCTTCCATGAGCGTTGCCTCAATCTTCAGCCCAAGCTCCCTTTCCAGCCCGGACCTGTCCGGGTGGTCCCGATTGCTGTAGGTGGTTTCCAGTATGAGCACGTCCACATCTTCCGGTGCGGCGCTCCCGATGTGCATCTGCGTGTCCGTGTCCTTGAAGTCTCCCGAGTATACTATTTTCGCCCCCTTATATTCCGCAAGTATCGAAGACGCCCCTAAAATGTGCCCTGCATCCCACATCGTGAATTTCGTTTCCCCGAGGTGCAGCCCCTTGCCGTTGAGCATGGGCACCCAGCCCTTCTGCGCCTTCTTCATGTGGGATGGCCTGTAGGGCAGTTCCTTCCCCATGATTTTGAGGGAATCCCTCCAGAGCACCGAAGCAATGTCAAAGGTGGGCGGCGTCCCATACCACGGAAGTTCCTGCCGGGTATACAGGTGCGGCACGAACCCGCTGTGGTCAAGGTGCGCATGCGAGATGATGGCACCGTCAATCTGCCCCTGGAACGGCATGGGGTAATGCTGCCTTTTCCCGCCTTCCTTCGAGAATATCTTTATCCCGTAGTCAAACAGAATCCGCACGTCGGTTTCCAGCAGGAAGCAACTCCTTCCCACCTCCTGCCCGGCGCCCAAGCAATGAAGCCTCACTTTCACTTTCTCACACCGCACCCCTTACCGCTGTGCGCTTTATAAAAGTTGAGCAAGATTGCCTCCCATGGCCTTCAAAATCCCGGAATTCAGCCTCCTGGAGAAATATGGAATAGGCCTCATCCCGTATGCCACCGCAAAGACCGAGGACGGCGCGGCAAAGGCCGCAAAGCGCCTTGGCTATCCGGTCGCCCTTAAAGTGGTTTCCCCCCAGATAGTGCACAAGACCGATTTCGGCGCAGTGAAAATAGACATAAAGGACGAGAGGCGCCTCCGCCACGCATACGAAGACATAATGGAGAACGTGCGGCGCAGGAAGGTGAAGGGCGTGCTTGTGCAGAAGATGGCCCGCAAGGGCGTTGAGCTCATAATAGGCGGCAAGCTCGACCCGCAGTTTGGCCACATGATAGTGCTTGGCATGGGCGGCGTGTACGTGGAGGTATTCCGCGACGTAAGCGCCCGCCTCTGCCCCATAGAAAAAGAGGACGTGCACGAGATGGTGATGGAGCTCCGCTCCCACCCCCTGCTCACGGGCGTGCGCGGCATGAAGCCCATAAGCATCGCAAAGCTGGAAACCCTCACGGCCAAGGTATGCAGGATGATGGTGAAGGAGAATCTGAAGGAGCTTGACCTGAACCCGGTTGTCTTTGACGCAAAGGGCTATGACATAGTGGATGTGAGGTTTTCGAAATGAGGCGCGACCTGAAGAACCTCAAATACGTTTTCGGGCCCCGCTCTGTTGCGGTAATCGGCGCCTCGGAAAAGCCCACCAAGCTGGGCAACGTGATCCTGAAGAATTTTGTGGACGGAAAATTCGCCGGCAAAATCTACCCCGTGAACCCGAAGCACGAATCCCTCCTCGGCCTCAAGTGCTACCCCTCAATAACAAAGGTCCCCGGGAAAGTCGACCTTGCGATTTTCGCAGTCCCTGCGCACGCAGTCCCGAAAATAGCCGCGCAATGCGGGAGGAAAGGCGTGCGCGGGGCGGTGGTGCTCTCCGCCGGCTTTGGCGAAGTGGGCAACAGGAAGCTTGAGGAAGAGCTGAAGAAAGCTGTGCAAAAATACAACATCGCCATGATCGGCCCAAACTGCCTCGGGGTTATGAACCCCCTGAAGAAAGTGGACAGCATATTCTTCCCGTTCTACAAGTTCGAGCGCCCTCCCCCGGGCGACATCTCCTTTGTCACCCAGAGCGGCGGGGTAGGCACGTGCGTTGCGGACCTTGCCTCCCATTACGGAATAGGCATCTCCAAGTTCATCTCATACGGGAACGGCGCAAGCATAGACGAGGCAGACCTCATCGAATATCTTTCCGAGGACAAGGAAACGAAGCAGATTCTCCTCTACATAGAAGGCACGAGAGACGGCCGGAAGCTCATGGAGGCGATGATGAGGGCGAACCTCAAAAAGCCCGTGATAGTGCTCAAGGCCGGCCGCACGGAAGGTGCCTCCGAAGCCGCGAAGTCCCATACAGGGAAGCTCGCCGGCTCCTATCTCGCATACCAGGCCGCCTTCCGCCAGTCAAAGGTGATAGAGGTGGAGGGCCTTTCCGAGCTTTTCCACGTGGTGAATGCGTTTTCCCAGCCGATGCCAAAGGGAAAGAGAGTTGCGGTGCTCACGAACGGCGGCGGCCTCGGAGTGCTCACAGCGGATTCACTCGAAGCTTCAGGCCTCGAGCTTGCAAAGCTTTCCGCAAAAACAAAGCGCGCGGTGGTTTCCACCCTCCCCAAGGGGTGGACCGCGGGCAACCCCATAGACCTCATCGCGGACGCAACTTCGGAAGACTACTACAAGGCGGTTCGCGCCCTCGTGGACGATGAAGGGGTTGACTCAATAATAGTGATTATACTTTTCCAGGCGCCCGCGCTGGATTCCCGCGTGCTGAATGTCCTGCTCGGCGCATCTGATGAGAGGAGGAAGCCGATTTTCGTGGTTGCCGTAGGTGGGGACTATACCGAAGAAAACCGCAAGGTGCTGGACAGCCACGGGATACCCACCTATGATTCCCCTGCCTATGCGGCCTCCTCGCTGAAGCGGTTCACGGACTACGCGCTGTCCATGAGGAAAACAAAAAAGAAGGGCTGAACGGCCCCCTAAGCCATTGCAACCTTCTTGCCGACTTCCTTTTCCTGCTTGGCGGTGAGCTTGATGCCCTCCGCGCCGGGCTTTATGCCCATCGCAACGAGGACGTCAACAATCTTGTCCGCCGCTTCCGCAATCCCGAAGTATTCCGGGTTGAAGCCGACCGCAGTGAGGATGATCTTCCCGCTTGGGTGGTATTCGGTGAACACCATCGGCATATCCCCCTCTTCCACTGGGGAGAAGGTGACTATCACGTCTTTGCCAGCCATCCTTGCGTTGACTATGTTTGCGATAAGCTCCTGCATCGCTGCCTTGAGCTGAGCCTCGTTCTTCTTGAGCTCGGGGCTTACGATAGTCTCCGCCATGACGTTTACTGTGTCCTCGACCACTTTTGATGCGGTGAGGGTGACTGTGCCTTTTTCCTTTGCCTCGGCCTTTGCAGCGACCTTCTTTGGCACCGCCGCCATCGCCGGCTTGGGCTCCTTGGGCAGGTTCCCGAGCTCCGCATATATCTTCTTCTTCGCCTTTGTCACGTCCTTTGTAAGGAGGTAGAACTCGGTGCCCCCCTTGCTCTCGGTCATGCCCTGCGCGTAATTGAATGCGTATATCCAGGTTTCATCCCCGTAGATGGTCCTGCCGAGCTGGGCCAGCTTCGCCTTTTCCGCGCCCCCTATGTCAGCCTGCTGGGATATCCAGAGCGCGAACTTCGTCGCCTCCACAAGCTCGGGAAGCTCGTCCTTCTTCCCCATCTTCATGAGGAACCTGTACGTCTTGTCGCTTATCACGTAGCCATAGTCGTCGAACATGTGCCTGCACATGGACACGAGGGCGGTCGCGCCGGAGAAATAATTGAATGCAATCTGCGCCTTCTTCTCGGCCCCGCTTTCTGGGGTCGAGCTGATTTCCGTTATGCCGGCGAGCGGATCCCATCTCCCGGTTTCCATGCTCTTGCCGGTGTCCGCCTCCCAGAGCTTGCCGTAAAGGTAATCCGTGTCAACGCCCATCGCCAGCAGGAGCGGCTCAACCGTCTTCGCCTGCTGGACTGAGAGAGACTCCTCGTACTTGAGCTTCGGCTTCTTCTTCGCGGTTACCGGGCCGAATGCCGGTGAAATAGCGGGTTTTCCTGCTGCCATATGTATCTCCGTAAATATTGGCGCGCCTCCCTTTTTTAAGGCTTTCGCCGGAGGGCCGCAAAATCCACGTCGGAGCACCGAATATACACACTACTCCTTTTTTCGCAACACGAGGAACACGTGGTCCTTCTCATAGGGCCCGATCAGGATGCGCTCCACCAATTCGAGCTCATTGGACAGCTCCGCCTCAACCTTCGCATACACCTTTTCCGGCTCCTCGGTCACGTCGATGCACTGCGACTTCACAGCAATCATTGCCCAGCCGCCCTTCTTCAGAAACTTGCGCACGTTGCGCAGAAGGTATTCCGCCTGGTCCGGATGCGCCACGTCTTCGTAGACAACATCCACCTGCCCCACATCGGAATATTCTTCGGGCTTCCCCGCATCCCCCAGGATGGGTATTATGTTCTCGCGCAGTTCGCACAGCTGGATTAATTTCTTCATGGAATGCGCGGAAACCTCCACAGCGTAAATCTCCCCCTCCGCCACGGCATCGGAGATGTGCGAAATGGTAGTGCCGGTGGCCGCCCCGAGGTATAGCACCTTGGATTTTTTCCCGAAAGGGAAGTTCTTCAGCCCCTTCTTTACCGCGGCGGCAAGCTTGCTCCTGTAGGGGTTCCAGCTGCGGTATTCCCCCTGGTCAACCCTGAGCAAATCCTCCCCATAAACGGTTTTCCCGGGAACGAGGTTGCGCGTGTAGAGCTTTCCCTCCTTCCCGTAGACCCCCGGAAAAATCTCCTTCATCCCAAGCATCCCTCAGCCTACGCACTCGCCTTCCCTGCAGGCGCACTTCACAGCCTCCTTGCGTATGTCCCCGTAGTAGCAGGAGTATTCCCAAAGCTCATCCGGGCTTGCGCACCTGTCCTCAACCTCTTCCATCACCGTGGTCCCGATGACCATCTTGCTTATGCCGCGCGAGTACGGGTCGTTGGATTCGCTGGAAGAGACGCATAGCGCATTGTCAGTGTTGTGCACGCACGCGCCTCCGCCGCAGCCCCAGCCGCACCTCTGCGTCTTCTTTTCCACTTCGCCGTATTTGCAGGAATAGTATTCTAGGCTGCTGCCGTCGCATTTGTTGAAGTAGGTCCCCTGCACTCCGTGCAGCTTCCCTATCACGTAGTTGGAATACTCAAGGCAGTCCTCTATCTGCTGCTCCTCCTCTTCAAGCGGGGTTTCACCATCCCCGTTCCCGTTGCCATTTCCGTCTGCGTCTCCGCTGGGCGGCTGGTATGGCGGCGCGGAAGGCGCCTGCTGGCCGTTTCCCCCATCTTCCCTCTCCTCTACAAGCTCCTGCGGGCAGCCCGCCATCAAAAGCAGGAAGGCTGCCGCAAAGGCCACAAGTGCCCTCATGGATTCCACCAAGCCAGGAAGGGGAGTCGAACCCCTCTATGCCGGTTTCTTCACCGGAAGCAACGCTTCCGACCCGGAGCTGCAGCCGGCCACATAGCCCCTCTGTCATCCTGGCAAAGCCTTTTTGTCAAAGGCATCCTTCGGGCAAAAACCCTTGGGAAAAACCCTTAGGCATACTTCTAAACTTACACCTCTAACTGTTGCGCTATTATTAAAATACATAGCGCTCTTAGGATATCCCTATGTCACGATGTCTGGCCAACATATCTGGCCAGCCATCATGAGGGCTCGTAGCTCAGCTTGGCCAGAGCGGCGGACTTTTAACAACCCGCAGGGGTTCGAGGAAATCCGTAGGTCGAGGGTTCAAATCCCTTCGAGCCCGCTTGCCCGTTTTGTCCACCGCTTTTGTCCTGCGGTTTTCAACGGGCAAAAGCAGTCAGTCGCACCTCATGGTGCTCAGTCGCCTTTGGCTCCAACGCGACACTTTCGGTGTCGCTCCAACCCGACAACCGGGTTGTCGGTCGCGCAAAACCATGAGGAAATCCCAGGGCATCGCCGGCTATGCCGGCGAGTTGGAGGCCAAAGGCCGACTGAAAACGGGTATCCAAACCCTAGGATGAACATATATATGGGTGGAACCATGCTATTCATATTTGACTTCGACGGGACTTTAATCGACCTTGACATTGACTGGGGCAGGGTGCAGGAGGAAGTTCTCGAATACGCGGAGAAAGCCGGCGCCGACCCGGGCGACACCTCCAAGCATCTCGTTACCATCGCAAACAAAGTCTCGGACACCCCTGAAAGGAAGGAAGCGGTGAATGCAATCTTCCGCAGGCACGAGCAGGAATGCGTAGACAAGGGCGCGTACAAAATCTTCCCCGGGGTGAAGGAGACACTTGAAAAGCTCAGGGAAATGGGCCACAAGACCGCAATCGCATCAAACAACACGGAGGAAACCCTGAGGCAGGTCTCGCAGAAGGAGAACCTTGCGGTTGATGCAGTCCGCGGCAGGGATTCCCAGTTCCTGCCGAAGCCATATCCCGATATGCTCCTCTCCCTGATGGAGGAATTCGGGGAAGCCCGCGAAACCACTTTCTTCACCGGGGACAATTTCTGGGACACGGAATCAGGGAAGGCCGCGGGGATAAGAACATTTTTAATAAAACCCGGTACACTAAATATCTCACTATTTCACGGAATCAACTTATGACAGTTCCACTGGAACTTTACTTACTAAAAATTTATATTTCATAGAATATTGAGAAGATAGTGAGAGTAAGGTTGGAGAGTGGAAGACAGAGAGAGCTAATCTATGAGGCTAAATACAAATTAAAGGTTACATGGAGAGAATTAGCCCAGCAATTCGATGTTACGCCTATTCAATTGAAGGAGTGGCGGCTCGAACATTCTCTTATTCCATACAATCTCTTCATGGGACTTTGTTGTTCTGATAAATATGAACGATATATTCTAGAAATCTTGCCGGAAACTTGGGGTCAAACAAAAGGCGGATTTCTTTCATATAGTAACACTAAGCCATGCAGGAAATTAGAGAAATCAGAAGAATTGGCTGAACTGATTGGCATCCTGTTAGGCGATGGAAATACATTCAGGAAAGCTGGGGGGCGCGTCCTCCAAGTTCGTATCGCAACTAATAGAAGAACAGAACTAGCATATTCTAGGGAGTTTATCTATCCGTTAATGAGGAAGCTTACTGGTTTGGAACCATCATTCAAAATACATGAGAATGCCATCTACGTATGTATCAATTCGAAAGGCTTCATCCGAGAGTTGGAACTAATGGGCATCCATTCCGGGAATAAGATTAGGAATAGGGCGTGTATCCCTCAATGGATTTTCTCTAAGAAATCATACCTGCAAGCATGTATCAGGGGCCTTGTTGATACAGATGGTTGTATCCACCAACTCTCCAAAAAAGATCCAAATCTAGGGCGAATAAGTTTCAAAAATTTCAATCCAAAATTATTGGAGGATTACCGAAAAGCCATGTTTATCCTAAATTTTCATCCAAGTAAAGTGACTTATAACAATATTTTTGTAACCCGAAAGAGCGATTTAATAAGATATCGGAGAGAAATAGGTTCCAGTAACCCCCTACAAGGGAAACAAACTGGAAAAATTCAGCCCCGTAGTCTAGAAGGGATTAGAACGGACTATTCCCTGGGCAATGGTAAGGATGCGAGGTTCTGGCCCTCGTGACGTCGGTTCGAATCCGGCCGGGGCTAAGCTACCCGTTTTGTCCCAGGAATACACCGGGCAAAACGGGTATCCAAAACCCTTAGGTTCACCTCTCCCCTATTTTAGCGCTGTCTTATTTCTATTCCCAATTCCCTAACCAGCCCAAACAGCTTGTCCCTGTCTTCCGCGCGGAAGCTTTTCTTCTCATACCACAGCCCCTCGATTTTCTCAACATTCTTCTCCACCGCCTGCTCCACGGTGTCCATCCCAACCGTGGCAGCTTTGTACTTAGGCAAAATATGCCCGAAGGCATCTTCGCCTTCCAGCGCCTTCTTGGTGAAATAAGGCGCATAGTGCCCCCCTCCGGCCCCGAACCATGAAGGGTACAATTCCTTTTTGTCAATGGAATCCATGACAGCTTCCGCAATGATTTCATGCGCCTTCGGGTTTCCCCATTCTGCAGGCCCGCTGCCAATCTCTATGAATATTATCGGCAATTTGCAGGTCGGGCCGTGGTGGTCCACCTCCTGGTTCACGTTCCATCCAAGCGAATTATTTTCATTCATGGAAATGAGTATGTCCTTCATCCTGCTAGCATAAGCGGTATTCAGGGTGCGCGCCTCCCCGCCCATGTCAGCTGAGTCCCAGTTGCCCGGGATGTGCACGGTAAATGAAGGCCCGCCCCTTTCGCTCTTGTGCGTTGAAAGCACAAGCAGCCAGTCCGTTTCAAAATCCGTGGGAACGTCTAGGATGTGCCCTGCCCCGGTATCCACCAGCATGTGCCCTTTCCATTCCCCCTTCTCCCCGAAGCCCATCCCGCGCAGGCGCTCCGCAGGCCCCCTGCTCGCCTCTATCTTTGAGGAATACAGCACGTGCATGCAATTGTGGGGTGCGGGTAGCTTTATAAACATTCACCGCACCTTTTTTTACGATGATAAAGAAATTCAACGATTTCGATGCTTTCGAAAAGGCCGTGCGCGCCAAGCACATTGCCAGCGACCTTGAGAACCTGCGCTCGCTCGACATTCTCTTCTATGAAACGTACAAGGACCACATGATACTTAGCGTCCCCGGGCTCAACATGATGCCCAACCAGATCCTCGTCCTCTCCTCAAGGTACAATTATGCATATGTTGAAGGCGCAAAGATTCCCACTCGCGTGAAAATCTCAAAGCTGAAGCATAGCAAGTACATGGAAAGCACCCTGCTCGCATATGAAGTGCTCGCGGGCGTGGTGGCAGTCTATGGAGAGCAGTACAGGAAGATTGCCCGCAAGATAGAGCAGCTGCACGACTACCCGGACATAGACGAAGTGGAAATCGTGGGCAAGCAGGTCCGCATAGTTTCCGATGTGATGGAGGACGTGCTGCAGCTCGTCCTTGAGGCAGAGGATGAGGAGTTCAAGTACCTCAATCCCGACGTAATCCCCTATGAATTCGACATCTTGGTTGCGCGCACAAGGCACATCGTGGACAGGATAAGGAACCTCAAGCGCGAGATAAACATACTGCGCACCAAATGCGAGCTCATAGAGGCGAGGAAGCTGAACAAGCGCATTGAGCTGCTCACAAAAATCATGGCAATCCTCACGATAGTGAGCCTGATCATCTCCGTGCCGAACACGGTTGCCACGTTCTTCGGCATACCCAGCGTCGCAGAGACGGTTGAAATCCAGATGATGGTCTGGGTGATACTGATCTCCTCAGTGCTCGCGGTATTGCTTTCCTACCTTTACGTAAGAGGCGTGATATAGTGGAATATGTAATCCTCTCCCCGTGCACCACGGCGAAGAGCAGGGAGCTCAGGATGCGGGGGAAGATAGACCTTGCAAAAGCGGAGGAATCACTCTCAAAAGACCATGACATCACCGGCCGCACGGAAGTTTTCCTTGCATTTGCATACAAGGGGAAGCCGATTACCCTCTACTCCAGCGGCAAGATAGTGGTGAAGGAAGCGGAATCCGAAGAGGCAAAGGCCCTGCTGAAGGAAGTGCTCGCGCTTCTTGAAGGGAGGGGGTGCCTTGTTGAAAATTGACTTCCACCTGCATACCGAATTCTCTCCTGATTCCCGCCTCAGGCTGGGCGGCCTTGCGAAGCTCTGCAAAGAGAAGGGCATTGTCCCGGCAATAACCGACCACAACACCATGGAAGGCGCAGATGCCTTCAGGAAGTTCAAAGCCCCATTCATCCCAGGGGAGGAAATCCGCGTTTCATGGAAGAACTGGCGCGCGGACATCACGGGCCTTTTCCTCACGGAGCCCATCCCAAAGTCCACGGATGCCGCGGAAGCCCTCGACCTGATAAAAGGGCAGGGTGGCCTTTCCTACCTGCCGCACATGTTCGACCTGCTGAGGTTCGGCCTGCGGGATGAAGGGCTTGCGCGCAGGGCGGACATAATAGAGGTGTTCAACGGCAGAAGCTTTGGGGTGTTCGACCGGAAGGCAGAAGCGCTCGCAAAGAAGCTGGGCAAGCCCGGCGCCGCGGGGAGCGACTCCCATTTCCTTTACGAATTCGGGAAAACCTGGACCGAGGTGGAGTGCGATGAGCTTGAGCCGAAAGCCCTTCTGCGCGCAATGAAGAAAGGGACGAAAATCGTCGGAGAAAGGACCTCGTTCTTCAAGAGGAAATGGGTAAGGCATTTCGGCTAGAGCCAGGAATCCAGCCTGCTCTGGCTTTTCTCCTCCTCCACCTTGCTCTCCATGCCGCTAAGCGCCTTCTCGACGCGCTCAGGGGAAAAATCATGCCCATCCACAAGCAGCCCGAAAAGCCCGTTGCGGTCAACCTCCCCCCACTCCAGCTTCCCGGCTTTTTTCACGGGCGGCTCCATGAAGAACCTGTAGATCCCCTCCACATCCTCCTCAAACTCATAATCGTATTTCTCCTTCACGTATTTCTCAACCGCGGAAAGGGTCTTGTGCTCCTTCACTATCTTGAGGGCGGTTTTCGGGCCGACGCCCCGTATCCCCTCGTCGTAGTCCGTCCCGCACAGAATCCCTACCAGGATGAGCTGCCCCCTCCCGAGCCCGAGGCCGCTGAGCGTTTCCTCCAGCCCCACTTTTTCTATGCCTACCTCGACCCACCTGTTCTGCCTCGGCACCTTTCTCTTCCCGGTTATGGATAGGTTGCGCACCAGCAGCGGTGAGCCGAACAGGAGCGAGTCATAATCCTGCGATGCCGCGGCAAAGCATTCCCCCTCCGAGACCATGTGCGCTGCCTGCGCCTCGCCCTCGCTGGGCGCCTGCACCCACGGGATGCCCATGTGCGTGAGCAGTTCCTTGCTTTCCTCAACCATCTGCGGGGTGAGCTTTGAGCTTGCCTGCGCGTACTTCCGCGCGTCCTCCAGCCGCTCCTCCTTCAGCGCCTTTTTCCATTTCTTGGTGGCTTCCCTCCTTATCTCGCGCCTTTCCTCCTGTGTCTTCTCCTTGAATGCAGGCGCCTCCCCGTCAAAAACATATACCGGCTTCACCCCGGCCTTCACAAGCCGTATGCTCCTGTAATAGATGCCCGAAAGGTGCCCCGTGACCCTCTTTTTCGAATCCATCAGGGGCGTGCCGTCCTCCTGCCTTATCGAAGAAAGGAATTGATATATCATATTGAGGGCGTCTATCGCAACCGCTTTCCCTGAAAGCGAGCCGAGCTCAATCCTATGCTTCACAACAAGGTCGCCAAGGTCAACTCCCACTATTCCTCCCTCTTCTTCTGCATCTCCATCATGTCGAGCAGGCTGAGCTCCTTCTTCTCGCCGCCCTTTGCCTGCACAATTTTCTGCTCCGCCTTCTCGGTAAGCGTTATGCCCAATGCCCTGCCTATCTTTTTCGCGACCTCTATGGTGGGCATCATTTTTTCCCTTTCTATCTTGTCGACGTAGGATGCCTTTTCGCCCACTTCTTTTGCGAGCTCCTCAATGGTCATGCTGCGTGCCTTCTTCACATTCTTCCCGTATTCGTCAATTTCCTCATACCTTATTTTCTTCGCCTGCCTCGCATCCCTTATCCTCTTCCCGTAGCCTTCGACCACGTCCTCTTCCATCCTGAGGGATGCGGGCACCCCGGGATCTGCCTTGCGCCCCGCCTCCGCAGGGCCTTCCTCTTCCCCTAGCGCGTGCAGTATCTTCCCGTGCCTTGCGCAGCCGCCGCAGGCAAGGACCTTCGCGCCCTCCACCTGCACGAAGAATTTGGCCTCCCTCTTGCCGCAAATCTCGCATTCCATGCTCCCTGAATTGGCAAATAAGGTTTTTAATGCAATTGAGCCGAAGTAGCACCATGGAGATTGCCTTTGACGGGAAAAATGCATTTGCGAGCGACCCGGCAACAGTGGGCGTGCTCAGCCGCGGCTTTTTCGGGAAGATGCGCCGCGGGAAGCTTGTGCTTTCCCCTGAGGAAGCGCTTTACCTTATGGACGTGCGCGGAGCCGCCTGCAGTGGCAGCAGGGGCAAGCCGCTTTCATTCAATGCCCTTGCGGCAAACCTCATGAAGGGCAAGAAGCTGCTCGCCCGCTACCTTGCGTTCAAGGAGTGGAGGGAGCGCGGCCTCATACTTGCCGATGCGAAGGGGCTCCTCGGTGACTATGGGCAGGCAACCGCAGTGGAATACGATGGCTCCGCCCCCGTCTCTGGCCTCCCGGCGCCAGAAGCGCTCTTCTTCCCGGAATCCCTCATGTCCACAATAGACGATGCAAAGGCCGGGAAGCAGCTTTATGAGAAGGGATGGTTCGGCCAGTTCGGGGAGTACAAGGCGGCACACAAAGGCAGCATCTCCAAGCTGGACGCCTATGAAACCATTTACCTTTCGGGGAAGGGCAATCTGAAGCTCCTCAACTCTGCGCGGAAGAAGGTGCTTTCCGAGGCCTCGGCGCGCATCAAGTATTTCCCTGAGATATATGCGGTGTATGAGGACTGGAGGGAAAATGGCTTCGTCGTTAAAACCGGCTTCAAGTTCGGGACGCATTTCCGCATATACTTCCCCGGCGCCGCGCCCTCGGGCAAGGGCGGCTGGGTGCACTCAAAGCACGTGCTCCACGTTTTCCCGCGCAGGAGCAAGCTCCTCACCTCCGAGTGGGCGCGCGCAATCCGCGTTGCCCATTCCGTGCGCAAGACCTTCATACTCGCAATCCCGGGGAAGAAGAACAGGGGCACGGGCAAGGGCGTATGCGACTTTGCCCTCTACCACCGCAGGGGAGGGGAAGCGCTCAACCCAAAAAACTCCGACCCGGGCTATCTCATGCTCGCCCTTTCAGAGGATGAATACCTCGGGGGGGTGGAGCTTTCCGCAGCGCTGGAGGAGTGCGCCGCGCGCGGCCTCAACCTTGTGCTTGCAATTGCGGACAGGGAAACTTCCGTCACGTATTATCTCATAAAGCGCATTAAACTCCCACACAGTCGCTTTGACTACTTCGAAATCTCCTGGCTTAACCCATAACATTATAAATCTTCAACGCAAATGTGTTGCGGTGGTCCTATGGCTAAGTTCAGCCTCGCAAGGCAATTGACCGGAAAGAAAGTCATCACAAATGAAGGAGAGGAATTTGGCAGGCTTGTCGACGTAAACATAAACGAACTCAATGGCAAAATCGAGGAGCTTATTGTTGAGCCAAACCCCGAAAACAAGTCCGCAGAATCCCTCATCGGGGATGAGGGCTACATAATGTGCCCGTATGACGCTGTCCTGGCCGTAGGGGACTTCATAATCGTGGAGAAGAGGACGCTTGGCTCCTCTTCCGGCCCCAGTGTCTGAATGCAGGACCACCGGAAACGTACCCTTCTTTTATTTATAAATACCAATTCTGAGAATAATGGATGCGCAAGAGGCACTTGTCTACAGACGTTGCCGAATTAGTTGGGCTTTGGCTGGCCGAAGGCGATAGTAAGAGTGCTAATGAAATAACCATAACGAACAATTGTTTTCTGTTAATTCAGAGTTCATATCGAGTTTTAAAGCATATTTTCAATGCAGAGAATTTTCGGCTCTACATCTATCTTCCTGAGAAAGAGTATATGCTGCATGAAAATCTCCCTAAAATCAATATAAGGAAATACGTGGACAAAGAGCCCGAAAACCATATTTCATCCTAAGATTGGCAAATGTCAAATTCGTTGAAGAATGGAAGAGGATAGTAATTGAGACATGTGCCGACAAACACCTATATGCTGCGATTTTACGTGGGTTCTTTGCAGGGGAAGGCAACTTAAAGACCGGCTCACATCGTCATCGTGCTGTCCGCATCTCTCAAAAAGCTCCAACTTCGATTATTGATGGAATCCTGGCGCACCTATGCATCCAATCAAGGTTTTCTGAATGTGAGCGCAGCTATGTGATTACTGGAAGAAAAAACTGGGAAATTCTGGCAAAAATCCGAATTGCAGATTTGCATCCGGATAAGAAAAAGAAATTTTGGGAAATGTACTCATCTTTCAAGCAATGGCACTACGGAAAATATTATATCCGAAACGAAGTTCTGAAACACTTAACGCGGCCAAAAACAAGTTCCGAACTTGCCCTTCATTTTGGCAGAAGCAAGGCCCATTTGTCGGAGAAATTGTCTATGCTCAAAAAAAGAAGGCAAGATTATGAATTACAGAGTTAGGAGCAAGGACTATTGGATTAAAAAAGATGTTAAACTAATCCCAGTATCCAAACGTAAAAAAGCGATATTGGAATGCCTTGATGATCCAAAGAGATTATGCGAAGTCGCAGAACTTATGGAGATTGGAAAAAAATCGGCGTCGCGTCGTTTAGGCGAGATGAAGCGAATGGGATTGATTTCAAAAAATGGGAACTATTGGCATAAGCTCCCAACTGACGATAGGATTGAAGTTTATGAATAGCTTCGTGGCTGGCATAGACGAGGCTGGCAGAGATTTGCATTAGCAAACTGCAAGCAGCCTCGTTGGCCCCTTAGTAGTTGCCATTTTCCATATTGAACAGAATAAAGAATACATGCTCCGCGAATTGGGGGTAAAGGACTCAAAGGACCTCACCCCTGAGCGCAGGGAAGAGCTCGCTCCGGAAATAGAAAAGCTCGGGGAGCATGAAATTGAGGAAGTTGCCCCTTCAGACCTGAACCGCCTGATGCCCGTCCATTCCCTCAACAAGATAGAGGCGATGGCAATGGCCCGCCTGATTGGGGAGAAAAAGGGCACGGTCTACATCGACCTTCCTTCCCGGAGCAAGGAATCCTTCTTCCGCGACCTGGGGAAGAGGGAAAACATAGTCGCCGAGCACAAGGCGGACTCCAGATACCCCGCGGTTTCCGCTGCCTCGATACTCGCCAAAGTCCGCAGGGATTCCCGCATAAGGGAGTTGCATGAAAATTTCGGGGATTTCGGCAGCGGCTACCCCTCAGACCGGAAAACGATCTCCTTCCTCAGGAAGCCGGAAAACCTGCGGGCCCTGCGGCCGCACCTCCGTGAGAGGTGGAGCACCATGGAAGGCCTCCTGCAGTCGCGCCTCACGTCTTATTAGCATAGACCAGCACATACGTGAACCTTTCAACGAATGTCACGAAGGAGAGTATGCCCGTGGCCACAAGCACATAGCCCGCGAGCTCCACTTCCCCCATTGCATAGACCCCGAGGAAAAGCAGGAGGAGAAGGCACCTTTCCGCCCTCTCAAGTATCCCGGGCATCTTTTCCGCCTCTGCCCTGGGGAGCACGCCCTGGTGCGTTGCATATGAGCGCACATAGGCGGTCATCACCGAGCCGAAGAAGAGGGTTATCACGACCCACACCTGGTGCGGGAAGATGATGAATGCTGTGGGCTCAAGCGTGAATATCGCCGCAAGCATGAGGAATTCCACCAGCCGGTCCGAAATACCGTCCAGGAACGCGCCGAGGCTGCTGGTCTCGCCCCTTCCCCTTGCGATTGCCCCGTCCACGGCATCAAGAAGGAATGCGAATCCGAAAAGCATGAACGCAAGCCCTATTTCGACCCTTGCAATCACCATGCCGATAAGGCTGACCAGCATTGCAATTAGCGTAATCTGGTTCGGGCTGAAGGGGACCCAGCCAAAAATACCGTAAAGCAGCCTGGAAACTCTGCCCCCCACACCCGTGCTTTTCAGCATGCTCTTACCGCTCTGCTTTTCCGTTTATAAATTCATCGAATGCAGCCCTTGCAACGGGGTCCGGCATCTGTTCCGGCGGGTGCTTCATGAGGTATGCGGAGGCGGAAGTGACCGCTCCCCCCATGCCCCGGTCCATCGCGATTTTCGCCGCGCGGATTGCATCTATTGCAACCCCTGCAGAATTGGCCTTGTCATCAACCTGCAGGCGCACCTCCATGTTGTACGGTATGTCCGCCCACATCCTGCCCTCTATGCGCATGAACATCAGCTTCGTGTTCCCCAGGAAGGGTATGAAATCAGAAGGCCCTACGTAAATCTGCTCGTCCGGCAGCCTCTGCCTGAGCTGGGACTGCACCGCTTCGGTCTTGGAAATCCTTTTGCTGGATAGGCGCTCCTGCTCCTTCATGTTCAGGAAATCGGTATTCCCGCCCACGTTTATCTGGTAGGTCTTGTCCACGCTTGCGCCCCTGTCGTCGCAGAGCTTCGCGAGCGACCTGTGCACTATGGTCGCCCCAACCTGCGATTTAAAATCATCTCCAACAATGGGCGCCTTTGCCTCCCTGAATTTCTTCTCCCATGCCGGCTCGCTGGCAATGAATACTGGCATGGAATTCACGAACCCGCACCCGGAATCTATTGCCGCCTGCGCCCAGAACTCAACTGCCTTCTGCGAGCCAACCGGCAGGTAGTTTACAATTACCTCAGCCCCGGCATTCTCCAGCTCATCCATCACTTCTTTCCTGAGCTGCTCCTCGCTCTTGCCGCTCTGCACCGGGTCGACCTTGTTCTGCACCCAGATGCCCACCCCGTCCAGCGCGGGGCTTTCCTTCACGATTACGCCGCTTTTGGGCATCTCAGCCTGCGGCACCCAGCCCACCATATTCGGGGGAGCATAAACCGCCTCGGTGAGCGTCTTTCCAACCTTGTCCCTGCCCACGTCGAATGCGGCAACGAACTCGAGGTCCTCTATCCCATAGCCGCCCATCTTCTCGTGCATTATGCCCGTTGCCTTCTTCCCGGGGTCCCTGCGGTAGTATTCCATCCCCTGCACAAGCCCTGCAAAGCAGTTCCCTACGCCGACAATCGCGCATTTTATTTTTCCCATATGAACACCAACTGACTAATAGCCGTTAATATATTAGTGGGCATTAAATACTAAAAGATAACGGGCGCCTACCTGGTGAGCGCGCCCAGGATTTTAAGCAGCTGCGGCCTCCCGGCAACCACTTTCGCAACCGGCCCCGCAAAAGAGCCCTTCATTACGTTGTCAAGGTCCCCCTGCGTGAGGTTGTCGAAGATGTGGTTGAGGTCGTCGTCATTCACGGACTCCAGCACCTTCCTAAGGAGGAGCCTCTTCGCGACCTTCTTGCCCGGCCCACTCCTCCATTTTTCCTCGTAGGGCTGCAGCATTTCCTTTGAGAAGTCCTTCTTCCTGTGTGCCTCGATTGCGGCATTGGCGGCCATCACGCCCGCCTCCATCGCGAGCGCTATCCCGCCCCCGTGTATCGGGTCCACCTGCCTTGCAGAAGTGCCCACCGCGAGGAAGTTGTCGCGCACGAAGGATTCAATCGGCGCGCCCACCGAAATCACGCCCCCGAAATCTTCCAGGGAACTCGCCTCCTTCAGCTGTGCATGCCCCTCAATGAATTTGTCCAGCAGAACCTTCGGGTCCGCGCCCTCAATGCCGTTGCCCTTTTCCCCGTTTGTGAGGTGCGCGCCTATCCCTATGCCCACATTCGCCTTCCTGTCCGCTTTTGGGAATATCCACACATAGCCCCGCGGAGCAATGCCGTTCCCGAAATAAAGCTCAATCAGGCTCTCGTGGTCGTAGGGCTTCATCTCATACTGGTAGCATGTGTCAACATCATAGAGGGTGGAAATCGCCTTGAGCCCCGCCTTGCGCGCAACGATGGACTCCATGCCCTCCGCGGAAACAACGAGCGGCGCGCGCACTTCGTAGGGCTCGCGCCCGCCGTGCGAAACCTTAACGCCCGCAATCTTCCCGTCCTCTTCAACCAAATCTATAATGCGGGTATAGCTCCTGATTTTCGCGCCCTTCTCCACCGCCTTCTCCGCGAGCCACTTGTCGAACATCTTCCTCTCGAGCACCCAGCCGCGGGTGTTGTCGTCCTTCCACACGATGGACTTCCCGTTGGGCGCAATCACCTTCGCGCCTTCGATGTCCGCGGAGATGCACTGCTTCGGTATGTCTATGTCCTGCGCGACCACCTCGCGCTCCCCGAGCCCCTCGCCGCAGCGCACCGGCTCGCCGAGCTCCTTCCTCTTGTCGAACACGCGCACGTCGAGCCCCGCCTGCGCGGCAACGCGCGAGAACGTCGAGCCCGCGGGCCCGGCGCCTATGACTATTACGTCGCACTCCATGCTCTCACTCCTTCTCCCCCTCCTTTTCTATGAGGGTGATGCAGTTTGCCGGGCATGCCCTTATGCACGCCTTGCAGTTGATGCACTTGTCAGGGTAGGTCTTCATCCTCAGGCCGTCCAGCTCTATAGCCATCACGGGGCACACGGAAGCGCATCCCACGCACTGGATGCATCTGTCATGGTTGATTTTGATTGCCATGCCGAAAAATAGGTTGCAAACTCTAATAAAACGTTCAGCCGCCCATTCCGGGGGGCAGGTTCATCCCGCCGCCCTTCATCATCTTCTCGAGCTTTCTCCTGAACCCCCTGTCCTTCCTGAAGCGCGTGAACATCGTTTCCATCTTTGAGAACTCGGACATGAACTTGCGCACGTCCTCAAGCGCACATCCCGCCCCCGTGGCAATCCTCTCCATGCGCGACCTGCTCTTCTTCACCAGCGAGGCATCTTTCCTCTCATTCTTGGTCATGGAGGAGATTATGCACTCGTATTTCTTGAGCTTGTCCTGCCCCTGGTTCATCATTTCCTTGGGCACGTCGGAAAGCCCCATCATGCCCATCACCGAATCCAGCGGGCCCATCTTCTTTGCGGCCTTGAGCTGCTGGTAGAATACGTCTATTGTGAGCTCCTGCGGTCCCTCCTCGGGCATGTCGAGCTGCTCCTGTTCCGCAATCTCCTTCACCTTCTCCATCAGCCCCTCAATGTCCGGGATGCCGAGGAGCCGCCCCACGAACTTCTTCGAATCGTAGAGCTGGAGGTCCTCCATCTTCTCGCCCATGCCTATGAATGCGATTTTCGAATCCGTGGCTGCCACTGAGCTGAGGGCGCCCCCGCCCTTTCCGCTGCCGTCCATCTTCGTGACTATTACGCCCGTGACAGGGGTAACTTTGCCGAATTCCTGCGCCTGCTTGCCCGCGACCTGGCCGATGTCCGCGCTCATCACCAGGTAGCTCTCGTCCGGCTTCAGCGCGCTTACAATCCCGTTGAGCTCCTGCACGAGCCTCTCGTCGAAGCCGCTCCTTCCCGCGGAGTCCACGATGAGCACGTCGTCCTTGCTTTTCGCGAGGGCGTCCTCAACCACTTTCCCCGCGGCCTTCTCGCCCTTTACAGTGTAGAAGTTCACGCCTATCTGCTCCGCGAGCTGCTGGAGTTGCTCCTGCGCCGCAGGGCGCTCCACATCCGCGCCCACCACGCCCACCTTCAGCCCCTTCTTCTTGTAATAGTAAGCGAGCTTCGCCGCGGTGGTGGTCTTCCCGGAGCCGAACAGCCCCATGAGGAGCACCTTGTGCCTGTCCACGCGGGGCTCGTAGCTCTCTCCCATGAACTGCACCAGCTCGTCGTGCACCACCTTCAGCAGGTGCTCTCGCATGGTGAGCCCCTTGGGCCTCTCGCTGCCGAGCGCCTTGCCTTCAATGCTTTTCGAGAGCCCGAGCACTAGCTTGACCGAAACGTCCGACGCAATCAGTATCCTCTGCAGCTCCTTGATGAAGGACTTGAGGGTCTTCTCGTCAACTACGGGCGCCCTCGTGATTTTCGCAACAAGCTGCCTGAGGCTCCTGCCCAAATCCACGGGAGAATTCACTCAGCCGTGCTTTTAAATGGTTGTGGTTTCGTGTTAGAAAATGTATTTTTAATAGTTTCCATGCACAATTGTAGATATGACAGGAGCAGCAGCTGCGCATGCACAGCGAAACGGTGCTGGTGGCAAGAAAAGAATGAGGGGTCCACAATTGGCCATACTCGTAAAAAGAGCCAACGGAGTTCCTGTTGTAGAGGGGGTGGCAAGAGCTGGTGAGGACAGGGTTATCGCTTCAAGCAAAAGGCTGGACAAGGCATTGGTCGGAAGCTATGAATGGATAAGCATTAAAGATGTGTTTGCCTGCTGGTCAGGAACCATGACTGCTTACAAAGAGCCGGGAGAAAAGCTTGGCGACTTCGGGTTATTCGACGGCCTTTTATTCCCGATAAATAAGGAATATCGCAACGAAAGAAATGCGATTCAGGTAGTAGAGCATCCGGATTATACTACAAAACAATGCACGCGTGATGTGATAGAGTGGGTTCAGGATGTCTATGGGATACTTTTGCCCAAGAATTTAACTGAAAAAAATTCCGTAGTGGTGGTCCATGATTTGGGAATGGTGGATCTTGTAGCAAACTTCCCAGCTTCGGATGGTTGGTATCCGGTTGATGAAAAGCATGGCATTCCAATAGTGGGTTCTTCACTCGACAGATACCTGTTGAGAGTTGATTCAAGAGTTGGCCCTGTTGCCCGCGTCGACGACGTCTGCGACAGCGGGCGTTACGTCGTCCTCGATGGCGGGCCTTCCTTCAGTCTCGGGATGGCGGTGGAAGCCCCCGCAGACGCGCCGGAAGAATTAAGGTTGAACAAAAAGACGGGGAATTGATTATCAGGGGGACCCAGGAGCAATTGAATGCTGCAGCAAAATTGCTTAAGCAGCTGAAGTAAATTTAATCGTTTTTGAGCTGCCGCGGCCAGATAAAACACCTATTGATGGCCGGGCACTAGAGCATTCGCCTGCCAACTATAAAAACATTTATAAAACCTTAATACACATATATTCACAGGTGTCAATATGGTAAATGTCACAATTGCAGTTTCCAAAGACCTCAAGAAGCTGTTAGACAAATTCCCGGAAATAAACTGGTCTGAGGTTGCACGGCAGGCATGGTTTGCAAAGGCCAAGCAGCTTGAGCTTCTCAATGAGCTTACAAAGAAGAGTACTGCTACCGATGAAGACATCGAGAAGCTCGCGGCCAAAATAAAGAAGTCCCTTGCGAAGAAGTACCAGGAGTAATCTCATGGACTTAGTGGTTGATACCAAGATAAACCAATTAAATTACTATTGGAGAAGCCCCTGCATGAGGCCGTTTGCCTGCGACGCGGTAATCGTGAAGGAGAGGAGCATCCTGCTTATACAGAGGAAAAATGAGCCGTTCAAGGGGAAATGGGCCCTCCCGGGCGGCTACATAGATGAAAATGAAACTGCGGAGCGGTGCTGCGCCCGCGAGGCCCTGGAAGAGACCGGCCTCGAAATAGAAGTAAAGCGCCTCATAGGGATTTTCTCGGACCCGGAGCGGGACCCCCGCGGCACGGTTGCAGCGGCATACCTTTGCGAAGTAAAAGGGGGGAAGCTGAACGGCGGAAGCGACGCCAAAAAGGCAAAATGGTTCCCCCTGGACGGGCTCCCGGAACTCGCGTTCGACCATAAGGGGATAATAAGGGAATTGTGAGCGCGGCCTATTCCTTCTCTTCCTCGATTACGACGATGTCCTCGAGGGAAACCATGGTGTCGTGCTTCTCCCCGAACACAACCCCGTGCTTCTTGCCGCTCTTCGCGGTGCGGACTTTCCCGTACAGGTCCTTCAGCTCCGCGCGGATTTTCTTGAGCGTCTCCTCGATTTCGCCGATGCGCTTCTCCGCATCCTCGATGTCCTGCGCTACGAGGCGCTTCTTCCTGCGCGCCCTCTCAATCTGGCGCATCTTCTTGAGCTCTGCCTCGACCTTCTTCACTTCCTTGACAAGCTGCCTCTCAATCGCAGGGGTATATGCCTGCGTCGCTATCTTGAATTCAAGCTGCCTGAGCCTCCTCCTTATGGGCTCGGTGCGCACATGCTCGGTTTTCTTGAGGAACGGCTCGAGCGCCTTATCCTCGTACTTCTTGTACTTGATGCGCGCATAGTTCTTTTTGATTTCATCGATTAGCTTGGATTTCTGCTCTTCCAGAGCTTTTATCTTGCCCTCGACGTCCTCTAGCTCCATGTTAATCACAAAAGCACACAAGCTGCAGAAGTGCGTGAAGAGATTTAATAAGAGTAAGTAATTAAAAGGTATGTGAAACCCATGAAGCCGGCAGTTGTTTTGGTGGAGCCCGAATACGACATGAACGTCGGCATGTGCGCCCGCGTGATGAAGAATTTTGGCCTTTCCGATTTGCGCATAGTGAACCCCAAGTGCGCGCTTGATTTCGACGCCGTGATGTATTCAAAGCACGCGGTAGGGCTCCTGCGGAAAGCGAAGAAATACAAATCCCTCGAAGGCGCGGTGAAAGGCTGCCACACGGTAATCGGCACCACCGGGGTGCTCCGGAGGCACAGGGGCACGGTGCGCAATGCGCTCCCCCTGCAGGGGGTGGTGCGCCGCCTCCCGTACTACGAAGGAAAAAAGCTCGCGATACTGTTCGGGAGGGAGGGCATAGGCCTCAGCCGGGAGGAAATCAACCGCTGCGACCTGCTCGCGCACGTTGAAACCGATGAGAAATACCCAATACTGAACATTTCGCATTCGCTAGCCGTAGTGCTCTATGCGCTGCAGGCGGGGAAAGCAGGGAAATGGGAAGGCGAAAAGCCCCTCCCAAAGACGGAGAAGGATGCGCTGAATGATATGTTTAAATCTTTGGCGGACAGATATAAGATGCGCAACCCGGAACGCGTAAAGGTGGCGTTCCGGAGGGTTCTGGCAAGGGCGCAGCCGACGCAGAAGGAGGGCCGCTCGATGCTGAATCTGCTAAGGAAGGTGACCGAGGAGTTGCACGGTGGGAAAGCATGACCAAGCAAATGGGCCTAAACAAGCTTATCTCCCTCACATTTGACGAAGACCCTGCAGTCAGGAAGCAGGCTGCGCAGCAGCTTTCGCACTATGACGACCCGAGCGCCACCTTTGCGCTGCTTGAGCTCTCTTACGACAAGAACGGGGAAGTGAGCGGGATAGCGCGGGGCATACTCGGGACCAAGAAGAAGTCCCAGCCCCAGCTGCTCTCATTCGCAGACGTTTTCTCAGCGGGCGCTGAAAAGAAGGAAGAGAAGAAGGAGAAGAAGATACCGGAGACCAAGAAGGAGAAGATGCTCAAGCCCCTAGAGGAACTCTTCGAGAAGAAGCTTGGCAAGGGCGAGAAGGCCGAGATGGTGAAGAGCAAGATGATGCCTACCCTCGAGAAAATCTACATGAAGGCCGTGGAAAAGAACGGCGGCTCAGGGGAGGAGCGGGGCAGGGAAGTGCAGGCGATGCTCACAAAATACCTAGACAGAGTTGCTAGCGGCCCGGACGAAATCATAGTCGAGGACGCAATCATAGTGAACGAGGGGGATGCCGAGGCGCCCGAAGGGAAACCGAAGCAGGAGACAATAGCCGAGGAGCTCGAGCAGATAGGCACCAAGGAGCCTGACATGAAGGGCGCACACCGCGAGCTGGAGGAGGTGGAAGCCAGCGACGTAGAGCTGCTCGGGGAGGCGAACCCCAGGGAGCCAGAGCCGGAAGTGCCAGAAGTGCAGGGCACCCAGACCGTATTCAAATACGCTTTTGACACTATGATGGCCTCCGAGGGCGACGAAAAAGTGCTCAAAGACGCGATGAAGGGCATGATGCGCAAGGCCGAGCAGGACATCAAGCTTGCATTCAACATCGCAAAGAGCAAGTACAAGACAAGGAACATCACCCACCTTACCGAGCTCGAGAGCGGGATGAGGAACGTCAACACACTCCCCCTCAATGTGAAGGGGGTGGAGCACAAGGAATACCAGCGCACCAAAAAGAAAAGGGACACCTTCACCCGCATAGTGGTTGCGGACAACGAAGGAAATGAGGGGGTGCTCTACCTCTTTGACGGGAGGGGCGCGCACATCAAGCCGGGCATGCACCTCAAAGTGGAGAAAGGGTTTGCGAAAACGTTCGACTTTTCCAGCGAGACCGCGCTCACGGTGAGCAACAAGGGCAGGGTCTACATAGTCCTCTGAGCCCTTAAGAGGGACAGCCTTTCGAAAAAGAAAGATTCTTCTGCAACTGCTTCCACTTTGAAGCCCATCGCCTCCAGCTTCTGCCCTGTTTCTTCCGCGCCGCTCAGGGAACTCTGCACAATCAGCAGTGCCCCATCCTGCCTGAGATGTCCCCCGAACTGCGCAAGGAATTTTTCCGTGGCTTCCCTTCCCTCCGCACCACCGTCATATGCGCGGTTTTCGTCCCCATCCAGCCTTTCTTCTTCTGAAGTGGGCAGGTAGGGCGGGTTGAAGAGGATGGCGTCAAATTTCCCTGAAACATTCCCAAATAAATCCGATTGCACAAATGCAATGTTCTTCACCCCATTGCGCGCCGCATTTTCCTTTGCGCATTCCAGCGCTTCGGGGTTCAGGTCAACCGCAATAATTTCATTCCCCGGGTTCGCCTTCGCATTTGCAATCGCCGCAATTCCGGAGCCGGTGCCGATTTCAAGTATGCGGCCCTTCAGGCATTTGCAATGCTCCGCGAGCATAAATGAATCCTCCGCAGGAGGATAAACAGAGCCCCCGGAAGCTATGCGCAGCCCGGAAAATTCAATACTGCTCGAGAACCGGCTTGAGGTGGTTTTCATAAAAATCGTTCCTCAGCTGCTTTATGAACAGCCTGTACTTCTCCACAGTGTCCCTGAACGCCTGCTCCAGCTTCTCCCCGCTGAAGCGCATGTTGCCGATGTCCCTCATTGGGATGGTTATCCGGCCCTGCGGCAGCTCCACAACGGCGTTGTCCCCCTCTGCCTTGACAAGCTGGGCCCCTTCGTTTTCCCCGCGGAAGCCCCTTATTATGTAAATCTTTTCGCGCGCCTTGCTCCCGGGGGGGACCATGCTCCTTCCGACCGTGACCCCCAGCCCGCTTTCAGTCTCATCGAGCCAGTACTGTATTTTCTGCGAATAGTGCACTTCTTCCCCGAGATATGGGAGGCCCAGCTCGAGCGAGCCGGTGAGGAAGAGCCATTTCGGGTCGGCATATACTGAAATGTACCTGCCCGGCTCCGGGAGCATATCCACGCTCCCCGCCCATATCATCTTGCGCGGGGGCAGCAGCACTATCGGCTCCTTCGGCACCCTGGCAAAAACCGGCTCGGGCAGCAGCACATTCCACTTCCTGAACTCTTCCAAAATCATCCTTACCTCGCTCTTCCTGAACATGCGCGGCGCGAGTATCATGGTCTGCTTTGCCATGGTGAGCAGCTGCCTTTTCCTCTGCTCATCGGTGAGCGGCTCCATGTCCTGCAGGTTGTCAAGGTTGTCCAATACCTTTATCAGCATGGCATTCTGGTTCCCGGATTCCAGGAGCTGGCGGTAGTAAATGTCGCTGCGCCATTCATACATGGATTTCTTGTAGCTGTTCTGTATCTCTGTGAACCTTGGGTGGCTTGAATGCACCCAGCCGTGGTCGTCCGAGCTCCATTTCGGCTTGGTGAGCAGCATCACGGTGTGCGCAATGTTCCTGTTAAGCGTGGCCTCTATCTCCGCGCGGCCCATGTTTGCATCCTCCATCACATCATGGAGCAGAGCGGCGCATATCGAGCTCTCGTTCATGCCGAGCTCGGCAGCGCGGATTGCAACCCGCAGCGGGTGCACTATGTATTTCGTCTTATGGTCCTTGCGCGTTTTTCCGCTGTGGCAGTCCCTTGCCATTTTGTAGGCCTCGGGCATGAGCTCCGGCTGGCTGTCGGTATGTATGCGGTACCTCTGCATGAGGCGCCTGAGGGTGATTTTTCCGTTGACAGTGACCATGAGATGGCCCCTGTTGCTGCGCTGCTTGTGCCTGCCCATTCATTAATATTTGTGTTCAGATATGTTTAAAAAGGGGGATTTACATAATAATATGCAGATATGCATAGCTTTGTTTTTCTTTTCCCGAGGGAAGAACCTTTATAAAGATTTATGGAGGTATTAGCTCAGCTATTTCTCCCTGGTGAGGCTATATGGAAGAACCGGCAAAAGACCAGTATAAGAAAACAGGAACAACTACAATTGGGCTAGTGTGCAGCGATGGCGTCATCATGGCGGCGGACAAGCGCGCGACCATGGGATACTACATCGCGAACAAGCACACCCAGAAGATTTACATGATTGCGGACAGGATTGCGATGACCCTCGCCGGCGGCGTGGGCGATGCGCAGAACCTCGTGCGCTGGATGAAGGCGGAGATAAGGCTATATGAGCTCAAGACCGGCAAGAGGATGACGGTCGAGGGCGCGGCGACCCTGCTCGCAAACATCCTCTCCCAGTACAAGTTCTTCCCCTTCTTCGTGCAGCTCCTCGTGGGCGGCGTGGACGGGAAGCCGAGGGTTTTCAGCGTTGACATGCTCGGCGGCGTAACCGAAGAGGACATAAACGCCACCGGCAGCGGCTCGCCCATCGCGATGGGAGTCCTTGAGCAGCTGTTCAAGTACGGCGCTCCGGTGGAGGAGAACATGAACGTGGCGGCACGTGCCGTGCAGTCCGCAATGAGGAGGGACGCGGGAAGCGGGGAAGGGATAGACATGGTAATAATCACCCCCGGCTCCGTGAAGAGGCTTGGGCCAAAAGACGTGAACAAGCTCCTCTCCTGAAGCATTTACACTCTTACTAGACAGGTGGTCAGTTGCACTACAAAGATATAGAGAAGACAGTATATGAGATAATGCCCGCAGCCTGCGGCATAACCAAAATCGAGCCCGAAGGGCTCAACATAGTAATCTATGTGAAAAACATAGAGGAATTCTACAGGAATGACCAGCTCATAAAGCAGCTGGCGGGCGCCCTGCGGAAGAAGGTCAGCGTGCGCGTTGACCCCGCCGCGCTCATGGACCTGGAGAACGCAAAAGAGACAATCACCGCTACTATCTCCGAGGAGGCGAAAATAAGCAGCATAATGTTCTCGCCCTCCTTTTCAGAGGTTTACATAGAGGCGCTCAAGCCCGGCCTCGTAATCGGGAAGGGCGGCTCGGTGCTCAAGGAGATTATACTCAAGACCGGCTGGTCTCCGGTAGTGCTGAGGACGCCTACAATCCCCTCATCAACGCTGAAAGGGGTGCGCAAGGGCTTTATTGCCGACCCGGAAGACCGGAAGAAGTTCCTTACGGGGGTGGGCAAGAAAATCTGCCAGCCCATACCGGTGAGCGACTGGGTGCGCGTGGTGATGCTGGGCGCGTTCAGGGAAGTGGGCCGCTCCTGCATGCTCGTGCAGACGCCAAACAGCAAGGTGCTCATAGACGTTGGAATCAACCCCGCAACTTCCGATGCGAAGAAGGCGTATCCGTACCTCAATTTCATGGGCTTCCCGCTCGAGGAGCTAGATGCGGTAATCGTAACCCATGGGCATATGGACCACATGGGCTTCATACCCTACCTTTACGCATACGGATTCGACGGGCCGGTGTACTGCACCCCGCCCACGCGGGACCTCATGGGACTGCTTCAGAACGACTACATCAACCTGTGCAAGAAGTCCTTTGGGGTGGAGCCGCCCTATTCAAAGAAGCACATCCAGAAGGAGCTACGCAGGGTAATCCCTGTGGAGTACGGGGAGGTGGTGGACATCACCCCCGAAGTGAAAATGACGCTGTACAATGCGGGGCATATAATCGGCAGCGCGATGGTGCACCTGCACATAGGCGAGGGCCTGCACAACCTCGTGCATACCGGCGACATGAAGTTCGGCTACACAAAGCTGTTCGAGCCGGCGAACACCCACTTCCCGCGCATCGAAACCTTGTTCGTGGAAAGCACTTACGGGGGGAAGCAGGACATCACCCCCAACAGGAGAGACATGGAATCCCGGCTTATGACAATCATAAATGAGACTGCCGCAAAGGGCGGAAAAGTGCTCATCCCGGTGTTCGCGGTCGGCCGCAGCCAGGAGATAATGCTTGTGATAGAGGATTATGCAAGGAGGAACCCGGACTTCAACATTCCGATGTACATAGACGGCATGGTGCTGGAGACCTCCGCAATCCACACCGCTTATCCTGAATACCTCAGGGAATCTCTTGAGAGGCGCATCCTCTCCAACAACAGCCCGTTCGAGTCCCCGCTCATAAAAGTTGCAAAAGGGACGAACAAGGACGAAATCGTGGAGGGGGAGCCGTGCGTGATACTCGCGCCTTCGGGCATGATGAGCGGCGGGCCCTCCTTGGATTACTTCAACCGCCTTGCGGATGATGAGAAAAACTCACTCATCTTCGTCGGCTACCAGAGCCCCCTTTCGCTTGGGCACAAGATACAAAGGGGCATGAAGGAAGTCCCCACAACCGGGGAGGATGGCAAGACCAAGGTGCTCAATGTTAGGATGCGCATTGAAACTGTGGAGGGCTTCTCGGGCCACAGCGACAGGCACCAGCTCATGGCGTTCATGAGCAACCTGCGCCCGACCCCTGAGCGCGTGTTCACCTGCCATGGAGACTGGAACAAGGCGGAAGAGCTTGCGCGCACTACCGCCTCGATAATAAAGAGGGAGGCCCGTGCGCCGATGAACCTTGAGGCGCTGCGCCTCCGCTGAACCTATTTTTTCATAAGCCTGTTCATTATGGGCACCAGGAAGAACGGGAACGCGAAGCCCGCAATCCCACCGGTAATGAGCCTCAGCAGGTTTGTGCTTTCCCTGAGCCCTATCAGCTGCGTGCCCCCGTCCAGCGCAACCGGGATGAGCGCAATTATGAAGTAGATTGGGTGCGGGGTCTGCAAATCATTGCTCTTCTTCATGAAATACATAGCCATTCCGCTTATCAGCGCAAAAACATAGATGCCAATGTCCCGCGAGCATACCGGGAGCTTGTACCCTTCAATCCCATTATAGGTTACAATTGGCTTCCTGGTGTTTGCCATTTCCCCCTGCGCCGCGCAGTCACCGTATTCCCCGGTTGCGGGGAAGAAGCATATTGAGCGCGAATCAATCTGGTGGCAGGTGAGGCGGTAAGCGTCCTGCACAAGCTGCCCCATCGATTCGCTTGCCATCGTAATCTGGGGCGCAAGGAGTATGGGCGCAAGGAAAAGCGCCATGAAAACCATGTATATCTTGTATCCGGTCTCCATCCCTACAGCTCCGAAACCTTTTTCCCGGTCTTCTTCTCGGTTTCGCGCACTTCCCACGGGTAGACTACCCACGCCTCCGTGCTCCCGATCACATAATCCGGCTTGGTAATTGTCTGGGGCTTCTCGTGCAGCACCGCGATGCGCACGTCCGCTGCGCCGAGCCGCTTCACGTGGTCCTTTGCAACTGCGAGGCTCCTGCCGGTGTCTGAAACGTCGTCCACAAGCAGCACCTTCTTGCCTTCCAGCACCCCTTCCGGGAGGCTCTGCTTCACCTCAGGGAAATCACCCGTTTTCGCAATGTCCTTGTAGAACTCTATCTTTATGGTGTAGAGGCCGCGGATATGCAATTCATCGGAAAGTATGCGCGCGGGAACCAGCCCTCCCCTGCTTATCCCGACGATAAGGTCTGGAGCATAGCCGGATTTCGCAACCCTTCCCGCAAGCTCCATGCACATGTCAGCCGCTTCCTGCCAGCCCACACGGAGGAATTCCATGCTCTCACTCCAGCCCGAGCTCGGGCCCGAGGTCCTTCAGCATCTGCGCAACCATGATTCCGATTTTCTCCTGCGCCTCAACCGTGCTGCCGCCTATGTGCGGGGTGAGCACCACGTTGTCCAGCCCGAGAAGCTTTCCCTGGTACGGCTCTTCAGCAAAGGAGTCCAGCGCAGCCCCGGCAACCTTCCCCTCCCTCAGCGCTTCGTAGAGCGCTTCCTCATCAACTATGCCTCCCCGCGCAAGGTTCAGCAGGTAAACCCCATCCTTCATCTTCGCAATCGATTCCCCGTTTATCATGTTTTTCGTTCCGGGGGCAAGGGGCACGTGCAGCGTAATCACGTCTGCCTGCCTGTACAGCTCGTCAAGCTCCACATAGGACAGGTAGGATGTCTCACGCCTCGGGGGCACATTGTGCCCGATTACCCTCATGCCCATATAGAATGCCCTTTCGGCAACAGCCAGCCCGATTCTCCCGCAGCCGATTACCCCGAGGGTTTTGCCCGAGAGCTCATGGCCCATGAGCTGCTTCTTCGCCCATTCCCCCTCCTTCATCTTGCAATGCCCGGTTGCAATGCCGCGCATGGCCGCGACCATGCACCCGATGGTCATTTCCGCGACCGCGTTGGTGGAAACTCCCGGGGTATTCATCACCCGGATTCCCTTTGCATTGCACGACTCCTGGTCTATGTTGTCCAGGCCCACCCCTGCGCGTATCACGAGCTTGAGCTTCGGTGCCTTCTCCAGAAGTTCCGCGGTGACCTTCGTTGCGCTGCGCACCACCAGCACCTGCGCCTCCGCAAGCTCCGGCTCCAGCTCAGCAGGCTGGTAAACCACTTCGCCCGCGGCTTTTATTGCCTCAACTGCTCTTTCATGCAGCTTGTCCGCTATCAGTATCTTCATTCCAGCACCTTCTCCAGGGCCTCCAGGCCCTTCTCGATATTCTCTTCGGAAAAGCATCCCATGTGGGCGATGCGCAGGCCGTTCTCCCTGAACGCGCCCTTGCAGCCCACTATCTTTACATCGTGCTCATCCAGCATGCGCTTCTTCACTTCCGCGGCATTGGAGTGCCTGAACGCCGTGAGCGAATAAGACTCGTAGCCGGGCTCGGGAATTAGCTCGAGGCCCATGCCGGAAATCCTGCCGCGCACCTTTTCCGAGATTGCCCTGTGCCTCTCCACCCAGCCTGCCACGCCGCCCGCTTCATCCATCTTGCCGTAGCATTTCTGTATTGCCCAGAACACGGTTACTGCAGGGGTGTTCGGGGTCTGCCCGCTCTTTGCGTACCTCTTCCTGTGCTTCCTCAGGTCGCAGTAGACCGCGGGCACCCTCTCCATGCCTTCAATCCGTTCAACCGCTTCCGCGCTGAGGCCGATTACCGCCGAGCCGGGCGGCGCGCCAATCGCCTTCTGGCTCCCGGTGATGAAGAAGTCCACCCCGAATTCCTTCATGTCCAGCGGCAGCGAAGGCCACGCGGAAACAGAGTCCATTATCGTAAGCATCCCCTTCTTCTTTGCATGCTGGTAAATCTCACGTGCATGGTTGCGCACCCCGTAGCCGGTTTCGTTGTAGACCATTGCAAAAACCTGCGCATCGGTTTCATCGATGTGCGCCCTTGCACGCTCCAGGTCCCAGCCCTTCCCGGCTTCCAAATCCCTCTTTTCCAGATTGGTATACATGGAAACGGTTTCAGCCAGCCGGTCCCCGAATTCGCCGTTGCTCAGGGAAAGCGCCTTTTCTTCAGGCCTGCAGCAGTTGAGCACGCACGCCTCAATGCCCAGCGTCCCTGAGCCGGTGAGGAAATATGCTTCCTCCGCATTCAGGTAGTTTTTCGTGCGTGTGCACAAATCAGTGTAGAGTTCGGTGAACTCCCTGCTCCGGTGCGTAATCATTTCCCTGTCCTGCGCCTCCAGCACGTCCTCCGGGACGTATACCGGCCCGGGGCTAAGCAGAATCGTCATGTGCATACCTCAATAGATTACTATTACCGGCTCGGGGTACCTGCGCACGTTTCCCGCGTAGGCGCGGTTCGCAAGCATGCCCTCGAGCAGCTTCAGCCCGTCATCCCTGTTCTCGAACAGCCAGCCGAGCTTCATGTTGAGCCGGATTATCCTGTTCGGGATGAGATGCCTTGTTGATTTCGGGGGGAACGGATTCCCCTCCTTCGCCCTCTTCACTATCTCTTCCTTTGTATAGCTCCTCCTGAAGAGTATCACCTTACCGTCCTCCAGCTCGGTGCTTTTCAGGTCGTCGGAGATATAATGCACCCCGCCATTCCCGTTCACGTTGCCTGCCTTCAGCACTTCCTTCTGCACGTCCACAAGCCCGTCAAGGGAGTAGCTTCCCGGCGCAAGCAGGTAATGCTCATCGGAGCCGTTTTCCCTGTAGCCGAACATGAATGCGGCTTTCGTCTCTGCAATCGCGACCATGCCCTCCTCGCGGTCCACCTTCTCTGCCTCAATCCCGTTCTTCGTGAACTGCTCGAGCGTGAAGCCGTCCGATGCCGGGAGCCACGTGCCCACCGTTATCTCTTCCGAGGAATAGTCTATGGGCTGCACCACTGCGTGGGGCACCTCCATGTCCCTGAGCACCATGAGGCGGTGGTTTCCGTCCAGCACCACCTTGTGCTCTTTGTCAATAACTATTGGGTCCACCATGCAGCCGAGGTTGAACATCGCCTCCTTCAGCCGCTTGAAGTTGCGCGGCACGATTTCCTCGTGGTGCAGTAAATCCCCTGTATTTGTAATGTCTAGCCGTTTGAGAATCTCCTCAAGCAAGCGGTCCACCCACGATGGCGGTTTCGCCATGAACCTTTTTAACCCCACCGGAACTGCGCCCTCCACGTCTTTAAAAAGCAGGTTTTTCGAATAAAATAATGGGCTCCCGCTTGAGGTTCCAGGAGGGGAAGCAGAGGGCATTTTTGAGGGATTTCTTTTCGCTCAGCGGAGGCAATGCCTCGGCAATTTGCAGGGAGCTTGGCATTCCGAGGAATACATTCAAGAAGTGGCTCGATGAAAGCCGCCTCCTCCCAGAAGGCGTTTATTCCAGGCTCGTGGGGCTTCAGCCATCCATTACGGCATACAGCAGTTTTATCTTGGAAAAGAAGCCCCGCACCTGGGGCCGCGCCCTTGGCGGCCAGCACTCCATCGCCTCCATAAAGGCGAAGTATGGCGAATCCGAGCTGAAGAGAAGGCAGCGCAACGGGGGCAGGAAGTCAATAGATGCCAGATTGGCAAAGCTGAGGGGGAAGTTGCCTCCCGCCAGCCATGCACTCTACGAATTCCTTGGAGCCATGATGGGCGATGGCTGGATTGGCATTTACGGGGGCCGGAAGCAAGTCAACATATGCGGCAACCTCCGGGACGAAAAGCAGTATATGGGGCATCTCAGGGGCCTCATCCGGAGGCTGTTCGGGGTTTCCTCGCACTTAAAATTCAGGCCCAGAGAAAACGTATTTTATCTTATGATGAACAGCTCGGTCATATTCGACTTTTTCAGGGAGAAATTCGATTTCCCGGCTGGCCCAAAGGACAGATTCAACACAAGCAGGCTTCCAGCCAGGTGGGAATACCAGAAAGACGTAATCCGGGGAATATTTGACACGGATGGCTGCTTCTACTTCGACAAGAGCAATAGCTATAAATACCCTTACCCAACCATAGATATTACTTCCAAAAACAGCGAATTGCTTTCTTGGGTAGGGAACTGCCTGAGCCAAAATGGCTTCACGGTGTTCTACGGCTACAGGAGCATCCGCCTGAAGGGAAGGGAAAACCTTGAAAAATGGTTCGGGGAGATAAAACCCTCAAACCAAAAACATTGGCGTAAATGCAAACGACACTCGTCCATGTTGGGCCCGTATATTGCCTTTGATGGCATCGGGAAGCGCAGCCTGGATAGCGCGGCACTCTCCTAAGGTGAAGGTCGAGGGTTCAAATCCCTCCGGGCCCGTTTTATGATTTTGGTTGCCTGTT
>Ga0180432_10001337_pt1 | contig 39091 bp, 21 predicted proteins | sample SS_ome_10_FD_132414 | JGI IMG/M metagenome (GOLD analysis project Ga0180432, IMG submission 132414) | Hypersaline lake sediment archaeal communities from the Salton Sea, California, USA - SS_1_MS_2 metaG | ecosystem: Environmental > Aquatic > Non-marine Saline and Alkaline > Hypersaline >... | reverse complement strand
CGCTCGCCGCTGGCTGGCGTTGGACGTGTTCAACGAGCCTGTACTGCGACGATTGATGACGCTCTACGCGCAGTCGGGACAGCGCGCGAGCGCGGTCGAGCTCGGCCGCAAGAGCGCACGATTGCTCAAGACCCAGCTCGGGCTCTCACTCGCGCCGGAAACCGAGCTCCTGCGCCGGCGCATCGCCGCCGGTCCGTCGACTACCGACGACCGTTCGCTCCCGGTGGAGGCCCCTCGTCTCCGCCTGCCGGCGCAACCCGCAGCTTTCCTGGGGCGCGAGGAGGAGTTGAACGAGATCGAGCAGCTGCTGACGAGCGGTCAGACGCGCCTTCTTACGGTTGTGGGGTTGGGGGGCAGCGGAAAGACGCGCCTGGCGGTGGAGGCGGCGCGCCGCGTGGCGACCGAGTCGTTTGCCGACGGGGCGGTCTTCGTTCCCCTGGGATCGATCGGGCGAAGCAGGTTGATCGGCGCCGCCATGATCGAGGCGTTGTCGATTCCGGCCAATGGAGCCGGCCGTCTGCTCGACTTCCTGCGCGAGAAGAAGATACTGCTTGTGCTCGACAACATGGAACACCTCCTGCGCAAGGCGCATGGTTCCGGTTTGAGCCTTCTCGGCGACATCTTGGAAAGCGCCTCCGATGTCGCATTCCTCGTCACCTCGCGCGCGAGGCTTCGTCTTCGCGGCGAAACCGTCTTCGAGCTTCGGGGCCTCTCCGTTCCTTCGACCGCCGAAGAGCCGGAAGCGTTCACGCGCTACAGCGCGGTGCAGCTCTTCCTCCAAGGTGCCCGCCGCGCGGACGTGGGGTTCACCCCCCGCCCCGAGGATCTTCGGGCGATCGCCCAGACCTGTCGCCGACTGGAGGGGATCCCTCTCGGCATCGAGTTGGCGGCATCCTGGGTCAGGACGCTCAGCTGTGCGCAGATCGCATCGGAATTGGAAGGGGGGCTTGATCTGCTCTCCACCCAGCGCCGCGATGTGCCCGCCCGGCACCGCAGCATGCAGGCGGTCTTCGAGCAGACATGGGCATTGCTTTCGGGCAAGGAGCGGGCCCTCCTCCGAACCCTGGGCGCATTCCGCGGAGCGTTTGCGATTGAAGCCGCGTTGAATGTGTCGGGAGGCTCGCGGGAGACGCTGGAGTCGCTGGTGGACCAATCGCTCGTGCGCCAGCGTGAGGACGGGCTCCACGAGGTGCACGAAGTGCTGCGGCAGTACGCCGAGGCCGCGCTCCGCGCCCATCCTCCGCAGGACGAGTCGGCGCGACGCCGGCATGCGGTCCATTACCTGAACCGCCTCTCGCAATGGAGTCGGCAACTGAGGGGGCGGGATCAGAAGCGGGCCGCCGAGGAGTTGACCGGAGAGCTCGGCAATGTGCGTGCGGCGTGGCTGTGGGCATCGGCGCGGGGATGGGAGGATCAGCTGCGGGCCGGCGCGAGCGCCCTCTTTCTCTACCACCACATGGGCGGCCGCCACACCGAGGGGGCCGATCTGATGCGGGAGACGATCGAGCTTCTGAGCCAGCCCGGCGCCGGCCTCGAGGGTCAGCTGCTTTCCTACCAGGGCTGGTTTGTCTTCACCACGGTTCCCGCGGAGGGGCGTCGCCTGATGGGCCGAGGCCTCGAGCTTCTGGGGTCGGAGGGCCTATCATCCGAACTCGCCCTGGCCCGTATCATGGCCACGTACATCGATGCTTGGCCGTCGGGAAGCAACATAGCCGGGCAACTCCGCGCAAGCCTTTCTCACGCCGAGGAGACGGGCGATCCATGGACGATGGCGGAGGTCTTTCGAGCACTCGCCCGGGTGAACCTTCACAGCCACCCCGCCCGGGCGCAACGCTTTGCCCGCGAGAGCCTGCATCGGGCGCGGCGCATCCACGATGCGCTGGGGATCGCGGAGTCCTTGTACACCCTGGGCATCATCGCCGAGCAGCAGCTCATGCCGCGCGCGGCGCGTAAACGGTACCGCGAGAGCCTGAGCGTTCGGCAGAAGACCGTGGCGGTCTCCACGGGAACGATCCTCGTGCTGCACAATCTTGGACGCGTGGCCTGGCGAACCGGGAATTTCGGCGAGGCGGCGCGTCTCTATGCCGAGTGCCTCCGACAGGGCAGGGACATGGGCAACCGTTGGCATACCGCGGAGGCCTTGGTGCACCTGGGTCAGATCGCCTTTCAGCGAGGGGACTACGCCGAGGCACAGCATCACCTGAACCGCGCCTTGCCCATGGTCGAGGCCCTGGGAGAAGAGGACTGGCTGGAGCTGTTCTCCGCCGCCATGGCCAACGTGGCTCTCAGCACCGGACGTACCGAGGAGGCGGTGTTTCACCTGGGTTGGCGTCCGGGGGCACGGAGCGAGGCCCGCAATCCCTGGCAAGCCCTGGGCCTCGGTCGCCTCGCCCTGCTGCATGGAGATCTTCCTTCCGCCGAACGGTATTTCGCCCACGGCCTCCAACAAGCGGTCTTCGTGCGGGACGATCCGATGGCGGTCGCCGCCTTACTCGAGGTGGCCGGCATCACGGCCACCCGGGGAGAGCCGGTTCCGGCGGCGGAGGCTCTGGGCGCGGTCGCCGAGAATGCATCGCTCACGCCTCCCGGACGGCGGCGCGCCGAGGAGATCCGATCCGAGTTGGCCAAGACCCTCGGCGCGCGCGAGCTGAGCGCGGCCACGGAGCGAGGACGAGCCCGAGGCCTGCTCGAGACCGTGCGGGATACCCTCTCTCGCTGCTTGGGATCCGAGTCGGACCCTCCACCCCCGGCGCGGATCTAGTGATCCCGTAGATAGACGAAGCGGACCGGCCGATCCGATCGCGACCCTCGGGCGAGATAGACCCCGGACGGGGCCTGCCCGATCTCCGTCGCTCGTCGATCGACGACCCCACACCGGCGACCTGTGAGATCGAAGATCTCGATGCGCGAACACCCCTCCGGCAGGATGAAGTCGATCTTCCCCCGCATCGGATTGGCCGCCAGCCGCAGCGGTGCCCGATCGGGGACGGTGGCCAGCGCTTCGTCGATGTGGATGAAACACGGATCGGCCAGATGCGCCGCGTACCGGTCTCGAATGTAGGGGCTGACGTCGATGAGGCTCGTATCCCACCAGTCGAAGAAACCGGGACGATCCCACGGGTCGCTCACGTAGCAGAAGGCCTTCAGGTGGGGATAGCTCTCGATCATCGCGAAGTAGGGTACGAACCACGCCTCCCAGTTGGCGTCGTTCTCCGTGCCGCCGTTGTGAATGGGACAGGATTCGCAGACGATGACCGGCTTGCCGTGGGCGGCGGCCGCACCGATGAAGCCTGCTGATCCACCCATCTGTGCCGTCGTGAAGGTGTTGATGCAGACCTGGCGCATGCACCCCGACGGCAGCGGAAGCGAGCGCATCCCCGAGACCGGCTATGTGGTTCTTGACGAGACGGACGAGGGCCGGGGGCTTCTCTGCCGGAACGAGGGAAAGCCGGGCATCTGGGTCATCTCCGGCGAAGACGGCGCCGCTCGACAGATCGTCCCGGGTAAGGTCGCCCGGACATGGACCGACGTAGCCGCGCTCGAGCAGGGCCTCTACCACATAAGCCAGGGCAATGCCCGTGCAACACTCGGGTTCTACGACTATGCCACCGCCCGCGTCGATTCCCTCCTCGCCTTTGATCGCTTCTGCGGCTCGTTGGCCGTATCTCCCGACCACACGCGTCTACTCTACGAGTGCGTCAATCAAGTCGAAATCGACTTGATGATGGTCGATCGGATCCCGTAGGCTACCCCAACGGCCAACGACCGAACCGCCTAGCCCTACCGGGACAGGGATTCGCCCGTTCCGATCCTCCCCCCGGAACAGGGAGACGATCCATATGCTGACCAGATCCGCCTGGCTCCTCTACCTCCTACCACTCGTGGCCGTCGCCGCGCCCCGGGCCTTCACTCCCACCTACGAGCCGGTACTCACCATCTCACCGGCGCCGGGCCCGATCCGGATCGACGGAGAACTCGATGACCCCGGCTGGATCTCGGCCGCCCGGGCCGATGGCTTCGCCGAGCACTCTCCCGGGGACGCCACCGAACCGCCGGTCCATTCCGAAGCCTGGGTCACCTACGACCCGGAACACCTCTACGTCGCGCTCATCGCCCATGACGATCCCTCAACCGTGCGGGCGAGATGGTGCGACCGGGACGCCATCTTCCAGGACGACTACTTCGGGATCATGTTCGCTACCTACAGCGACCTGGCATGGGGCTACGAGTTCTTCGTCAACCCGCTCGGAATCCAGGGCGACCTGCGGGTCAACGGAGATGGATCCGAAGAGATTTCGTTCGATCTCATCTGGGACTCCAAGGGACGGGTGACGGATCGAGGTTACCAGGTCGAGCTGGCCATACCCTTCGCCAGCCTCCGCTTCCCCAATCGCGAGGTCCAGACGTGGCGGTTCAACGTCTGGCGTGACCACCAGCGCGAGCATCGGCGCCGATACACCTGGTCGGCCATCGACCGAGACATCGCCGGCTGGATGTGTCAATGGGGCACGCTCACCGGGATCCGCGGCATCCGCGGTCGTCACGACGTGGACATCGTCACCTCCATGGTGGGCCAGCAGGTCGGCGAACGCACCGACGACGGATTCGAGATGGACGATCCGGAGGGCCGCCTGGGCATGAACGCCCGCTACGGCCTCTCCTCCAGCGCCTCCGTCGAGCTGGCCCTCAATCCCGACTTCAGCCAAATCGAATCGGACGCCGGGCAGATCGACGTCAACTCGACGTTCGCCATCTTCTACTCCGAGCAGCGCCCCTTCTTCCAGGAAGGGAGCGATCTGTACAACACCTACATCAGCGCGGTCCACACGCGATCGATCAACGACCCCCGGGCGGCCGCGAAGTTCACCGGCACGTACGGCCGCTATACGCTCCTTTACCTCTTGGCACGCGATCAGAATTCCCCCATCCTGCTCCCGGGCGAGGAATCGAGCTATCAGCCCTTGATCGACAACGGAATCAGCGGGTTGAAAAGCGTCACCCAGCTCATCCGCCTCCGACGAACCCTGCTCGAGGATTCCCATATCGGCTTCACGGCCACCGACCGCCGCTTCGATTCCGATCCGGGGGGCGCTGGCTCGGTGCTGGGGCTCGATGGAAGCATCCGACTGCACCCCAATCTGCGGGTCGAGTTTCAAGGGCTGGCGAGCCACACCAAGGAGTCTGAAGATACCCTGCTGACTCAGGGTATGAACGACATCGTCTTCGATCAGGACGGACACACGCTTGCCTTCGATGGGGAATCGTTTTGGGGTGAGGCGATCTACGCCAGCTTGGAGCGGGATGGCCGGTTGTGGCACGCCGACGTCGACTACTTCGAGTTCAGTCCCACCTTCCGCACCGACAACGGTTTCACCACCCGCAACCACTCCCGGCACGTCACCCTCGAGAACAGCCTCGAGTTTCGTCCCAATCGAGCCTTTCTGGTCGACTGGACACCGGCCCTCGACATCGGCCGCATCTGGAATCACGACGGCGTCTTCAAGGAGGATTGGGTCCAACCCAGCCTGTGGTTCAGACTGATCGGACAGACCACGACCTGGTGGGGCCTGCGCGCGAGCCGCGAAGCCTACGGAGGAAGGCGCTTCTACAACCTCCTGTCGGGCACCGTCGACTTCGACTCCCGACCCTCTTCGGTCTTCGGCGTCAACGGTGAGCTGAGCCTGAGCCGCACGATCTACCGAAACAGCGATCATCCTCGGCTCGCCAACGCCTTCTACGGCTCAACCTGGTTGACGTTGAAACCGACGGCACGCATGGTCCTTCAACCTTCCTATCGCTACTACCGATTGAATGAGCGGCATGGGGGGGAAACGATCTACGATGGATACATTGCCCGCTGCCGCGTCGACTACCAGTTCAGCCGCGAGTTCTCGGCGCGTCTGGTTGCCGAGTACGACGACTTCGATCAGCGAATGGACCTGGAACCGCTTCTCACCTATCGCATCAACTCGTTCACGGTCTTCTATCTGGGAGCCACCCGGCGGCAGATCGTGGACGACGAGGAGCCCGATCGATGGCAGCCAACCGATCGGCAGTACTTCGCGAAGATCCAATACCTCTGGCAGCCCTAGCGCCTCGGCAGAGTCAGCGCAATGGTCTCGACGTCTCCCGGATTGGCCAGCCTGATCGGCTGCGCATCCTCCGCCCGATCGGCTCGATCGAACCACTGCGCATTCCAGGCAGCGGTCTCGGGGTCCTCGGGCTCCACGTAGAGCCGGTACGTACCGGGTCTGAGATTGGGGATTCCTAAGAGCAGATTGGTTCCGGAATCTTCGTACCACTGCGCGACCGGGACCGAATCGGATGAGCGATAGAGCCTGAACCACGCCCCGCCCAGCCCGGCCTCGGGGGCCGAGATCTTCAGCCGCAAACCACACTGAGAAAGCCGCACGTCCGAGAGCGTCTCTCCGCAGATCAGATCGAAGACCTCGGCCTCATCGAACGTCGCCCCGCCGATCCACTGGTCGATACCCTCTTGCGTGACGAGCGCTTTGACGGGGCCGGCGGTGCAGACGTCGAGATTGAACTCGCCGCTGATCCCCACTCGGCAGGCATCGAGTACCCGTGACGAATCGGGAGCGAAGAGGGCGATCGATGGGGGCGTAAGCCCCAGGTCGAGCCAGGCGCCTTCCACGGAGCCGGCAAGACACGCGGGTTCGTGTCCAAGCGACCCGTACAATTGTTTCGGCTCATCGACCGACAGCGCAATCCAAGGGGATTCGGCCGAATCCCGGGTTCCGGGAAACCAGAAGTGCTGCGCATCCCGCAGTGCCCCGCAGGGGGAGCTGCCCCGCCCCACGGCGATCTCGACGCGGTATTTCCCCGGGGGAGCGGAGAACAGGATGAGATCGAGTTCACCGTAGGCGATGGGCGATCGCACCGACCCGAAGGGCGCGGCGCCCCCGCCGCGGGGGTAGAGAGACGCCTCACCCCACCAGCCGTTCAGTCTATCCGAGAGCCCCATCTCGATCTGCAATAATGTGAGCTCGAAGTCGGCCGTCACCGGAGACGTATCCGGGTCGATCCGCAGCGTGTCGGGACCCGTCGGATCGAAGTCGTGACCGGGCAGGCGGTAGCTGTAGTAGGGACCGCAATCGCTCGTCAACGACAAGATGTAGCGACCGGCGGGGAGATCCATGCGATATCGGCCGGCCGAATCGGGTTCGGCCTGGACGAAGAGGGCCGTCTCCCCGTCCTCCGGTATCCGGGCCGCCGTGACCATCACGTTGACCTGGACCCCACCGGCGCGGACGATCCCGGCGACCATCCCGGCCGGGATCTCCGGCCGACAGAGATCTCTATCGCTGTCGTCGCAGCCCGCCAGGAGGGTGAGGGCCAGCAGGAGGCCAACGAAGGCAGCCGAGAGTTTCACCACGCTTCCCCCCCTGTCGCATCGGCGTCTCGGAGATGGAAGACCAATTCGCGCAGCTCACCCTCGGTGAGGTCGATCGGCGTCGCCTCCGAAAAGGTGTCGGCACCGTCAAACCACTGGCCCGCCCAGGTCTGGTAGTCGCTGTACACGTAAACGTAGTACCGCCCCGGGCACAGATTGCAGATCCTGATCGGGTTCGGATCTCCCGAAACCCCCGGTCGCACCTCGCTTCCGTCCTCGCACCGCACGCGCACCGCCGGCCGGTGGCACGTGAGGTTCCCCGGGCCATCCAACCAGCAGAGCAATCCGCTCTCGACCCACTCGACATCGGCGACGTGATCGCCCAATGGCAGATTGTACGTGCGCGCGGTGGTGAACGAGTCCCCGCCGATCCACTGCTCCAGACCGCCCACCTCGACCCTCAGCTTGACGGAGCGGGCGATAAGAAAATCGAGGGAGAATGCACCCTCGTCGTCTGCCCACGTCCAAGCGATTTCCTCGCCTTCCTCGTCAAAAGCCGTGATCCAGGGTGACGCCACCGAAGCCGCCTGCCAACTCCCCTGAATGGTGCCCGCGATCGATGCGTAGTCGGAGAAGGCGCACTCGTAGTCCGCCGGTGTATCCAGGGTGACCGCCACCGTGTCGGCCGCCGCGCGATCCTCGGTGCCGGGCAACCAGAGCGGTCGCCCCGCATGAGACAACCCGAGCCGGTAGGTGTCGGGCTCCAGGACCGAGAAGACGAACTCCACCCATCCCGCCTCGGCCTCGGCCTGACAGCTCGGGTCGCCTCCCAAGCCGCGTTCGAGTTCGGCGTGAAACGTCCGTCCGTTCAAGGCCCTCGGCACGCCGACGCGCGCGATGAGCTTGCCGCGTCGCAGATCGAGCCTCCTCGCGTGGGCCTCGACGTGGATGCTGTCTTCCAGGTAGGCGGGTGTGAACAGCGTGAGCGGATAGGGATTGATTTCAAGGTGATAGGCGCCGGATGGCAGCGTGAGCGAATACCATCCGTGGGCATCGGTGTGCGTCGTTCCCACCAGGTAGCCTTGGTTCTCGCCGGAAACCGAGCGTGCGCCCACCTCTACGCTCGCTCTTTGCCCACCCTCGAGAACGTATCCCTCAACGATGCCGACGCGGTAGCAGGGACAGGGCTCGGTTGCGTCTTCGTTGCAGGAGAGAGCAACCAGAAGCCATCCGGCGATCGCGATACCCAGGATCGATCTCCAACAGCCGGTGTCCTTCGGTCGATTCGGCGGCACGGGCGGATCTCCTTCCGCGGCGACTATAGACGCCCGCTGCGCCGATCGTAAACCGCTGATTTCTTCCTTCGGCGAGCGCCCCCTTGACCCCGCCGGCCTGGGTGTTCAAATGCGTAAGCAGCCCGTACACCCTTTAACAAGGAGGCCGACGGTGGCACGGCAGTATGAAGTCCAGCGGGGTGACTCCCTCTCCAAGGTCGCCCAGGAGTTCTACAACGATGCGTCCCTCTTCCGGAAGCTTGCCGAGTACAACGGGATCCGTGATCCCCGCCTCATTCTGGTCGGACAGGTTCTGGAGATCCCGTCCAAGAGAGAACTGATCGGCGAAGAACCGCAACCGCCAGCCGAGAACCTCGGTCTTCTCCCTCCCCACGGACTGGAGGGGATCCTGAGCACCTTCGGCAACCCGCAACACTATCTGCGCACAGACGGCACACTGTCAGCGCGGTGGGAAGCCGAGCGTCTGGGTCGGACGCGTTTGCCATTCGCGATTCCGTTGTCTTGGGACCACACACGCGTGATGAGGAATCTCCGCTGTCACAGTGAATTGAGGCGCATCTTCGCCGCCGTGTTTAGGGAGATCGAGAGCCGCAACCTCCACAGCAGAATCCGCACCTTCGGCGGATGCTACAACTTCCGAACCAAGCGGAGCGGCGGCAAGCTCTCCACTCACTGCTGGGGAATTGCGATCGATCTGAACCCCGAAACGAATCGCATGGGAAGTTTGGGGGACATGCACCCGGACGTGATCGAGGTCTTCCGCGAACACGGATTCAAGTGGGGCGGAGACTGGCCGGGCCGGAGCAAGGACCCGATGCACTTCCAATTCTGCACCGGGTACTAAAGGACGATCAACTTCCCACCGGCGAGAACCCGACCACTGGTCAATTTGATCAGGTACCCACCCGCCGGCAGCCGCCGTCCATCGCCATCCCGGCCGTCGAAGGCGATCGCGTGCGCTCCGGCCTCCAGGCGCCCCTCGTAGAGACGCCGCACCCGCCGACCATCGGGGCTGTAGATGTCGATGGCGCCATCCACGGGTTGGCTGAGCCGGTAGCGGATGTGGGTGCCGGCACGCAGCGGATTGGGCATGGCCCGGATCGTCGCGATCGGGCCGGTGCTCTCGGCCGCCGGTCGCGGCCGGACGCTTTCGGGAAGCCATCCGCTCTCCACCTGGGCGCGGCTATGGAGCGTGAGCGCCTCGGCAAGATCGAGGGTTGTCTCCTGGGTCAAGCGCTGCGCCTCCGGGAGACTTCCCTCGGGATTGCCGTCGAGCTGTATCGTGCCCGCGAGCGCGAAGACCAGCGCCCCCCCCACCGCCTGCATGGTCACTTGGCCCGACATCCCGACGACGCCGGTGCCCGCATCCCAGAGGATCATCTCCGTCGTCCAGGGATCGTTCGGGTCGATGTCTCCCAACCCGGCTGAACCGGTGGCGTCGAAAGAGAGGCTGATCCCGGAGGGGCCCGTGCGCTCGAGGTGAAACGATCCTTCCACCGTCCCCTCGACCGCGGTCAGGTTGACGTTCCCGGTGAGCGTCTCCCCCGAAAGCTCGAAGACACCGTCCACCTCGGCAGGCCCGGCCAACATCCCCAGCGCCAGCGAGGGGATGGCCAACGGGGCCGGCGACTCGAGCGGCGGCGAGGGGTCGATGTCGAATGCAGCTTCGTTGGGGATGAACCAACTGACACCCTCTCCGCTCACGACCGTGCGCGGCTCCGCAAGCTCGCCCGTGACCACCAGTCGGTGGCGGTCGTCATAGCGGGCAAAGTAGACATCGGGTCCACCTCCACGTGCATCCGACCAAGTAATGAAGAGCGATCGATCGTCACTGACCAGTTCGTTGTAGTCCCCGAAGTTCGGCGCCGCGTTCGCCGGAACACCGCACCAGGTCACCGAGACATCCGAGACGCGACGGTTGGGCCCCCAGGTGGATCCCCCATCGATCGACTGGGAGACGTAGCAATCGCAGAGGCCGTTGTCATCGGTGGCATGCCGCCGGTCGAGCCACGCCGCCGACACTCTCCCTGCGGGGCCAACCGAGACCTGGGGCCAGAACTGCTCCGATGTGTTCTCGTTGTCGTTGATCCGCCGGGGGAACGACCAGGTGACACCCTTGTCGTCGCTATAGCTGACGTAGGCATCGAAATCGTCGGGCGCGCCGTTGGTCCAGGTGTAGTAGATGCGACCGCGGTAGGGACCCTCACTGCGGTCGATCGCCATGGCGGGGTTGTTGGGATTGAGACCCCGGTTGAAGCATTGGGGCCGCTCTCCCGTCTCCGGTCCCAGTCGATCGACCTCTACCGCGGGCCCATCCCACACGCGTCCCCCATCGGACGAGTAGCGGACGAACACCGATGCGTTGGGTTGACCGAAGGGAGCGATCCAGCTGACGTAGACTTCCCCATCGATCCCCGCCAGCGGGTAGAATCCGTTGACGTGCGTGCCCTCGGCCACCGTCAGGGGACTACTCCAGGTGACGCCGCCGTCGTCGGAGTAGGTCAGTCGGCCTTGGTTGTTGGAGTTGACGTAGGACATGTAGAAGCGATCGAGGGCAGGATCGTAGTCGAGATACTCCTTGTCGATGTAGCCCCCGTCGAGGTACTTCTCGGCCGGATCCCAGGTGAGGGTCGATCCGACGAAGCGGCCGCGGTTGATCGTCACGCCCAACGGGCCGTCCCCCAAGTCGAGGGAGGTGAAGATCCACTCGCCCGCATTGTTCACCGAAACCGATGGATCACCGAACGGCCGAGCCTGGGTCCCCCAAGGCATCCAGTCCCCGTCGATCCACGTCTCCCCGCGATCGACCGAGTAGCCGAAACCGCTTCCCGTGTGCATCTCGTTCACGAAGGCATAGCCGTCGTTCCAACCGACAACGATGGTGTCTCCCCGCACGGCGATGGTCGTCTCCGACTGGACGACGTCGACGTCCTCTCCGCTTGGGTCGTTCACCAGGTGATTCGTCGGCGGCAGCGCCCGTCCCCGGGCAACGGGTTGCTCGAGAACCGTTGCCGGAGACGCCGGTTGAACCTCACGGCGCTCCATACGGATGTACGGTTCCGAGGAGGATGGCCCTCGGCCGCTGCGTTCCATGAGTGTGTAGGAAACGGCTAACAGAATGATCGGAAGAGCAAGTCCGATGACGCTGCGGATCCGCATGGCATGCCTCCTCAAGTACTATTCTACCAGAATCGGGTCACCGGGAGTCTGTTCATCTGAGCCGGAGAATCGGGCGCATCCGCAAGAGCCCCCCCGCCCGAAACCGGCACCAGTAAAGCCCCGCCGCAACCGGGGTCCCGGAGGCGTCGGTTCCATTCCAGACGGCCGAGAGCACCCCGTCCCTTTCCACCCGGGAGGTCAGACTCCGAATCCAACGTCCGGTGGGATCGTGGATGTCGAGCGCGATCTCATCCGACCCGCAGTGCTCGATGCACAGCGTGGTCCGGGAGGAGAAGGGATTCGGAAGAGCGCACCCCTTGAGCAACGGAGGTCCCTCCATCCGATCGACGGCCGCCGGGTAGAGATCATTCCGATACCAGGCCACCTTGTCGTCTTCCCAGGAGGCGGCGAGAATATCGAGGTCGTCGTCCCGGTCGAGGTCGGCGGCGCGAATGCAATGCGGAAACAGCCCAGCGGTCGAGATCACGCGTTGGGGCCCGAAGGTACCCTCTCCATCTAGGTTTTCGTACCAGGCGTACGTGTGATCCATTCCGGATGCGGAGAGCACGTCCATGTCCTCGTCGTTGTCCAGATCGGCCGCCTGCGCGCGGAAGGGGTAGTCGCCGGCGGTGGTGATCACCTGCTGCGCACCAAAGCTTCCCTCTCCATCGAGGTTCTCGTACCAGGCGATCTTGTCGTCGTCGGAGGAGGCGGAGAGCACATCGAGGTCCCCATCACCATCCAGATCGGCGGTGACGACGCTGAGGACGTTATCGGTTTCATCCGAGATCAGGTTCCGCAAGCCGTAGGTTCCCAGGCCATCCAGGTTTTCATACCAGAAGATCCGATCGATGCTCGGCATGCCGGCCACGATGTCCCGGTCTTGATCACCGTCGAGATCGGCCAGGACCACGCAGGCGATCCCGGTTGCCTCCGCATCGATCACCCGCTCGGGGCCGAAGGTGCCCTGCCCGTCGGTGTTCGCATACCAAGCCAGCGTGTTGTTCTCCCAGGTGGCGGCCACGATGTCCGGCCACCCATCGCCGTTCATGTCCCCATCATCCAGGGACTGGGCACCGTCGGCGCTGTCGCTCAGGATCTGATGGAGTACGAAGGCATCCTCTCCGCCCACGTTCTCGTACCACGCGATCCGATCTCCAACGTAGAACGCGGCCACCACGTCCTGATCCTCATCCCGATCGATGTCCACGATGAGGACCGCGCTCGCGCCCTCGTAGCTGGGGAGGATCGGGCGCTCGGGACCGAAGGCTCCGAGGCCATCGGTGTTCTCGTACCAAGCCAACTTGCCGTCTATGACCGAGGCCGACAAGACGTCGGCATCTCCATCGCCATCCAGGTCGGCGGCCCGGGTGTCGATGGCGCCGTCGGCGGTCGTGGTGATGATCATCTCTTCGCCGAAATCGAGAGGGATGGCGGACGGCAAACCTGTCAGGACCATGACGCAGAGAGACAAAACGACGAAGGTGCGTTCCATGAAGCTCCTCCTCCGGCGGGGGGGAAGGGGCAGACCGCGGGGGCAACAAGGGTTATTCTACCAAGGGATCCGGGAGCTCCACAACCCGCTTCCATACCGGACGGAGGACCTGTCCCCGTGCCCGGGCACGCTGGAGAATCCCGACTCCAACAAGGATGGAGAGGGCCGTCGCCGTGACCGACGCTTCGATCCCGAACTCTCCGCCGGTGAGCCACCATGGACCCTCGACCTCCACCTCCAACCAACTCGGCAGTTCGGTGACCCCGGAGTTGGGCATTCCCAGCACACCGTCTTGGCAGAAGTTCCAGGCCGCGTGCATACCCCAGACAAACCACACGCGCCGCGTGAGAGCGAACGCCGCGACGAGCAAGACGTCGCCCACGATGAGACCCGCGAGACCCGAGGCGGTCAGGTTGCCGTTGATGGCGTGAGCCAGACCGAAGATCATCGCCGCCAGTGCCAAGGCGGCGTAGGTGCCGATCAGTTCATCGGTCAGTCGGAAGAGGATGACCCGGAAGATCATCACCTGCAGAAACGCTCCCGTCCCGAAGCGTATGGCGGCGTGCAACAGGATCCAGGGATGGGCGACACCGAGCACCCGGTAGCTGCCCCCGATCACGATGGCGCCCCAGGCCATCCCTACCAGCAGAACGGAGATCAGCGCTCCGGCACCGAACTCCCGCCCGGCGCCGCGCAGACCAAACTCGACGGCGGGCCGTTTCTCGATCCAGCGCGTGTATCGGCTGTAGAGGAAGACAACCAAGGCGACATCGAGGATGGAGACAACATCGAGAAGCACGGTAAACCAAGGATGCGGCATCTTCTCGACAATGTGCACAATGGTCAGATTGTGGAACATCGCCTCGGGCACGAGGAAGAGAACCACGATCAAGATGCGGACCAGAGGGAACTGCGCCAAACGTCCCCAAAGCCCCGAGGGGCGTGCCCGGGTGAGCAAGTCGTGGCTGCGGTTGGTGATCACTTCTCCTCCTGGGCATGGGATGCGATGGCTCCGGTGAAGAGGTCGAGATACCGGCGGACATACTCCTCACCGTCGAATCTTGCAAAGGAGAAAGCCGGGAAGAGTGCTTTGTTGAGCACGCTGCGCAGCGTGTAGACATACTGGCTGATGGTCATGTCGACGGGCAGATCGGCGCGGATGCTTCCCTCGTCGATCCCCGCGCGGAAAGCCGACCGCAGATCCTCGATGATCTCCTCGTTCAGCTCCCGGAACTCCGCGAAGACATCAGCGCCGATCGCGTACTGGTCGATGCCCTTGTAGTCCCAGTAGAGCTGAATACGGAGGTATTCGGGATATCGTTGGGCGAACTCGTGGAAGGCCTCTCCCCATCGGCGCAGCCGCGCGAGCCCGGAAGGTGCCGAAGCCATGGCCGATCGCTGCATCTGCACCCGGAGACGAAGACCATCGAGGAAGACAAGGAGACAGAGCTCATCGCGGCTCTTGAAATACGTGTAGAGCGTTCGGCGGGTACAGTCGGCGGCTATGGCGATTTCGTCCATGTTCGACTCATCGAACCCGTTGCGGAAGATGAACTGGCGGGCGGCATCGACGAGCGCCTCCCGGCGGATGTCGCGGTCGATCTTCTTGCGGGGCATGGCATCCCTCCCGTTTTTTACACACAGTGTGAAATACTCTACACACTACGTGCAATTTTCCCTCGGGTTTCCCTCCCGGGGGAGATCCTGTTGAGACGATTCTGAGACGGCCTCGCGCCAAACTTGACCTGAACTTGGCACGGCTCCCCCCGGGCACCCTGCACCCCAGTTGAAAGGAGATCTGCCATGCGACGAAACGCTCGTCTTCCCTTGCTTGTAGGCTTGATCCTCACCGCCTCCGGGATGGCATCGGGAGAGACCGCAATTCAAACCGATTGGGCCGGCGGCTATGGCGTTCCGGGACCGGTGATCGACTGGGGATCCTGCTTCGCTACCTCAGAGGCCATCGCCTGGGCCGCCCTGCCGGGCAACTTGACCCTCGTCCCCGCCCCTCCCATCCCCAACGACATCACCACCAACTTCGCGGAGCCCGCCGGCACCATCGCGGTCGATATCGATGAGGACGATGACTTGGACATCGTCTCGGTGGCCTACACGGGCAACGAGGTGGCCTGGTGGGAAAACGACGGCTCGGGGGGCGGTTGGACCAAGCACCGGATCGCCGTCGGTTTCGAGGGTCCTGTCGGTCTCTGCGCCGTCGACATCAACGATGACGATCATGTCGACATCGCCGCCTGCGCCGAAGATGCCGACGAGGTCGCGTGGTGGGCCAACAATGGTTCCGGAACCGCGTGGACGCGGCACGAGGTCGACCCGGCCATCAACAGCCCGTTCTCCGTCCGGTGGGCTGATTACGACAACGATGACGATCCCGATCTCTCCGCGGCCGCTTATGCTGCCAACGACATCGTGTGGTGGGAAAACACCGATGGGCTCGGCGGAAGCTGGACACGCCACACCGTGGACGCGAACCTCTCCGGTGCGTGGGGGGCAACTCCCGTCGATATCAATGAGGACAATGAAACCGATATACTCGCCGCTGCCTATGGTGCGAATCAGATCTGCTGGTACGAGAACCTCGGGGGGGGAGCCAGTTGGAGCAAGCGGGTCGTGGATTGGGATTTCGATTCCCCGGTGAGCATACGAGCGCACGACATGGACGGGGATGATGATATCGACATCCTCGCCTCTTCTTATTCGGGCACGGTCGCCTGGTGGGAGAATGGCGGATCGAGATGGACGAAGCACGTCATCGCCGAAGGGCTCGACGTCGCCTTCTGCGTCTTCGCCCAGGATCTGGACGGAGATCAGGATCCGGACGTCATCAGCAGTGAGCGGAACAGCGACCGCGTGTGGTGGTGGGAAAACGCCGATGGAGTCGGTACGCTGTGGATTCAGCACCTCGTCGACGAGACCGGCGATGGGCCCAATGGTCTGCTGGCTGCGGACATCAATAACGATACTCAACAGAACATCATCGTTGCGTTCTCTTTCAGTCACACCATCCGTTGGTATGATCCTGCGGATGCGTTCACCGACAACGGATTCCTGGAGACTTCGATCCTCGACGCCGGAGACGTGCTCACCGATTGGGGAACGATCGACTGGACGTGCCAGACACCGGCGAATACCTCGGTCACCGTGGAAGTGCGTGCGTCCAGTGACCCCGAGACCCTGGGAGCATGGTCGATCGTCGGGGCGCCGGGCGATGACTTGTCGGGGTACGTCCAAGATGAAGATCGCTACATCCAGTGTCGCATCTCCCTGGGTACGACCGACAGCGCGGCGAGTCCGACCTTCGAAGAGCTTCAGGTCTACTGGAATCAGGCGGGAGCCGTCGATGAGGGAGATGCAGGCCCCGGGGGATTCGGTTTGCGCCCGGCCCTGCCCACTCCCTCGCCGGCCGGACGTGCAACCATCCAGTTCACGGTCCCGCGCGTCGGCGACGTCGAGCTCGTGCTCTTCGATCCGGAAGGCCGCCGGGTGAGGACCCTGGCCGAGGGAACGTACGAGCCGGGTGAGTATGAGGCCGCCGTGACCGGACTCGCCCGGGGGGTCTACCTCTGCCGGTTGAACGCCGCCGGTTTTCGGGCCATCCGCAAGGTGATCGTGAACTAAGACGGACTCGGTAGCTTCTGCACGGCTGTTGCATCAAACGATGCGACAGCCGTGCCAAACCTCTCCCCTCCCCTGCTTCGAGCCATCCCTCGTTTTCCGATGTCTCATTCATCATGGAATCTTCGGAGCGTAAAAGCTTCCCTCGGGTAACCGAAACACGGCCCGTGGAATCCGGGCTCCGCGAGAAGCGCAAATGATTGGCATGTTGCATGGAAGAGGCGTCTGTGCGCTGGATGATCGGTGTTGCCCTCATGATCCCAAGCCTGACCGGGTGTCACGGCCGCATGCCCCCATCTCCGGAGATTCGACCTTCGACCTCGGAGCCGAGCAGGCCTGTCCGGTCGATGCGGGAGATCGATCCTCGCGCCCTCGACCAGCATCCGGACGTGATTGCCGCCCGGGCCCGAGCTGCAGCGGCAGAGGCGGCCTCCGCCGAGTCCGGTTCGTGGCCCAATCCCGAACTGGATGGTCGTGTGCTGTTTGGGGAGGAGGGGGAAGAGTACGAAATCGCGATGCAGGCGGCGCTCCCGCTTGGCGGACGTCTGGGCGCTGAGCGGCAGCTGGCAAGACTGGAGCTGGCTCTGGCGCGATCGAGCCTCCGCGCAGCTCGCCAGACCGCACGAATCGAGCTGGAACTCGCGATGACCCGGCTGACCTGGGCCCGGGTGCGCCGCGATCATCTGGAGGAACTCGCCACCCAATCCGACCAATACGCCGGCTATGCTCGTGAGCGCGAGGCAACGTCGGTGGCGGATCCCCTGGAAGTCTCGTTGGTTCTCGCCGATGCCGCGCAGGATCGCCGCGCCGCACTGCGCAGTCTTCACGACGTCACGCAGGCGGAGTGGGATCTGCGGCAGCTGCTGGGGCAAACGGTCGAGATCTCTCCGCTTCCCTCTCGTCCCCTGGTAGGACTCCGGCTTTCGGAGAATGCGGCAATGCTTCTCGAGGGTGCACGAGAGCAATGTGAAAGCTGGCGACAAGCCGACCTGATGCTGCAACATGCCGAATGGGACGCGGCCCGCGCTTCTCGGGAACGCATACCCGATCTCCTCATCGGACCCGCAGTCGCGTCCGATGGCGTGAAGACCTCTCTGGGATTGGTCCTCGGCTGGGAGCTGCCCCTGTTCCGATCGGGCAGCGGTGCCTACCGGGAAGCGCTGGCTCGACGCGATGCGGCGCACGGTGCACTGGCCCTCGAGGCGCGGGCGGTCCGTGCTCGGATCGAGACGCTCGTCTCGCGCCTGCGCACCCTGGAAGCCGAGCTACAGGCCCTCACGCGGGATGCCGCCCCGGCGGCCGAGAGAGCCTTCGCCCTCGCGCAGAACCGCTATGCCGCTGGACGAATCGATGTCCTCCACTTGCTCTCTGCTCACCGGGCATCGGCGCAGTCGAAGTTGGAGATCTTGGACGTTCTCTTGGCCCAACGCATGACGCTGCTTGACTTGGAGGGAGTGGTCGGCAGACCCATTCGCACCGACCCCACACCCCCGATCATGGAGGCCAATCCATGAAACGTGTGTTAGTCGCTCTGTTGCTTTTCGGCACGGCGGCGCTTGGAGCCGGACCGGGTTGTGGAAGTGGAGAACACAACCATGAAGTCGATCGCGCCGAAGCTCTGCCCGATGTCCACGAGAACGAGCCGGGCGCCGATCACGAGCACGGGCACGACCACGCCGCCCAGACAACCGATCACGAGCACGACCACGCGCATGTGGGCACCGCCGAGCATGCCCACGACCACGCCTGCATCGAGCTCGACCCCACCGCGGCCGCCAACCTCGGCATTCAGGTTCGCCGGGTGGAGCCGGAAACCTATTACAACCGGGTGAAGATCCCCGGCACCGTGACCGCTGATCCGGATCGACAAGCTCAGATTTCGACCCCCTCCTCCGTTCGTGTCCTCTCCCTTTCGGCGCCTCCCCACGCCACGGTTCGCGCGGGAGAGCCGCTGGCCGAGTTGGAGCTGGTCGATCTCGAGATCCGGGAGTTGCAACTGCGGGCCGTCGAAGCGCGGGCCGAACTGCTTGCGGCCCGCACGGAGCGGGATCGCATGCGCACGTATCTCGAGGCTCTGGACCGGCGTGGCGGCGCCATCGATGACGAGCGGCGGCGCGTGCAGGCCGATCTCGAGATCCAGGAAGCGCGGTTCCGCAGCCACCGCAGTGCCCTCGATGCTTCCCTGGAATATCTCAAGCTCGCCGGCCTCAGTCGGGCGCAGTTGACCGTGCTGGAAGAGCACGGCACGGTGACGACTCGGATCAAGGTCTACGCGCCGCATCTCGCGGGATCGCCCGATCTGGAAGTCGCCGCCCGCCCCGCCGTCCGGGGAGAAACCCTTCCGGCCGGGAGTCCCCTCTTCGAGCTGGTCGCTCTCGACACCTTACGGGTCGTGGGTCAAGCCTTCGAGGCCGATCTGCCGGTGGTCCGCCGGGCGGCGCGCGAGGGCCTCCCTGTCTCCCTCCTCTTTCCCGCCGAAGGACGCATGAAGCATGACCTTCGCATCCTCGCCCTCGAGGGCGCCCTCGACGGGGAGAGCCACATTGTCCACTTCTTCGTCCCCCTCCCCAACGTCCTGCTCTCCGAGAAGACGCTTGGCGGTGTACGCTACCACGACTGGCAAACGCAGGCGGGGGCGCGCGCTCAGATTCTGGTCGCGACCCAGGAGGTCGGTCGCCGCTTTGTGATCCCCGCGCGGGCGTTGGTGCGTGATGGCGGGGCTTCCTGGGTGTTCCGCAAGGAGGGTGACGAGTTTGTTCGCGTGGCGGTGCGGGTGGAGGCGATCGAGGGGCGGGATGCGGTCATTCCCCTCCATGCGGGCATTGAGCCGGGAGATGAGCTGGTGATCACCGGAGCGTTGCCGGTGAGCCTCGCTCTGCAACAAGGCGAGCGCAGCCCGGCGGTCGACCCCCACGCGGGGCACAGCCACTAGCGGGAGGCCACGATGCTCGCGAGCTTGATCCATGCATCCCTGAAGCACCGCCTGCCGGTTCTGCTGTTGGCGGCGATCCTGCTCGGCCTGGGCGCGCACGCGCTCGTGAGCCGGCCGCTCGATATCTTCCCCAACCTCAATCAACCCATGGTCACGGTGATGGCCGAGGCCCACGGCCTTGCCCCGGAAGAGATCGAGACCCTGGTGACCCTGCCGCTCGAGTCGGCCCTTGGGGGAGCGCCGGGCGTGACCCAGATCCGCTCGACCGCCGGGGACGGACACACCATCGTGCGCGCGCACTTCGAGTGGGAAACCGATCTCTACCGCGCGCGCCAGGTGGTTCAGGAGCGCTTACAGATTGCCAGGGCCGATCTGCCGCCCGGAGTGATTCCGGAGATGGCCCCGATGGCATCGATCACCGGCGAGATCCTCGACCTCGCACTGGTCGACACCGAGGGTCGGACCTCCCCGATGCAATTGCAAACCCTGGCCGAATGGGTCGTGCGGCGACAATTGCTCTCGGTTCCGGGGGTGGCCCAGGTGGTGATCATCGGCGGAGACCGCAAGCAATACCAAGTCCTCGCCGATCCGGATCTCCTCCTTCGCCACGAGGTGAGTCTCCGCGAGGTCGCCGAAGCCGTGGGCGAAGCCACGGAAAACACCAGCGGCGGCTATGTCGTGCTCGGAACACAGGAACTGCTGGTGCGCAATCTGGGTCGCTTGCAGAGCGTCGATGAGTTGAGAAATGTGGTTGTCGCCGGGGATCGGATCCGCCCCGTGAGGGTTCGAGACGTAGCCCAGGTGACTGAAGGCCCCTTGTACCGCCGGGGGGCCGCGGCGATCGACGGCCTGCCGGGAGTGGTCCTCGTGGTGTTCAAGCAGCCGGAAGCCAACACCATCCAGCTCACCGACGCGGTCGATCGAGAAGCGGAGCGTATCCGTCATGCACTGCCCGATGGCGTGGAACTCCGCAGTGATCTCTATCGTCAGGCCACCTTTCTGGAGCAAGGGATCGACAATGTCACCGAGGCGCTGAGGGACGGGTCGATCCTCGTCATCGTCGTGCTCTTCCTCTTCCTGGCCAGTCTGCGGGCATCGCTCATCACGCTCGTGGCCTTGCCGCTCTCGTTCGCCACCGCCGGCCTGGTCTTCTCCTTGATGGGGCTCTCGCTCAACACCATGACGCTGGGAGGGCTGGCCATTGCGGTCGGCGAGCTGGTCGATGATGCGATTGTCGGGGTCGAAAACGTGGTGCGCCGGCTGCGGCAGAAAGACGACCGCGGCCGTTCCGTCACCCAGCGCGTCGCCGAGGCCTCGATCGAGGTTCGGGGCCCCATCTTCGTGGGCACTCTCATCGTGATCCTGGTCTTCCTTCCACTCTTCGTGCTTTCCGGCATCGAGGGGCGGCTCTTCTCACCACTGGCGGTCGCCTACATCACATCCCTCCTCGCATCGATGGTCGTCTCGCTCACCGTCACCCCCGTCCTCGCCCTCCTCCTCTTCCGTCGCATCTCCTTCGGCAATACCCGGAAGCCGCATGTTTTGGGCGCCCTCCAGCATGGGGCGGAACGGTTGATCCGCTTCTCGGTTCGAAGAAGAGCGTTCGTGCTGGGCGGATTCACGGTGATCGTCGCCGCCGCGCTCCTGGCCAGCCTGAACATGGGGAGCGACTTCCTGCCCCCCTTCGACGAGGGGACCGTACTCGTCATGAGTTTCCTCCCCCCCGGAACCTCGCTGGCGGAATCGGATCGCATCGCCGCCCAGATCGAGAAACGCCTGGTCGGCGTCGAGGATGTGCTCTCGGTCTGCCGCTATACCGGACGGGGAGAGCACGATGAGCATGCCCCTCCGGTCGGCATCTCCCATTTCCTTCTCACCGTTGATCCGGAGTCGAACGTTCACCGGGATGCGATGCTCGCTCGGGTCCGGGAGCGCTTGGCTGACATCCAGGGGGTCACCTTCAACATCGGTCAGCCGCTCGCCCATCGGATCGATCACATCCTGAGCGGTGTGCAAGCCCAGATCGTAATCAAGGTGATGGGTACCGATCTCAATGAGTTGCGTCGCATCGGGCGGCTGGTCGAGACGGCGGCCGGGCGCGTGGCGGGCGTGACCGATCTCTATCTGGAACCACAGGTCCTCGTCCCCCAGCTTCACATCGATCTCGACGAGGAGCGGCTGGCCGAGGTGGGTCTCACGCCGGGGCATCTGGCGCACGACCTCGAGATCGCGATCGGCGGTAAGGTCGTCGGGCAGATCCTCGAGGGCGAGCGCTCCTTCGACCTCTTCGTCCGGCTGCACGAACCCGCGCGCAATTCGGTTGCATCCCTGCGGCGCCTTCCGGTTCGTCTGCCCGGCGGCGGATGGGCGCGCCTGGGCGATCTAGCCGCGGTACAGGAGGCCGCGGGACCGAACGCCATCTCCCGCGATGATCTCCTGCGTCGCGTCGCCGTGAGCTGCAATGTCGAAGGGCGTTCACTCGGAGAGGTCGTCAAGGATCTACGCGAAGCGGTCGGTCCGTTGGAAGCGATCCTCCCCGAAGGCACATTCCTCCGCTTCGAGGGTCAGTTCGAGTCACAAGCTCGGGCTACCCGGTGGATTCTCCTGCTTTCGCTCGCGTCCCTGGCGGCCATCATCCTGATTCTCTACGCCCAGGTCCGTTCCTTGAATCTCGCGTTTCAGATCCTGGTCTGTGTGCCCGCCGCTTTCATCGGCGGCCTGGCGCTACTCTTGTTCACGGGTCAATCGTTCAACATCGCGGCATTGGTCGGGTTCGTGTCGCTGGCCGGAATCGCGACGCGAAACGGCCTCCTGCTCGTCTCTCACTACCTGCATCTTCTCCGGGTGGAGAGGATGCCGCTCACGACCGATCTTCTGGTTCACGCCGGCAGGGAACGGGCGAGCCCGGTCGTCATGACCGCGCTCACGACCGGCGCGGGGTTGCTGCCGCTCCTCCTGTCAGCCGGGGTTGCGGGACGAGAGATACTCTATCCTGTTGCCACAGTAGTGATTGGCGGCTTGTTCACATCCACGCTTCTCGAATTCATCCTCCGGCCGGCGCTCTTCTGGAGTCGTCGGGGATCGATCTCGGCCTAGTCCGCGCCGATCGGCACATCCGCCTGTTCGCTTCGCGATCCCTCTTCGTCCTTCTCTTTGAGAGGGGGATAGGAATCAACCCTATCCGCGCATCGGCAAAGGAGGAGGACTCATGACCAGAGTATGGATCATCACCTTGACGGTATTGCTGGGCGTCGGGGCGGCCTCGGCCGAGGTTCCGCTGACGATGACCCACCAGGGAGTGCTGCAGGACAGCCACGGCGACCCCGTGCCGGACGGCGAGTATCAGATTCGATTCCGACTCTACACGGTCCCATCGGGAGGCACCGCCATCTGGACCGAAACATTGGTCGTGACGTGCGAGGATGGATACTTCAGCATCATCCTCGGTGGCACGAATCCCTTGGACCTGCCCTTCGATCGGACCTACTACCTGGAGCTGATTCTGTCGGGCGAGGATCCGATGGAGCCGCGGATCCCGCTCACCACCGTGCCCTACGCCATCCGGGCGCTCAACACCGAGGCGGGTGATGACGGCGACTGGACGATCGCCGGCGACAACGTCTACCACATTCCCGGCCAGGTGGCGATCGGCGCGGCGCCCGTTGCCGACCCCGCGCCCTCATCGCCCAAGCTCTATGTCGAGGGTACCGAGTCGGGGATCTATGCTCTCCTCACCGAACCCGACGCGGCCGCCGACGAACGGGCGGCCGTGTACGCCGAGCGTCAGACCACGGAACGCAACGACGGTTCCGGCACCGCCGTGTCGCAGACCAACAACGCGGTGACCGGATACAACAGCGGCGGCGACTCCTACACCTTCGGTGTCGCCGGCTACACTTGGTTCAACTACCCGCAGACCGGTGGCGTGATCGGCGCCTGCGCCAACGGAACCAACTGGGGCGCCCTCGGCTACCATGACGGTAACGGCGCCAACTGGGGCTTGTACACGCCCGGCGCGGCCTATGTCGGCCAGACGCTCTCGGTCGAGGCCTTCCACATGTATCCGGGCGCCGTCGACGGCTACGTGCTCACCTGCACCGATGCCGGGTTCGCCTATTGGGAGCCGGTGCCGAGCGGGTTCGACCTTCCCTATGAAGGCGCGGCCTACGTGAACGGGCCGGCGCTCAAGGTGTCCAACACCTATTCCGGCTCCAGCTCGGCCATCGAAGGTGAGGGCACGGGCTACTACGGCGGCTACTTCACCGCCAGTCAGCACAGCACCAACACGCACGCGGTCCACGGTCAGACGACCAACACCGGAAGCATTGACACCAAGGGCGTCTACGGCGAGAGCATGCCGACCGAGAACTACGGTATCGGCGGCTACTTCAAGGGCGGCTACAAGGGAGTGGTCGGCTATGCGGACTCCGACGTCGCCGAGGCCAACTACTACTACGGCGTGCACGGCATGGTCGACGGCGTCTACGGCTTCAACTACGGTGTTCGGGGCGATGTCAGCACCGGTGACAACACCAACTACGGTGTCTACGGCAGCGCCACCGCGGACGGCGCGAACTACGGCGTCTACGGTGTTGCCAACAACGGGGCCACGAACTACGCCGGCTACTTCGCCGGCGATGTGCATGTCAACGGCACGCTGAGCAAGAGCGCCGGTTCGTTCTTGATCGACCACCCGCTCGATCCCGAGAACATGACCCTCTCCCACTCGTTCGTCGAAAGCCCCGATATGATGAACATCTATAATGGCAACGTGATGCTCGATGCCGCCGGCGAAGCGTGGGTTACGATGCCCGCATGGTTCGAGGCCTTGAATCGCGATGTCCGCTACCAGCTGACGGCGATCGGCGGGCCGGGACCCGACCTGTACATCGCGGAGCGGATGGATCGCGGCCGGTTCAAGATCGCGGGCGGCCACGCGGGGCTCGAAGTCTCCTGGCAGGTGACCGGCATCCGCCAGGACCCCTTTGCCGAGACGCACCGGATTCCGGTGGAGGCACCGAAGAGCGCCCAGGATCGGGGCAAGTATCTCAATCCCGAGCTCTACGGACAGCCCGAGAGCATGGGCATGCACCGCCAGGCCGAGGATCCCAAGGCGAGTCGTGACGAGTAGGGAAGGAGGCGAACCGATGCAATCGACCAAGCTGTTCTGGCTCGCGCTGTCCGCCTTGTGTCTCGTGAGCCTCCCGATAGAGGCGTTGACCCGTTTGGGAAGAAGCGCGGTAGTCGCGGGTGGGGGAAGAACGGTGACCACCGGAGTTGCGCGGGCCCTGTCGACCGTGGGGCAACCCTGTATCGGCAAGACGGGCAATGGTCCGGTCTGGCACCTGGCGGGCTTCCTGGTTCCGGGCCCGACGATCCTCTCGGGGCTGGAGGATCTCCCGGATGCCCCGGTCCACTACCGTCTGGCACAGAACGCGCCCAATCCCTTCGGCCCCTCGACGATCATCCGCTTCGATCTTCCGGCGCCGAGCGATGTGCTCCTCGAGGTCTTCTCGATCGATGGGCGCAAGGTGGTCACCCTGACCCACGAGAGGATGCCGCCCGGGCGATTCACGGTCGCCTGGGACGGAAAGGATGCGCGCGGCTGGCCGGTCCCATCCGGCAGCTACCTCTACCGGCTGAGGGCCGGCGACTTCTCGAAGACGCAGCGCATGCTGTTGATGAGATAACCGCACGGGGCCCCGCCGCAGCGGTGGGGCCCCGTTGCTGCTCCGGGGCTTCTAGAAGGTCTCGCAATCGGGCTCTCCGCCAACCACCTGCCGGCAGAACTCACCGTGATAGGCGGTATCCCACTCGCACCACCAGCTCGGATCCTGCCCTAACGGAAGTGTCCACTCACAATGGCCGGAGCCGTCGGGATGCTCCTCGTAATCCAAGCTGCCGGCTAGCGTCCAGAAGATCACATGCTCCGTTCCGAAAACCGGGGAGTCATCGACCCACCACCAGACATGGTGGACCAGGCCCGGCTCACCGCCGATGCAGCCGTACTGCTTGATCCATCCGCCAAAGATCGCCGTCGACTCGCACCCCTCGAGAACGACCTCCGGACCGAGACCGGTGCAGTCGAGATAGGTCACCGACCAGCACGCCGCGTCCGCCTCTTCGCAGATATCGATCGTGAGGGGGTTGCCCTGACCGTCATCGCTTTCCCAGATCCAGCAGCCATCGACGAAGGTGCCCGCCTGTGCCACGGACCCGAAGAAGTCCTCGGCCACCGTTGCCAGGTTCTCGATGTCGGAGAGGATGCCCGCCAGTTCTTCCGGCACCCTCTCACTGCCGCCGAATCCATCTTCGAAGAAGAGACCGCCGGGCGCAGGGGGGAGATCTTCCGGGAGCACGCCCCCCAGGTCGTAGCACGTGGGGATCCCCTCCTCGTATTCGCAGTACTCACCGGTCAGGTCCTCACCTTCGAGGACCCAGGTCATCGACCAGACCACCTCCCCGCTCACCGTCTCGCAACAGCTGCCCGCCCCCCCGGCCTCCTCCTCGTAGTGAAACCGGTAGAGCGGATCGACTTGCCGCACGGGAGCGAGCCCGGCGATCACCTCGGTATCGTAGACCGCGAGATCGAGCACCCAGCTGCCTTGCCCGTCGGTCGACCATGACTCGGTCATCGCCAGCTCGCCGCCGGGAGGGTCGACATAGGACCAGGTGCCCGAGAGTCCGTCGCCTGCCACCGTGCCGGAGAGCAGGAGGAGCGGATCACCCCCCCACTCGGAGACCGCCGCCGACCAGGTCACCCCGCCCTCCGTCGCCTCGCAGGCCTCGAGCGTGATGTCGTAGTCCTCCATCGTTTCGGTCCATTCCCAACAGCCCGCGCCCACCGCAGTCCCTTGGCCGGACGCGAAGCCGAGGAAGTTCGCGCCCTGCTGCATGGCGCTCGTCGTCTGCGCCATCACCATCTGGAATCTCTCCGGTACGTTCGGATGAGTGACCAGCTCCGGGTTGTAGGTATAGGTTGCCGGCGCGGTCGGGCTGGTGTCGGCCGGCGGCCCCGACGTGCCGTCATCGCTGTCACTACATCCGACGACACTCAGAAGCGCCAGGAGGAGCCCGATCTGTTCGGCCGCGTGCCTCATGTCCTATTCCTCATCACTTGTCGCCGCCAGAACGACCTTGCCCAGATTCCGCCGCTCGTGCAGTCGCCGGTGCGCGGCGGACGCGCCTTTCGCGCTCAGGCTATAACTCTTATCCATAACAGGATATAGAGAGTTCGCCGCCAAGTCGGGCAGCATCTCTTCGTACGCCGCCCGCAGCACCGGCTCGCGATCGCCGAGATGAAGAAGATGAACGCCGAGGATCCCCTGGTTGCGCCCCACGAGATTCAGGGGGTGAAAGCGCGGCGTACGCAGGTAGGCCCATGCTGCCTGCACCCAACTGCGCCGCGTCCCGGGCGCCCCCCGGCTCATGCCGTAGACCACCACCCGGCCCAGCGGCGCCAGAAGCCGGCCGCAGGCGCGGGTCGCTCCCCCCCCGACCGGATCGAGCGCCAGATCGATCCCCCGCTCTCCCGCCCGACGGCGAATGTCGCGCTCCCAATCGCCCCGGGAATCGAAACAGCCGGCGGCGCCCAACTCCTGCTCGACGAACCGCCGCTTCCCCGGGGTGCCGGCGGTTCCGAAGACCGTGAGCCCCGCACGCACCGCGAGCTGCACCGCCGCCGTCCCCACTCCCCCCGCAGCGCCCAGGATGAGCACACGCTCGCCCGCGCGGGCCGCACCGGCGCGGTGGAGGCATACCCAGGCGGTCAGAAAGATCACCGGGATGGCCGCGGCCTCTGACGGTGGCAGATCCCCGGGCCACGGGAAGAGGTGATCCTGCGGGACGACGACATCGTGCGCGTATCCCCCATGGCGCATCAGGGCAACCGCCCGATCCCCCTCTTTCCAGCCGATCACCCCCTTCCCGACCCGCGCCACCGTGCCGGCAACCTCGAACCCCGGGCTGAAAGGGCGGGGGGGCACGGTGCCGTAGAGGCCCATCCGCATCATCAGGTCGGCGAAATTGACCCCCGCCGCGGCGACACGAAGGTGCACTTCGGCGGACCCGGGGTCACGGAGCGTAATCTCCCGTTCCACCAGGCATTCGGGGGGGCCGAGTTGTTCAATGATGATCGCTCGGGTGCGCATGGCATCCGGAGCATAGATCGGTCAGCGATCGAGTCCAGTCGATTCGCTGGCCTACCCCACGCCGGCAGGGTACCATGCCTGCGGGACGGTGACCTGGACAGGAGGTACGAGATGACGTTCCACGTGCCGCGGCCGAAAGCCCTCATGATCGTCGGATGGCTCCTGGCCCTTGCCAGCGCCCCCCGTGCGATCGCTCCCCGCATCTGCCTGGAAGAGATCATCGAGGAGAGTGATCTCATCTTCGTGGGCGAGGTGATCGGGATCATCAACGAGCCGAACGAGAGCGGGCCGATGCCTTTTACGCGACTGGACTTCGCGGTGGAGGAGGAGGTGCTGGCCGCGGGAACGGCGCTGCAGGCGGGGCAGGCGGTTGTGAGCCTTCGCTTTCCCGGGGGTGAGCGGGATGGATATCGCGCCGTTATCTCCGGGGTGCCGAGCTTCGAGATCGGCGAGCGGTACCTCATCTTCAGCAAGGACGATGGCAAGCGGTACCTCTCTCCGGTCATCGGGCAATCGCAGGGGCTGTTTCGGCTGGCGGGGCGCGGGGCCGAAAACGTCCGCACATACGGGGGCCAGCCAGTCGGCCTCGAATCGACCGCGCACGGAACGCACATTCGGGGCGGGACCGAGGGGTTGACCCTGGAGCAATTGCTGACCCAGACCCGGGAGATAATCGTCACCCGGCCGCCTTATACACCCCGGCTCCGTTCCCCGGACGACGGAAGCTTTCTCCAGCGGAACGATGCCGGCGACATCGAGCCGCGCGAGCTGTACAATCCGCCTGCCGATCACTCGGCGACGGCACTGCCTCCTCTCACCGACCTCTGCGCCGACGGCTATCACAATCTCAAACTGACGATGGAGCTGGTGCACCCCGACAGCACCGGTTACGCGACGTTCAACACAGCCCTGAGTGACTGGAACGAGTATATGGATGTCTTCTCGACCGTCGCCTCCGATGGCTCGGTCGGGAATCACAACGGCGACAACGAGATCGTGGGCTTCGTGGACGATGACTATGTCTCGGCCGAGTACGGTTTCACCTGGGGCGGCGCCCTGGGCATGACGGTGATCTGGATCTTCCCGAGCGGACTGATGGACGAGTCGGATGTGATGTTCAATGGAGAGAAGACCTGGACCGATGATCTCGATGTCGCCCGGGTGGGCTCCAACATCTATCTGATTCCATCGGTGGCGATGCACGAGTTCGGGCACTCCTGGGGATACCAGGTCGATGAGTGCATCGAGACCTACCAATACCCCGATCTCAGCGTCATGCACGCTTACTATGGCAACGTGATGGAGGATGGCCGCGGAGTCCACGCCAAGGACGCCCAAATCGTCCGCTACAACTACGACGACCAGACCGCCATCATCTCGATCACCGATGCCGGGATCGAATCCTATCGCCTACTCGGCGGCTACCTCGATCCGGGTGAGCCGAACGGCAGCTCCTTCAACGCCGGCGGTAGTATCACCCTCGAGGACTTCACCGTGGAAAACACGGGCACCGCCGCCCTCTCCGACGTCCGCGTGCGTTTCTTCCTCTCGACCGATACCGAGATCACCGCCGCCGACACCCAGCTCGGCACCTACGCCTCCTACGCCACCCTCGACACCATGGAATCCCAGACCGACGACTACACGGCAACCATCCCCGCCGAAACCACACCGGGAAGCTACTACGTCGGCATGATCGTCACCAATAACGGCTACAACACCGACGATTTCGCGGGCAATGACACCGCGACGTTCACGCAGAAGATCACGGTCTCCGGCGCGGTGCTCGATCCGCCCACCCTCTCTTCCCCCGCCGACGGCGCCACCTGCCAGGCAACCAGCGGGACACTCGACTGGACCGACGTTTCCGGCGCCATCGGCTATCGGGTGCAGATCGGCACGACCTGCGGGTCGGGGTCGACCTATTCGGTCACCTCCTCGCAGTACAGCTACGCCGGACTCAATGCCGGGACCACCTACTACTGGCGCGTGCAGACCCAGAACGCCGACGAAGACTACGGCGATTACTCCGGCTGCTTTTCCTTCACCACCGATCCGGGCACGCTGGCCGCCCCGTCTCTGACGAGCCCGGCCAATGCGGCAACCTGCCAGGATGTGTCGGGCACGCTCGACTGGGCCGATGTGAGTGGGGCCGATAGCTACGAGGTCCAGATCGGCACCACCTGCGGGTCGGGCTCGACCTACTCGGTCACCTCCTCGCAGTACAGCTACTCCGGGCTCGATGCCGGCACGACCTACTATTGGCGCGTCCGCAGCCACAACGTCTGCGGCAACTACGGCAGCTACTCCGACTGCTACTCCTTCACGACCGACCCCGGGACCCTCGCGGCCCCGGTGCTGCAGAGCCCGGCGGACGAGGCGACCTGTACGTCGACCTCCGGATCCCTGAGCTGGCAGGAGGTGGATGACGCCGCCGGCTATGAGGTGCAGATTGGTCCCAGCTGCGGATCGGGATCGATTTATGCCGTGACCTCTCCTCCCTACGACTACTCGGGCCTGAGCGCCGGCACGATCTATTTCTGGCGCGTGCGGACCCAGAACACGTGCGACGAGTACGGCGCCTACTCGGACTGCTTCTCCTTCACGACCGGTCCCGACGAGCTTGCCGCCCCCAATCTCGAGGCGCCCGCCGACCAAGCGACCTGCCAGGAGACCTCCGGCACGCTCGATTGGACGGACGTCGCGGGCGCGAGCGGCTTCCGCATCCAGCTGGGAACGAGCTGCGGATCGGGAACCGAGACCGATGTCACCTCGTCGCAGCATGCATTCAGCGGCCTCACCGCCGGGGCCACGTACTACTGGCGCGTGAAGTCGAAAGACGTTTGTGACAACTACGGCGACTACTCGGCGTGCTTCTCGTTCACGACCGATCCGGGCGCGGTCGGCACGCCGACCCTCACGAGTCCCACCGATGCCGACACCTGTCAGGCCCTGGCCGGCACCCTCGACTGGGAGGATGTCGAGGGCGCCAGTGGATACGTCGTCCGTCTGGGCACGACGTGCGGCACCGGCACCGAGGTGACCGTCTCCGCCTCGGAGTACGACTACTCAGGCCTGAGCGAGGCGACCACCTACGCCTGGCAAGTCAAGGCACAGAGCGCCTGCGGCGATGACGGCGCCTATTCCGACTGCTTCTCCTTCACCACGGTCCTGGGCTCGCTCGCCCCACCCGATCTGCTTAGCCCCAACGATGCGGACACCTGCCAGGCGCTCGCGGGAACGCTCGACTGGGCGGACGTTGCGGGCGCGGCGGCTTACATCATCCAGCTCGGCACGACGTGCGGCTCCGGCGCCGAGCAGATCGTCACCTCCTCGCAGCTCTCCTACGAGGGGCTCCAGGCCGGCACCACCTATCATTGGCGCGTGCGATCCCGGAACGCCTGCGCGATCGAGGGTGTCTACTCCGAGTGCTTCACCTTCACCACCGCGCCGGATGCGCCGAGTGCGCCAACGCTCACCTCCCCGGCCGACGACGCGGTCTGCCAGACGATCTCTGGCACGCTCAACTGGGCCGACGTCGCGGACGCGGTCGGCTACACGGTGCAGCTGGGAACGAGCTGCGGAGAAGGAGACGAGTACGTCGTCACCGGATCGTCCCACCCGTACGCCGGCCTGCTCGCCGGCACCACCTACTACTGGCGCGTCAAGTCGCGGAACACCTGCGGGGAGTACGGCGACTACTCCCAGTGCTACTCGTTCGCCACCGATCCCGGCGTTCTCGCCGCTCCCACGCTGCTCGAGCCGGCGGACGGGGATACCTGCCAGGCGTTCGCCGACACGCTCGACTGGGCCGACGTGGCGGGCGCCGTCGCCTATCAGGTCCAGCTGGGCACGGCATGCCAGAGCGGGGATGAGGAGATCGTCACCGCATCGGAGTACGCCTACGCCGATCTCGATCCCGCCACGACCTACTACTGGCGCGTCCGCTCCCAGAACACCTGCGACGAATGGGGAGACTACTCGAGCTGCCTCGCGTTTACGACGCATCCGGGGGCGCTCGCGGCGCCCGAGCTCGTTACGCCGGTCGACGGAGACACCTGCCGGGCGGTCTCCGGTGCGCTTGCCTGGGAAGACGTTGCCGAGGCCGCGGGATATATGGTGCAGATCGGCACCGCCTGTGGCGAGGGGGATGAAGTGGCGGTCACGCAGGCGAGCGCGGCGTACGCCGATCTTTCGCCGGGGACCACCTGCTACTGGCGCGTCAAGACGCGGAACGACTGCGGGGCGTATGGCGAGTACTCGGATTGCGCATCCTTCACCACCGCGCCCGATCTGCTCGATCCGCCCGGGCTCGCCAGCCCGGCGGACAGCGCCGCCTGCCAGGATGCGACCGGCACCCTCGACTGGGACGACGTCGCGGGGGCCACCGGATACCGCGTCCAGCTAGGCACCGCGTGTGAACAGGGCGAGGCGTACGAAACGAGCGCATCGGCGCATGACTACGACGGGCTGACCCAGGGAATGACCTATTTCTGGCGCGTGCAATCCCGGAATGCGTGCGGTACCTACGGCGCCTACTCCGAGTGCTCCTCCTTCACGGTCACGCCGGGACCTCTCGCCTCGCCGATGCTCCTGAGCCCGGCGGATAGCGCCGTCTGCCAGGATACGACCGGCACGCTCGACTGGACTGATGTCACCGGGGCGGCCGGCTACGTGCTGCTCTTGAGTACCGCGTGCGGCGAGGGGGAGGAGATCACGCTCACCGCCTCCGAGTACGACTACGAAGGCTTGTCCGCCGACACGACCTACTCCTGGCAGGTCAAGACCCGGAACGCCTGTGGCGATGATAGCGACTACTCGGACTGCTTCACCTTCGGGACCGGGCCGCTGCCGCTCGCGCCGCCCACGCTCCTGACGCCGGCGGCTGAGGCCACCTCCCAGAGCGTGACCGGCGTTCTCACCTGGGACGCCGTGCCCGGTGCCATTGCCTACCGTGTACGCCTCGGCGCCGCCTGCGGCACGGGCGCCCTACACGGCGTCACGAACACCAGGTACACCTACTCGGATCTCACCCGCGGCGAGACCTACTACTGGCAGGTGTGCGCCCGGGACTCGTGCGAGGTGTTCGGCGTCTACTCGGATTGCTTCTCCTTTACCACCGCCGAATACGCTGAGGACTATTTGGACGTGAGCGATGTCCGCTCGACCGGCAACTCGGGGGAGGTGCAGGTCGTGTTCGAGATCGGGGGCGACCAGAATGTGGAGGTACTGATCTTCGATTTTGCCGGGCGGCTGATCCGCCGGCTCTGGAACGGCACGCTGAACGCCGGCCCACAAGAGATGGTCTGGGACGGACTGGCCGGCGACGGTGGTGTGGCCGCGAGCGGGATCTACGTGGTGCGCGTGGAGAACGCGGGACGGAACGTGACGCGACGGTTCTTGTTGGTTCGGTAGCGAGGTCGCGTCCGCTTGCCCAGGCCGGGCACGATTCAGCGAGAGGAGGATCCATGTCTCGCTATCGGCTTCTCCCCTTCCTGTGGCTGTCTCTGCTGACGATCGCCGGTTGCTCCGATGACTGCCGCCCGACCGCGCCCATCATGGGCCCCCCGACCGCGGAGTGCATCGACTACCGGGAGTACCTGCGCTGGGTGAGCCGTATCGCCGTGCCGGATGGACGGTACGCCCATCTGCGGGACTCCTACGCCTTCCTGGGCGGCGGTGAGCCCGACCTCTACGTCGTCGATCTGACCGACCCCGCGGCGCCGCAGACTGCCGCCCGCGTGGACGTGACCTGCGTCGCGGGCATCGCCTCGATCGGCGATCACCTCCTGGTGTTGGACGGCTACGACCTCAGCGTGATCGACGTCTCCGATCCTCTCTCGCCCTCCATCGTGGGTCGCGCGCCGGGAACCGACTGGGCGCGGAGCATCGCGGTGGCCGATATGTTCGCCTATGTCACCCAGGATGAGCATCTGCTGCGGATCATCGACCTGACCGATCCCACCTCACCGCAAGAGATCGCGGGTCTTACCTTGCCGGGATTGGGGCGTGACCTGGCGGTGAGCGGCACCACCGCCTTGGTCGCCTGTGGCTCCCAAGGTGCGGTAGTGCTCGATCTCAGCGACCGCGCGGCACCGGTGGTGCAGGCCGAGATTCCGGCCGCGGGTTCCGTGCAGAGCGTCGCGATCGGTTCGGGGTACGCCTACGTCGGGGACAACCGTGGCGGACTGCAGGTGGTCGACATCACCGATCCCACCAACCCCCGCGCCGCGAGAAGCGTCGACACCCGCGGAACCGTCCGGGACGTGGTCTACAGCGGGGGGCTCCTCTACCTCGCCACCGGATACGGGTTCCAGGTGCTCGACGCCGCCGATCCCGAATCCCCGGAGGCGCGCGCGTTCCTAGAGGCCCCCGGCGTGGGGTACGGTCTTGCCGTGGCGGGAAACCTGACGGTCTTTCCCTCCTTGAACCATGGGGCACAAGTCATCGATACCTCGCATCCTTCGTCTCCCCCGACCGTGGGAGGAGCGTTCACGTCGGGGCACGCCCTGCGTGCCCGGATCGCCGATGGCTACGCCTATGTCAGCTGCGGCACCGCCGGACTGCAGATCCTCAACATCTCGGACCTCTCGCTGCCCTACATCATGGGCGGGGTACTCAGCTTTAGTGGCGCCTACACCCTGGAGCTGTTGAGCCGCCCTCTGCGCGCGGTGATCAGCACGATTGCAGGCCACCTGCAGCTCATCGATGTCACCGACCCGGCGGCCCCACGAATCACCTACGCGATCGCCAACACGCAGAGCGGCTACCCCTACTACGATGTGGCCGCCTTCGGTGACCGGTACCTTCTGGCCTGCGATCTCCAGTCGGTTCAGATCTTCGATGTCTCCGGCCTCGATACGCTCGCTCTCGCCGGCAGCGTCGACACACCGGGAAACGCCTTTGCGCTGGCTGCCGTCGATCCGTACGTCTTCGTGGCCGATGGAGAAGCGGGGCTGCAGGTGCTCGATCTCTCCTCCCCGACATCGCCCTCGATCGTGGGATCCCTCCCCTGCCGAGATCAGCTCTGGGACGTGACGGTCGCCGGCGGCTATGCCTACCTCGCCGATGGCGACTCCGGCCTCGTGGTGATCGATGTCGCCGATCCCCGGTCGCCGGGAATCGCCGGTCGCCTCCCGCTGCCGGATGAGACAGCTGGCGTCGCGGTCACCGGAGATGACGCCTACGTCACCGTGGGCGGTAGCGTCTATCTGGTCGACATCGGCGATCCGAGCCGGCCGCAGGTCGTGGGGGTCCTCGACACCCCCGGGAATGCGAGCAGCATCACGATCGCGGGGGGGAATGTCTATGTCGCCGATGGGCATCGGGGCCTTCTCTTCGCACACCCGCAGTGCGCGCGCTAGTCGGAACGGAGGTACCGCCATGATCGATCTCGCGAACGCCCGTCGCCGAATCCGTTTCCTGAAAGCCCTTCTTCTGATCCCGGCTCTGGGGCTGTCCTGCGATTCCAGCACCGGGCCGTCGATGACGGACGTACGATCGTGTGTCGATTATGCCGATGGGCTCCGCTGGCTGGCGGCGGTGCCGTTGTCCGACCGCGCCCGGGACATCGCGATGTCGGGCAACTACCTCTTCGTCCTCGAGCTCGAGGGCCTCCTGCAGGTGATCGACGTCTCGCTCCCCGAGGACGCAGGCATCGTCGCCACGGCGGACGTCCCCGGGGGCGGGCGGGCGCTGGCCGTCTCGGGCTCGTACCTGTATGTCGCCGGCAGCGCCACCGGGCTCCGCGTGGTCGACATCTCCGACCCCCTGGCGCCGGAGGGCGTGGCCTACGTGGAGCTGTTCGCCACGACCGTCGACGTGGCGATCGCGGGCGATACCGCCTACCTGATCAGCGACGAAGCCTCCTTCACGGTGCTCGACATTTCGACCCCGACCGATCCCCGGACCGTGAGCAGCTTGAGCGGCTTCTCGTCGCCCAACGCGGTGGAGGTCGCCGGCGACCTAGCCTGCGTTGCAGCCGACGGCGCGCTCTTTGTCATCGACATCCACGACCCGTCGGGACCGCTGCTCTTGGGGAGCGTGGATCTCCCCGGCTTCATCTGGGGTAGCGGCCACGATCTGGCGTTGGCGGGGGAATACGCCTTCGTCGCCGACGACGAGGCCGGCCTACAGGTCATCGATCTCTCCTCACCGGCCGAGGCCCAGATCGTGGCCAACCTGCGCGATATCGGCGGCGCCCAGGGTCTGACCGTGGACACCACCTACGCCTACGTCTTGAATCGGGACTGCGAGCTGTCCGCCATCGACATCTCCGATCCACTCTCGCCGGTTCGCACCGGTCAGGTGAGCTTCCCCTGCCGGGGAGGGTATGATGTGATCGCAGCAGAGGGGCATGCGTACGTGGCGGCCGAGGACGTTTTCGTGGTCGACATCACCCACCCCACCTCCGTGGGGGTCGCGACAGGAACGTACGCTCCCGACGCGGCCGAGGCAGTGGACGTCGCCGGGGAGTTCGCCTATGTGGTCAACGGCAGCCATCTCGCGGTGATCGATCTCACGAACCCGGAGAACCCCCACCTGGTCAACGGCGCCTACACCTCAGAGGTCGCCGAGGACGTGACGGTCTCCGGCGACATTGCCTACGTGGCCGGCGGCATCGGCGGGCTCCAGGTCGTCGACATCTCCCTCCCGGCGCATCCCCAACTGGTCGCCACCGCATCGACGCCTGGACTCGCCGTGTCGGTGGCCGTGTCGGACAGCTTCGCCTATGTGGCTACCTACGTCGAGGGCATCACCGTCATCGATGTTTCCGATCCCCGGACGCCGCAAATCTGCGCCTCCCTGGCCATCGATGGTCTGGTGCGGGATGTCGTCGCGGCGGACGATCATCTCTATCTCGCCTGCGACGACGACGGCATGGTGATCGCCGACATCTCCGATCCCTACGCACCGACCCTGCGGGGGGAACTCCTGAGCCCGGCGCCGGCCGTGGCGGTTGATGTGACCGGCTCCCATGCCTTCGTAGGCTGTGGGGAGGCGGGTCTGGTGGTGGTGAACGTGTCGGATCCGGCACAGCCTTTCGTGGCCGCCACCCTCCCCACCCCGGGGTGGGTCGCCAACATCAAGGTCACGGACAGGCATGCCTACGCGGTGGTCGGCACCTGCGGCCTTCGGATCGCCGACATCTCGGATGCGCCGGCCTCCCGGTGGATCGGAAACCTCGATACGCCCGGCACGGCCCAAGCCGTGGTCGTGAGGGGATCAACGCTCTTGATCGCCGACGGGGAGGCGGGCCTGGTCGTGGGATCCGCCCAGTGCCCGTACTGAAACGTCGAATCCCGACTCAATTCGCACCGCCCGAAACGGATAACTAGTTATATATCAAAGCGTTATGCCCGATGCGCCGGCGCACACCTGTAGCAAGCTACGTAAATTTGGGGGCCGGGGTCGTAGCCCCAGCCCCCGCGGATCGAGATCCCAGTCGCCCTTTCTACGGCAGCACCAGCAGTTTCCCGCTCGCCGTCACCTGATCCGTACTCAGCCGCACGAAGTATCCCCCGGCAGCCAGCCGCCGGCCCGCGCCATCGCGGCCGTCGAAGGCGATCTCGTGCTCTCCCGCCTCCAGGCGGCCCTCGTGGAGCATCCGGACCAGGCGCCCGTCGGTCGAGTAGATGGCGATCGACCCGGTCAGCGGGCGGCTCAGGCGGTAGTGGACCCGCGTGTCGGCCTGGAGCGGGTTGGGCCGGGCGCGCACGACCGCCTGGGGCACGGGATTGTCACCCAGAACGAGGTGCGGCACCTCGGAGAGGATCGCTCCGCTCTCCATGTGCGTCCGCGTGTGGATGACGAGGCTTCCGCCGCCCTCCTCGCGCCTGGCCGACTGCTGCAGGATCTGGGGATCGGGCAGGCGCCCGTCGGGCGCGCCCTCGAACGTCAGCATACCGGTCAGCACGAAGTCGATCGACCCACCGGGCTCGGTCATCGTGACCGTGCCGGTGATCGTCACGCCGCCGGGGCCGGCATCGTAAAGTGTCGCCTCGGTCGTCCATTCGGGCTCGAAGGCGAGACCGCCGAGTCCCGCGGAGCTCGTCGCCTCGAAGTCGAGGTCGATCGTGCTGGGGCCCGTGCGCAGCAGCGTAAAACCTCCCTGCACCGTCCCCTCGGGCGCGGTCAGCGTCACGAGGCCGCTAAGGTTCTCGCCGGCGAGTTGGAAAAGCCCATCCTGTTCCGGCGGCGCGGCCAGGGCGCCCATCGCCACCGAGGAGACGGCGAGCTGCGCGGGGGAATCGAACACCGGCTCGGGATCGACCACCACCTCCGCCTCGTTGGGAATGAACCAGCTCACGCCGTCGCCGTTGACCGTCGTTCGCCCGCCGGAGAGCTCGCCGGTTACCGCTAGCTCGTGCCGGTCGTCAAAGCGCGCGACGTAGACATCGGGGCCGCCCGCGCGGGCGTCCGCCCAAACGGCGAAGACCGAACGGTCGTCGCAGGCGAGCTCGTTGTAGTCCCCGAAATTGGGCGTCATGTTGGCCGGCACGCCGCACCAGCTCACCGAAACATCCGAGACCCGCCGGTTGGGACCCCAGGTTTCGCCGCCGTCGACCGATTGGGTCACGTAGCAGTCGCAAAGCCCGTTGTTCTGGTAGGCGTAGCGGCCGTCGATCCACGCTGCCGATACCCGCCCCCTGGGTCCCACGCTCACCTGCGGCCAGAATTGCTCGGACATGTTCTCATTGTCGTTCAGCTTGATCGGCCGCTCCCAGGTCTCTCCCTTGTCATCGCTGTAGCTGAGATAGCAGTCGTAGCTGCGCGATTCGCCGTCGCACCAGGCCAGATAGATCCGGCCGCGATAAGGCCCGTCGCTCCGGTCGATGGCCGGCGAGGGCACGTTGGGATTCATGTACCGATTGAAGCAGCGGGGCGCATCCCTGCTGCTGGGGCCCAGCTCCGCCACCTCGACCGCGGGGCCGGCCCAGGTCTCACCGCCATCGGAGGAGTAGCGCGCGTAGACCGACGCGTTGTCCTGCCCCATCGGGTCGATCCAGGTCACGTAGACCTCCCCGTCGATGCCGGGTGCGGGATAGTAGGCGTTGCCGCCTGAGGCGGTCG
>Ga0180432_10001334_pt1 | contig 39196 bp, 29 predicted proteins | sample SS_ome_10_FD_132414 | JGI IMG/M metagenome (GOLD analysis project Ga0180432, IMG submission 132414) | Hypersaline lake sediment archaeal communities from the Salton Sea, California, USA - SS_1_MS_2 metaG | ecosystem: Environmental > Aquatic > Non-marine Saline and Alkaline > Hypersaline >... | reverse complement strand
GCGTGTGTCCCGGGCCACGCGGACACCCGGCCCGGGACCACGGCGATGCCGCGGACGCGGATCGCCGAACCTCCGGCTTCGCCGGAGGATTCGCCTCCCACAAATCTTCTTCCTTCGTGCCTTCGTGTCTTGGTGCCTTCGTGTTGAAATGGATTTCGGTTCGGCTTTTCTGTTTTACGTTCGCGCCTATGGGTGTCCCCCCCCAGGGCGCTACGAGCAATGGACCGGGTGTGAAATTTCCCGAAAAAACCCGTGCACCCCCCTGAGGACCTGGAATGCGAGGTCCACCCTGGGGTATTTCCATGAAGGGGAGCTACGAAAAGGAAGGGAGGACCACGACTTCTTTGCAGCGCGAAACGCTCGCCTCCCTTGTCCGTTGACTTTGCCCCGCCCCACTTCTACACTACCGCATGCTTCGGGCATGCCCCCACGTGCCCGGAATCGGGTCCCTGTTGATAGGAGAAATCCATGAACGCCCGGATACCCCTTCTTCTGGCCGCGGCCGCCTCCGTGTCTTTCCTCGCGGCGTGCGCCAACACGGAAATCGAGATCCATTACAAGCGCCCGCCCGAAATGGACATCCCCGACCATGTCAAGCGCCTCGGCGTGGTGCCCTTCGACGTCGGGAACCAGGTCTCCGACAAGTCCCTGGGGGACGCGGTCCAGGGCAAGATCGAAACCGCGCTGGTCAAGAGCGCGTATTACCAGGTGATCACGCGCTCCCAGCTGGAAGTCCTGCTGAAGGAGCAGAAGCTCAACTTCGCCAGCTTCGCCGAGGGCAGCTCGAAGGATCTCAAGATCAAGAAGGTGGACGGCATGATCATCGGCTCGATCAGCCAGGCGAACTCCGCGGAATCCCGGGGCCGGCTGGAAACCCTCACCATGGTCACCCAGGGCCCCCCGATTCCGGGATTCGGCCGCGTGGGCCGTGAGGTTCCGAAGTTCAAGAAGGTGAAGCGGGGCCGCTACATCACGTGCAACGTCGCCATGTCCTTCCAGCTGATCGACTACACGGGGGGCGGCATCCTCATCGCCTCGGAGAGCTACAACCGGTCCTACAATTCCAGCCGGGCCAAGGTCTACAAGGGAAAGAAGTACGCCGTCCCGCCCGAGGAACTTCCCGCCACCCACCAGGAAAAGCTGGAGGAACTGATCATGGAGGGCGTGGAGAACTTCCTTCGCATGATCACCCCTCATGAGGTGACCCGGAAGGTCGAGCTCGTCGTCCGGGACCAGTACACCGAGCGGGGCGTGAAGTTCGCCGAGCGCAATCTCGTCAAGGAAGCCCTGGAACAGTTCGATCTGGCCATCCAGCACGAGCAACCCAACGACGCCGCCTTCTACGACAAGGGCGTCATGCTCGAGGTCCTGGGCCGATACGAGGAAGCGCTCGAAGCGTTCAAGAAAGCCTACTACGCCAACGAGGACGATCTCTACCTCGACGCCATGGAGCGCATGAAATCGGAGCTTCAGGCCAGCGAGTAACCCGGGTTTCCGCCTCGGGGAGGAGGCTTTCGAGGACACGCCTGTCCCCCAGGGAGACCAGCCTTGGGGAAGGACGTCCGGGACCCTCCGAAAGGGGCCAGCAACTTCAATCTTTCATTGAAGTTGCGTCGCCTTCACATTTTCGCTTTTCGCAGGCCTCTCGGGCGCGGGTTTTGCTGTTTCAAGGGGGAAGGCTTTCCAGCCTCTTTCGTTTCTTGAGGCGGACACACATGACCCCCGGGGCGTTGCAGCCGGCGATCCTCGTCCTCGTGCTTCTCGCTCTCGCGGCGCCGGATGCCTGCGCGCAGGACGTCGAAGGCCCGGACCGGACGCGCGTGCTGGCGTTCGCCCGGCGACATGCGGACATCCGCCTGCTCTTCGACATCCAGCGGCGGCTCGGGAACGGATGGCGCGGGGGCGAAGAGGGCGTGCGGGACTACATGCGCCGGGTTTCCCTGGAGTCCGAGTTCTTCGGCTGGCTGGGGAGGCACCGGGACGTCTACGAGTCGGTCCGCTCGTCCCCGGAGGGCGTCATCGAGGTTGTGATGAAGGTGCCGTCCGGGAAAACCGGCCTCTTCCTCTCGGACGCGGCGCGCAAGCTGGATCCGCAGGCGGAGGGCTGGAAGACCCAGGCTTTCGAGGTGCTCGGCCGCGGGAGCGATCGCTTCCTGGACGCGGTCGGGGTCGGCCTCCCGGAAGCGGTGTCCTGGAGTCTTCGCGGCGAACCCGTGCCGGCGGCCTGGAAGCGTCTCAACAGCCGGGCGCGGACGGACGCCGTGGACGCGGCCTGGCTGGACGCGAAGGAGAACCTCTGGAAGTCCATCGAATCCCTTCCGGCGGGAAAGGGCCTTTTCGTCCGCACCTTTCTGGAAAAGGACGCGGATCTGCGGCGGGGGCTCAAGGCGTATCTTTCTTCCAAGCTGGACGTGGGTCTTTCCAAGCCCCGGTACCTGTCCAAGGGGCGGTGCGAGGTGGATGTCTATCTGGATCTCGCCGATCTGGACCGTGCCATCGAAATGCTGGCGCGTTCCCGCCTCTCCCCGGACAGTCCCTGGCGCAACGTGGATCGGGAGCACTTCATCGCGGAAAACGACGGGATGAGAATGCTCTGGGCCACGGGCGTCAGTTTTTCGCCCGGTTTCTCCTCCTTCGCCGAGTCCGAGGCGCCGGACTGGCGGCAGCACAAGCTGGAGGCGGAGGGGGAGGCCGAGCTGCCGGTGAGCGCTCCCAGCCAGCGGGCGGCGGTGGGCATGGCCGCCCAGGCCGCCCAGGAGGCGGCCCGGGAAGCGCTGTACGAGAAGGTCTTGAGCCTTCGGCATCCCTGCGGAAAGACCCTCGCGGCCCTGGCGCGAAGGCCGGGGCGTCGAAACGGGCTTCGGGCCCTGGTCTGGAGAGTCGTTGCCGGCAAGGGCTCGATGGTGGGTCGACGCCTCTACAAGAGGCCGATCGAGATTCCCCTTGAGAAAGTCTGGAATATGGTAAAGGATTGGGAGTGAAAGGCGGGCCATCACGGCGTGTCGGCTCCCTGTTTCAGGAGGATGCCATGAGACCGGTGGTTTGGATGTTTCTGTTTCTTGCGGCGGCCCTCGTGTTCGCGTCGCCGGTTCTCGCGGCGGACATCGTGACGGTGCGCGTGACGGGGACGGGGATGTCGGAATCGGAAGCGCTGGACGACGCGTTGCGAAAAGCGGTGGAGAAAGGCTCGGGTGTCGAGGTCACGTCCCGCACCGAAACGCTGGACCACGCCGTCGCGTTCGACCGGATCGTCACGCGCGCCAAGGGGTACGTGGCCGGCTTCGAGGAGGTCGAAAAGAAGAAGAAATGGGACCTGTGGCAGGTGACGATCGACGCGAAGGTGGACCAGGGGAAGATCGGGAGCGACTGGGGCGACATCCAGCTGCTCCTGGAACGCAAGGGCCGCCCCACGGTCATGGTTCTGATCAAGGAGACGGTGTTCGACAGCGAGGGGAAGCCCCAGGAAGCCCAGACGGAATTCGCCTCCTCGGCCATCGAGCAGCTGTTCATCGAGAAGGGCTTCCAACTGAAGTCGGCCAAGGGGCTGGACGAGATCGAAAAGCGGCGGCGTGACGCCGCCATCGCCCGGAACGACCTCGACGCCCTGGCTTCCATCGCCAAGCAGTTCGGCGCGAACGTGATGATCGTGGGCAACTCGACCTGCCGCTTCAGCGGGAAGGCCGACGTGCACGGCGTGCATCTGGTCCATTACCGGGCCGCCGCCTCCATCACCGCCTACAATTCCGATACGGCCGACCTGCTCCTGAGCACCACCATGGAAGGCAAGGGATCCGGCATGGGCGAGTTCAAGGCCATCACCATGGCCTTCAAGCGTTCGGCCGAAAACGTCTCCGAGGACGTGTTGAGGAAGCTCCTCAACCGGTGGTACTTCGAGTTCCAGCACGGAGCCAGCCTCGTCGTCCGGGTGACCCTCCTGGCCGACTCGGCCAAGGCCCTCCGGCGAAGCGGGAAGATGGTCATCCGCCTCGAGCAGATGCTCGCGGAGATCGAGAACGTCGAGGACGTGAAAATGACCTCCTTCGACAAGGAGGCCGAGAAGGCCTTCGCCCAGTACACCGTGAAAACGACGCTCCCCCTCGAAAAACTGAGGAATCACATCATCCTGATGGATACCGAGAACCTGGGCTTCACCCTGGAATGGGTGGGATCCGACAAGAACACGCTCCGACTCAACCTCTACATCGAATGAGAGTCGACAGCGCGAAGGGACTTTGTCCGTCCCGAGGGACGGAGACCGATACGTTGAACAGGAGGATCGACGATGAAACGAGGAACGATTCACGCTTCGTGTGCGGCCCTCATGACGACGGCCGCCTTGCTCGCGCTCCTGGTCGCTCCGGGGTGCCGCCGGCGGCGCTACGTCCGGCAGGGGCCGCCTCCCGCGCCCCGGGACACCCGCCACACGCAGCCGCAACCGCAGCCCCAGCCGCAACCCCAACCCCAACCACAGCCCCAGCCCCAGCCGACGCCGATCAACGACCCCGCGCCGCCTCCTGAAAACGCGGGACTCCAGCCCGGCGCCGGCGAGATCGTCGTCCAGGTCTCCGGCGAGGGCGAAACCCTGAAAGAGGCCGAGAACAACGCCCTCCGAAAGGCCGTGGAGAAGGGCGCCGGCGTGGAAATCACCTCCCGCACCGAGACCATCGACTATGCCGTCGCGTTCGACAAGATCATCTCCCGCGCCAAGGGCTTCGTGAAAACCTTCCGCGTCCTCAACAAGAAAGAGACCCGGTTTAACGCCAAGGTCTGGATCGAGGCCGTCGTCGCCCGCGGAAAGATCAAGGACCGCTGGGGGGAAATCCAGCTCGTCCTCGAGCGCGCCGGACGCCCCTCCCTCATCGTCCTGATCGAGGAAAAGGTGGTGGGCCGGCGGAGCGACCAGGCCCAGGAATCCGGCGTCTTACACTGCACCGCCGAACTCGAATCCCTGCTCCTGAAGAACAACTTCCGCCTGAAATCCGCGTCCGCGCTCTCCGAGATCGAACGGCGCAAGCGAGACGCCGCCATCGCCAACAACGACCTGGACGCCCTCGCGACCATCGCCCGGAACCACGGCGCCGACGTCATGATCCAGGGACAGGCCGTCGCCCGGTACCACGGGACCTTCGACGCCCACGGCATCATCGTCGAGCAGTACGGCGCCTCCGCCACCCTCGCCGCCCACCGGACGGACACCGCCGACATCCTCGCCCGCGTCAAGGTCGACAGCAACGGCAGCAGCGACGGGCACGCCAACGCCATCCGAGACGCCTACCAGAAGGTCGCCCGGAAACTGTCCAAGGGCATGCTCCGCGAACTCCTCAACGCCTGGTACTTCCGCTTCCAGCACGGCGACGACGTCGAACTCACCCTCGTCATCCAGGCCCGCACCCAGCGGGGCCTCCAGCAGGCGCAACGCTACGCCATGCGCTTCCAGGACGTCCTCGCCGGCATCCGGGGCGTGGAAGAAGTCCGCGAGGGGCGCTATTCCAAGGAAAACGAGAAGGCCTTCCAGTACTACACCGTCAAGACCACCATCGATACCAACAGCCTGAAGAAGAAGCTCATCTTCGCCGACATCCAGGGCGCCGGCTTCACCCTCGAGGTCACCGGCGTCACCAAGAACACCCTGGAAGTCACTCTCAACATCCAGTGACGAACCGGGACCGGCCCGAAACAGGACAGCGGGACGGCGAACGCGCCGTCCCGCTTTCGTTTCATGACGCTACGGATCGCCGAACCTCCGGCTTCACCGGAGGATTCGCCTCCCACAAGGGACTCGTCTTCTTCCTGCCCTTCGTGGTAATGCCGCTGTGCCTGCGGCTACGAGGCCAGACCCTTCACGAATCCTGCCCTTGACCTCCCTCCTTTCCGGATCCACGATGGTGTCATGCTCCGCGACCTCCTCGCATCCTGCCGAAGCGTCCGCCGGTTCCGACAGGAACCCAAGCCCTCCCCCGCCCAGCTGCGCGACCTCGTCTCCCTCGCTTCCCTCTGCCCCTCCGGCGGCAACCTCCAGCCGCTGAAGTTCCTCCTCAGCGCCACGGAGGAGACCAACCGCCGCATCTTCCCCCACCTCCGCTGGGCCGGCGCCCTCAAGGACTGGCCCGGACCCGCGCCCGGAGAGCGCCCCACCGCCTACGTCGTGATCCTCGGCGATACCGACGTCTCCCGGTCCTTCGGGGTGGACCACGGCATCGCGGCCCAGACCATGATGCTCGGCGCCGTCGAGATGGGCCTCGGGGGGTGCATGATCGGCTCGATCGACCGCGACGCCCTCCGCAAGGACCTGCAGATCCCCGGCCGGTTCCAGATCCTACTCGTGCTGGCTCTCGGAACCCCGGGGGAAACGGTCGAACTCGAACCCGTGAAGGACGGCGTCACTCGCTACTGGCGCGACGCCCAAAGCGTGCACCACGTCCCCAAGCGCCCCGTCGACGAGCTGATCTACCGCGGGACCGGGGAGGAATAGCAGCGCGGAACCCTTGGAGGGCGAGCCTCCTCCAAGATGTTCGATACCCGACTGGAAATTTCAGATTTCAGCCGCGCAGTCGTAGGGACGGACGCTAGTCCGTCCGCACTCGCCCACAGCGACGTGATTCCGCGGCTTTCGACACGAAGTCTCAAAGGCTCCAAGGCACGAAGAGGAATGGGGTCAGTCCTTCGTTTTTAGTCCTTCGTTGCGAGAGGAAACCCGTCTGTCGTGTCCCAGCCAAAATGAGACGGTTGGACGGGGAAATGCGCTTGACGTCAACTTGCCATGAAAAGAGAGGGCATCGAGCTCGTCCGCCGCATCCTGTTACGAAAAGGAAACAGTATGGGTGTTCATGTAATCCCCATTCATGCATAGAGTTATACAATCCCCATCCGTTGTTGTTAAATTTTCCGACAAAACCAATGGTCCGGGTCGCCTGGGCAAGGACAAGAGCCTCAAAAGGTTGACATCTCTATCCCTAATCATTCCTAGACGTTGGGACTGTCGATCGACATTTCTCGCACGAATCGGGTCTTCCGGAACGCTTTTTGTTCTTTCCTTGCCGAGAAGAGCCATAGACAGGTTTCTTTCACCGGGGACCTTTGGAGGAAAGAAGCGATGAGGAAGGGGTTTTTCCATCCACTCGGGATCCTGGGAGCCATGCTCGCCTTCGCGTTTTTCACGGGAGGCGTGCTCGGCGCGGAGGCCGATCCTCCTGACAAGGAGAAGGAGAAGCCGAAGGAAGGGGAGGTTTCCGAAAAGCCAGCCGGGAAACCCTCTCCGGCCGGGGAGGAGTCGACGGCACCCGCCGGGGAGACGAAGGAGGAAAAGGGCGCCGGGAAAGAGGTGGAGGTGGCGTTCGGCGAGGAGGTCGTCACGGCCACCCGCACGAAGGCGAGACCGTTCCGCCTCACGCGTTTCGTCACGCTTGTCGATCCGGAGATGTTCGACCGCCAGGAGCTGAACGTCGCGGTGGACGCGCTGGAGAAGCGGATCGGCACCTGGGTGGAGCACCGCACCGGATCGACCGGCGACGCGGTGATCCGCGGCCTTTCCGGCGGCAACATCCTGGCGCTGGTGGACGGCTGCTCGTTGAGCACGTTCTGGGGCGAGGGGGGCTTCGCCGGGGACGACATGTACGGGAAGGTGGATCCGGAGACGGTGGAACGCATCGAGGTCCTGCGGGGCCCGGGTTCCGTCCTGTACGGATCCCAGGCCCTGGGGGCGGTGATCAACTTCATCACACGCTCGTGCCCGCTGGACTTCACGGAGGGGACGCTCGCGTACGGGGCCCGTTCCAAGTTCCAGTTCACGACGGGCAACCGGGGCTTCACGTTCCGGAACGAGGCGTACGCGGCGCACGAGGACATCCGGATTCTCGTGGGTTCGACGGTTCGCCACCTCGGGGACATGGAAGGCGGAGGCGAGGTGGGGCGGATCGACCCCTCCTCGAGCAAGGAGAGCAACATCGACGCGAAGATCGACCTCCGTCTCAAGAAGAACCACCTCTTCACGATCGCCCACCAGAACGTCTACCGGGACCCCACGCACCGGGCGTACCGTCCGACGCAGAACAACACGAACATCCGGCAGGGATACATGTTCCGCTACCGGGGCGAGGAATTCGAGGGGGCGCTGGACAACGTGGAGATCAAGGCCTATCACCAGGTGAAGGCGGACCGTCGCCGGTGGCTTCCGGACGATCCGGACCCGAAGGTGGGCACGTCCACGACGCGGACCTACCAGCTGGAAGCGCAGGGGTCGCTGAAGTTCGAGGCGGGGGGCGACCACACGCTGACGGGCGGCATCTCGTACCACTACGACTGGGGTGAGAGCCCGGGCGACGAGCAGTTCACGTATACCAAGGGCAGCTGGCCGGTGGGTCCTCCGGGCGAGCGCATGGACGCGCCGTACACCTTCTGGACCAACTACGCGGCCTTCGTGCAGGACGAGTACGAGCCCGCGGATCGGATCAAGTTCACGGGCTCATTGCGCTACGACTACTTCGATTTCGAGACGGATCCGTACTCGCACAACTACTACCCTCCGGCCTACGTGCACGACCCGTCCGCCTTCGCCTCGCTGGAGGCGGCGCAGTCGACCGACGACATCGAATACAGCGAGAACGTATTCACAGGCGGCATCGGCCTGAACGCGGGGTTGACCGACTGGCTTGCGGCCGTGACCTCCTTCACCGTGGGCTTCCGCCAGTGGCCGCCGAAGTTCGGCCTCACGCAGCACGGCAACGGCATCTACGCGCCTTCCACGGATCCCGCCACCATCTACAGCTACAACTACGAGGTGGGCGCCAAGCTCAACCACCGGAACCTCACGGGCTTCGCCACCTTCTACTACAACTGGTGGGACGGCTTCGAGGAATGGCACCCCGGCTCCTACCTCGGCCAGGACTGGTACGACTGGAACAACAACAGCATCCAGGAGCCCGACGAGCAGATCCTCGTTCGTGAGAGCTCGGGCCAGGCCTACCTGTGGGGCGTGGAGATCCAGGGCACGCTGCACCTTCGCGACGCGCTTCTCGGAAGCGGTTTCGTCGAGGGCTTCAGCATCACGGGCGGGTTCATGTACAACTACGGCAAGGATCTGACGTCGCACCACCCGGACAACCCCGACATCGATACGGACGACGACTGGGAGTACGAGCCCATCCGCCACACGCACCCCCTGCGCGGCATCTTCAGCGTCAAGTGGGAGGAGCCCGGGAAGGAGAGATTCTGGGCCTCCTTCACCGCGGACATGGTGGGCCCGTTCACCCGCATCCCCACCGGCCGCCTGGCCGGCGACGTCGGCTACTGGCGCGACGTCACGGACGCCTCCCAGGGCAAGATCCGGGCCTGGGGCCTCCCCGGCTACAGCGTCTTCGACCTCATGGCCGGCTGGAAGGCCACCGAGAACCTCGAGTTCACGATGGGCCTGAAGAACATCTTCGACCGGAAGTACCGCCGCGCCCACAGCCGGACCTGGGAGATGGGCCGCAGCTTCGAGCTCGGCGTGGACATCCGCTTCTGATCCCGGACGGGGAATCTGGTAGGATAGTGCGAACCACGCGACCGGCCGGCGCTCCGCAAAGAGGAGCGCCGGCCGGATTCATGGAGGGTTCTCGCCATGGGAACCGATGGAAGAACGCTCCGGGCCCGCCTGCTCCTCTTCGCAGGCCTCCTGGCGGCCTTGTTCGTCCCCGCCACGGCCTTCGGCGGGGAAGCCGGGGAGGAGGGCGAGAAGGAAGACGGCCCCGTGGCCACCGCCGCGCTGGAAACGCGCCTGGCCACGAGACTCCGCGAAACCGTGTCCAGGATCCGGCGGACGCGCGAGGACCGCTACCGTCTCGAGGCGCGCCACGAAGCCGAACGCCGCTCTCTCGAGGAGAGGATCGCCGAACTCGAGGCGCAGGAACACGCCCTCGACGTCCGGGCCCGCAAGCTGCGCGGCGAGGTCCGGGCCCGGACCTCGGAAACCGCCGCCGTCCGGCAGGAAACGGAGGAGACGCGCACGTTGCTGGAAAAGGTCCATGGCGTCCTCCGCGATGAGTGCAAGGATCTCCTGACCTTCATCGCGGCCTCCCTCCCCTTCCGCAAGAAGGAACGCATCGAGGCCGTCCGTTCCTTCCGGCAGGACCGCGATTCGACCCTGCCGGAAAAGTTCAGGACCCTCCAGGCCATCCTGGAATACGAGACGGCGCTCGGGGCCACCTCGGAAGCCTTCCGCGGCCGCGTGACGCTCGGCAAAGAGCGGCGGCCCCGGGCGCGGATCCTGCGCCTGGGCCACGCGACCATGGCCTTCATCACCGAGGACGGAAAGACGTCCGGCATCCTCGCCGGCATGAGGAATCGCATGCCTGTCTGGAAGACCGACCTCTCCTTCCGGGAACGGTGGGACGTGAAGAAAGCCATGGAAATCCTCGAGCGGCGCCGCCCGCCCGTGTTCATCCGCTACCCGATCATGGTGCTCGACGTCCCGAACACCGCGCCCGGCGAAAACCGCGAGGATCGCGAAAAGGAGGCCGGTCGATGAGGAACGCGCCCCCCTTCGCCCTCGCCCCCCCCCTTCTCTCGGGCGTCTTCCTTCTCCTCGCCTCCGCCGGAGGCGCCCGGGACGCCTCGGCCGGAGAACCCGGCACGCTGCAGCAAGCCCTCGAGAAGGCGCGCGCCGACCTCGAGGCGGAACAGGAGGCCCTGGCCGAAGACAGGCGCCGGTTCGAGAACCAGGAAGCGAAGCTCCGCGAGCGCATCGAAGCCATCCTCGCCCGCTGCGAAACAACCACCCGCGAGATCGAGCAGGCGAGAAAGGACCTCGAAACGGCGGACCAGAGGCACCGGGAGGCCGAAGCCGAACAACGCGAGGCGCGTTCGGACGAGGCGGATCTCAGGCGCCTGCTCTTCGAGAAGATCGAAGCCCTCCAGAACCGCGTCAAGGTCGGCGTCCCGCACGGCGAGCGCGGCGCGCGCCTGGAGGTCCTGGAGCGTCTCCGCGAGACCGTCTCCGAACCCGGATTCGACCTGCCCCACGCCATGGAGATCTACCTCCGCCAGGCGATCGAGGAGATCCGGCTGGGCGCGAGCCGCGAGCTCTACGACACCTCCGTCACCACGGACGAGGGCCGGCGCGTCGAGGCGACCTGCTTCCGCATCGGGAAGATCTTCCAGGCGTACCGAAGCGCCGGCGGCGACCACGCTGCGCTGCTCGTCCGCGGCGTGGGGGAAGAGGGCGGCTACACCTGGAAGGAATCCGGCGAGGCGGGCGACGTCGTGCAAAAGGCGATCCGCAGCGAGACGGGCGTCTACCGGCTTCCCATGGACGTGACGCTGGACATCTCCGCGGACCGGCTGTCTGTTTCCAAGGATCTCCTCTCGACGCTGGCCAGCGGCGGGCTCGTCATGATCCCCCTGGGCCTGGTGGCCCTGGCGGGGATCCTGCTGGTCCTCGAAAGGGCCCTGGTCCTCACCCTCGCCAGGCCCCGGACGCGCCAGCTGGAGCGGGAGGTGATCGGGAGGGTCCGCGAGGGCGATCCCGAAGGCGCGACGGAGGCCGCCGGGCGGATCCGGGGCCCGGCTGCTTCCGTTCTCCATGCGGGGCTTTCGGCGCGCGCCGGAGGCCGTACGGCCGTGGAAGAGGCGGTGGAGGAAAGGGCCGTCCGCGCCCTTCCCGGCCTCGAGCGTTTCCTCTCGGCGATCGCGGCCCTGGCGGCCATCGCCCCCCTGCTCGGGCTTCTCGGCACCGTGACCGGGATGATCGCCACTTTCGACGTCATCACGCTCTTCGGCACGGGCGACCCGCGCCTCCTCTCGGGGGGGATCTCGGAAGCGCTCATCACCACCCAGGTGGGGCTGATCATCGCCGTCCCCCTCCTGCTCCTGCACCGCATCCTCGCCGGCGCGGTGGAACGTTCCGTCACGTCCATGGAGACCCTCGGCGTCGCCCTGGTCAACGCGCTCTACCACGGCTCTCCGGCAGCGGCGCCCGAAGAGGCGGAGAAAGCGGAGGGCCCGAAGGCATGATGCTCGACGACCTCTACGCCAAGATCGCGGCCGGGGGCCCCTTGATGGCGCCCATCATGGTCCTGTCCGTGATCGCCTGGGCCCTGATCCTCCGCAAGTGGGTCCTGCTGTCCTTCTCGACCGATCCCGTGCGGCTTCTCGAGACGCTCTCGCCCCTGTTGAAACGCGGGGAGATCCGGGAGGCGTCCGCGCTCTGCGCCCGGAAACGGGGCCCGGCGTCCCGCGCCGCGCGGTTCCTTCTGGACCGGCTCGCAGGTTCCGGGAAGGAGGGGCGGGACGGCGTCCTCCGGGAAGCGGAACTGCGCGAGCTTCCGGCGCTGTCGCGGACCCTTCCGACCGTGGGGGTTCTCGCCGGCGCGGCGCCCCTGCTCGGGTTGCTCGGGACCGTCACGGGGATGATCGGGACCTTCGAGGCCATCACGGTCTACGGCACGGGCAATCCCCGGCCGCTGGCGGAGGGGATTTCCGAGGCCCTGATCACGACCCAGGCGGGGCTCATCGTCGCCCTGCCCACCCTGCTGGCCCACAACTACCTGGCCCGGCGCGCGGAGCGGAAACGGCGGGCCGCAACGGACGTGCTCAAGAGGATCATCCTGGACATGACCTACCGGGAGACAAAGAAATGAACTTCGGATTGGGGATTTCAGATTGCGGACAAACCGGCGGGGAAGCCGTTACGCGGTTTCATGCATTCGGCTCGCCGGGAGGCTCGCCCTCCAACCGGCATCTTGGAGGGCGAGGGTCCTCCCGAGCCCGTCTTGAGGCAGCATGATCGATCTCGACAAGTACCGGAAAACGAAAGGGGGCGCGCCCGAGCTGAACATCGCGCCCCTCATCGACATGATCTTCATCCTGCTCATCTTCTTCCTCGTGACCACGAGCTTCACCCGGGAGACCGGGGTGGAGGTCGACCGGCCCGCCGCTTCCTCCGCCGAGCAGATCGAGAAGGACAGCTTCCGCGTGGCCGTCACGCGCGACGGCACGATCTACGTGCACAACCGGATCGTCGACCTTCTGGAAGTGAGGGCCCTGGTGAAGGAAGCCCTGGAGTCGGATCCCGAGAAACCGGTCGTGATCCTGGCGGACAAGCAGTCCAGGACGGAAGCCCTGATCTCGGTCATGGACGCGTGCGCCATGGCCGGCGCCAGGCGCATCGCGGTGGCCGCGGCCGAGAAAAGGTGAGGAATGTGGATTGGAGATTTCAGATTGGAGATTTCAGTCATCAGCAGCAGAACGGGGCGCGGGCGTCCCGCCCGCAGCAGCGACTGAATATGTAACAATGATTGGGGACCCATGGAAAGAAGGACGTACGTGAGCGCGATTCACGAGACGGAACAGGAAGCGGGTCCCGTCGCGGAGCGCACACCCGATACGCCGCCCGTCCCGGCTTCCTCTCCCCGTCCAGGCCGGGTCCTGGGAAGCGCGTTGCTCTTTCTCGGGGCGGGCGTGCTGGCCACGGCCGCGCTCTTCGTCCTCATCCCGCTGATGAACCGGTCCTCCTACCGGACGCCCCAGCCCCGCCGCTATTCCCGGCTTCACTGGATGCGGATCAAGAAGTCCGAGCCGCCGCCGTCCCTTCCCGAGCCGCAAAAGACCGCCGAGGTCCGCAAGCCTCCCCCGCCCCCCGAAAAACCTCCCCCGCCGAGGCCGAAATTCGCCAAACCGCCCCCCCCCGCCCCCCGTACCGCCGGACCGTCCTCCCCCCTGCGCGTGGATCCTCTGGCCCTTCATTCCCTGACCGCGGGAACCGGATGCCTTCACGTGCCCGTCGAACCGCCCGCTTCCGACGTTCCGTCCGATTCAACGAAGCAGGACGCAAACGAGGAGCGGGACCGGCCCTACTCGCTCCACGACATCGACCGCCCCCCCCGCGTGGCGGAACGGATCCAGCCGGCCTATCCCTCCAAGGCCCTTCGGCGCGGCGTGGAGGGATACGTTCTCTTGAAGTTCACGGTGGACGCGTACGGGCGCGCGCGGGACATCGACGTGGCCGACCGCCAGGGGGACCGGTGTTTCGCGGACACCTCGATCCGCGCCCTGAGGAAGTGGCGCTTCCGGCCGGGGACCCGGCGGGGCAAGGCCGTCTCCGTCCGTTGCTCGATCCGGTTCACGTTTCAGCAGGAGGATTGAAGGATGCGGCCCCTCTCCGCGAACAGCGTCATCGCCCCGGCGGCTCTGGGGTTCCTCCTGCTCGCCTCCGTGGCGGCCCCCCCGCTCGTCGCCCAGGAACAGGAGTCCGACGAGGTCCGCTACGCCCGCTTGGTCCGGAAAGGCGTGGACCATTTCCGCCGGAAGGAATTCGAGAAGGCCGCCTCCCTCTTCCGCGAGGCCCTCCAGCTGAAATCCGAGCCCGGCACCTGGTTCAACCTCGGCGCCGCCTGGTTCAACGCCGGCCGGCCCGAAAACGCCGAAACCGCCCTGCGGGAGGCCGTACGGCTCGAGGACGGCAGGTATCCGGAAGCCCAGCGTCTCCTGGGCCGCATCCTCTTCGCCCGGCAGGACTGGGCCGGGGCGGCGCGTGAACTCGCCGCGGGTCTCTCGCCCGGCGCCGACGCGGACGCCTGGAAGCTCCTCGCGGCCTCCTACCAGCGGCTCGAGGACGACGGCAACGCCCTCCGCACGCTCGAGATGGCGGTCCTCGCCGACCCTCACGATACGCGGCTCCGTGCCTCCCTCGCCCACGCGCTCTACCGCGCGGGGCGTTTCGAGGCTTCCCGCGTCGAGTTCCGCGCGGCCCTGCGCATGGACCCCGCAAACGGAAGCCTCTACCGCTACCTGGGGTACGCCCTGCTCGCCCTCGACCGGGAAAACGAGGCTCTCGACGCGCTGGAAACCGCCCGGCGCCTCGGGGAGGAGGACGCCTCGCTTCTCACAACGCTGGCGGATCTCTACGCCTCGCGAAACATGGTGCGCGAGGCCGCGCGCGCCTATGCCCGCATCCTCGAGAAGCGCCGCGGCACCGCCGAGGACTGGTACCGCCAGGGGTCCTTCCGCCTTCGCGCCGGGGAGGACGAAAAGGCCAGAAAGGACTTTCTCGAGGCGTTGAAGGTCGATCCCGGCCACGCGCCGTCACGCATCGCCCTCGGGGAAATGGACATCGGCGCCGGGCGGCTCGACGAGGCCGCCCGCCGCTTCCGAAGCGTCCTGGATGACGATCCCAACGCCTGGCAGGCGCTCGCCGGACTCGGCGACGTCGCCTACCGCAAAGAGGCGTACGACGAGGCCGCAGAGGCGTTCGAGAAAGCCCTGGCCCTCGCGCCTGGCTCGGGAGACCTCTGGAAACGCCTGGGCCATGCGGCGTTCTCCGCCGGTCGGTACGCGGACGCGGCCAAGGCCTACCGCCGGGCTCTCGAGTTCAACCCGGGCGACCGGGAAGCCGACGCCTACCTCTCCGTGTCCGAGTCCATGCTGCGCAAGGGAAGGTAAGGAGAATGCGGAGGTGTGCTTTGTGCCTTGGTGTCTGAGGCAGAGGCTTGCAGCGTGTCCGCAATCCAACATCCGCAATCGGAAATACGAGGGGGGCGGTCATCATGCGCACCGTCATCCTGATCCTGGTTCTGCTGGCGGCGGTCTTCCTGTCGACCGGAAGCGACGCCCTCGCCGGCGAGGGGTCCCCGCCCGTCGCGCGCGTGGCCGTGCTGGCCTGGCGTGATTCGATTTCGGGGACGCTGATCCGGGAAGGTCTTCGCGGGGGGCTCCTGCGCACCCGCATCCCGGTGTCGGTCGAGGCAGGGACGTGCGGGGAGAGCGAACGAAAGGCCCTCGAGCGCCTCGCTTCCTGGCGCGCGAAAGAGATGGATCTCTACGTCGGGATCGGTCCCGAGGCGGCGCTGTTCTTGCGGCGCGAGGTCAAGGACCGGCCCGTGGTGTTCGCCTCGGTCCGGGATCCGGTCCTGTCGGGCATCCTCGACGAGCTGCATCCGCGGCGCAGGGGGGTCACGGGCGCCTATCTCGACCTCGACGAGATGCGGGTGTTGAACCTTTTCCGCGCGATGCATCCAGGTCTCCGGCGCCTCGGCGTCCTGTACTCCGCCGGGGCGCGCGGTCCCGAGGCGGACGTCCTCTCGGTCGAGGCGTCGCTCGAGGCTCTTCCCGAAGAGAAGAAGATCCCCCTTTCGCTGGTACGGGCGCCCGTGGACCGCCGGGGGGGTCCACAAGCGCTTTTTTCCGCACTGGAGGCCCTCCTTCGCGAGGACGTCCAGGCCGTCTGGCTTCCGGAGGATCCCTTCGTTCTCGCGCACCTGCAGGCGCTCGCGGGGACGGCCAGCGCGTCCGGCGTTCCCCTTCTCGGCACGCATCCCGAGGGGGTGAGACGGCACACCATGGTGGGGATCTCCCCTGATTACGCCGCGCTGGGCGTCAGGACCGCGGCCCTTTGCGCGCGCATCCTGCGCGACGGGAAGCCGGCCGGCACGCTGCCCCTCGGCGTTGTCCGCACGTTTCACGTCGTCGTCAACCTCCGCGCGGCCGGGCGCGCCGGGGTGAGGATCCCCTTGATCGCCCTGACGCGGGCGGACGTCATCGTGGACAGGGACGGGTGGTGAGATGAAAAAGGGGTCGACCCTGATTCTGGCCGGTCTGGTGGCCCTGCTGGCCCTCTCGCCGGTGATCTACATGGCCTTCGTCACGGTCTACGTGGACACGGTCGTGGTGCGTCCCCCCGGCGGAAAGCCGGGCCCGGGGTTCCGCCGGGCCACGATCCGCTCGGCGAAGGCGCTCGACGACGGCCAGATGAAGCTCAAGGTCGACGAGGACCACTTCGTCGACGTGGTCCTGGAGGAGAGGTCCTCGGGGGGTTTCCGGCCGGGCGACGCGATCTACTTCTCGCCGCCTCCCGACGTGCTCAAGCACAAGCCCGGGTTTCCGGTGACGCTCTACCACGATCAGCCCGAAGGCCGCATGGTGCTCTGGGCCCGGGGTTCGCTCAAGGACGTTTCCACCGGGCGCGCGCGCATCAACGCGAGGAAGCTCAACGATCTCATCGTTCCCGCCAAGGGCGTGGCGGGGGTGGACCTCTCCGGGGGCGCGCGCATCCGCTTCCGGCCCGAGAAGACCTTCTCCCTCGTCAACTACCGCGGTCTCGCCGAGGAAACCGGGCCCTTCCTCCGCGCGCTCTTCCGCTGGGTCACGTTCCGGGAGGCCGATTTTCCCAAGCGTCTCGGTCTCCTTTTCAACACGCTGATCGTGTCGATTCTCACGACGCTGGCGGCCACGGTGGTGGGCGTTCTGTACGCGCTCTTGCTGGTGAAGTTCGACCTGCCCGGGCGCGGCGTCTTCTCCTGGATCTACATCGCGCCGCTCTTGATCCCGCCCTACATCTCGGCCATCGCCTGGACGCTGGTCCTGGGAGAGGAGGGCACCGTCTCGAAGTTCCTCAAATCGACCTTCTCGCTGGAGAAGGCCCCCTTCACCATCTACGGCATCCCCGGCTCCATCCTCGTCCTCTCGCTCTCCTTCTTCCCCATCGTCACGCTCCTGGCCCAGGCCGGCCTTCGCTCGATCAGCCGGGAACAGGAGGAGGCCGGGCTTCTCTGCGCGTCCCGCTGGAAGGTCCTTCGGGCCGTGCACCTGAGGCTCGCGGCCCCGTACATCCTCTCGGGCGCCGTCTTCGTCTTCATCTTCGCCCTCTCCTCCAGCGGGGCGCCGGCGCTTCTCAGGCTCCAGCTCTATTCCAGCCAGGTGATGGTCGCCTTCCAGACGGACCTCTCCGGGGGCGAGGCCACGGCCACCGGCACCCCGCTGGCCCTGCTGGCCGTCGGCGCCGTGGTCTTCCAGGCGGTGATGCTGGGCCGGCGCCGCTTCGCCTCCGAGGGAGGCGTGCCGCTGCGCTTCTCCCTCTCCCGTCCGGCCCGGGTCCTCTCCTTCCTCGCCTGCACGTTCCTCCTCCTCCTGGCCGCGGGGGTGCCGCTGATCGTCCTCGTCGAGCGCGCCGGTTCCCCCGACGCCTTCCGCATGGCCCTGGTCGAGATGCGCTCCGACATCTGGTACTCCATCGTCATCGCGGCCGGCGCGGCCACCGCCGCCTGCGTGGTGGGCGGATTTCTCGGCTACCTCGCGGCGCGCATCCGGAAAGGCGCCTTCCTCGAAGCCCTCCTCATCATCCCCTACGCCGCTCCGGCCTCCGTGGTCGGCGCCGGGCTGTTGCCGCTCTGGGACCGCCCCGGGCCGGCCGGCTGGGTCTACACCTCCGGCCTCGTGCTCGTCCTCGCCGGCTTCACGCGCTTCATCCCCTTCGCCGTCAAGCCTGCGTCCGCGGCCGTCCGCGCCGTCCCGCCTTCCCTCGAGGAAGCGGCCGAGATCCACGGCGTGTCGTGGCGGCGCAGGATCACGGGGCTGGTGCTTCCCCTGGCCGGGCGGGGATTCGTCGCCGGCTGGATCCTCGTCTTCATCCTCACGCTCGGCGAGCTGGACGCGTCCATCCTGGTCGCCCCGGCCGGCATCACGACCGTGCCCATCCGGGTCTTCAACGCGATCCACTTCGGCCGCGTCGAGGTGGTCTCCGCGCTCTGCCTGATCCTCGTCTTCATCGCCTCCTTCCCGCTCATGCTCTACGCGCTGGTCACCTCGCGCAAACTCGAGGTGCTCTGATTGACGTGTCTTCAGGGCTTCGTGCTTCCCTTTGACGGTTGCAAGCGCGAATGCCTCTTGATCCGGCCCCTTTCGCATGTTTTCATGAAGTCGAAGACGCTGACAGGAACTCCGGCTTGGCCCAAGAACGAGAAAAGAAAAGAGAGACCGGCGCCTCGGACGAAGCGCCTGCGTCCATCGAGGTCCGGCAGAACCGCTTCTCCTCCCTCTTCGGCCGCCTGTTCGGCTTCGTCGCCACGTGGTTCGGTTTCACGAGCCTCTACGCCATGTTCGCGGTCTGCCCCTTCTGCGGGCAGCCCGGGTGTGCCGGGGGGCTGGCGACGGCGGGACCGGTCGGCGCCTTCTTCGCCCTGATCTACCGCCTCTGGAGGCGCCCTCGCCGGTGCAAGGGAAACCATCACGAGGCGACGCCTCCCACCGAAAGGAAAGGAACCGACCATGAAAGCCAAGACGCTCCTCTCCTGCCTGACGGCCCTCCTCCTCGCGGCGGGGCCGATCGGTCTCGCCCGCGCCCAGGAAGAGCCCGAAGCCCCGGAAGGGAAGGAACGCCTGGATCGCCTGCAGAAGCTCCGGCGGGATCTCGAGGCCTGCAAGGATGAACTCGAGGTCCTCCTCGAACAGCAGCGCCTCCTGAAGGGCCGGATGGAGGTTCTCCAGGCCAGACTCGCGAGGATCCAATCCCGCCTCGAGACGCTGGCATTCGAGGAAAAGGACGATCCGAAAGCCCGGGTCCTCGCGCCGGACGCGTTCCTCGAGGCCTTGCACGACCTGGCCGGCGACGATGAAGAGCGCCGGAAACAGGCTTCCGAAACGATCGCGAACGCATCGAATCTCGAAGCGCTCGCGTCCGACCCCGAGATCGGTGCCGCCGCACGGATCGAGGTGCTCCTCTCCGCGTCCTTTGAAAAAGGTCCCGAGGGCTGGGAGACGTTCAAGAGCGGCCGCGGGCACCACGCCGTGGAATCCCTGCCGGAAGGCGGCGTGCAGTGGGAGAGGACGCACAGCCGGGCGGACGGAGGGAGCGCGGGGATCCAAAAGGATCTCGGCATCGACGTCTCCCGCTTCGACTACCTCCTGGTCGGGGGCCTGATGAAGGTCGAAAACCATTCCCTGAAGAACAGCGGCTGGAGTTCCGACCGGAAGGGAGGATGGGGCGAGTATCCGGCGTCGGTCCGGATCGAATGCCTGGACGAGGCCGAAAAGAAGTTCCGGTGGGCCCACGGCTTCATCGCCGCCCACGACGGCTCCACGCGCCTGGTCAACTACACCCGGGTGCCCCGCAACCGGTGGGTCCGTTTCGGTTTCGACCTCAAGAGCCCCGAAGCCCTCCGGCCGCGAGACCCCGCCCGCCCGGAAGGCGCGCTCCCGCCCCCCGCCATCCTGGAATCGGTCCGCCTGCTCGGCAACGGGTGGGACTTCGCCGGGGCCGTCCGCGAATGCGTGCTGGTCGGCGTGGAAGCCAGGACGAAGGCCTTCGAGAGAACGTCCGAAGCCGTGGCGGACCAGCGGCCCGACCACGAAAACGGGACGCCCGACCGCCGTTTCGTGCGTCCCGGCGGATACTGGAAGCCCTACGCAAAACGGTACGCCATCGTCGTCATGGCCGGACGCGTCAAGCCTCCCGCCCCCCACTACCGGTGGTACTGGAACGACACCTGGCGCATGGTCCAGGAACTCCGAAAGCAGGGATTCCCGAAAAGAAACATCTGCTATCTCGCCTACGGGAAGAACGTGGCGGAACACCGGGGCGACGTCGCCGGCCCCTCCACCACCAGCAACATCCGGAGGGCCTTGCGGGAAATCGCGCGCAAGGCGGGCCCCGACGACCTCGTCTACCTCTACTGGATCGATCACGGCAACCAGCGCCTCTTCAACACCTACGACGGATTCATCGCCCACGCCGAGCTGGGAAACCTCATCCGCCGCCTCAAGGCGCGCGCCTTCCTCGGAGCCTTCAACCCCTGCCACAGCGGGGCGCTCGTCGACGACGTCCACTCGGGCCGCGCCGTCATCCTGACCTCCGTGAGAGCCACGGAAGGCAACAGCTTCGGATGGGCGGGACACTGGCGCCGCGCCCTCCAGGGCGGCAAGAAGACCTCCTTTTCCGACGCGGACGGCGACGGGCGGGTCACCATGGCCGAGGCCTACGCCTGGGTCACCGCGCTCGCCAATGAGAAGGGGGAACACCCCCTCATCGACGACGACGGGGACGGAAAACCGGGCGACCTCTCCGCCGGAACCTTCGTCCCCGGCATCCCGGGGAGGGAGGGGTACCGGGCCTCCCGCTTCGCGCTGGACGCCTGGTTTGCGCCGGTGGAGGACGAATCCTGCTGGATCCCCGTCCAGCTCGATCCGGCTTCGGCAGAGGGAGCGAAAGACGAAGGCGGGCTGCAGGCCTTGATGAACCAGCAGGCCTTCCTCGATCAGCCCCGAAAGACGAGGACGCCCGCCCTTCTCTTCGGCTTCGTCGCGAAGGCGAAAAGGGGCCGGCCCACCGCGGAAACCCAGCGCTGTCTCGCGGTCGTCCGCAACGTCCTCACCGTTCCCGAAGCCCTCTCGGTCCCCTGCGCCGCCGGACACTTCGCCTGTTTCGAGGCGGACCTCTCCTCCGTTTCCGAAAAACAGAACGCTTTCCTCAACGCCTCCCGCGCCCCGGTGGTCGTGGTGCTCGACGGCGAGGGCGCCGTGGCCTCCGTCCTCGAAGGGGAGGCGATCCAGGAGGAGGATCTCTTCAAGGCGATGACGGCGGTCCTGCCCGAAGCGGAGCGCGAAAAGACGGACAAGCGCATCGAGCGGCTCCGCCCGCGGATCGACGCCCTCCGCGGCATCCGCGCGTCGATCGAGGCCTCCAGGAAGGAGGTGCTTGATCTGAGAGAGGAGCTCGAGGGCGGGGAGGAAAAGGAGATCGAACCCCGCCTGGCCCGCGCCGTGAAAACGCTGCGCGCGCACGAGGCGAAGTACGCCAAGGAGGCGGAGAAGCTCGCGGAAGCCTTCGCCGCGGGCAAGGACGACAAGTAGCCCGTTGGAAAACGGGCAAACAGCCGGAATGGACAGGTCTTTCGACCCTGAAAACGCTGAAATCTACTGAAGACGCTGATGGGTTTCTATGGTTCAAGGGCGACCCTCGTATTCCAGGTTCTAATGACCCATGACAAGTGACCCATGACCGGTATCCCACGTCACCGCCCCTCCTTCTCCACCTCCGACCACTCGAACCCGACCCTCCGGCCCACGCCGTTGTAGCCCCAGCCGAAGATGTCGGAGCCGCCGCCGCCCACCATCAGGATCAGCGTGTTGTCGGGCAGGAAGCCGAAGGAACGGGCCACCTTCCAGGGCGCCGGGTCGGGGTCCTTGTACGTGGGCAGGCTCGCGTCCACCGGAATCCACCCGTACCCGGGAAGGTAGGCCTCCGGCCACCGGTGGAACTCGCGATCCGTGCTGGGGTCGGCGCCCCGGTACTTCGTGCCGGCCGCAAAGCGCGCCGGGAGGCCCGCCGCGCGGCAGACGGCCACGAACGTGAAGGCGATGGGCGAGCAGGTGGCGAAGCCCCGTTTCAGGGCCTTCGGCGCGCTGACCCAGGACGCCCCCCGCTTGTACGGCACGTGGCGGATCGTGTACGCGTAGGCCAGACGGGCGATCCAGTACGCCTTCTGCCGCTCCGGCTTCCTCGCGGCCTCCGCCAGCACCTCGGCGGCCGCGCCCGCGACGAACGGGTGGTCGAGATCCAGCATCTCCCCGTCGACGGTGTAGGCCCTCCGCACGGCTTCCGGTACACTCTCCATGGGCCCTACCGCTTCGGGAAAGACGTGGTAGCGGATCCGGTACATCTCCGCGCGGAATTCGATCGTCGAGAACATCACCTCCGCCGGAAACTTCGCGGTTCTCTGCCCCCACCGGTCGCGCACCACCGTCGCGGGAGGATGCAGACGGACGGGACCCAGCACCCTCTGGCGGTTGAGGTGCACGGGCAGCGCGAGGTAGGTGGTCCCGAACCCCTCGACCCGTCCCCGGATCGTCGCGGTCCGTTTCGTGGAGAGCGTGAAGCGGCACGACCGGTCCACGTCGAACCGGACGATCCGCCCCCCCTCCCCGTCGAGCAGAAAGATGCGGCCTCCCGAGGCCGCGATGCCCGTTGGAGGAAAACCGGGACGTCCCGTGACGAGAACCCGTCCCTCCCCGTCGAGGAGGTAGACGGCCTCCCGTTTCGGATCCGCGGCCCAGAGCGAGGTCCCGTCGAAGGCGAGATCGGCCGTCGAGGCGGAAGGGGCCGGCAGGGAGCCTTCGGCCCTCCCCTCGCGGAACCGCACGATCGTCCCGCTTCCCGCATCCAGCACGAACAGATCGTCCCCCCCCGCGGCGGCGACGGGTTTTGCCAGGGAAAGCCCCATCTTCCGCCGAGGTTCCGGGACCGCCTCCGCGCCCGCGGCATCGACGCAGGCGTAGCCCTCGAGCGTCTTCGCGCCGGCGTCCAGGACCCAGAGAAGACCGCCCGCTTCCGCCACGGCGTCCGCGCATCCCCGGGCGTCGGCGCTCTTGCCGCGCGCGTCGTAGAGGCGGAGGGGCCGCCTTCGGGAGACCATGAAGAATCCGTTTTTCCAGAAGGCCAGCGTCTTCGCACCCGCGGGGGCCTTTGCTTCTTCCTTCCCGGCGAGGAAGGAGGACGTCGTCGCGCCGCTGGCATCGATGTATCCGTCGGCCTTTTCCGCCTCGGCCGTCGCGACCTTTGCCTCCCCGGCCGACGCCGCGCTGCAGGCGAGAAACAGGCCCAGGCACGCTGGCGCGAAAAGCAACGTTGGAGATGCGTTCCGCTTCATCTTGAAACCTCTTCGTGGGGACTCCTTTTCGTGGAAGGGATTGTATCACGGAAGGGGTTGCAGGAGGTTTTGCGACCCGTTTCTTCCCGCGGCACGACGTTTGCTTCTTGACCGGGGGATGAGGAAGGTCCAAGCTCGGGACGATGGTTTCTTTGCGAAACGCCCCCGGGTCCGTATCGAAAAGGAGGTCCCATGGACCGGAACGACAGGCGCCCGCCGGACAGGAACATCGGGGACATCACCGACCCCGGTGAGCTGGTCCGCGTGGTGGTCAAGCGCTACTGGAAGTTCACGCCGCTTCTCCTGATCCCGGTGATCCTCATCTACGTGGTGATGGGGATCCTGAGCGTGCCGCCGGGGAAGGTGGCGATCATGATCCGCAAGACGGGCGACCCCCCGCCGAACGGCTCGATCGTCGCGCAAAAGGAAGGGCAGAAGGGGATCGTGCTCGAGCCCCTACCCGAGGGTCTCTACTGGAAGAACCCCTACACGTGGGACTGGAAGCTGGTGGACGCGGTGACGATCCCGGAAGGCAAGTACGGTGTGGTCATCCGCCAGCACGGCGAGGATCTTCCCCGCGGCAACGTGGTGGCCACGGGGGAGGAAAAGGGCATCCAGGAGGACGTGCTGCGCGCCGCGACGCACCGGATCAACACGCTGGTGAACACGGTGGAGATCCACGAGGCGGTTCAGGTCCCCCCCGGCCATCTGGGGGTGGTCACGCTGCTGGCGGGCCGTCCTCCGGAAAATCCCAACCGCTTCGTGGTGAAGGAAGGGGAGAAGGGCGTGCAGCCTGTGGCGCTGTCCCCCGGCACGTACATCTTCAACCCGTACGTGCGCCGCGTGAGCAGCGTGGACATGCGTGCGCACCGTTTCGACATGGAGGGGACCGACGTGATCCAGTTTCCCTCCAGCGACGGCTTCCCCATCACGCTGGTGGGGACGATCGAGTGGTACATCGACCGGGAGCGCGCGGCGGAGGTCTTCGTGAAGTACGTGGACAAGCGGGACGTGATCACGTGCATCGTGGAGAAGGTGATCCTCCCGAACGCGCGCGCCTTCAGCCGCCTCGAGGGCTCGAAGCACCTGGCGCGGGACTTCATCAGCGGGGAGACGCGCCAGGCGTTCCAGGACGCCTTTTTGAAGGGGCTGAAAGAGGCGTGCGCGAGCCAGGGCGTGCTGATCCGCTCGGCGCTGGTTCGGGACACGCTTCCCCCCGAGGAGATCGCCACGCCCATCCGTGCGCGCGAGATCGCCGTGCGGGAGCGTGAGAAGTACGAGCAGGAGAAGGACCGCGAGATCCAGGAGAAGCAGCTTTCCATGGAAATGAAGTTGATGGAGCGCAAGACCCAGGTCAAGGACATGGAGGCCCAGGTTTCCATCGAGGTCACGAAGGCCAGGGAGAACCAGCGCGTGGCGTTGATCGGCGCGAACAAGCAGCTGGAGGTGGCCGAGCTGGAGCTGGAGGCCGCGGAGGACCAGGCGTCCGCGCAGGTGGAGAAGGGGCGGGCCGCCGCGGACGTCGTCCTCTTCGAGAACAAGGCCAAGGCGGCGGGCATCCGCGCGGCGCGCGAGGCCTTCCTGTCCGGGGAGACGTACGTGCGCTACCTCTACTACCGGAAGATCGCGCCGGCCCTGCGCTACGTCCTGTCCAACACGGACGGGCCGTTCGCCGACATCTTCCAGGAGTTCTCGCGCGCGTCGAAGGACGGCGCCGCCGACCGGGACGAATAGACGCCCAGGCCGCAGGCCGGAAAGGACAGCCGACGATGAACGGAATCGAGAACGAACACGAAAACGAGACGGGCCCCGGCGCCGAAGGATCCGGGGCGCCCGGGACGGGGAACGCCGGCGGACGCCGGCGAACGGGAAGAATCCTCAAGATGGCGGGCGCCGTCGTGGGGGCGCTTCTCATCCTCTACATCGTCCTCTACCAGGGCGTGTGGAAATGGGGTCTTTGCCGGGTCTACGTGGGGCCGGGGGAGACGCTCGTCCTCACGGCGAACCTCGGCGAGAAGAACCCCAAGCCCAGCGAGATGGTCGTGGTGCCCGAGCCGTACAAGGGCGTGCGTGAAGGCGTCTTCGGCGAGGGGCGCCACTTCTTCAGCCCGATCACCTTCGACCGGGACACGAGCTTCGAGACGATCGAGATCGGCCCCACCCAGATCGGGCTGGTGGAGTCCAAGAGCGGCAAGCCCCTGCCCAAGGGCGAGTTCCTCGCCAAGAAGGGATACAAGGGGATCCTGCGCGAGGTCCTCACCCCGGGCAAGTGGCGGCTCAACCCCTACGCCTACAAGGTGACGGTCCTGCCCGCCACGATCATCGAGCCCGGCTTCGTCGGTTGCGTCACCTCCCTCTCCGGCAAGCCCTCCCCGGGCGACCAGCTGGCGAAACCGGGACAACGCGGCATCCTCCCCGACGTGCTCCAGCCCGGCATCCACTACCTCAATCCCCGCGAGTTCAAGGTGGACGTCGTCGAGGTCGGCTTCCGCCAGATCAGCCTTCGGGACGTCCAGTTCCCCTCCAAGGACGGCTTCAGCATCCAGCTCGACATCTCCGTCGTCTGGGGGCTCGAGCCCAGGAACGTGCCCCTCACCATCAACAACTTCGGCGGCATCGAGGCGGTCGTGGACAAGGTGATCGACCCCCAGGTCGAGTCGATCTGCCGCATCGAGGGCTCCAAGTACGGCGCCAAGGAATTCATCGGCGGCAAGACCCGCGAGGAGTTCCAGAACGCCTTCACCAGCCAGCTCGAAAAGGTCTGCGAGGAAAAGAACATCACCGTCCTGATCGGGCTGGTGCGCTCGATCAATGTCCCCAAGGAGGTGCGCACCCCGATCCAGAAGGGGAAGATCGCCGTCGAGGAGAAGCTCACCAAGGAGGAGCAGAAGACCACCCAGACCGTGGAGAACGAGCTGGAGGAGCTGAAGGCCGACGTGCGCAAGGGCGTGCGCGAGGTCGAGGCCGAAACCGACAAGATGGTCGCCGAAGTCGAGGCCGACGGCGAGAAGCAGATCGCCTCCATCAACGCCGAGACCGAGGTCCAGGTCGCCGAGATCATGCTCAAGGCCGCGAAATTCGAGGCCCAGAAGGAGCGCAAGCTCGGAAAGGCCAAGGCCGACGTCGAGGAACTCATGAAGAAGGCCGAGGCCGACGAACTCGCCCAGGCCATCCTGGCGCTCGGCAATCCCGAAGACTACGCGCGATACATCTTCGCCGAGAACCTCCCCGACGACATCGAGATCTTCCTGCGCTACGCCGGCGAGGGGACCCTCTGGACCGACCTCCCCAGACAGGCGCGCGATCTCGAAAGCCTCGCGGCCCTGAAGATCCTGCAAGAGAAGCGGAAGAAGGCGGAGCGGGAAAAATGAAGCCCGAAACCGGAGCGAGCTGCGGATCCTACGTCCTCGACCGCAAGATCGGAAGCGGGACCTTCGGCGAGGTCTGGACCGCCCGGCACCGCGAGTGGGACGACCGGGTCGAGGCGATCAAGTTCTCCTCCGATCCCCGCTTCCTGGACAAGATCCGCGCCGAGGGGGACCTGCTCCACACCCTCGAACATCCCAACATCGTCCGCATCCACGACATCGACACCCGCGCCGATCCCCCGTGGCTCCGCATGGAATACGTCCCCGGCGAGTCCCTCGAGGACCGGCTCGCCCGCGAGGGGAAGATCCCCCTCCCCGAGGCCGAGCGCATCCTGGGCGCCGTCCTCGACGGTCTCGCCCACGCCCACGCCCACCGCGTGATCCACCGCGACCTCAAGCCCTCCAACGTGCTGCTGGGCGAGAACGGCGACGTCAAGATCGCGGACTTCGGCCTGGCCGCGCGCGTCGAGGAGGACCCCGAGGCCCTCGCCCTCAGCTTCGAGGCCGAGAAGACCTCCGACGCCCCCCTCGCCGGGACCCTCGACTACCTCGCCCCCGAGCAGAAACGGGGCGCCCCTCCCACCCCCGCCTCCGACGTCTACGCCCTCGGTCTCCTCTTCTACCGCATGGTCGCCGGCCGCCTTCCCGCCGGGTTGAAACCGCCCAGCGCCTGGCGCCCCGACGCCCTCCCGCGGCACGACGCCTTCGCCTCGGGCGCCCTCGACGCCGCCGAGACGCGCTACGCCGACGCAAACGAGGCCCGCGAGGCCTGGAACCGGCTGGCGTCTCCCCCGCCCGGGAAGAAATCCCCGTCCCGCTCGGAGGCGGATCAGGCCGGGACGCGTGCCCGTTCCCCGTGGGCGGAACGCTGGTATCCCCTCGGCGAGGGCGTCTACCTTCTCTTCGTCGTCCTGACCGCGGCGGTGCTCGCCAACGTCCGGGCGGTCGCATCCCCCCTCGGGGTCGCGCTTCTGGCGGTCTCCGCCCTAGGCGCGCTTCTCGGCGCGCGGCTGGCCCGCCGTCCCCTCCTCTCCGCCGGCTTCTGGGGGGGTCTGGTCTTCGCCTTCATGGGCGCGCGCCTCTTTGGGCCTCTGCTCTGGATCGGCATCGCGGCCGCTTCCGCCAGCGCGATCGTCTGGCTGGCGAAGCTGGCCGCGAAGGACGGGTAGGGATTTCAGGTTTTCGAAAGCTTGCCGAAGCTCAAGCCTGGGCAGTGCAAGCGAAGGAGGAAAGGTCGCCCTCCAATCCGAACCGATCCGTTTCGGTGTGGTGCGCTACGGCTTCCATCTTCACGGCGGACAAGGATTTCTTGAACGACGCAAGGCACCTCCGGCTCCGGCTTCATGAACCTCGGTGACGAGAAACCGTGAGTCCGGCAGAGCCTTCGGCTAGGGTCCCGCCGCACGAAGGCAACGGGCGTCCGGGGCGCCTCACGCATTCCCTTGCCCGAAAGGAAGTTGTGGCTCCCCCACTTTTCCGCCCTCCCTGGCACGTCCTTCGCAAGAACCCGGATGGAGACGATGGAGGCCGCGAACATGAACGAACGCCGCGAACGGGACGCGCAAACGGGAAACCGACTCGCCCGCGAAAAGAGCCCCTACCTCCTCCAGCACGCGCGAAACCCCGTCGACTGGTTCCCCTGGGGCGAGGAGGCCTTCGCCACAGCGAGACGGGAGGACAAGCCCGTCTTCCTCTCCATCGGCTACTCCACCTGCCACTGGTGCCACGTCATGGCCCACGAGTCCTTCGAGGACAGGCACGTCGCGTCGCTCCTCAACGAGACGTTCGTCAACGTCAAGGTCGACCGGGAGGAGCGTCCCGACGTCGACGCCCACTACATGACCGCGTGCCAGATGCTCACCGGCTCGGGAGGATGGCCGCTGACCCTGGTCCTGACCCCGGACCGTGAACCCTTCTTCGCCGGCACCTACTTCCCCCGCGACACCCGCATGGGCCGCATCGGCATGACCGACCTCGTGCCGCGGCTCGCCGAAATCTGGCGCACAAGACGGACCGAGGCCGTCCTCTCGGCCTCGAAGATCGTCGGCGCCCTCGAGGAGATCGCCTCGGGCACCCCGGGCGAGGCGCCGGGCGAAGCGGAGATGGAGGAGGCCTTCCGCCAGCTCGCCGGACGGTTCGACGAGACGCACGGCGGTTTCGGCACGGCCCCGAAGTTCCCCACTCCCCACCCGATCCTCTTCCTCCTTCGGTTCTGGAAACGGTTCCGCGAACCGCGCGCCTTGCGGATGGCGACGCGCACCCTCGAGGCCATGCGGGCCGGCGGGATCTGGGACCATCTCGGCTTCGGTTTTCACCGCTATTCCACGGACGCGAGGTGGCTCGTGCCGCACTTCGAGAAGATGCTCTACGACCAGGCCCAGCTCGCGCTGGCGTACACCGAGGCGTTCCAGGCCACCGGGAAGGCCGCCTTCGCGGACACCGCGCGGAACATTTTCACCTACGTGCTTCGCGACCTGACCTCGCCGGCGGGGGGCTTCCACGCGTCCGAAGACGCGGACAGCGAGGGGGAAGAGGGCCGTTTCTACGTCTGGACGCTCGAGGAGATCCGCTCCGTCCTGGGTCCGGAAGCGGCCGATCTCTTTTGCGAAGCGCGCGGCGCGACCGAGGAGGGAAACTTCGCCGCGGAAGCCACCGGGCGCCCCACGGGCGCCAACATCCTGCATGCTCCCCTGACGGCTTCCGCCCTCGCCGCGCGACGGGGCCTGTCCGAGGCCGAGGTGGAAGCACGGCTGGAAGCCGCGCGGGAGGCGCTTTTCCGCGCACGGGAGGGCCGGGTCCGCCCCTTCAAGGACACGAAGATCCTCACCGACTGGAACGGCCTCATGATCGCCTCGCTCGCGAGGGGTGCGCGCATCCTTGGGGAGCCCGCCTTCGAGACCGTTGCACGAAAAGCCGCGGATTTCATCCTCGCCAAGCTCCGGCGGGATCACAGGCGTCTCCTCCATCGCTACCGCGACGGGGACGCCGCCCTCCCGGCCTACCTCGACGACTACGCCTTTTTGGCGTGGGGCCTGATGGAGCTCTACGAGACGGGTTTCGAGGTCCGGTACCTCGAGGAGGCGAAGGCGCTGACGGACGCGATGCTGGAAGATTTCCGGGACGCGAAGCGGGGCGGTTTCTTCTTCACGGCAACGGGGGAGAAGGAGGTGCCCGTGCGCCGCAAGGAGATCCTGGACGGCGCCCTGCCCTCGGGCAATGCGGTGGCGTTGCTGAACCTGTTGAAGCTGGCGCGCATCACCGGCGACCGGCGGTACGAGGACCGCGCCCTGGAAACGGCGGAAGCCTTCGGGGGGACCGTCCGCGCCCTTCCCCTGGGGCACACGCACTTCCTCCTTGCCACGGACTTCTCCCTGGGCCCCGCCTTCGAGGTCGTGGTGGCCGGCGACACGCAGGGGGAGGACACGCGCGCCCTGCTGAAGGCCCTGCGCTCCGTCTTCGTCCCCAACAAGGTCGTCCTGTTCCGCCCGGCGGGATCCGACCCCGGACCCGTCGCCGCGCTCGCCCCGTTCACCGCGAACCAGCCGCCCCGGAACGACGGCGCCGTGGCCTACGTCTGCCGCGAGGGACGATGCGACCTGCCCGCTTCCGACGCCGAAGAGATGCTGGCCCGCCTCGGGGCCGGACCGGGCGCGGGCGCCTGAGGCCGGTCAGAGGAAGCGGAGGCCGAGGGCGATGCGCACGGCGTACTCGCCGAACAGGGAGACCTCCACCGAGGCGTTGAGTTGCTCGCCCGCGGGGATGTCGGCGCCGAGAACGAGCGTCAGGGGCGTGATCGCCTCGAAGTTCGCCTCGTAGCGGCTGTTTCGCCCGTTGTTCTTGAGGATCTCCTGGAACTCACCGCTGGCCGAGTAGAGGAACAGGCCGAAAGAGGCCCGGGGAACGACGAAGCCGAAGTCGTAGGCGGCACGGACGTGGGCCTCGAAGGTCAGGATCGAGATGGAGCCGTCGGTGCGGCTTCCGAACCAGGACTGGTTGTTGTACACGGACGAGTTGGTGCCGAAGGCGACGTCCAGTCCGATGCGGAAGGCGTCCAGGGCATAGGTCGCGCCGGCGCCCGCGCCGAAGTAGACGCTCCCGACGAAGGACACGACGTCCGATTCCGGCTTGTCGCCCCAGTCCAGGAAGAAGGACCCTTCCTTCAGGCTCGATTGGAAGACGTCACGGACCTGCCCGAGCCTGAGAAATCCCTGCAGGGAGAGGTCGCTGACGGGCGCGAAGGCGAAGACGCCCTTCAGCCCCGCGTAGGACCTCTGCGTAGCGTAGTCCGCGTTGTCGTTCGGGTCCGAGGCCACCTTGCCCGTGATGACGTCTCCCTGCCAGTCGACGCCGTCCAGGTCCGAGATCTCCAGGTCGATCTCGGACCGGTAGACCTCGAGTTCGACGCCTGCGTGGAAGGGGGATTCCTCCTTCGGCTTCCCGCCGGGCGCCCCCTCGTCCTTCGCAAAGGACGGCGGAGCGATCAGAAGGACGAGGACCGGCAGGATCACGGAAGAGCGTTTCATGGCGCCTCCTGTCATGCATTCCATCCCAATCTGCCACCAGTATACGTCGAATCCCGCCTGGGGGGGACCGGATTCCGAATCTCCTTTCCCCCGTTTGCGTTCCCGCTCCCTTTGGGGGAGAATGGCCCCGAAAGGAGGTCCCATGCCCGCCGGGATCCGTCTCGAAGAGGTGACCAAGCGGTTCGGGAATCGCGACGCGGTCCAGAACCTCGACCTCGTCGTGGAACCGGGGAAGCGCCTGGCCCTCCTCGGTCCCTCGGGTTGCGGCAAGACGACCACGCTCAGGATGATCGCCGGGGTGGAGGCTCCCGACGCCGGGCGCATCGTCATCGGGGAGACGGTGGTCAACGATCCGCGTTCCCGCGTATCTCCCGCGAAGCGCGGCGTCGGCATGGTGTTCCAGTCCCTGGCGCTGTGGCCCCACATGACCGTGGAGAAAAACCTCCGCTTCGCGGGGGGGGGGGAGAAGGATCCGGGGACGGTCCCGGAAGCACTCGCCCTCGTCGGTCTCAAGGGCCGGGAAAAGGCCTATCCCCACGAGCTGAGCGGGGGGGAACAGCAGCGGGTGGCGCTGGCCCGCGCCCTGGTCACGGAACCCGGCGTGCTGCTTTTGGACGAGCCCATGGCGAACCTCGACGCCGGTCTGAAGCGGGACCTGATCGAGTCGATCCGGGCGATCCAGGAAACGCTCGAGGTCACGATGATCTACGTGACGCACGACCAGTTCGAGGCGCTGTCCATCGGGGAGACGATCGGCGTCATGAAGGACGGGACGCTCCGGCAGATCGGCCCGCCGGCGGAGGTGTACTACGAGCCGTCGGAGGAGTTCGTCGCGATGTTCCTCGGACGCAACAACGTCCTGGAGGGCGTCCTCGAGAACGGGACGCTCCGGTGTCCCGCCGGGACGTTCGCGGTGGCGGATCCGCCCGATGCCGGGACCGTCCGCGTATCCCTTCGTGCCGAGGATCTGAGCGTCCAGGAGGATGACGGCGGTCCCCTCACGGTCAAGGCTTCCGTTTTCGCGGCGGGCCGCTATCTCATGGAGCTCGAGGCGGGCGGCGTGACCGTCACGGCGGAGTCCCGGGAGCCCCTCGAAGCGGGCTCGAAGGTCTCCCTGGAAGCGCTCCGCCCGGCGAGGGTGCTGCGATGAGATGCCCTGCGGAATTCGACAAGGAGGGGTTCCTGATCCGTTTCTCCGATTCGCTGTCCGGTTGCGTCCTCTGCGGTTTCGTCCGCGCCGATCGTCCGCACTCGTGAAGCAGGAGGCGTCATGGAAACGATCCGGGAAGCGGCGGATTTCATCGCATCCAGAACGGGCACGTCCCCCGCGGTCGCCCTCGTGCTGGGCTCCGGGCTTTCCGATCTCGCGGAGGCCGTGGAAGGGGGCGTGGCGATCCCCTACCAGGACATTCCCCATTTCCCCGTCTCGGGGGTGTCCGGGCACGCGGGACGGCTTCGCCTGGGCCGTCTCCGGGGCCGGGAGACAGCGGTCTTCCAGGGCCGCGTCCACGCCTACGAAGGGTTTCCCCTGCCGCAGGTCGTGTTTCCGGTCCGGGTGGCGGCGTGGTTGAAGGCGGAGACGGTCGTCTTGACCAACGCCGCCGGGGGCATCGGCGAGGACCTCTCCCCCGGCGACCTCATGCTCATCACCGACCATTTGAACCTGATCGGGGCGAATCCCCTGGCGGGTCCCAACCTGGACGCATTCGGGCCGAGGTTCCCGGACATGAGCGAGGTCTACGACCGGGGGCTGCGGGAGACGGCGCTCGCGAAAGCGGAGGCGCTCGGCATCCCGCTCGCGCAGGGCGTGTACGCCGCCATGCCGGGACCTTCCTACGAGACGCCGGCGGAGATCCGGATGCTGAAGGCCCTGGGCGCGGACGCGGTCGGCATGTCCACGGTCCCCGAGGCGGTGGCCGCGCGTCACGCGGGCATGAAGGTCCTGGCGTTCTCCATGATCTCCAATCTCGCAGCGGGGCTGTCCGGCTCGCCGCTCTCGCACGAGGAGGTGCTGGCGACGGGGAAGACCGCGGCGGCGTCGCTTGGGAAACTGATCGAAGCGGTCGTGGGAAGCCTTTGAGCGGTTCCTGATGTTGAAAAGACATCCTCTTTCTGCAACAGTAAGGCCGCCGAACGGGCCTCCGGAGCTTTTCAGCCCGTTCGAAACGCCCTGCTTCTGCCGGGACAACCCATGAACGCCGACCTCGATACCTTCAAGCGGATGCCCAAGGCCGACCTGCACGTCCACATCGACGGCGCGGTGCGGACCGCGACCCTGTTGGACCTCGCCCGCGACCAGGGCGTGCGCCTTCCGGCGCAGGACGAGCGCGCGCTGGCCTCCCACGTGACCGCCGGCCCGGGGTGCCGGAGCCTCGCGGATTTCCTGAAGACCTTCGACGTGTTCTATCCGCTTTTGAGGAACCGCGAGGCGGTGGAGCGGATCGCCTACGAGCTGGTTCTGGACGAGGCGGCGGACGGCGTCACGTACGTGGAAGCCCGTTTCGCGCCGGCGCTGCAGGCCTCGGAAGGGTTTCCGGTCCTGGCGGTGGTCCGGGCGGCGCTTCGGGGGCTGGAGGCCGGGGCGTCGGCCGCGGGGATCGACGCGGGTCTGATCCTTTCCTGCTACCGGTCCGCGTCTCCCGCCACGTCCTTCCAGACGGTGGAAGCCGCGCTCGAATGCCGGGACGAGGGGATCGTGGGCATCGATCTGGCGGGGGACGAGCTGCATTTCCCGGCGCTTCCCCACCACGAACCCCTGCTCGAGGCGAAAAAGGCCGGCCTTCCGCTGACCATCCACGCCGGCGAGGTGGGGCCGGTGAAGAACCTCCAGGAAGCGGTCTTCCTCTTCGGGGCCAGCCGCCTCGGCCACGCCGTGCGGCTTTTCGAGGATCCGGAGCTGATGGCCCACGTGGCCGAGGAAGGCATCGCCGTGGAGGCCTGCCTGACGAGCAACCTCCTGACCGGCGCCGTCGCCGCTCTCGAGGACTATCCCCTGCGCGCGTACCTGGACGCGGGCATTCCCGTGATTCTCAACACGGACGACCCGGCCGTGTGCCGGACGGCGCTGTCCAGGGAATTCTCGCTGGCGTCCCGCGTCTTCGACCTGGACGACGACGAGATCCGTGCCGTCGCCGGGAACGCGTTCGCGTGCTCGTTCCAGCCCGAGGGCGTCCGCGCCCGTCTGCTCGAAGATGCCGAGAGGTGGTTCGATGGACAAGACCGATGAAGATCTCAAGGCCCTGGCCGTGGAAGCCCTGAAGACGGCGTGGTCCCCCTATTCGGGGTTCTCGGTGGGCGCGGCGCTTCTCGCGGAGGACGGCGAAGTCTTCACGGGGGCCAACGTGGAGAACGCCTCCTACGGGCTGACCGTCTGCGCGGAGCGTGTCGCGGTGTTCAAGGCCGTCACGGCGGGGCATCGGTCGTTCCGGAAGCTCGCTTTGGTGTGCGACGGCGACCATCCCGTCACGCCCTGCGGGGCCTGCCTGCAGGTGCTCCGCGAGTTCGCCGTGGACCTGCCCATCGTCTACGGGAACGTTCCGGGATCCTTCCGGACGACATCCCTCAAGAAGCTCCTGCCCGACGCGTTCGCCCCGGAGGACCTCGGGACGAAGGGCGCCTAGGGATCGGAGATTTCAGCCAGAGGAGCAGGGACGCGGAGGGATTGTCGATTGGAGATTGGAGCAAAGTGTCGGAGCGGGTTTGATGCCGCAGGATCGGTTCACCGCTGCTCGTTCACCCACGCAACCACGCTTCACATCGCCTGCCCGAGCTGGCATGATCGCGGTCGGTTCCCTTGGGCGGACGATCCATGATCTTGATCACCGTGTCGGGCTATCCCGGAAGCGGGACCACCACCGTGGTGGCGCGCGTCCGGGATCTCATGGGGCTGGCCTCCTACAACGTGGGGGACATCTTCCGGGCCCTGGCCCGGGAGCGTGGTGTCTCGATCGCCGCGCTCCACCGCCTCGCCAAGACCGACCGGTCGATCGACCGCCAGCTGGACGCGAAGCAGGTGGAGGTGGCGAGGAAGGGCGACGTGATCCTCGAGGGGCGTCTGGCGGGTTTCCTCACGCACCAGGCCGGCATTCCCGGATTTCGCGTCTGGCTCCACGCACCCTTTCCCGTGCGCGCGAGCCGGGTGGCGGAACGGGCGTCCATTCCGGTGTCCCGCGCCGAGGAGGAGATCCGGGTTCGCGAGGAGGCGGAACGCACGCGCTACCTCGCCTTCTACGGGTTCGACCTGGACGACGATTCGATCTACGATCTCGTCGTCGACTCGGGCGAGACGCCGGCGGAAACGATCGCCGGGCGGATCGCGGAGGACGTGCGCCGGCAGGAGCGAGATGTTCCATGATCGGTTTCGCTTTCCGACCACAAACGGCAGTCTCAAGAATGTTGCAGAGGAAACGGCCGTGAAAAGGCAGGCGGGGCATTGACCGTAGGAGGGTGCACGAATGGCGGACGGAGACGAAAGGCGGGAGGGCGCCGTCGAGGCGCCGGTGATCCCGGTGGACGAGGCCTCGCTCTGCCCGAGTTGCGGGCGGTTCGTCGGACCCAAGGCCCGTTGCCCCTTTTGCGGCGCGGGGATCCAGACGCGGATCAGCGTGAGGCTCTTCAAGTGGGGCGCGGTGGCGCTGGCCGTCCTCGGTCTGTTCTTCCTCTACCTGTGGGCCGTCCATCGCGACCTCTCCCGCGTGAAGGTCGGGGAGATCGTGGAAACCATGAACATGGCCTACGTGGAGGTCCAGGGAGAGGTGGGCAAGGTCTCCCCCATCCGCGACGAGAAGGGGCGTCTCGAGTACCTGAGCTTCGAGGTGGACGACGGGACGGGCGTCGCCCGCTTCAAGGCGTACCGCCACGCCGCGATGTCCCTGGAATCCCGGGACCTCCTGCCCCGGCGGGGCGACAAGATCACGGCCGCAGGCAGCGTCCGGATCGGCGAGGAAGGTCGCGTCTCTCTCTATCTCCAGACGGCCGAGCACGTGAAGCTGGAGCGGAAGGAAGCCAAACGGGTCTCCCTGAACGCCCTCGACTTCGATCGGATCGGCGAGATCGTGCGCGTCGAAGGGCGCGTCACCCGGATCTACGCCCCGGAAGCGGAAAGCCGCGTCCCCTACAAGGTCCGGCTCGAGGAGGAGGGGGCGACGGGATACCTCGTCGTCTGGCAGCGGATGTGGCCGGGCCTCGAAGCCCGGGGCGTGAAGACGGGGGCGGTCGTGGCCGCGCGCGTCACCGTCGGCGAGTACGGGGGCAAGATTCAACTCCTCCTGGAAAGCGCGGAGGATCTCTCCGTCGAGGGGACGTCTCCCGCCGCGCCGGCGCCGAAACCGCCACAGGACGTGCCGGGTCTCCTCGCCCCGGGCGACGTGGACCCTTCCATGAAAGGAAGCCGCCTCCGCGTCCGGGGCGAGGTGCTCGACGTCGTTCCCCCGCCCCCCGGCTCCGCCCGCCCGGGCGTGGTGAAGCTGGCGGGCACGCGCGCCGAGCTGGTCGCCTGGGGCGAGGCGTTCGAGGGGCTGCTGGAGCGCGGGGTGGAGAAGGGGCGCATCCTCACGGCGCGCGTGAAGGTGGACGTCTACCAGGGCCGGCTCCAGCTCAAGCTGGCGGGCCTTCGCGGCGTCCGCGTCGAGGGAAGCGAAGGGCCGGCGGACGGACCCGGGCCGGGCTTCGAGACGGTGACCCGCGGGCGCGTGGGCGAATCCGCCACGATCCGCGGCGAGGTCGCCGACATGAAGACCTACCGCACGGGCACGCTGCTGGCCGTGAGGTCGGGATCCTCCACGGTGCAATCCTTCCTCCGCGCCGAGATCCTGGACCGGGCGGAAGAAGCCGCGGGGCTGGGGCCCGGCGCGACGGTGGAGATCCGGGGCACGATCGAGACGTACGAGGGGCGCCTCCAGGTCAACCCGGGCGATCCGGCGGGCATCCGGGTCCTGGAAGCCTCCCCCGAGGCGCCCCGGGAACCCGCGGCGCCTGCGAAGCGCCGCGCGTCCTCCTTGAAGAGATCGGACGAGGGGCGATTCGTGATCCTCGTGGGCACCGTCGCTTCGCTGGAGCCGATCCGGAAGAAGGACGAGGTCCTGGGGACGCGGATCGTTCTCGACGACGGGTCGGGGAAGACGGCGGAGGTGGTGGTCTGGGACGCGGTGAAGCAGGGGATGGAAGAGCCGGGCGATCTGGCCGTGGGGCGGACGCTGCAGGTCGTGGGCAAGGTGCAGCTGTACCACAAGAAGATCCAGGTCGTGCCGGAGAACGGCTGGGACGTGCTCGCGGTGGACTGACGCGGTCTTTTGCCCGACAACGCCAAGAGGTCGAAAGCATCGAGGACTTCGGACCTTGGACTGGGGTTTTTCATCGTTGGACGTTTCCCGCTCTGTGACCTCTTTGTTCTCTGCGTCCTCTGTGTTGAAGACGTACCTTTTGTGGTTGCGGATTTGCTGCGATAGGATTTGGGAGAGACGTTGGACGTGGATGTGACGATGATCCATCTGATCCTGGCGTCGTGCACGGGCGCGGTGCTCTCCTCGCTGCTGGCCTGCCTGCCCGCCCTTCACATCTACAACGTCGCGGGGATCTTCCTCATCGTCTCGGCGGGTGCGCGGGAGACGGGGGCGTTTCCCGACGAGATGATCGCCTGCTTCCTGATGGGTTTGGTGGTGGGCTACGCCATCGTGAACACGATCCCGGCGGTGTTCCTCGGCGCCCCGGACGAGAGCGCGATCTTCATGACCCTGCCCGGGCAGAAGTTCCTGATGACCGGGCGCGGCCGCGAGGCGGCGGTGCTGACGGGCATCGGGGGGCTGGGGGGGCTTCTCTTCCTCGCGGTGCTGTCCCCCTTCGCGTCGCCGGTCTTCCAGGCGGTGCGGAAGGTGGTCAGCCCCCATCTCTTCTGGATCCTCTCGCTGATCCTCGTCTTCATCGTGATGTCGGAATGGCCCAAGGGGGGCGGCCGGGGCGCCTCGCCGTGGGCGCGGCTGTGGGACGGGTGGAAGACGCTGCTCGCGGGCATCGCCACGCTGCTGCTCTCGGGGTTCCTGGGCTTCATCCTGCTCTACCGGCCGCTGGTGGCGCTGGAGTCCTCCTTCCAGAACATCATGCCGGCGTTCATCGGGCTGTTCGCCGTTCCGTGGGTGCTGCAGAACGCCTTCTCGCCCTCCGACATCCCCGAGCAGGCCGCACCGCGGACCGTCGACTGCCTGCCGTCCTTGTGGCTGCGGGGCGTCGGGGCGGGTTGCCTGGGGGGCCTGTTCGCAGCGTTTTTCCCCATCGTGACAGGCGGGATGGGAGGGCTGATCGCAGGCCACGCCACGGCCCAGCGGGACGACCGTCTCTTCATCATCTCCCAGGGCGCCTCGAAGCTGGTCTACTACGTGGGGGGCTTCTTGCTGATGTTCGTGCCGGGCCTGCACCTGAAGCGGGGCGGCATGGCCATCATGATGTCGGGCATCTTCACGCCGCGCACGAGCGGCGAGTTCTACATGGTCATCGGCGCCATCCTCGTCGCCGGGGCCCTGGCCTTCTTCCTCCTCCTCCTCTTCACCGGCTGGATCCTCTGGCTCATCAAGAAGGTCGACTACCGGGTCCTGTCCTGGGTGACGCTTTGCATCATCACCGCGCTGGTGCTCGTCATCACGGGCTGGCAGGGACTCATCATCGCCCTCGTTTCCACCGGGATCGGGCTGATCCCGGTCTACTTCAACTCGCGCCGGATGAACTGCATGGGCGTCTTGCTCGTGCCGGTGATCCTCAACATGGCCGGCGTGGGCGACAGGGTGGCGGGGTTTCTGGGGTTGCTCTAGCCCGGATTATTCATGAAAACTACTGCGGTCGCCGCAAGCACATGATCTGCTTCGTCGCTGCGACGATTCCGGCCCTCACGTGGCGCTTTGGCCACGCTCCGGACCGGAATCGTCTT
>Ga0180432_10001333_pt1 | contig 39216 bp, 27 predicted proteins | sample SS_ome_10_FD_132414 | JGI IMG/M metagenome (GOLD analysis project Ga0180432, IMG submission 132414) | Hypersaline lake sediment archaeal communities from the Salton Sea, California, USA - SS_1_MS_2 metaG | ecosystem: Environmental > Aquatic > Non-marine Saline and Alkaline > Hypersaline >... | reverse complement strand
TTCTCAGCCATAGAAGAGGCGGCGCTAGGCCCACAAATTGGCCGAAAAGTGCCCTAACACCGGCTCTTTAGGCCGGTGTGAGTGTGAAAAACTCGGCACGAATTTACGGCAGTCTGCACTTAGCGACACATATGGTGGTGGGGCAATATGTGTGAACAGGGAGTTTTTCAGTCTCAATAGATGATGGTATAATTGTGTGTAACCCAATGCGCCATCTATAGAACCTCATTCTAACTCGACTTTCGCCTGGATGCTCACGTTCTAGATCGTGGGATGCTGTGCGATCCAAGGGACGGATCGCACAATCCCCAGGATGTATCGAAAAGGAGGTGCCTCAGGAAACTTGTTTAACTGATCCGTATCAAGTTGGCAACCAAGTACTTTCTAGTAGCCACCATTTTAACAGGGAGGAGTATCCAAAATGGAGATTATCAAGAAGAAGAAGAGGGACGTTGCACATCCGTACATCCCCGAGTTGGAGGATCTCTATCGAGCTGGGCGATGCACCCGGCGCGAGTTCATGCGGACGGCTACCCTTTTGGGCATGTCGGCTGCTGCCGCCAGCTCTTTCTTGGCTGGCTGTAGCCCTCAGCCAACGGAGGAGACAGCAGTACCGATCGCGACGGAACCACCGGCCGCGACGGAGCCACCGGCCGCGACGGAAGCGCCGGCCGCGACGGAAGCGCCGCCGGAGACCGCCGGCCCCAAGCGCGGCGGGACGCTCAAGTTCGGTTTGCAGATGAGCGGTTTCGAGCATCCAGCCCAGTGGTCGTGGTATGAGGAGGACGTCTGCCGCCACGTGATCCAGTACCTGACGCAGACGGACAGGAACAACATCACCCACCCATTCCTGTGCGAAAAATGGGAGACCAGCGAAGACCTCAAGACCTGGACGCTGCACCTGCGCAAGGACGTCACCTGGACCACCGGTGAGCCTTTTAACGCCGATGACGTCGTCTTTACTATGAATGAGTGGTTGAACCCCGATGTTGGCTCATCCATGTTGGGGCTGATGAACTACTTGCAGTCCAGCGGCATCGAGAAGGTAGACGACCACACCGTCAAGCTGCACCTCGACTCACCCCAGATTGGAGTGCCGGAGAACCTGTTCCACTATCCGGCGGTCATGCTGGACCACCGCACCTTTGAGGGCAACTGGCTCAAGAACCCCGTCGGCACCGGGTACATGACGCTGGAGGAGTACGGCGAGGAGCGTTCGCATATCAAGCGCCGGGAGGAAGGGTACTGGCAGATGGGCGCGGATGGCAAGCCGCTGCCCTACCTGGATGAGATCATATACATCAACTTGGGCGACGAGGCGACGGCGTACGTCTCTGCCCTCAAGGGTGGGCAGATCGATCTCTATCAGGCAGAGGTCACCGCTTTCCAGGCCCTCAAGGACGACCCCAGTGTCAAGATCGACGGCATCGCCACCAGCCAGACTCGGGTGATGCGCATGCGGGTGGATATGGAGCCGTGGACCGACGTGCGAGTGCGCAACGCCGTCAAGCTGTGCCAGGATAGAGAAAAGATCCTCAAGCTGGCCTACTTTGGCGAGGGCGTCACGGGGCCTGACTGTCACGTCTCGCCCGTGCATCCCGAGTTCTTCCCTATGGACCCGAAGCCTTACGATCCGGTGCAGGCCAAGGCGCTGCTGGCCGATGCTGGCTACCCAGACGGGCTCGATGTCACCCTTACCGTGGGAGAGCAATGGCCCGACATCGTCTCCTATGCCCAGATTCTCAAGGAGGACGCTAAGCCGGCTGGCCTTCGGATCACGATCAACGTGATGCCTGGCGGGACGTACTGGGACGTGTGGACCGAGGCTGATTTTGCCGTCACGTACTGGACGCACCGCCCGCTGGCCGTCATGCTCCTTCCGCTGGCCTACATCTGCGATGCAGAGGGAACGCCGGTGCCGTGGAACGAGAGCCGCTGGTGTGACGAAGAGTTCAGCGAACTGCTCACCAGGGCCGGGGGCATCCTGGATGTGGAGGAGCGCCGCCAGGTTATGAAGGAAATCCAGACGATCCAGGTCGAGCGGGGTTCGATTGGCATCCCCTACTGGATGAACGTGTGGGTGGCCTACAATCCCGCTTTCAAGGGCATTGAGGCTCACCCAACTGACTATTTGGATTGTCTTGCCACGACCTACTACGATCCGGAGGCATAGGGCGAGCCCGTCGCGCTCAATTTGAGTTAGAGTGCAGGTGGGGCAGGATGGCGTCTGGTGCCAACCCTGCCCCACCTTACAGGTATCTCTATCCTCTCTGCAGACAGAAGGGCAGCTTTCCAACGCTCGCGCGCCCTCCTACCGCAATGAATTGCTGGAGAGGACTTAGGAGGAATCATGGCCAAGTTCCTGGTACGGCGTTTCCTATCCTTGTTTCTGACCATGCTGATCGTCTCCATAGCCGTCTTTGCGCTCTCGGAACTGGCGCCTGGCGACGTCGTGCGGCATATGCTGGGTCAGTTTGCCACGCCGGAGCAGGAGGATTCGCTGCGAGAGCAGTTGGGCCTCAACCGGCCCGTGTGGGTCCGGTATGTCTCCTGGCTCGTCGGCAGCGACCTGTTGTGGGCCCAACCCAGGGTTGGGATGCCCCTCCGACGGGTGATCGATCCAGAGACAGGGTTCGCCGAGTGGTGGGCCCAGGAGCCCGATGGCACCCTGATCCGTTGGACGCTGGAAGGGGAGGACCTCATCGCTGTGCGGCGACAACCGGACGGCGCGGTGGTCGAGTCGGTTGACAACGGGCGCTGGAACATCGATACCGTGGCTGAGGCGGAGCGCCTAAAAGACTTTCGTGAAGAAATCGTCTTCAATGAACAACTCTCGCTTGAGGACCGGTACGATATACTCCAGGAGGTTGACCGTTCGATCGAGATCCTCGAGCGAAACGACCTGTCGAAGGAAGAGTTGATGGTCGAACTTGAGGGGCCGGAACAGGCCTTGGGCGCAATGGGTGACGCGGAGGCCGCGGCGCTGAGAGGAGTGCTGCGACAGGAGTCCGGTAGAATGTCCCAGGACGACTTGATTCAGGCACTCGCCGTCGCGCGACAGATGTCCGAATCGACGGAGCCGCCAGGCGAGGAATATCTGCGGACCGTGCCGAGCATTCTTGGACGAGCAGCTACAGTGTTGGCCGAGACCAGACCCGAACTGGCCGAGCAACTGCGCCAGGCTTCCAGGAGCATACTGGCCCGTAAGCTGGACGATGCTAGACTGACCCTCGCGGAGACCATCGTCCCTCTGAGTGAGTTGACCGGGCCGCTTGCTGAACTGGCTGAGGCGCTGGAAAGCGACGATTACGTGCGGGTGGCGGATGTCATCACCGGGCTGTTCGATCCGTCCGGTGGTACACCGGATCAAGTCATCATGGCCATCATGGCTGAGCAGTTCAAAGATACAGCAAAAGCGCTGGGGGACGTTGCCCCCGAGCTTGCCGAATACCTGGGTCAGGCGTCCGAGAGTCTGGAAGGTGGGGATACGACGACGGCCCATGCGTCGCTTGTGCAGGCCGCCGAGCTTTTGACCAAAGAGGGACAGGTGATCGCCCGCAATGAAGCTGTCAAGAAGGCCATGGTGGGCCGGTTCTTCTGGGGCGTGGACAACCTCAACCACGCTGTCAAGTGGGAGACGGGCGGAGAGGCCACGTTCTGGCACAGGGCTGTCGGTGCGGGTTGGTGGATAGAAAAAGCGGGCGGCGCTTCCCAGTACATCCCCTTGCAGCGAGGGCTGCTGCGGGGCGACCCCGGCGAGTCGGTGCGCACCCGCCAGCCGGTTGCTGTTGAGCTGGTGCGCCGCGTGCGCAACTCGATCATTCTGGCGGGCCTGGCCTTTGCGGTGGTCATGCCTCTGGCGCTGCTGATGGGGCTCGTCGCCGGTCTCAACGAGGGCAAGCCGGTCGACCGCGTTCTTTCGATCTTTGGCCTGACGACGACCGCCAGCCCTGAGTTTGCTACGGGCGTGTTCCTGATTCTGGCTTTCAGCGTCTGGCTAAAGCTCCTGCCCGGTGCGACCGTGTTCACCAGTTCCAGGACTATCTTTGAGGAACCCAAGATGCTGGTCCTGCCGGTGGTCACGCTGACCCTGATCGAGTTGGGTTACGTGTTGCGCATCACCCGCGCCAGCATGGTGGAGGTGATGAAAACGTCCTACATCCGCACCGCCTTTCTCAAGGGTTTGCCTTACCGGCGCATCGTCTTTAGGCACGCCGTACGCAACGCCCTTATGGCGCCCATCACCGTCATCATGCTGCACGTTAACTGGCTGATGGGCGGTATCGTGGTGGTGGAGGCTATCTATGGTTTCCCAGGCCTCGGTTCGTATCTGCTTGCCGCAGCGCTGTACAAGGATGTTTTCGCCATCGAAGCAGGGGCTATGGTGATGGTGGTCCTGGCTGTGGGCACGCAGTTGGTAGCCGACGTCATCTACACCTTTCTCAACCCTCGCATCCGCTACGCCTAGTTGACAGATTGGGGAATCGGCAGATCGGAAAATCGAGCTCGCTCTTCGAGTCCCCGGGAAGAGAGGACATGTTATGATTGTAAGCGAACAACCCATACCCGGTGCGGTCGTCCGTCCATCCCGGAGGCAGCGCCTGCGGGAGAGTCTGACCCTGATCACGGCCTCCAAAGTGGCCCTGGTGGGTTTGGTCATCGTACTCTTTTGGGTCTGTGTGGCGGTTTTTTCCTTGTTCACGACGCTAGAACCGTTCGCGCAGGACGTTAGCGCCGTCAACTCCCCCCCCTCGGCGGCGCATCCGTTGGGCACCGATGACCTGGGACGAGACCTCCTGGCGCGCGTGGTACACGGCAGCCGGCTCGTCCTGACCCTGGCCCCACTGTCGGTCCTGTGTGTTCTGGTCGTCGGCTCTACCCTGGGCTTGTTGTCGGGCTACTTTGGCGGCCTTGTGGATGAGGTGGTCATGCGCGTCCTCGACGCCATGATGGCCTTTCCTACGATTTTGCTCTACATGATCATTCTCGCTGCTTTGGGCCCCTCCACAGTGAACGTCGTGCTGGCCATCACCATCGGCGGCACGCCGGGCATCGCCCGCCTGGTGCGCAGCCTGGCTTTGGACATCCGCACGCGGGACTATATCGCTGCGGCTGAATTGCGCGGTGAGCATCCACTCTACATGATGTTTGTAGAGATCCTGCCCAACGCCCGCGGTCCCATCATCGTGGATTCCATGCTGCGGGTGGGGTATGCCGTTTTTGCCATCGGTACCCTGGGTTTCCTAGGCCTGGGGGTGCCGCCCCCTTCTCCTGACTGGGGCAGTATGGTGGCCCGAGGGCGCGACTTTATCTGGACCAATCCATGGGCTGTACTTTGGCCGGCCCTGGCTATCTCGTCGCTGGTGGTGGGTCTCAATCTCTTTGCCGACGGGCTGCGGGAAGAGTCGTTGAGGTATCAGTAGTGTAAGGCTCAGGCTGAGGTTAAGTGCGTCGCACCTAACTCATTTGAAACACACCCAAATCATAAAGACGCTGTCTTTGCGCTCCAAACCTCAACCTTAACCTTAACCTTGGGAGGAACTATATGAATGCCAATCCGAATACAGAGTGGCGCGTTGGTGACAACCATAGAATCAAAACGCCCGTTCTCAAGGCCGAGAACCTGGCTATCTCATACGAAACCCGCTACGGTGACGTGAACGCCGTGCGGGATGTTTCCTTCGAGATCCATCGTGGCGAGGCCTACGGCATCGTTGGCGAATCGGGCTGCGGCAAGAGCACCGTGGCTTTTGGCGTCGTCAACTTTTTGGGCAACGGACGGATCGTGAATGGCAGCATCCTCTTCCAGGGGCAAGAGTTGCGAGGGCGAAGCGAGGATGAGCTACGGAATCTCCGCGGCGACCAGATCGCTATGGTCTACCAGGACCCAATGCAGGCCCTAAACCCCTCGATGCGCATCGGCGACCAGTTGAGCGAGGTGCTAGTCGTCCATCGAGGCCTTACCAAAGCGGATGCGTACGAAAAGTGCATCGCCGTGCTCAAGCGCGTGTACATGCCTGATCCAGAGGCCGTGATGGTGCGCTATCCCCACCAACTCTCCGGTGGCCAACAGCAACGGGTGGTCATCGCTATGGCTCTGCTCAACGACCCGGCGCTCTTGATCATGGACGAGCCGACCACCGCCCTCGACGTGACCGTCGAGGCAGCGGTCTTGGACTTGATCGCCGAGCTGCGGCTAAAGATCGATACGGCCATTATGTACATCTCTCACAACCTGGGCGTGGTGGCGCGCGTCTGCGATAAGGTGGGCGTGATGTATGCCGGGGAGATGGTGGAACGTGCTTCGGTTGATGACGTTTTCCTACGCCCTATGCATCCCTATACCCAGGGGCTGATGCGCTGTGTGCCCAAGCTGGGGACGAGCAAGGAGTCAAGCTATCTGTATCCCATCCGAGGGCGGGTGCCCTCGCCGAAGAACCTCCCGCCTGGCTGCGTCTTTGAGCCGCGTTGTGACTATGCCCGCGAGGAGTGCCGTCTTAGGAAGCCCGAGCTTCGTCTGGTCGGGATCAGGCATTCGGCCCGCTGTCATTTTGCCGAGGAAATCATTGCCTCGGAATGGCAGCCGCTGGAGAGTCTGCTCCCCGATCTTGCACCAGCAGAACAGAAAGAAAGCGAGCGAGTCCCCATCCTACAGATCGACCGCCTCAAAACCTACTACCAACAGGGATCAACTTCGGTCGCTAGCCTGCTTGGTCTGGGAGAGAAACGCTATGTCAAGGCGGTGGACGACGTCAGTATGGAAGTACAGAAAGGCTCTACGCTGGGAGTCGTCGGAGAGTCGGGTTGTGGCAAGAGCACTTTGGCCAAGACCATCGTCGGCCTGGAGCCGCTCACCGATGGCAAGATAGAGTTTCTGGAGTTCGACATCTCCAAGCCAGTGAAGAAGCGGGACATAGATCTTATCCGGGAACTCCAAATGATCTTCCAGAATCCCGACTCCACTATGAATCCTTCCTTCACCGTCGGACATCAGATAGAGCGTCCGCTGAGACGGTTCAAGACCGTACCGTCTGATCAGGCAGAGGAAGAGGTGTTCCGATTGCTGGATGCGATCAAGCTCGATGAGAGCTACTACCATCGTCTGCCCCGGCAGTTGAGTGGGGGCGAGAAACAGCGCGTAGGTATCGCCCGCGCCTTCGCCTCCCGTCCAGAATTGGTCCTGTGCGATGAGCCAGTCTCATCCCTAGATGTGTCGGTGCAGGCAGCGATACTCAATCTGTTGCTAGAGATCCAGCAGAGATACGGGACGACTATGCTCTTTATCGCCCACGACCTGAGCGTGGTGCGCTTTTTCTCCGATTACGTGGCCGTGATGTACCTGGGGCAAGTCTGCGAAATCGGGCCGTCGGAGGCGATCTATGCGCCGCCCTACCATCCCTACACTGAGGCGCTGCTCTCAGCGGTGCCGATTCCCAACCCCTCGGTTGAACAGAAGCACATCCGCTTGAGCGGCGCAGTGCCCAGCGCGCTTAATCCCCCCAGTGGCTGCCGCTTTAACACCAGATGCCCCCGCAAGATTGGGCAGATTTGTGAACAAGAAGTGCCTCCCTGGCAGGAAGCAGGGGATGAGCATCGTATCTTTTGCCATATTCCGCTGGAGGAACTGTGCCAGATGGAAGCGGTAATAACCACCAAGGATTGAGCTTAAAGCTCAGGCTTAGGAGGAGACCAATGCTGGTTAAGGATTACATGACGAGACACCCGTTGATGGCGGCACCGACGATGCCAATCGTGGAGGCGCAGCGTTTCATGGGAGAGAACAAGATTCGCCACTTGCCCATCTGTGGCGACGGAAAACGTCTACTGGGGCTGATCACCGAGCAATCGCTGCTGGTTCGGCCAGGGACGTTGGGGAGCCTGAATGTCTGGGAGATCACCCGCTTTCTGTCCAACCTGACCGTTGGCGATGTGATGATCAAGGCCAAAGACGTCGTCACCATAGAGCAGGACGCTACGATAGAAGAGGCAGCCCGCATCATGGTCAAGAACCGAATCGGCTGCCTGCCTGTCCTAGAAGAGGGCATCGTGGTGGGAATCATTACCGAGACAGACCTGCTGGCTCACCTCACCGATTTGCTGGGATGGCCTGTTCATGGCGTGCGCGTCACGATCCGCGTGCCGGACAGGATCGGGGAATTTGCCAAGATCACCAGTGCTATCGCCTCACAAGGTTGGGGCATTTATGCTGCTGGCGGCGCCCCTACGCCCAAGCAACCCGATTACTGGGACGCCGTGGTCAAGGTGACTGACGTGTCCAAGGACGATTTGCTTGCCGTGCTGGAACAGGTTGAAGGCCAGGAGATCGTGGACGCACGCGAGGTATAGAAAGAGAATATAACCGCTGACTAGACCTATCGAGCCGGGGCAAAGGTAAAGCGCCCGCCCCGGGTTTCCTCTTGTGGAGGGAGCATGAAATCAGCCGTCTGTTACGAGTTTGGCGAGCCGCTTGTGATCGAAGAGGTCGAGATTGATCCGCCCCAGATGGGGGAAGTGAAAGTCAAGATTGCGGCTTGCGCTATCTGTCACAGCGACATCCACTGCATTCGTGGCGCGTGGGGCGGAACGACGCCCGTTGTGGCCGGGCATGAGGCCGCAGGAACCATCACTGAGGTGGGAGACAATGTGCACAATGTGCGGCCAGGGGATCGGGTTGTGGTCTCATTGCTGCGTTCGTGTGGACGTTGCTTTTATTGTGCCATCGGCAGACCATATAACTGCGAGGCCGAATTCCCGCTGGACCGTGAGAGCAGGTTGCACAACAAACATGGTGTTGCCCTGCGTCAGGGTATTCGCACCGCAGGATTCGCGGAATACACCGTGGTGGACCAGACCCAGGTGGTCAAGGTGCCTGAGGATCTGCCCTTTGATGCCGCCTGCCTGCTGGCCTGCGGTGTGATTACCGGCCTGGGAGCCGTGACCAAGACGGCGCAGGTTGAAGTCGGCAGCAGTGTGGTTGTTGTCGGCGTTGGTGGCGTAGGCTTGAACAGTGTGCAGGGTGCGGTGCTTTCTGGTGCAGCCAAGATTGTTGCGGTGGATTTACTTGACCACAAACTGGAGGCCGCTCAGTTTTTCGGGGCCACGCACATCATCAACGCCAAGCGCCAGGATCCGATTCCAGTCGTGTTGGAGTTGACGGAGGGGCGGGGCGCTGACTATGCCTTCGTGACGGTGGGCAGTTCTCCAGTCATCACCCAGGCCAGCCAGATGATTCACCAGGGCGGTACACTAGTTATCGTGGGGATGCCTCCGAATGACGATGTTGAGTTTACCCTGAATGCACACCACTTTACGTGGGGCCGTACGCTAAAGGGCTGTTTTATGGGCTCAGCACGGCTGTCTGTTGACCTGCCTCGTTTGGTGGCGCTGTACCAGCAGGGCCGACTCAAGTTGGACGAGTTGATCACGGCTCGCTACCCGCTGGAAGAGATCAACGAAGCGATCGAGTCAATGGAGCGAGGCGAAGCACTGCGGAATGTGATCGTGTTCTGAGCTCCACGGAACAGTCTTCCAGTGACGACGACGATGTGCTACTGCCGCAGGGATGGTCTACAGCCTGGCCTATGGCGGCCAGCCGGCTTTGATTTGCGAACTGGTTGAGTGGGCCTTGTCCAACGGATTCGAGATCGTCTGTGCGGGCCAAGGGGCGACAAGGGGCCAAGTATCTTCCCGTCTACCGGACGTCTACCCCCGAGATGGTCTGGGAGTATTATGATCTCGGTCCGGAAAGGGCCGCGAGAGACAATCTTTCTGCCCACACGTTCTGTGCTGCTATCAATGGCACCAAGCCAGCCATCGAAATGGGGTGTGTTTCATTTCAGTAGAGACCCTAGACCTCGGAGGTCTTACCCAACTTGTTTGAAACACACCCATCGAAATGGCGGCAGTCGTCAATGCCACTGACATGACCCCTCAGCCGGAGGGTCTCCGCTTTCCACCCTGTGAGGCCACTGACCTGCCACACGTTTGCAGTCCCCACAGCGACGGAGGTCAGCTCAGTCGGACAGGCACGGTTGAGGTGGTCTCCAGCCTCGAGCGGGATGGGCGTGTGGTGCACGACCACCTGCGCCACGGGTTTTTTGTCACCCTCAAAGCATCAACGCTCATGTCTAGCACCGTGTAACGGCTGAAAGAGGATAGTGTATCAATTGGCCAGCGACACAATCATTCGACCTGATTATGCGCGGCGAAACCTGGTTTCGGGGCAAGGGAAACCGAAACCGGACGCTCTAACTACTGAAAACAGGTACGGCTTAACCGGCCACTGGGCAAACACGCATTCCCAAGAAGGTGTGGACACGCGCCGTTGTTAAAGAAGGCAGCAAGGGGCCGGTTGCCTGTGATTTTGCCTTCCTGCGTGTCACCGAGGCACGTGAGGGTCTGCCCGGCCCGGAGGTTTGGCTGGTGATCCGCCGAAACGTGGATGATCCCTCGGAAGTTTGGGGTTCGATAGAGCCCAGGCAGGAATACATCAGCAATTCCCGTTTTGGCAATTCTAGCTTGGGTGCATCGGCCTAAAAGAGCCGATGCTAGGGAAAAACTAGCCAGCACCGTCTTTTTACGGCGGTGCGGCTTCAAAACGGGAATTACTGGGAATACATCGCCCTTTACGTCAGAATCAATGACAAACTGACGGGCTACGGCTTAGAATTCAGATAGGATAGGGATAACGGCAATGCTGCGTAACTGGTGTGAATTTCTCTCGCCCGAGGATATCGAAGAGATCCACAAGACGAGCGTTAAGCTGTTAGAGAAGGTGGGTGTCCGGTTTCCCCATGCCGATGCCCTGGCCACGTTCAAAGCGCACGGTTTCGAGATCGTCGATCAAAAGGTCTACCTCCGAGAGCGACAGGTGATGGATGCGCTGGCGTCTGTTCCAGGGCAGTTCACCATTCATGCCCGCGATCCCGGCCGGGATGTGGTCGTCGGAGATGGCAACACGGTCCTCGTGCCCGGCAGTGGCGCGCCGTACCTCGTGGTTCCAGACGTTGGCATGCGTGTGCCAGACTTGGCAGATTATCACAATATCGCCCGGCTGGCTCACCTGCTGCCCAATATGGACATGACGGGCCACATGATGGTCATGCCGTCAGATGTGCCGGCCCATCAGTCTCATCTCTATATGCTACACGCCAGCATCGTGCACTCGGACAAGCCATTCTGTGGCAGCGTTGCAGGGGAGACCGAGGCGCGTCAGACGATGGAAATGGTCTCTATTCTGTTCGGTGAGGACGCCGCTTCGCTTATGGGGGAGCGACCGGTGACGCTCGGTGGGGTCAACAGCCTCACGCCGTTGGGTTACGGCGTCGAAATGATCGAGGCCTTGATGGTATACGCCCGCTGGCGGCAGCCGCTCATGATCGGCGCGGCGGCGATGGCTGGTGCCACTGCCCCTATCACACTGGCCGGTCTGCTGGCCGTACAGAATGCCGAGCTTTTGGCGGGTATCACGCTGACGCAACTGATCAGCCCTGGCACCCCGGTCATCTATGGCTCTGCTTCCGGTAACATGGATATGAAGACTGCCTCGCTGGCCATCGGCAGCCCCGAGTTCTCACTGTTGACCAGCGCTCACGCTCAAATCGCTCGTACCTACGGCCTTCCGTGCAAGGCCGGCGGCGCGTTGACCGATTCGCACAGCCCCGATGTACAAGCGGGCTGTGAGTGCATGTTGGGTCTCGTGACAGCCGTCAACAGTGGCGTGGACTTGATCGTGCACGCCGCCGGTATACTCAGTTCCTTCAAGGCTTTCTCCTACGAAAAGTTCGTGCTGGACGATGAGGTGTGTGGCATGGTACGCCGCTATCGCCGTGGTATTCAAGTCAACCCTGATACACTTGCCTACGACCTGATTGCTCAAGTTGGTCCGGGAGGCAATTACTTGACAGAGGCGCATACGATCGAGCGATGTCGCACTGCCTTCTGGATACCAGAGATCTTTGGCCGGGAAGGGCTCGAAGCCTGGGTGGCCGGAGGGCGACCCCGGGCGAACGACCGGCTTTGGCAGCGCTGGCAGACCTTGCTGGCAGAGCATCGGGATCCGCCGCTGGACAAGACGATCGCCCGTCAGTTACAGGACTATGTGGAGGACAAGATATTGTGAAAATCACGGATGTTAAAACCTACGTGGTGGGGAATCCACCCCCCCATTATGGAGGACCCTACTGGGTATTCCTCAAGCTCACCACCGACCACGGCGTGGAGGGTATCGGTGAAGCTTATTGTGTACCGTTTCACCCGCGAACCGTCGCGCTCATGATAGAGGATGTGTGTGAGCGCCGTGTTCTTGGTTCTGACCCGTTCAAAATAGAGCGTCTGTGGCGGATTGTCTATTCCAGCGGTTATTCTCAGCATCCCGACCTGTCACTGATGGGCGTCCTCAGCGCCATCGAGATGGCCTGCTGGGACATCATCGGCAAAGAGCTGGACAAGCCCATCTACGAACTGCTGGGTGGTCAGGTTCACGACAAGCTGAGGTCATACACCTACCTCTACCAAGAAGATTCGGACAAGGTGGATGTCTACACAGACCCGGATTTGGCCGCAGAAAGGGCGGTGGAATATGTCGAGCAGGGATTCACGGCCGTCAAGTTTGACCCTGTCGGGCCCTACTCAGCCTTTGACCCCAGACAGTTGTCCCTGGAGGCGCTGGACAGGGCGGAAGAGTACGTCAGGAAGGTTCGAGAGGCGGTCGGCGGCAAATGCGATTTGCTCTTCGGGACGCATGGTCAGATGACCACCTCAAGCGCCATCCGTCTGGCCAAGAGGCTGGAGAGATACGACCCACTGTGGTTTGAGGAGCCGGTACCCCCGGAGAATGTGGAAGAGATGGCCAGGGTTGCCCGCTCAACCAGCATCCCCATCGCCACAGGCGAGAGGCTCGCTACAAAGTACGAGTTTGCCAGGCTACTGACGAAGCAGGCAGCATCCATTCTACAGATGGCTCTGGGGAGAGTGGGCGGGATACTTGAGGCCAAAAAGATCGCTGGCATGGCGGAGGCGCACTATGCGCAGATCGCCCCCCACCTGTATTGTGGGCCTATTGAAGGCGCTGCTAATATTCAGATTGATACCTGCAGCCCCAATTTCCTGATACAGGAAAGTATACTGACCTGGGGCGGCTTCCACGCAGAGATTCTGAAGGAGCCCATCAGGTGGGAGGATGGGTATATCATTCCGCCCACCCAGCCAGGGCTGGGTGTTGAGCTAGACGAAGAGGTTGCGGCCAAGTATTCTTACACTGGGAAAAGGCTCCATCTCCAACCATTGGATAGACCAGTCTAATGCACGGGGGATCCACTGCTTAACCTTTCGGTTATCTACCAACAGGGAGGAAAACAATATGGCCAACATTCGCGTCAACGACAGAAGCTTTGGCAGCGTCCAGTTTGGGCGGCTGTCACCCGAACAGTGTGAGAAGTTGCACAATGCCAGCCTAGTGGTTCTGGAGCGGACCGGCGTTCGTCTCTATCATCAAGAGGCCATTGATCTGCTCAAAAAGGCCGGCGCCTTTGTCTCGGAGGGGAACCTCGTGCGGATTCCCGCTGGCCTGGTGGAAAAGGCTTTCAGCACCGTGCCTAAAAGGGTCACCCTCTACGACCGTCACGGCCAGCCAGCCCTCTATCTCGAAGGCCAACGCTGCTACTATGGCCCTGGTTCCGATTGCCTCAACATCATAGACCATCGCACCGATCAGCGCCGCAAGCCGGTGTTGCAGGACGTCGTGGACGGCATCAAGGTGTGCGACGCCCTGCCCCACGTTGATTTCGTGATGTCCATGTTTGTTCCCTCGGACGTGGATATTATGGTCAGCGACCGTTACCAGATGGAGGTAATGCTCAACAACACGACCAAGCCCATCATCTTTGTCACCAACGAATTCTCCGGCTGCGTGGATGCCGTGGAGATGGCCGAGGCGGTGGTCGGCGGGGCCGAGGCACTGCGCCAGAGGCCGTTGACGGCCTGCTACATTAACGTGACCACCGGCCTGCGCCACAACGAAGAAGCATTGCAAAAGCTGCTCTTCCTGGCAGGCAAAGGGTTGCCCCTGTTGTACATCCCCGTGGTCATAGGTGGCACAAGCTCGCCGATCACAACGGCCGGCAGCGCGGTGCTGACCAATGTCGGCGTCCTGGCTGGTCTGGTGCTTTCACAACTAGAGCGCGAGGGAGCGTCTTTTATCATACCTGGCATGGGGGGCACGCCATTGGATATGCGAACGATGGTCAGCCCCTACGTTTCACCCGATACTGTGGGCGTGAGCCATGCCCTGGGCCATCATTATAACCTGCCAATTTTTGGCCTGGGTGGTTGCAGCGACACAAAGCTGGTTGACCAACAAGCAGCGGCTGAAGCCGCTCTTACCCTGATGGTCGAAACGCTGAGCGGGGGTAACCTGATCCACGACCTGGGCTATCTGGAATCGGGTCTATGCGGTTCCCTGGCGCAATTGGTCATCTGCAACGAGATCGTCGGGTGGATCGAGCATTTTTTTAGCCCGGTAGAGATCAGCGACGAAAGCCTGGCCCTTGACCTGATTGACGAGGTCGGCCCCGATGGCCAGTTTCTCGACAGCAAGCACACGCTGACCCATTTTCGGGAGTTTTGGTACCCTGACGTGTTCGAGCGCGGCAACTATGATCAATGGCAAGCGGCGGGTGGTAAGAGCCTGGGCGAGCGAGCCGCCGAGCGGGTGGAAGAGATACTGAGAGAGCACAAGTCCGAGTCTCTGTCCGACGACGTGGTGCAGGCCGTCAGGGCCGTTGTTCGGCGGGCGGAAGAGAAAGTGGGAGGGTGAGGATGTGGGAGTACCATGGTAAGGCAGAGAAGGCTTCTGCAGAAGTAAGGGAGGAGCTTCAGCAAAAACTAGGGATTCCCACCCAACATCTGGAGGCGATCAATGCGCTTCTGCTTGATGCGGATATGCAGGTGGTCAGCGACTGCTTGGACGTGGTGGCAAAGTACGGATCGCCGGAGGAGATCAACCGCAAGGCCGAACAAGCGCGACAGCTTCCGGCGTTGCTCAAGCGCGTCGAACAGATCCATCCGGAGTATTTGGCTGACCTGGAATGGCTGGCTGAACAACGTGACTCGGATGCCTTTATCAGTATCGCGGACTACCGACGTAAGGTGCTGGGGGATCGTGCAGAGGCGATGGTGTTCAGAGATGATTCGGCCGTCACCCTGGAGATCAGCGCTTGCCAGTACTTTCCCTGGCTGATCGCCATAGTGAAGCGGGCCGTTGAGCGTGGTGAGCTTGTTCCCGGTCGTTTCATCCGCGTGCGCAAAATGAAGGAGCAAGAAGCCGACGGTGACTTGCCTGCCTTTGCGGCCGCAATGCATATCATCGGTGCCAGCTATGTTGAGAATCTGGATACGAGTGGCGCGGATGGTTCCAATATCCACCTGGGCGGCCCTGATACCATCATCGGCTACTATGGTGGTATGGGGCAGCCTAACGACTATCCCCTTAGGTGGCTGGACGAGTTCCTGTACTATTACACCAACTACGGCGTGCGCCAGGTGCTAATGCTCAACAGCGGCATTGTCTTGGTGGGCTACCTGCTGTACCGACTGGGGGTTGACATCGAGTTCAAGATTTCGGTCTCGATGGGCAACGATAGCCCATACGCGGCCCTATGGACGCTGCTCGCTGCCAGGCTCTTTGCGCGCGATGACGGCACCACGCCCCTGGTCGGCTTCAACTGGAGCAACTCTGTGACAAACGAGACCATTGAGATTGCGGCCCAGTTTCGCCGGGCGCTGGACTTTGAGAACGTGGTTCGCTTTGAGCACCACGTCACGGAAACCTGGCGAGGCATCGTCATCCAACCATACAACCGGCGCCAGGACGTGCTGGAACTGGCCGGCCATGTCGCCAACATCTCGGCCAAGCACGAAGGCGGTGACCCTGAGGTTGAGCAGACCCGTGAACGACCCTCGGAGATCGAAGATTATTCTCGAGAAAAGAAAGAGATCGTCGCCTCCGGCGACTGGGAGCACCTGACCTTGAACTTTATGGACAAGTTCGACGCTGTCAACCGCACCGCCTGGGCTCTTACTGAACGTGGGCTTTCCTTCGTTGCTGCGCAAAAGCTACACCGCTAGCCATGAAAGCACATGAACCCGTTCCCCTGGAGGAGATTCGCGCTGCCCACGGACGGATTGCAGGGGCGGTATTGCGCACCCCACTTGTGCGGCTCAGTCGTGATGGGGCTCCGGCCGAGATATTCCTAAAGCTGGAGAATCTGCAGCCTATTGGCTCGTTTAAATTGCGCGGCGCTGGCAACGCGATGTGCTTGGCCGACCCTGAACAACTGGAAAAGGGCGTGTGGACTGCCAGTGCGGGCAATATGGCACAGGGCGTCGCCTGGTATGCGCGCCAATTGGGAGTTCAATGTACCGTTATCGTACCCGATGATGCCCCCGCGACGAAATTGGCGGCGGTCCAGCGCCTGGGAGCCGGGATCGTAAAAGTGCCCTTCTCCCATTATCAGGACATACAGCGCAGGCATAGTTGCGAGGGGATGGATGGGCTTTTGGTCCATCCGTTTGGCGACCGGGCGGTAATGGCTGGCAACGGCACGCTCGGCCTGGAGATACTGGAGGATCTGCCCGACGTGGACGCGATCGTCGTGCCGTACGGCGGCGGTGGCTTGAGCTGTGGGATTGCATCAGCCCTGCGCGCGCTGCGACCGGAGGTCAAGTTGTATGCCTGCGAGGTGGAAACCGCTGCGCCGTTGGCGGCATCGTTCGCCGCTGGCGAACCGGTAGACGTAGACTATCGCTCCAGCTTTGTATCCGGTATCGGCGCGCCGTTTGTCTTTCCGGAAATGTGGTCGTTGGCCAGCCAACTGCTGGATGGCTCACTGGTCGTAACCTTGCGTGAGGTTGCCGACGCTATCCGGGTCATGGTCGAACGGAACCACATCGTTGCCGAGGGGGCAGGGGCGGTATCGGTGGCCGCAGCACTGGCAGGCAAGGCTGGCACCGGGAAGGTCGTTTGCGTGGTATCCGGTGGGAACCTGAGCACCGAGGATTTGGTGCAGATTCTCCAGGGTATGGTGCCTCAGTGAGCGGGTGAGTAACCTTTCACTGGCTGGACCAGGAAGAGTTGGCAACCATTGGCATCATCCCTGGGACGTTCCGCATACCGGTGGACATTGAGAATAGCGAGGACCTGAAGGAGGGTCAGACACTAGAGGCGTGTCAATAAGCCAACAAGGATGAGAAGAAGCGGCGGTGTCGTAAACTCTTCAGTCGGGATAAGAATGATCTGCTCAACCTTAACCTGAAATGATGGAGGTTTCTTATGATTCAGTCATCTTTTGTCGAAAACAGATCCGTATTTTTCCGTGTCCTGAGCGATGATCAGATATGGGAGATCAAGCAGGCCGCCTTTGACGTCTTGGAAAAGACAGGCTGTGACGTGCTCCACCAGGGAGCGATAGAGCTGCTCAAGAAAGCTGGGGCGGTAGTCAGAGGCGAGCGGGTCAGAGTGGGCCGGCACATTGTCGAGGAGTGTATCCGCACTGCGCCCAAGGGCTTTACCATCTATGACCGGGACGGGAACCGGGCGATGGAGGTCGAGGGGCGCAAGAGCTATTACGGTACTTCGACCGCCAGCCCCAATACCAGGGACGCCCTCACCGGCGAGATCCACGAGACGCGAGTGGCCGACATCGCTCTGGGGGCCAAGGTGGCCGATGCGCTGCCGAACATTGACTGGGTGATGCCGATGGGATCCTCTCAGGATGTGCCGGCTCTGGCCGCGGACGTGTACGAGTTCGAGGCGGTAGTGACTAACACGGCCAAGCCCATCGTCTTTATAGGGTATTCTCCCCGTGGCTTTGAGCTGGTCTACGAGATGGCGGCCGAAGTAGCCGGAGGGCTGGACAACCTCAGAGCTCGGCCTTTCTTGCTGGCCTACCCCGAGCCGATCTCGCCGCTGGTTGTCCCCGCTGAGGTAGTTGACCGCATGTTCATCGCTGCCGACCTGTTTATGCCTCAGATTCCAGGGCCAACGGTGCAGCTTGGCGCGACCGGTCCGGTGACGCTGGCCGGGGACGTGACACAGCTTGTCGCCGAGGGGTTGATGAGTCTGACATTGATCCAGCTCCGGCGACCCGGTGCGCCTTGCTTCCTCGGCGGCAACGTGGGCGTGCTCGACATGTCCACGGCCAATCTGAGCGTGGGGGCGCCTGAGATGAGCCTCGGGCTGGCCGTCCAGGCCGAGGTAGCCCAATCCTTCGGATTGCCGACCTGGGGCTTGGCTGGGGCGACCGACGCCAAGACGTTGGATGCCCAGGCCGGGATCGAAAGCACCTTTTCGATTTTGGCCCAGGGGCTGGCTGGCCTGAACTTGATCCACGACGTGGGCTATATGGACATGGCTATGGTTTGCTCGGCCGAGATGCTTGTCATGGGCGACGAAGTGATCGGTATGGCCAAACGCTTCATCCGCGGAGTTGAGGTTAACGCCGAGACGCTGGCCCGAGATGTGATCGAGAAGGTCGGCCCTGGTGGGCACTTTCTTCAGGAAGATCACACGGTGCGCCACTTTCGCCGGGAACTGTGGATGCCGAGCCTTCTGACGCGACAGCACTCGGCGGTCTGGCAAAAGGAAGGGGCCAAGGATATGGCTCAGCGCGTCCGCGAGAGAGTCAGAGAGATCGTTGAGGGTCACGAGGCCCCACCTTTGCCCGAAGAAACAGTGGCTGCGCTTGAGAAGCTGCGACGTCGAGGGGAAGAGGAATTGACCGCCAAGTGATTGACCGTCGAAGGAGGAGAGGCCGGTGTATCAGAACAGAGATATGGGTATCAACTATATCAAGGCTCGGAGGGATCATCGTTGCTATGGCATGGGTCTGGGCATCATCATTTTGGACGATGTCTATCCGGGTTTTCCCGGTGACGTGCGCAACGCCAGCGCATACCCGTTTCCCATCCAATACGAGATCGCCGAGGGGGTGGATATAACGGCGTTGGTTCACAAAGCGGACAAGTCCCCGTGTCGGGAGCCGATCAGGCGGGCGGCCAAGAAACTGGAGCAAATGGGCTGCCGGGCCATCGCTGCCGAATGCGGTTACTTTGCCTACTTCCAGGAAGACATCGCTAGCCACGTAGACGTGCCAGTGTTCATGTCCAGCCTGCTCCAAGTACCCTGGGCCCAGCGACTCATCGGCCCCAATAAGGTGGTGGGCCTCTTGGCGGCCCGGAAGGACAAGCTGACGCAAGCCCATCTGGAGGCCGTCGGCATCCAGCCTGGCAGCAACTATGTCGTGGATGGTGCCGAAGATGACGGCCGCTGCCCAGAGTTCGAGCATCTGTGGTACGCACCCGAGCGAACCGACCCGCCCGGGGCCTACTATGACAAGGCAAAGAAGGACTTTTTGAAAGTGGCCACCGAGTTCTATCGGGACCACCCCAATATGGGGGCTATGGTGTTGGAGTGTACCGGCTTCCAACCTTTCGCCCGTGCCCTCCAGCGAGAGATCGATATCCCGATCTTTAGTTGGGGCACGCTGTTGGATTATGCCTACTCGGTAGCAGTTCACCGGGACTACTATGGGCACGTGTAGGCAGCAGCACTAGCCGTGCGATTGGACAGTGACCAGCAAAGTGCAGCGGCGCGGGTTGAACAGGTGGCTTGTCTCAGGTGCTGGCAGCAGGCTGGTCGTGGTGATCCTGTTTCTCCATATGCTGCTGCTTGGGTTGACCCAGCTTGTCACACCTCTGTACTCGCTGACTCTTGGGGCTTCACAAGTTGCCCTGGGAATCGTGGTCGGCGCTTTCGGCGTCGCAGGGATACTGCTATCAATCCTCAGCGGTGCTCTGTCCGATCATTTTGGACGGCGACAGATGATCTCTATATCGTTTGTGTTCTGGATAGGGGCCGGTGCGGTGAGCCTATTGGCTCCTCCGGTGCTATGGCTGGTGTGTGGTCAGATACTGGTAGGTGTAGCAGACCTCTGTCTGTGGGTTGCCGCGATGACCTATTTGACCGAGATCGCTCCCCAAGGCAAGCATGCTGAACTCCTGAGCCTGGGCACGGGGATGATGGGATTGGGGTTGATGGTCGGGCCGGCCGTTGGTGGTCTCGTTGGTCGCCACCTAATTTTGGGTATCCAACCAGCCTTCATATTGGTTGTTCTGCTCGGGATACTGGGATTGATTCTCTCCTACAGACTGTCTAGCACAAGGCTCTCAGCACTGGAGCGAGGCGGGTTTCGCAGACAGGTCCGTCTGTCCCATCGCGGTGCTTTTGTGCTAGTTGGAAGGAACCGGTCTGTACGTATGGCTATGTCGGTCATGATGCTGGGAACGGCGAGTTGGATGGCAGTGGGGCGTTCCTTTTACCTGGTGTACATGAACCGCCTGGGATTCTCCACAGAGCTCATTGGCCTGTTGTCCACGCTCAGGGCCGGTGCGATGACGCTGGCGCAATTCAGTTTTGCTTTCCTGGCCAGCCATTTAGGGGCGATGGTGACCATGCTTTCAGGCGTGGCTGTCGGAGGCCTGGCTCTGATGTTGACCCCTTGGTTGACTACGGCTCCAGCCCTGGCGCTGGTTGGATGTGTTGGAAGTGGCGCGGACCGGCTGCGCAACCCTGGTATGTTCACAATGATCGCCGAGGGTACTGATCAGGATAGCCGGGCGCTGGCCGTCGCGCTGCTCAACGTGGCATGGGCGACCACACAAACGGTGTTCCCTCCGGTCCTGGGGATGATCGTCGAGAGAACCACGCTTTCGGTGTCGTTCTTGCTCGTTGGGGCCCTTGTGGCTTTCTTTTCGGTCGTGTTGTACGTGTGGAACCGGCGGGTAGAGGTGGCGTGACCCGGCCCCTGCTTTGGGACTGTGCGAATCAGAATACGAGATAAGAGGGTGGAAGATGACGCTTGTGGAAGAGTTTGTGGTCGCCTTTGGTGTCTGGGAGGTGGCGTGGCCCTATATCCACATGATCGTGGATGAACAAGAGATGGAGCTCATCGTTGGGATGCAGGACCGACCGATGACGGTGGACGAGGTGGCCGATCTTTTGGAGATGACCCGCGACCGGGCATCCGACTTTCTCTACAGGTGTTACCGCCGGTGCATCGTGAACAAGACGGGCGCGGGTGAGGGCGCACAGTACACTCCCGCCGACTTTGGCGCGCGGCTGGATCACTTTGCCAAGTACGAGAACTGGGACGATATACCGGCCCACGCCCGCAAGGCGATCGATCGCCGTTTCTTGGACGAGTTTATCTCCAAGCACCGGTCAAATGTGCAGCGCAAGATGTTGGGGCTGGCGTCCGAGGATACCCTGCCCAACGATACAGTGCTGTTGCTGGGTGAAGTCGAGGAGATGATCGAGGCTGCTTCCGACATCGTCGTTCAGCCGTGTGATTGCCGGCGGCTGGGTCAGAACTGCGATCGCCCGGTGGAGGTCTGCATATGGCTGGACGAAGGCGCTCGTGAGGCCCTGGATCGGGGATATGGGCGCAGGCTGACCAAAGAGGAGGCCAAGGATCTGGTGCGCTGGGCCGACAGGAAAGGACTGATGCACACTGCCGACAGCGAATGGCAAGAACGTGGTCTGCACGCGATCTGCAACTGCTGCGCCTGCGACTGCTATCCTTTCAGGGCGGCCCAGGAGCTGAACAGCAAAGGCGTCTGGCCCAGGAGTCGATATGTCGCGGTGTACGATCAGGAGCGATGTAACTTTTGTGGGACGTGCGTCCGACGGTGTTTTTTTTCCGCCTTCTATCACGACGATTCTATGGTCGAGGTAGGTGGCAATACGCGGAAGGGCGTCTGCTTTGACCCTGATGCGTGTTGGGGCTGTGGCCTGTGTGTGAGTACCTGCCCCGAAGGCGCTATCACGATGAGGCAATTGGGAGGTTGACGGGGACCATGCCGTGAGCATGCCGATGGTCCTTGAGTAGAAAGGAGATATGGAAATGAAAGCAGTTCGTTTGGTCCAAGTTGGCCAGCCACTGGAATTAGAGGAGGTTTCTGTGCCGCCCGTCGGCCCCCGAGATGTCCTGGTGCGGGTCAAGGCTGCGGGTATCTGCCACTCAGACGTCCATTATCGGGCTGGGGTCTCACCTGCGGAGCCACTTCCGCTGACCCTGGGTCACGAGGTCGCCGGAATCGTCGAGCAAGTGGGAGCGGAGGTCGCGACCGTCCGGGTCGGTGCCCGCGTATGTCTACACTACATGGTCACCTGCGGCGATTGTATCTATTGCAGCATGGGCAGCGAGCAGTTCTGCAGATCCGGCCAGATGCTCGGCAAGAACCGGGATGGCGGCTACGCCGAATATATCAGCGTACCAGCGCGGAATGCCTTCCCCCTGCCTGATGAAATCCCCTTCGAACAGGGTGCGATTATGATGTGTTCCTCATCCACCTCGTTTCACGCTTTGCGCAAGGGACGGGTCACGGCTGGGGACTCTGTCGCCGTTTTTGGCGTCGGGGGGTTGGGAATGTCCGCGGTGCAGTTGGCCAGGGCTTTTGGGGCATTCGACGTATTCGCGGTGGATATCGACGCCGACAAGCTGCGAATGGCCGAGAGATTTGGTGCTATCCCAGTTGACGCATCAAAGACCGATCCGGTGGCCGAGATCAGGCGGCTGAGCGACGGTCGCGGGGTCGACGTCGCCTTGGAGATGATCGGCCTCTCGTTGACGGTGCGACAGGCGATAGAATCGCTGGCCGTTTTTGGGCGCGCGGTCATGGTTGGGCTCACCGACAAGACCACCGAGATCGAGACCTACCGCGAGTTAATCTGTCGCGAGGCTGAGCTCATCGGCTCGGCCGATCACCTGGCCCACGAACTGCCCACGCTGATCGAGTTGGCGCGCCGGGGCGCGCTCGATCTCTCTCAGGTAGTCACAGAGACGGTGTCCCTGGACGCCGGAAGGATCAACGCCGCGATGGACCGCATCGAGAGTTATGGCAGTGGTGTACGCGTCGTGATCACACCCTGAGGGCTTGGTTAACACGCACATGGCCCGTATCAATCGCGTTCTCACCACACCCGCCGCAGGCGGGTACTACACCGAGGACCTGTCCGCCCTCCAGTCTCGTTCCATCCCTCTGGCTGATCGGTACACCGCTGCGCCCGTAACGCCCGGCTTCCGGGCCGTTCGGGAGGTGGCTGAGGCTGTCTCTGTGGGCTTGGTGCTGGATAGTGGCGATGTGGCCTGGGGGGACTGTGTCGCTGTGGCCTACAGCGGCAAGGCCGGCCGTGACCCGGTCTTTCGCGCCAAAGACGGCATCGCCACAATTCAGCAGGTGGTGTCTCCGGTGCTCCAAGGGCGCGAGATCGCAACCTTTCGCCACCTCGCCGAGGAAGTGGATGGCCTGATCGAATCGGTGGAAATTCCCCAACCTGTGTCCCAGCCCAGAGGATTGACCCGGCGCGATCTGTTAGCGGCGCCGATCCGTCTATGGCGGGATGCTCAGGGGCAAGGCGAAGAGAAAGGTCCGCCTGTGGAGTGGGCCACGGTGGATCGACGGCTGCACACCGCCGTCCGTTATGGTGTGAGCCAGGCGCTGCTAAGGGCGGTCGCCTGGTCGCGGGGTATGACGATGGCCGAGGTGATCGCTGAAGAGTGGAATCTCCCGTGGCCCGACGCGCCGGTTCCCATCCACGCTCAGTCGGGAGGCGAGCGGTACCACAACGCAGACAAGATGATCGCCCGCCGGGTGGCCTCGCTGCCCCACGCCTTGGTGGACGATATCCCGGAGCAGCTCGGCGATGAGGGCGTCGCACTGACGCGGTATGTGCGCTGGCTCAAAGGGCGCATCCAGGAACTGGGCGCCCCCGACTATCACCCCACTATTCACCTGGACGTGCACGGTGGGCTGGGCGTGATCTTTGAGAACAACCTGGGCCGTGTGCTGGGACATCTCTACGCCCTGGAGTTGGCGGCGCAGCCCTATCTGCTGCGGGTCGAGTGCCCGGTGATGATGGAGAGCCGGGAGGCTCAGATCGAGGAGATAAAGACGCTGCGCGAGTACGTGCGCTTCCGCAAGATGAAGGTACAGCTCGTCGTTGACGAGTGGGCCAACACCCTGGAGGACATTCGTGCCTTTGTAGATGCTCAGGCCGCCGATGTAATCCAGATCAAGATGCCGGATCTGGGCAGCGTACACAACTCGGTCGAGGCGGTGCTGGCCTGCAAGGCAGGAGGCATCGGTGCATTTCTGGGCGGCAGCTGTTGTGAGACGGACCTTTCGGCCAAGGTGGCCGTTCACGTCGCCCTGGCTGCCCGGCCAGACATGATGATGGCCAAGCCGGGCGTGGGGGTGGACGAGGGCGTCATGCTGGTGCAGAATGAGATGTCCCGCGCGCTGACCACCATTCAAGCACGTGGCGATAGAATCATCCAAGACTAGAGTATGGGAGGTGATGAGTGGACGCTAACTACTTTGTCTATCAGACGCCGCAATTCCGTGTGCTATCTGATCAGCAGATCGAAAAAGTCTACCAGGCGACGCTGGAATGTTTGCACCGGACCGGCGTCAACGTGCTCAATGCTGAAGCACGCGAGTTACTGGCAGCAGCCGGCGCGCACGTGGATGGCGTGCGGGTACGTTTTCCGCCGCACATCATCCAGGATGGTGTGGCCGCCAACCCTCGCTCGTTCGCCCTGTGGGGTCGTGATCCCAACCACCGGATGCAAATCGTACCGGATCGGGTCTACTTTGGTCCAGGGCCTACGTGCACCTATTTCATCGATCCACAGACCGGCGAGCGACGCAAATCGCGCCGGGGGGATCCTGGCCTAACCGCCTTGATCTGCGACGCATTGGACAACATTGATTACGTGATGAGTCTGTCTTTGATCGATGATGTTCATCATCGTCTGGCGCCGGTTTACGAGTTCGCCGAGATGGTGGCCAACACCGGCAAGCCGGTGCTGGCGTGGGCATACAGTGTGGATAATGTATCCGACATTTACCAGATCGCCCTGGCGGCCGCAGGCGGTGAAGAGGCTTTTCGGGCGCGTCCGTTCTTTGCGCTCTTCTCCACGTTCCAAGCTCCGTTGCAGCACACCGATGATGAGTTGGCGAGCGTGTTCTGGGCCGCCGAGCGCGGCCTGCCCATCATCTACATCGGCGGCGGCACCGCCGGGTTGACCTCACCGGTCACCGGTGCGGGTACGCTCGTCATCTCATTGGCCGGTGCATTGAGCGGCCTGGCCATCATCCATCTCAAGCAACGGGGCGCGGCGGTGTGTCTCGGCTGTGTGCCGGAGGCCGTGGACCTGCGCACGTCTCGGCCAGCCTACGGCAGCCCCGAGATGAGCCTGTACAGTGCGGCCATGTCCGATATCTTTCGCTATCTTGGTCTGCCTCTGATGGGCACGGCTGGAGCCTCTGAGGCCAAGGTGCTCGATCTGCAGGCCGCTGTCGAGAGCACGGTCCAGGTGATACTCTCAGGCTTGAGTGGGGCGACGCTGGTTCACGATGTTGGCTTCCTGGACTGCGCCGATATTGGATCGCTAGAGATGCTGGTGATGAATGACGAGATCATCGCTATGGCCCGCCGCATTATGCGAGGGATAGAGGTCAGCGACGACACCTTGATGCTGGATTTGATAGATCAGGTTGGACCAGGAGGAGAGTTTCTGTCCACCAGAGAGACGGCTAAGCGCTGTCGCGAGGAAATCTGGACCCCGACGTTGACGGATCGCAGTGCGTGGGTCAACTGGGAGTCGGCCGGCGCGCAGACGATGCACGACCGTATCAGGGCGAAGGTGGCAGAGCTCCTGGCAAACCACAGGCCTCCGCCATTGCCGGAGGGTGCGGCGGAGAGGATTCAGGCCGTTCTGGAGGCGGCGGAGGCGCGTGTCAAGTGAGTCGTAAAACGTGGAATGTGGGGGCATGACAAAGAGATATCGGACCGAGTCCTTTTTGGAGGTGTAGAATGGCGACCTGGCCCAAGATAACCGTTTGTGGCTGCGGAAGTGGCGCGATGGCTATGGCTGCTGACCTCGCGCTGCTGGATTGCAGCGTTCGTCTCTATGAAGTGGCCGATTTGAAAGAGAATCTGGATCCTATTCGGGAAAACGGTGGAATATCGCTGACGGGAAGCCCGTTTTCCGGAAAAACCGGGCTGGCCAGATTGGACAGGATCACAGACAACCCACAGGAGGCTGTGGAGGGGAGTCAATTGATCTTTGTCAACGTCCCGGCTACGGCCGTGGACAGATTCGTTCAGACCTTGTCGCCTCATTTTTCCGCAGGCCAGACGGTGGTGGTCACCACGGGCTACTGGGCTGCGCTGCGGTCTCGAGAGTTGCTGATGCAGAATCGCGACTTTGACAGACTCAACTTTGTCGAATTCAGCATTATGCCCTACTTGAGTGAAAAGATCGGACCGGCGCAGGTGCACATCAGCAATTATAAGCGTGAGCTCTGTATGGCAGCATGGCCAGCGACCAAGAATGATGTGGCCTATTCTGTGGTCCAAGGGGTCTATCCCCAGGTGAGGCTCACAAAAAACGTTCTCGAACTCAACTTTCAGCCAGGTAATCCGGGCGTTCATCCGCAGGTCACCATTCCCAATGCAGCGTTCTTTTTTGAGCGCGCCCGGGTGTTTCGTTTTTACGCCGAGGTGTCCGAGTGTGCCTCCAAATTGGCCGATGCCTACGACGCGGAAAGGACGCGAGTTGCAGCGGCTTTTGACTGTGAGACGATCTCTTGGCCGGAGTATTGTCGCAGGGTTTACGAGTATGAAGGGAAAGATCTCTACGAGCTGTGCGCAGATTCCACTGGCCCTCATCAGCAGAGCTGGAGCAGTATTGAGACGACAAAACGCCTGTTGGTAGAAGATCTCTGCTATTCTTTCGTACCTATGGAGGCTTTGGCGAAGGTTGTAGGGGTGGAGGTTCCAATCACGACGGCGATGATAGAAATCCTTGCCGTCTTTACCGGCTATGATTACCGGGGCAATGGCCTCACCCTGAAGGACCTGGGGGTGCAGGGCTTCAACCGGGAGCAGATCATCAACTTTGTGAACTTTGGCCGTCCGTGAAATGCAGGATGATTCTTGATGCCAGATCATTCTGGCCGGTATACTGTAGGGTGCGGGCTGTATGCCCTCTGGGGGGATGCGCGACGTATGAGCAGTCATGATCTTGCGATAGGCGCGAACGATGTGGAGGATCCACGATGAATGGAAACGACATTGCCGCTGATTTCGTTAGCAATATCACGTGGGATGCCTTGCCCGAACCGGTGCGACGCAAGGTGCGTATGTGCCTGGTAGATAGCCTCGGCGCTACGCTGGCCGGTACGCTGACCCGGGTCAGTCAGATCACGGCCAACTATGCGGCCGAGGCCTGGCGCGGGGATGAGGCCACGATCCTGTTGCACGGCAGGCGCTCGACGGCTGTTGGTGCGGCCTTTGCCAATGCCTGGGCCGCCAATGGCCTCGACGCTGACGACGGCGCCCAATATGCTTATGGTCACGCTGGCGCGCAGATCTTTCCGGCGGCATTGGCTGTGGCTGAGGCGCGTGGTTTGAGCGGCGCAGAGATGCTCACCGGTATGGTGGCGGGTTACGAAGTGGCCCATCGCGTGGGACGCTGCTGGCACGATCATCACGAAATCTACCAGGCGTGCGGCTCCTGGGGGACGGTGGCCTGTGCGGCCGTGGCGGCAAGCCTGATGGGCCTCACGCCGGAGCAGGCCTACCACGCGCTGGGCATTGCCGAGTACCACGCTCCTAATCTGCCGATGATGCGCGACGTCGACCACCCGGCGATGGTCAAACACGGTATCGGATGGGGCGCGATGACGGGCGTCGTCTCGGCTCAACTAGCCGGGCGTGGCTTCACAGGTATCCCCAGCATCCTGGGGTTCGAAAAGTACCACGATTGGGTCAGTGACATCGGGCAGGATTACCTCATGGTAGATGGCGTGGCCTGGAAGGGCCAGGGCTTTGCCTGTTGTTCCTGGGCACATGCCCCCATGATCGGGGCTGCCGGTCTCGTCGAAAAGTATGGCATCGACCCGGATGACATCGCCCGGATCCACGTGGTAGGTTTCCACGAAACGGTGCGCCTGGGGGCCCGGCTGCCGACGACCACTGAGGAGGCGCAGTTCAACGTGGCCTGGCCCGTCGCAGCGATGTTGGTGGATGGGGAGGTCGGTCCGGCGCAGACCTTGGAGAGCCGTCTCGACGACCCGCAGGTCCGGAACCTGGCCCAGAAAGTGACGCTAGAGGAGTCAGAGGAGTTGAACGAGCTCTGCCGCCTATACGAACTGGGCGATCCCCAGGGCCGATTTGCCGGCATCGTGCGCATCCGTCTCAACGACGGCCGCGAGTTCGACTCGGGGATGGTCGAATCGGGTGAGCAACACCCGCCGGTCGGCTGGGATGAAGCGGTGATGGAAAGCAAATTCCGCTGGCTGGCACAACACGTGCTCGAGGATGACCAGATCGAAGAACTGCTGGACGTGCTCTGGCACTTTGACCGGGTATCGGACGTGCGCGAATTTGCGGCGACGTTGCAGGCGAGGTCGTGGTCATAGGCAAGGAGAAAGATTTCTCGACTCAGGACCACCCCCTTGGCCATACCCCCTCAAAGAACCCTACCATTGGGCAGGGCGCTGCGACGCAGCAATGTCCGTGGTATTGGTAGAGGTGGAGACCGATGAGGGAATCGAGGGTCCAGGGCTTGGATTCGAGCTGAACTATGCGGTCAACCGGGCAGCAGAGCGCCATCGTCAGGGCTATGGTTCACCTTGAGAGCAAGAGCTGTTCTACGTTATCACATAGGCTGCTGGTATGCAGGAGATAACCTTCACTCTGAACGCCAAGCTGGTTGGCGTTCGCGTTGATCCATCCAGGAATCTCTTGGACGTGCTGCGCAACGAGCTGGGCCTTACCGGTACCAAACAGGGCTGTGACCATGAGGGGGAATGTGGCGCCTGCACGGTCATGTTGGATGGCCGGCCGATACGTTCCTGCCTGACCCCTGTGGGAAAGGTGGCCGGTCGGCGTGTCCTCACCATCGAGGGCCTGGGCGATCCGGACGACCTGCATCCGCTCCAATTGGCTTTTATCGAAGCGGGCGCGGTCCAGTGTGGATACTGCACGCCTGGCATGATTCTGGCGGCCAAGGCGCTGCTCGACCGCGAGCCGGACCCCACACGGGGGCAAATCGTCGAGGCGCTGGACGGAAACCTGTGTCGCTGTACGGGCTACACCGGGATAATAGCTGCGGTGGAGTTGGCCGCTGCCCGTATGCGGGGTGAGGGCAACCTGTCTTCTCAGATCAACCTGGTCTCAGAGCCGCCTGTGGGTGGACATGCCCTTCGTACTGATTCCATCTACAAAGTGACCGGTCGTGCCAAGTACGCTGAGGATATCTATATGCCGGGCCTGTTGTATGCCCGGGTCCTGCGTAGCCCGCACCACCACGCACGCCTCCTCTCTCTGCAAATCGAGCCGGCCGAGCGCTTGCCGGGAGTGGTGAGAATCGTTACCGCGGCCGATATTCCAGGGTTGAACGGCTTTCCTGAGTACAGCCGGGACGAGCCGGTGTTGACCCCCGTAGGCGATACGGTCAGGATGGTCGGTGCGCCTGTGGCGTTGGTGGTGGCAACCTCGCCCGAGCAAGCTCAGAACGGGGTGGAGGCAATCGTGGCCGAGTATGAGGTATTGCCCCACGCTTTCTGGGTGGAGGAGACGCTCCGGGAGGGTGCGCTGCCTATCTATGAGGGGGGCAACGTGCTGACTACGGACCAGGTGGCCCACGGCGACCTGGAGGCTGCCTTTGCGGTATCGGACGTGGTCCTGGAGACTCGCTACCGCACGTCCTATCTGGAGCATGCTGCCCTGGAGCGCGAGACGTGTCTGGGCTACATGGACGAGCAGGGGCGGGTCACGGTGGTTTCCGGCACCCACGAGCCCCATTGGGCGCAGGGATACATCGCCGCCGTGCTGGCATTGGAGCCGTCATCGGTGCGTGTGATCGTGCCTCCCACCGGCGGGTCCTTTGGCGGCAAACAGGATCCCTTGCCCCTCATAATGACGGCCCTGATGACCTACCTGACGCGCCGGCCTGTTCGCCTGGCCTTCTCGCGCCGAGAGTCCTTTGATGGTTCGCCCAAGCGCCATCCCTACCAGGTGGATCACAGGATCGGCGCGACCGGCGATGGACGGCTGACCGGTATCCAGGTCCGTATCAATGCCAACACCGGCGGCTATGACGCCCATGGTCAATACATACCCAACTATGCTATGATGGCCAGTGGCGGGGCCTATCGCTGGCAGGCGGTGGATGCCTACGCACGGTCGGTGTACACCAATGGACCCAAAAGCGGCCAGTTCCGGGGTTTCGGGACGGCTCAATCGACCTTTGCCCTGGAGTGTGCCCTGGATGAGTTGTGCCAGAGGCTGGCCCAGGACCCTCTCGAGTTCCGGCTGCGTAACGCGCTGCGACAGACTGATGTCACCTTTCTCGGATATCCGGCCGGAGAGTCGTTGGGGTACGTGGAGGTATTGGAGGCGCTGCGCCCGCGTTACCTGGCGCTCCAAGACGAGGTAATGGCGTTCAACGACGTGTCGCCCTCGGGCACGCTTCGCAAGGGGCTCGGCCTCGCCGGGATGTGGTACCGCTTTGGGAAATCCGGATCGTTGCGGATCGAGGCACACGCCGAGCTGGGCGAGGATGGGCGGGTTATCGTCTACTGCTCCGCTCCCGACTATGGTCAGGGGACCAACACGGTGATGAGCCAGATGGCAGCCGAGGCCCTGGGTGTAGCTCGGGAAAGCATTGACCTGGTGAACGCAGACACCGCCCTCACCCCCGATAGCCACATCCAGGGAGCCTCCCGCTCCACCTACTGGGTCGGGAACGCGGTCCGTCAGGCTGCGCGCAACCTCAGAGAGGCGGTTCTGGTCACCGCTGCCGAGCTTTTGGACTGTCCTCCCGCCGATCTAGCGCTCGACAGGGACCAGGTCAAATGCCCAGGCGAAGCGGCGGAACCACAGAAATCCATCTCGCTGCGTAAAGTCGCCCAGGAATTTGATCGTATCGGCAAGTCCAGGCGAGTGATTGGGCTGTTCGATCCCTCTCCCTTGTTCCCAGAGGAGACGCGCCCGGAGTACTTGCCCATGTTTGTCACGGGCGCTCACCTGGCCGAGGTCGTCGTAGACCTGCGCACCGGTGTGGTGGAGGTCCCGCGTGTGGTGGCCGTGCACGACGTCGGGCGGGGGATCAACCCGATTGATACCCGGGGACAGATCGAAGGGGCGGTCGTGATGGGATTGGGCGCTGCCTTGATGGAGGAGTATATGCCAGGTCACAGTACCGGCTTTAGCGACTACTACCTTCCCCCGGCGCGATCGACGCCCGAGATTGAGGTGATACTGGTGGAGGTGCCCAGCTTCCACGGTCCATACGGGGCCAAGGGACTGGCGGAAGCGGCGATGCTGCCTTCGACACCGGCGATTATCAATGGGATTTCCAGGGCCATCGGCGCGCGCGTGCGCGAGGTACCGGCCACCCCGGAGCATGTGTTGTGGCACATCGGCAGAGCGACGGATGAGTGACCGTGATTGAGTATCTGTATCCCGATTCGGTCGAGCAGGCTGTCGTATTCCTGGAGACCCGCGCTGGTGAGGCCCGTATCATCGCTGGCGGGACGGACGTATTGCCTGACATACGTCGAGGACGGATCAGTCCACGCTGTCTGGTGGACATCACGCGGATTCCGGGGCTGGATCAGATCACGGTCGCCGAGGATTACGTCGAGGTTGGGGCCGCGGTGACCTTTGCCACCATCAAGGATTCGCCGTTCCTGAACCGGCACGTGCACGCCCTGGTTGAGGCGGCTCGTTCTGTGGGTGCCGTCGCCATTCAGAACGCGGCCACGTGGATCGGAAATATCGTACAGGCGATGCCAGCCGCCGATGGGGCGTTGGTCGCCGTCGTCCTGGAGGCCCAGGCCCACGTCGTAGACGGCTTTGGGGCGGAGTGGCGGCCCGTCGAATCACTGTTTGCCGGCCCGGGCGTCTGCGCCGTAGATCCATCCCATCAATTCATCACGCACGTTCGCTTTTCACGTCCCCGGGGCCTGTGTGGTTCGGCCTGGGAGCGTATTGGCCGACGGCCCTCCCTGATACTGCCGATCCTCAACTGCGCGGTCAAGCTGTGCCTGGATCGTGACGGTGGATATATCGTCCGGGCGTGCATCGGGCTTGGTCCCGTGGCGGCCCATCCATTCAGAGCCCGCCAGGCGGAGGCATTCCTGGAGGGACAGCTACCCACCGCGGAGGTGTTCGAGCAAGCCGGGCGTCTCGCGCAGGGGGGGAGTAGCCCGCGCAGCAGCGTAAAACGCGCCTCACGCGAGTACCGGCTGGCCGTCGTTCCGGTGCTGGTGAGCAAGGCTCTTGCGACTGCGAAGCAGCGTGCAAGCCAAAGCGATGCGGGAATGGCAGGTGACAATCTGGTGAGCTAGTGGTGGATTTCTCTCTCCGGCCTGTCCGTTGACCTGCAAGCCCGACTCTTGAAGGAGACCAAGATGACTCAAATGCTTACTTTTCCCCATATGGAGATGTTGAGCAGGGAGCAGAGCGAGATGGTTCATTTAGCCTCGTTGGAGATCCTGCGGCGTACCGGCGTACGGATCTACCACGAGGGGGCGCTCAGCCTCCTGCGCCAGACTGATGCTGTGATCACTGGCGATAACCTGGTGCACCTGCCCGCTGGACTCGTGGAGTGGGCCCTGCAACAAGCGCCGTCGCGAATCGCCCTTTGCCAGCGAGGGAGCGACGAGGTAGGCGTACCGCTGGAGGGCCGGATCGTCAGCTTTGGCACCGGTTCCGATTGTCCCAACTATTTGGATCCACGCACCGGAGAGCGGCGTCCCTTTACATTGACCGATGTCAAAGACTGTGTCCGTGTTGTGGACGCCCTGCCGGAACTAGAGTTCTGTATGTCTATGGGTATACCGGCGGATCTGGAGTCTGTCCTGGGCAAAGCTGAAGGAACGGCAAATCCATATCGTCATCAGTTTGCACTGATGCAGGAGAATACCACAAAGCCAATCGTGTTTGTGTGTGACGACCAGGCCGACTGCGAGGCCATCGCCGCGATGGCGGCGGCCGCCGCAGGAGGTATGGAGCGCCTGCGCCTCCACCCGACGCTGCTGCTCTACTCGGAGCCTTCGACCCCTCTCCAGCATTCTGAGACGGCGACCGGCAAACTGCTCTATATGGCAGAGCATTCGCTGCCGATCGTGCACTCCCCGGCACCGATGATGGGAGGGACCGCGCCTGTGACGATGGCAGGGGCGCTCGCCCTGGGCAACGCCGAGGTGCTTTCCAGCCTGGTGATGCACCAGGTCCAGCATCCGGGAGCTCCGTTTGTCTACGGTCAGGGTCTGCACCACATGGATATGAAGACCATGATCAGCGTATACGGCGCGCCCGAGTTCCAACTAGCCCGGACTCTGGTGGCTGACATGGGACGCTACTACGGGCTACCAACGTGGGGATATGCGGGCCACTCGGATAGCTGTGTGATGGACGAACAGGCCGCGGCCGACGTCACGTTTTCCGTATTGATCGCGCTGCTGAGCGGGACGAACCTGATCCACGACGTGGGTTATCTCGAGGCGGGACTCACCACCTCGCCAGAGATGATCGTGTTCACCGACGAGACGATCTCGATGATGCGCCATTTTGTGCAGGGTATCTCGCTGGATGGAGAGTCGTTGGCCCTCGATGTGATCCACCACGTAGGGCCGGGCGGCGACTTTTTGACGCAGGAGCACACCTTGAAGCACTTTCGTGACCTTTGGCAACCATCGCTGTTCACCCGCCAACGGGCGGACGAGTGGGTCGCGCAGGGTAGCCAAAGACTGGGGAAGCGGTTGCGGGACAAGACGGTGGCCATCATAGAGGATCATCAGCCCGAGCCCCTGCCGGATGGGATACGGGAGGAGGTCGCCTACATCCTGAAATAGGACATGGGTTTCACCGTCTTCTCACAAAGTTGGGGGAAAAGTAGGGCGGAATGCCATTCCGCCTTTACCCCGGTTTATTGAGATGATGCGTTTCACCTTAAACCACCGTTCAATCTGTTGCTGTTTTCCAGCATCCAAACTCAGTCCCCTTGACCTTTCAGATCCCACGCTGGAAAGGTGGCAAAGAGCAGTCGTTCTTAATGCAGACTGCCGTAAATTCGTGCCGAGTTTTTCACACTCACACCGGTCCCTTTTTCTACTTACTCTTTCATCACATCTGTGGTATGATCGCATTACGGTAAAAGTAACACGTTTGTTACACAGAGAGCCTCAGAGTGCTTTTCTTTGTGCATCTCTGCCTCTTCTCTGCCGGATGTTGTTTATCCGCTATCTCTGTGTAATAGTGCGACTTTTGCCTCAATGCGCATGATCTTGTTAGGTGACGATTATAAAGCTCTATACCACCAGTGAGGGTAATATGCCACACCGGCCCCTCTGCTGCAACGCTGGACTGCCCGTCTTGCTTCAGTGGGTGTACTGCCATAGGAGGACGCACAATGACTGAGCAAAAACTCCTCGCCATCCTCTCCGACCAACCCGCCGACCGGGACCGGCTCAACTTTGACCCCTACGCCAAGACCCTGGCCGACATCATCGCCAACCCCGATACCGATACCCCCCTCACCATCGGCGTCTTTGGCGGCTGGGGCCAGGGCAAGACCAGCCTCATGAGCATGGTGCGCCGCCGCTTGGAGGAGGAGACCGCCGACACCCCCTTCCCCGTCCGCCCGGTCTGGTTCAACGCCTGGCTCTACAGCCGCGAAAAGGCCCTCTGGCGCGCCCTCATCTCCCGCGTGCTGGAGAAGGTGCGCCAGTTCCCCACCCTGGACCAGGAGGCCCTCGACAGCCTGCGCCGCCTGGAGGCGCGTCTCTATCCCCCCGCCGCGCCGGCCGGCGGTCACCTCACGCTGGCCTCCGGCGCTCTGCCGGGGCTGGATGGCGCCTCCCTGCCCGCCCTCACCTGCCTGGAACTCTTGCGCCGCCAGGCCGAGCGGGATGGAGGGCCCACCGACCGGCTCCAGACCCTCATCGCCGACGTCGAGACCAGCCAGGCCCTCACCCGCCGCGACCAGATCGCCGCTCTCGATGACTTTCGCCGTCACTTCAAGCTCATCGTCGAGAAGCACGTCGTCCGCCACGGGCGGCTGGCCGTCTTTGTGGACGACCTCGACCGCTGCCTGCCCGATAAAGCGGTCGAGGTGCTGGAGGCGGTCAAGCTCTTCCTCGACGTGCCCGGCTGCGTCTTTGTCCTCGGCGTCGCCCGCCAGATCATCGAGGAGGGCATCCGCGTCCGCTACGCCGACTATGCCGCCCAACTGGATGGCGCCCAATACCTGGAAAAGATCATCCAGATCCCCTTCAACCTGCCCCCCATCCCGCCCGGCGCGGTGCAGGGATACGTGCACACGGTCACCGCCGGCAACCTGCCCGACCCGCGCTGCGAGACCGTCTTTAGCGTGGGGCTGGAGCCGAACCCGCGCCGCATCAAGCGCACGCTCAACATCTTTCTCCTCCTGTGGCAACTGGCCCAGAACCGGGAGGAGCTGCGCGAGACGATCAAGCCGGTGCGCTTGGCCAAATTCGTCATCATCCAGCAATACCACCCCCGCCTCTTTGCCCTGCTGCTCGAGCAAGGCCCCCACTATCTGATTGACCTGGAGCGCCGCTTCCGCGAGGGACTGGACAAACGGGAGGGGGAGGAGCCGCTGGCCCGCACCGCCCGCGCGGAACTGGGTGAGAGCGAGCACATCTCCGCCGGCCCCCTCGCCGAATTCCTCGGCCGCGGCCTGCTGCGCAGCTTGCTCACCTGCACCCCCGCCGGCGAGCCCCACGCTAACTTTATAGACCTGACCCCCGCCGGCGTGCTGGAGTACGTCTACCTCACCCGCAGCACGGTCGAGGAGCAGGAGGTGCAGGCCGAGGCCGCCCGCCTGCCCTTCGAGCCGCAGATGGTCACGATTCCCGAAGGCCCCTTCCTGATGGGCACGCCGCAGGGGGAGGTGGACGAACTGTTCCGCTTATACCGAGCGGAATACAAAGATGCCAAACGCGAGTGGGTCGAGCGCGAGACCCCCCAGCACGAGGTGAACCTGCCCGCCTACGGGATCTCCCGCTACCCGGTCACCAACGGCGAGTTCGCCCGCTTCGTCGAGGACGGTGGCTACGAGAACGTCGACTATTGGACCGACGCCGGCTGGAAGCAGAAGGAGAGCGACGCCTGGACCCAGCCCCGCTTCTGGGAGGACGAAGAGTGGAACGACCCCGCCCAGCCGGTCGTCGGCGTCTCCTGGTACGAGGCCCTCGCCTACTGCCGCTGGCTGACGGCCAGGACCCCCCGCACCTACCGCCTGCCATCCGAGGCCGAGTGGGAAAAGGCCGCCCGTGGGAGCGACGGCCGCCGCTACCCCTGGGGGGAGGAGTGGGACCCCGCCCGCTGCAACAACAAAGAGAGCGGCCTCGGCCGCACCACCCCCGTCGGCCAGTACCCCGATGGCGACAGCCCCTACGGCGTGGGCGAGATGGTCGGCCAGGTCTGGGAGTGGTGCAGTTCCAAGTACGGCGGCACCGGCGACAAGCCCAAGTTCGGCTATCCCTACACGCCCGACGAGGAACGCGAGGATCTGGAGGGGGACGACACCCGCATCATCCGAGGCGGATCATGGTATAATGGAGCAGGCTGGTGCCGTTGCGGCTCCCGCAGCTGGCTCCTTCCTAGTTTCAGGTACAGCCTCGGGGGATTTCGTTGCGTCCGAACCCTCTCCTCATAATCCTTGTTCCTTGTCCTTTGTTCCTTGTTCTTTGACTGTCTCTTCTCACAAAGTTGGGGGAAAAGTGGGGCGGAATGGCATTCCGCCTTACATTACCCCGGTTTATTGAGATGATACCTTTGGCTGTTGTCCTTTTGGGGGTCTGGGGGCAAAGCCCCCAGGAGCATAATCCGCGCGCAGCGCGGCGGCCGCGCCCACGCATCACGTTTGACGTTTCACGTTTGACGCATCACGCAAGACGAAACATGCCCAAAACCTACAAAAACCTCTACCCGCAAATCTGCGCCTTCGATAACCTCTACCAGGCCCATCGCCAGGCCCGGCGCGGCGGCAAGCGCAAAAAATCCCAGGTCGCCGAGTTCGAGCACAACCTGGGCGAAAACCTGCTCCGCTTGCAGGAGGAGCTGGAAACTCAAACCTACCGGCCCGGCCCCTACTACAACTTTATCGTCATCGAGCGCAAGGAGCGCAAGATCAGCGCCGCTCCCTACCGCGACCGTGTCGTCCACCACGCGCTGATCAACGTCATCGAGCCCCTCTTCGAGGCCCGCCTCATCCACGATACCTACGCCAACCGCGTCGGCAAGGGCACCCATCGCGCCCTCGACCGTGCTCAGCACTTTGCCCGCCGCTACCCCTACGTGCTCAAGTGTGACGTGCGCGAGTTTTTTCCCTCCGTTGACCACGCTATCCTGCGCCGGTTGCTGGCCCGCCACGTCGCCTGCCCCTCCACGCTGTGGCTCATTGACCGCATCCTGGAGAGTGGGGCGGGCATCCTGGCCGACCGCTACACCCCCGTCTACTTTCCCGGCGACGACCTCTTTGCCGTCAACCGGCCCCGGGGATTGCCTATAGGGAACCTCACCTCGCAGCATTGGGCCAACCTGTACCTCCATCCCCTCGATCTCTTTATCAAACAGGAGCTCCACTGTGGTAAGCGACGCGGCGGTTACCTGCGCTACTCGGACGACTTTGTGCTCTTCGCCGCCGACAAACCCACTCTGCACCGCTGGCGGGGCGAGATCATCGCTTTCCTGCAATCGTTCCGCCTGACCATCCACGAGCACCAGGCCCAGGTCTTCCCGGTCAAGAACGGTGTTGACTTTTTGGGCTGGCGGCTCTTTCCGCACCACCGCCGCCTGCGGCGCGACAACGTCCGCCACGCCGTGCGCCGCTTGCGCCGCCAGCAAGCGGCCTACCGCCGGGGCGAGTTGACCACCGAGGACCTCTCGGCCTCGGTGCGCGCCTGGCTGGCCCACGCCGCCCACGGCAACACCTACCAACTGCGCCGCCGCATTATGCGGCAGTTCGTATTCTAGGAGAAAACAGGTTTTTGAGAAAAACCTGGTTTCTTGTCAAGCATAACTAAAAATGACCAAACAAGCCCCCATCTACGTCAGAACCCACGACCTGCTCGATTGGCTGGTGCCCCACCTGGAGGGCTGGCCGCGCCCACAACGCTTTTTCCTGGCCCGCCAGGCGTTGGAGAGCGCCACCCAGTTCTACCGGCTGCTGCTCCGCGCCCGCAAGGTGCAGGGAAACGACCGCCGCCAGGCCCTCCTGGAGGCCGACGTCGAACTGGAGACCTTGAAGGCGCTGCTGAGGCTGGGCCAGGAGCGCCAATACATGAGCCTGGGCCAGTACCGCCACGTCTCCGTCATACTCACCGACATTGGCCGCCAGTTGGGCGGTTGGCGCTCATCGCTGAGATAGGGATTGGGGTAGGGGCGCGGTCTCCGCGCCCCGCCGAACGGGTCGGTGCAGGTTTGGCGAGGCAGTAACGCGCCGGATACCGGCGCGCGCTGTGGGGCCGGGGTCGAGGTGCCGTTGCGGCTACCGCAACAGGAACAATCCTAGGAACAGGAACAACAACAGGGGATTTCGTTGCGTCCGCACGTCTCCAAAGATAGGACAAATTGCCAATTTGTCCCACGCCAAGATGCGGCGCGCTCACGGGTGCGTCGAACGGCCAAACATAGAGGAGAGGTTCAGACCCCGCGTCCCGGTCGCGCCCATTGAGGGGCCGGCCAAACACAACGATGCCCCGGCTGGGCCAGTAGGCTCACCCAGCACCGGCTCTTCAGGTGCGGGATCGCCGACCGTCCGGCCGGGGCGACGAGATACGAGATTGTGCGATCACCCGTCATCTGGTATCATAGTGCCATACCGACGCTGTCACACCCAATCCGCAAATCCTGCGAACCCGCTGTTCTAAGCCTACATTTCGCACTTTGAGATTTCTCGTGCGGCGGGGTTCGTAGTTGGCCACGAAGCGCAGCGGAGTGGCGTCCGACGGCACTTCACTTCGTTCCGTGCCTTACTACGAACATTTTACGAACATTTGCTATCATTTGAGATTTCTCGTGCGGGCGGGGTTCGTAGTCGGCCACGGACG
>Ga0180432_10001332_pt1 | contig 39217 bp, 44 predicted proteins | sample SS_ome_10_FD_132414 | JGI IMG/M metagenome (GOLD analysis project Ga0180432, IMG submission 132414) | Hypersaline lake sediment archaeal communities from the Salton Sea, California, USA - SS_1_MS_2 metaG | ecosystem: Environmental > Aquatic > Non-marine Saline and Alkaline > Hypersaline >... | reverse complement strand
GCCAATCTCAACAATTGCCAGTGTCCCATAGGCAATTACAAAGCCTAAAAGCCGCAGATTTCCGAGTTTTCCAATTATCCCCATATCGATAGCCAATTGCGCAGCGCAGGGTATGGCAAAAGCAATCAGGTAAACGGCTATGAATTTTTCCTTGCGGCTATTTAAGCTTTTCGTAAAAAGCGTTGCCATCGTTTTACATCCAAATGCTAAAACCAATGGCATAACCGCTTTGCCGGTTAATCCTATCTTTCCAAAAATCCTTTTAACCAGGACACAGAGGTTTGGCATATAGCCTATATCTTCGAGGAAACCAAACATAAGAAAGAATACAGAAAGTATTGGAAGTACTGTAACTATGGCATTAAATAAACCCAGCGTCAGAATCCCGTAATGTCCTACAAGAAAGTCGTACCAGAACTGGTGTTTTATAGCTCCGTCTTTTGCTTGGAACAGTCCTTCGATAAACCCTATAGTAGGGTCAAGTAAGACAGCACTGAGTATTTCATCGATGAAACCGGCAACATGAACCACAAGCATAAATGTCATCAGCAAGAAGAATATTAATATCGGGACCCCGAACACCGGATGGCGACTCAATCGCCCAAAAGCTTCTGAAAACTGCCCGGGGGCAATCTTTTGCTTTTTGGTTGTATTATCTGCTAACTCATCCACCCAGCGAGCACGTTTGTTGTTTATGGCTTGGCCGATATTTGCCCTGAACTGTTGGTTAATTCTATTTACCTGTTCGGTCAAATGAACTATCTTCTCGGTCCCATATTTCTTTGTCAGGTAATCGGTAAGGAATGGATCGTTGAGCAATAGTAAAACAGCAGTCTTTCGCTTAAAGGACAGGTCCTGGGGGAGTTGAGAGGCAATAGTCAATATACCGCTATCTATAATTTCACCATACTTTACAGGTCGCTTGTCGATGTGGGCTTTGCTTATAGCGGTTTTAAGATGGTTTGTGCCAATACCATTGACAGCAATTGATTCAATGACAGGGACGCCTAAAGCCCGTGACAGGCCGGCTGAATCGATCCATATACCCTTTTTAGCGGTTTCGTCTATCGCATTAAGTGATATTACCATAGGTATTTCTAATTCGAGCAAGTCCGCGGTAAGGGTAAGTGATTGCTTGAGCTGATTGGCATCAATGCACTGGATGATAACGTCCGGCTTTTCGGAAAATATCATATCACGAACCTGCAGTTCCTCTTCGGAATGAATATAGAGACAGTGCAGGCCGGGTGTATCTATGACTTCGTAAGATTGGCCGTTGATATTGCATCTGGCCCTTTCGGCCTTTATCGTAGTAAGTGGATAGTTGGCAACCAGTGTATATGTACCGGTGAGATTATTGAATACCTGGCTCTTGCCGGTGTTTGGCAGACCAACGATAGCTATTTTCTTGACCGGGGTCAAGCTGCTTGGATTATCTATTTTCAAATTCCTTTCTTTGCTTGTTGTACTCTTCATATTCAGGGCTTTCCTTAGAATATCATTCGCGCTCGTAACCCCGCAACACCGTATCTTTTGTTGTGTTGGACCATGAAAAATTTCTCCGGTTAACAGAACACCTTTCCGTTAAAAAATCACTCGAACGCGCAGGCCCAGTATGACAGCATCATCAATAGTTTTATCACCGCCGGGATTGGTAACGTACTGAATGTTCGGGCTGATATGAAACCAGGGCGATATAGCAGCGCTGTAATATAGTTCAAAGACACTTTCATAATCATCGGTATAAGCTGTAGAGGCCTTGTCACTGAAGACGCCTTTGGCAAAGCCTAAGGCGAGGATATCATCATTGCGGCCCTCAATAAGACCCTGATACTGAAATCCAATGCTCCAGAAGCCTGTAATATCATTTCTTTTATCGTCGGCATAACCATATCTGAAAAACGTACCAAGTCCCTGACCGTCTTCGGCGCCGGGATTTTCCTGGTAAACCAACCAGTCACAGCTTGTATAAACGCCAACATCATCACGCTTATTGTCGCTGCCTTTCGGCTGAGGGTCATTCCAGAGACCCACTCGATAGGTACCGCTGCCTATGGTTTTTCCTGTCTCAAGAGCGTAGAAGAAATAGTCTTCATCATGAAATGTAGTCCTAAAACCGTTTTCTCTGTTGTCAGCCTGTGCGTCAGCGACACCAGCCATGATATACCATGATTCGGTCAGGTTATAAGTAAGCACAACACCGAGACCCTGCGATGGAAATGGAATAGTCGGGTCATCGACCAAAGAAGCATTTAGAAACTGACTGCATTCGTCATCAGCATATTCGGAAGCGTCGAATATGCCGGTGAAATCCAGCTTACCAACTGCTATAGTGAGATTATCACTGAAGAAAGGCCCTTCATAGAACGCCTCGACAATATCCAGACTTCGATTACCGACAGTAAGAGCGTTTATTCCCCATGCACTGCCCACGGAATGTCCGTCGATGCCTTCGGTATCAGGCCATCCGCCCCAGCCATGCACAAAAAACGAGCCGCCTTCAATACCCAACAGCTTTTCCAGGTCCATTGACATTTCCAGGTCGTATCTGCTGAGATGTCTTCCTCGGCGGTCATTTGTGCTTGTTCCCCCGTGGACATTTGTTTGATAGGCAGCAGTCAAACCAAGGCCTATCTCGATACCGGAAGGAGCCAGCCTGTCATTTAGCCCCCAGAAACCATTAGTGAGGGTCTCCTGCTGCCAGATACTCTCGCCTTCGGCCTGGCAAAACCCGGTTAAGGCCAACAAAACCACAATACTTAGGATAACTTTTGTTCTGCTTATTTTTCACTCCTTTCTGTAAAACACTTTTCCACATCCCTGTAATAACAAAACTAAGCCGATAATTGAGATTGATTATGGCTCTCAATCTCAATTACCAATTCTACCCCAGTACCAGAACCATGTCAACTATTTTTATTTTTTTTGGATTTTTTGAAAAATTTTTTGATATAGCTTTAGCACAGCGTTAGAATGGCTTGGAGTAAGATTGAGAACTATAATCATTATGTTTTGGCAGATGTATGAAGTCAGCAAAGACCATATTCAGTCAGTATCTTAGAAAAAATGGCATGCTGTACAGCAAACAGCGAGAGCAAACCCTGGATGTATTCCTGAAAACGGAAAAGCACCTTACGATTAACGACCTTTACGAGTTGGTCAGAAGAAAACACCCCCAAATCGGCCTTGCCACCGTATACCGAACAATGAAGGTAATCTGTGATGCAGGATTAGCAAGAGAGACTGATTTTGGGGGCAATATCAGACGCTTTGAGCACAAATACAAGCATCAGCACCACGATCACTTGGTTTGCCTTAAATGCGGCAGAATTATCGAGGTAATAAGCCCAGCAATTGAAAAGCTGCAGGAAAACCTGACAAGAAAGCACAGATTCAAGGCTGTTAGACACAGGATGGAGATATTTGGCCTTTGCAAAACCTGCAAAAGCAAAGAAACGCGGGCTTAAAGCCGACGGCGAAATATATCTGCCAGATTTATTTGTAAACTTTGTCCTCGATTCTGTCGAGACGTTTTCTTTGTCCACGGACTTTTACCGTGAGTACAATCACACTGATTATCAAAACCAAAAAAATCAATGCACCTATCATTCTACAACTCCCTTCAAATTTCGTGATATTTTCTTATTGTCTACCTTCACTTTTGTTTTGCGATTTTCTTTTCGAGTTTTTTGATGCGCTCGTTTTGGTTGCCTATCTTTACCAAAGCTACAATTTCCCCGGTTACCAGAGCTAAGAAAATTAATGTTCCAAAAGTCATTTTGTATCCCCTTTCAATTATATGGTTTTTGGTTTGTTCTTTTTTGACTTCACCAGTTTTTTGATTCCAACGATGAGTAAAACTGTTCCGCCAACTGCCAGTGCGACTGTCCCGAGCGATAAGCCAAGAATAGTACCTGTTGCGGCATAGGCATGGCCATTTCCTAATCCAAGCCCCAAACCACTACCCAATACTCCTGTTTTAAGATTTAAGCCCATTGCTTGCCCTTTCTACATAAAGTTCATTTAGTTTTTTTATTTGGTTTTTGAAGCTTCTTTTCCCCCGGGAAAAATCTTGTTCCATATTTTTATGCTGATATATCCCGTTGCAACGCCAGCAGTTATAGGAACGACAACTGTGCTGCCCAAAGCAAGAGCGGTGCCCACAACGGCATGAGCTGCTGCAACGCCCAGACCGGCAGAAACACCTAAGCCTGCAGAGTTTTTCACTGTATCTTTAGCTGCCTGTGTTCCGGTTTTTTTATGTTCTCCATACTTTATCATGTTCGATATACCATAAAACACAGCAGCTATGCCGCCCACAACTGTTCCTGCTGCCAAAGGAGCAACTGCAGCAGCTCCTACAGCAGCCCTCTGTGTTAGATTGACACCTACTGTTCCTGAAGAGGTTGAGGCAAGTGTAGTTGAACTGCCGCTGGTCAAAGTTACAGATGCCCCGCTGGTTTTAACGACAGAACCGGATGTCTTGACAATTGACGAGCCTACACTGCCAACCGGGCTCGAAGATACGGTTTTGACATGTGATGAACTTGTCTTAACTAAATTAGTCGGTTTGTTTGACCATTCTTTCATTTTAGTCCCCTTTCTACATTATTCTAAATTACCTGATAAACACGAAATAGTATAGGTAAACAATCGGCCAAAAAGGAGGCCCGTGAGATTTACTATCTTTCCTTTGTGCTGGTGTTTGTAAATCGAGGAAGGCCCCAGTAAGGCAGTATGGAACAGTCTACCCAATACCTCCTATATAGGGGAGGGATCACCCCCTGAAAAAATGTTATGCTTAATGCTGCAGATGCCAATGCTGGCAAGTCCCTATCCTCAAATAAATAGTGAACAATCATTTTGTTTTCGACTTTAAGTCGTTTTTTCAAAGAACAACCTATTCCACATTTTTATAGAAGCACATGCGACTGCAGCACCAACTGCTATTGGAGCAACGATTGTGCTTCCCATTGCAAGAGAGCTTCCGGCAATTGCGGCACCTGCCGCCTCTCCCAAACCAGCAGATATCCCTAAGCCTGCAGAACCCTTCACAGTATCCGTAACTGCTTGCTTTCCAGATTTTTTGTTTTCGCCATACTTTATCATGTTGGCTACGCCGTAACAGACTGCGGCTACGCCGCCGACAATTACACCTACCGTCAGTGGGGCAACTAAAGCTACTCCAGCGACTACTTTGTCTGTTATTGCCGTGCTGGTATTAGCAGTAGTTAATATCTTTTGAGAGTTTGCTGCCAGAGCACTTGAACCACCGCTTGCTAATGAGGTAGGCAAAGCACCGCCGGTTGTGATGGCTTGCCCTGAAGTCTTGGCAGACATTGAACTTGCCGTCGGTATCACGGAAGGCGGTTTATTTGTCCATTCTTTCATATCATACCCCTTTCTTTGATTAAGCTAGCATTTGCCAGGCCAGGACAAAACTTTACGAGTACCTCCTACAAGTTTGCCCACGCCATGTCCGAAACCACGAGAAATTTCATTTAATCCCATATTGGTTCCTGAGCAGAACTAAACACCCAAAAGTATAAGACGACAGGATTGTGGCAGCTTAAGTGGTCCTGATTCAGCCTCGACCCTTGCTACCAGAACTTCCGCTATTTTCTTAATATCGCTTTTTATTGATTCTCTTTTTCGGCCTAATGTCCCTCTTAACTGGGCTGTTAATAAAAGGACCTTTGATATCTCAGCCAAAGTAGCGGCTTGGCATATTTTTTCGACGGTTTCCACTATAACCGCATCAACATCCTTGATCTTGCTTAATTCCTTTGCGCACACAGATCCAGGATCTACAGCATTTATGCCTTTATGGGCGGCTTCGGTCAGGAAAAAGCTTAGCTTTCGTCTAACTGGATTCATCAATACAACTGTTTATGTGGAAATTAAGGGACAATCGACTGGTTAGGCAATTGTTTAATTTGCGTTGGATTCGCCGGTCAGAGCAGCACTTTTATTCACAGCGGATGATTTAGTTGATTTTTCGACAACAACCGCATCGACAACTTTTGACTTTTGAGCGCCGACAATTTGGCCAAATAAGGTTACCAATAATACTTTTTCCTCATCAGTTAACTTCTTGGCTGCTTCAATTGAATTCATAGCTTGCCATAACTGGGTTTCAGTGACTGGGCCGTTAGCGGCTAAAGAGCTAATTTTTGCATAAAATGGCTGTGCCACCGCATCTATTGCTTCCATTCGCTCTGAAATCTTGCCCATCATAAACTCAGCTTGCTTGTATAGCGTGCGAGTTAGCTTCTCGTAAATAGCGTTTTTTATCTTCTCCGGCAGATTCTTCGGATTCAGAGCTTGAGTCGATTCTTTCAGCTTTTTTTGTGCTGACGAGAGTGCATTATGACTTTTTCCCGTGAACTCGCCAATCCGGCAGGCAATACTACAGCAAATATCTGTAAAACCCACGTTGTCTCCTTCTTTACATCGAACAAAGTACCGAACAGAACACCAATGCTATGGTAACCATAAGCTTGATGAGTATATTCATAGCAGGGCCGGAAACATCCTTAAACGGGTCGCCTACCATATCACCGACCACCGCAGCCTTATACGCATCTTCAACATCTTCGCCTCTTTGACGCTGGGCTTCAATAAATTTCTTGGCATTGTCCCATGCGCCTCCCCCGATTGACATGCTTATTCCCAACACCGAGCCGGTTATCATCGCTCCAACGAGAAAACCGCCCAACGCCTCTGAGCCTAATACAAAGGCAATAATAAATGGTGCGGAGATAGCAATCACCCCAGCCACAACTGTAGCTATAAGAGAATCTCTGGCAATGAGATTTACACATCTATCTGAATCAGGTTCCGCTTTACCGGTTAACAGTCCTTTTATTTCTTTGAACTGGCGGCGAACTTCCATAACCAGTTTGTTGGCTATTCGAGTTACAGTCCCCATAGTCCAGGCTGCAAAAAGAAGCGGCAGAGCAGCACCAAGAAACAGCCCTACCAGTACAGCCGGAGCAAACAGTTTGGCGTCTCCCAATTCCGTTCCACCGACATAAGCTGCGAATAATGCTACCGATGTTATGACACCGGCACCGAGAGTAAAGCCTTTGCCGATAGCTGCTGTAATATTTCCAACCGTATCGAGGCGGTCTGTAATACTGCGAACCTTTGCGCTTGCCTTGCTCATTATGGCAATACCGCCTGCGTTATCAACTATAGGCCCGTAAGCATCGATGGTCATAATAATCGCCATTGTACCTAACATGCCTACCGCCGAAATCCCTATTCCGTAAAGCCCCCCTGCAAGCAGTGCTACAACTATCGTCGCACAAATTGTAAAAATAGGCAAAAGTGCTCCAATAAATCCTATCGCCAACCCCGCGATTACATTCGTTGCCGCCCCTGTATCTGACATTTTTACAATGTAGCGGATAGGCAGTCCTGAGCCGAAGTATTCGGTTTCAAGGCCTATTAAAAGGCCGCAGGCAACGCCGGCTAAAACTGTTATGAACAAGCTGAATTCGCCTGTAAGGGCAAGAACCGCCACTAACGCACCTGTAAGGAAAAGGCCGTTGGCAACGTAAATAATTTTCCGCAAAAAATCCTGTGGGTCAGTACGCCTGGTAAGAAAATGACCAACAGACATACTACCAAGGCAACTGATAAAGCCTATAGTCAAAAGTACCAGTGGAAGCACTATATATTTCATTTCCCCCATTCTAATACCCATAATAATCGCCGCTACCGTAGAGCTCATGCATGACTCGAAAAGGTCCGAACCCATACCGGAAACATCACCAACATTATCGCCGACATTATCAGCGATTACAGCCGGGTTGCGAGGTTCATCTTCCGGCAGGTTGTGTTCTATCTTGCCCGACATGTCCGCCCCGATGTCGGCACTTTTTGTAAATATGCCACCGCCTACTCTGCCAAATAGTGCGAAGAAAGAAGCACCAAGGCAAAAACCTGCGATGATATAAGGCAAAGAATCAGGGGCATTTCCGTTAAGTACAAGAAAAGAATAAGTGCCAAGCCCAATTAAACCAACAGATGCGACGGAGATGCCCATCACAGCACTGCCCTGAAAGGCCGTATCCAGTGCTTTACGCAGGCCGCTGCTTTTGGCAGCCTGGCAGGTTCGTGAATTAGAGGCGGTAGCTGCTTTCATGCCGATCCAGCCGGGCAGCATTGAACAGGCTGAACCTACCAGAAAAGCAATAGCTGTCGGCACGCATAGAACTATGCAGATGATAAGAAACGCTCCGAACAGGAAAATACCTGTTATCTTGTATTCCTGTTTCAAAAAGACAACCGTTCCCGAGTGAATCTTCTCGGCAATGGCCTGCATCTTTGCATTGCCTGGCGAATTCCGGAAAAGGGAAAAATAACCAACTATGGCAATAATTAAACCAACTACGCCGACTAACGGTACCGCCTTAAACAGGTAGTCATAGGCGGGTAATTCGGCAACCGGAACCGGCTCGTCTGAAAGACACAATGTATTATCAGCCACCAAAGATGCGATGGGTATATAACGGTATTGACCCTGGCTGTAAACATCCAGTAATGCCGTATCATCTTCGTCAGCCGCAACCGCATTGAAGAAATCATCGAGGTCAGAGATAGATGTCCCGTCAATCGCAACAATCACATCGCCCGGGGCAAGGTCTGCCTTCGCTGCTGCGCCGCCAGGCGTTACTGATACAATTAAGACACCATCCACATCTTTGGGAATGTCATATGTATCTCGCAGCGCTGAAGTAATTGCTGATATTGATACACCCCAGTCGGTTTCATCAGTAGCGTCTGCAACCGTGTTCGTGGTTGATGCTGTCAGCATGGTAGCCGGCAATTCGGTAAGGGTTGCGTAGACACGTGCCTTTCGGCTGTTTCTTAAATATGTAATTCTGACAGTATCACCTGGGTTCAGCGCAGCGATGACCTCTTTGAATATTTCCACGTCTCTTGTGGCGGTTGTGTTTATTACGGCAATGACGTCGCCCCTTTGCAGCCCTGCAATTTCAGCCGGCGAACCGGCGACAACGCTGTTTACAAGAACACCATGCCCATCCGGTATACCTAACTGTTCAGCAAGAACCTCATCTATAGAAACGACCTCTACGCCGAGAAAAGCCTTTGATACAACAGATAAGTCCTGGCCCGCAGCGGTCCGGACAATTGAATCCGATGTAACAGTTCCGGCGAACTCACTAACCAACTCGGAAACGGTTACTTTATCTATATCAAAGCCGGTAATATGTGAATATATAAGGTAGGCGAAAAATGCAAATACCATTCCCGCCAGAACTATAGTCCAGTTAATGTAATTCTTCGGACATTTGTCAAATTGCTCTTTGGTATTATTCAAAATCTTAACCTTAATTTATCTTCACTTTGTGTTGACCTGTCTTTGATGGCCTGCTTGTAACCCAGGGCGGAGTTTGCTCTTTTCCCTGCTTCATTAAATCGTAAAAAGTGGTATTGTTGTACACATCCAGAATTGCATCGTGAATTTTCTTCCACATACCCATAAAAATACAGCCGCCACGGAGAGAGCATTCATTGACCCTGGATTTGTCAATAAGACAAGCAGTTGGTCCGACCGGTCCCTGCATAAACTCCATCACCTGACCAACGGTAAGTTCATTTGGCGAGGGAATTAGTATATATCCGCCGTCATTACCCCTGTACGATTCAACAAAGCCAGCCTGTTTGAGCTGGCTGAGTATCGATTCAAGAAATCGCTGCGGGATGGCCTGGGCTTCAGCAATATCAGCAATCTTTTTGGGGCCTTGACCTACGCATTTAGCCAATTCAAAAACAGCCCGAAGAGCATATAAACTTTTCTGTGTAACCTGCATTTTATACCTTAATCTTTTGTAATTTCATATCCGGCAAAGCACCTTGTGCTCATCCTTCCACCATTCGGTCCACCGGATAATCAGAATTTTGAGCGATTTTTCATCTCTTGGAAATGACCCGCTCATTTTCTTGCCTGTGATTGTTTTCAGTGCGGCAATAATAGTCTTTCGTACCTCTTTCTCAGAATCTTCCAAATGTATGATAAGGTCCGAAACGACTTGATGATTTCGCAGATTGCCCGTTGCCTCGATAGCCGCAAGTCTGACTGAAACACTGTTGTCATCTAAGAGCGGCACCAGTTCTACGGCAAGCTCTTCCTTGCCCAGCCAGCCAATACAGCTAACTGTCCTTCGACGAACATCTTCATTCTCATCGCAAAGCATCCGTAAAAGTTGCGGAGCACTTGCCAGGCCGCCAAGACGATACAAACCTCTTACAGCAGCTAAGCGAACCGAAACATCCTGTTCGCTTAAAGCATTTTCAATCGCCAACAATCCTTCCTTCATATTCACCTCTGCCAGAGCATTGATACACTCAGCCCGTATTTGTGGCACTGGTTCTTTTGCCATTTGCACAACAAGTGCCCTGGCCGATAATTCATGGTGGATTCCGGCCATCACTTTTACTGCATTTAAACGTGTCGTTTTATCCGAACTAGCAATACCGGATAGAGCATTAAGAAATATTATCTTTTCGGAAACACTATCAAAGTCAGCAGCATTAACTTCTTCGACCGTCACATCAGCAGGAACCGAACTTGAAGTCTCAATGGCTACCTGCCCAGACTCCCGGTTTTCAATCTCGACCTGCTCGGACTCATCCGATTGAACAGCAATTGCTTCCACCAAAGGCTCAACTCCCTGCTCAGTTTGTACTATCTCAGATTCTTTTTCAACCTGCTCAGGCAAATCAGCCTGCTTTGTTTCTATGCTTTCAGTCTCTTGCGGCACCGAAATGTCGGATTCAACAGATTTTGGCTCGGGCTGTGGTTCTTCAATTACCTCTTCTACTTTTACATCGTTTTTAGGAACGGTAATTTTTTCAGAAATATCCGTATCCCGTTCTATCCGGGCAGTGCCAACTTCCGATAGAAGAGGCCTGGCTTGTATCAAAGGGCTAACCGGTTTTTCTGTTTTAGGTTTTACTATCTCAGGCTCGGATTCCAACGCAGCGATTCGCGCTCTTAGTGCAGCTTCGGTACTCTTTAGGTCATTAACCTCCTTGGCAGTCTGCTCCATGTCAAAAAGCAAAGAATCCTTTTCTGCTTGTAATGTAGCCAGTTGTAATTCAAAGTAAGACTGCATTTTTTCAGCGTTACTTTTCATGTCAGCCAGCAGGTTACGGGCCTCATTAAGCTCAGCTTCCAGAGAGGCTGCCTTGCCGGTTAATTCTGGTTCTTTGGAACCGGTGTTTTCAATTTCAGGTTTGAGTGCAGGGTTTTGAGTTGTAGCTTCAACTTGTTCATCTTCGTCAACATCATGTTCAATATCATCAATAGGTCGAGTAAGTAAATTCTTCACACCGGTAGTTACTTTCGCTACCGTTCCAAGACCAGCACCTGCGCACTTGGATGCAGTACCGAGGACTCCTAAACGTTTTGCTTCTTTGTTTTCCATCGTCCTTAACTTTCTCTAATCAACTTCCATGTTTATTTAGCTACTCTTTGCCCCGGATTTCTGTTCTTCATTGGTAGATGGTTTAATAGTCTCCACTATTGTCAGGTCGTTAATGCAGCCCACTAATTTCTTAACGGCTACTACCGCAGCACCGGCCAAAGCACCAGTGAATCGGGACATATCCGAAATAACTTCCAAAAATTCTGGTTTTTCGTTCTTCATTATTATTATTTTCCTTTAGCTCGAATACTCAAATTTGCCCATCCATATACTCAACCGGTATATCTTCACCGACAGGAACCTGCTCAATGGTAACTTGTGGCCCGTATACATTAATCAAAAGAAAATGCCGTATCCCCGAATCCAAAAGTCCATCGGAAAAACTACCCGATGTAATATAACGGACACCATTGTTCGTAATATCTACAAAACCGTGATAGTGGCCCTGCAGGATAAAATCTACTTCGTATTTCTCAAAAAGAGCTATGAGCTGCTGTTTTTCTTCTGTTTCAGGAAATTTATAGCTGCCGTATGAATTGCCATATATCGGCATGTGACTTATCACGAAAAGAAGTGGCTGTTTATTGCTCTGCAATTCGTCCTGAATCCATTCCATCTGGTCAGTACCTATCTTGCCGCCGGCGGAATCTATTACAATAAATTTTCCATTACCTCCACAGAAGGAATATACCGAAGGTCCCAGAAACTTCCAGTAATACGCCCAGCCACTGTTACAGATGTCGTGATTTCCCAGTGCCGGGTACCACGGTACAGTTAAAGCATCGCAATGATTGATAAAGTTGCTGTATTCAGCCTCTTCACCAAGGTATGTCAGGTCACCGCCGAACATAACAAATCTTATTTGCTTTAGTTTTATTGCTCTGTCGAGGTCGTCAAAGCAGCCGTCTCCTTTTGAATACATATGCGGGTCGCCGCAAAATGCGAACGAATAGATATAAGTACCTTTTATCGCGTCTTTGTAAGGTGATTTTATCGAGTTAGAAAGCCCGAATCTTTCTTCAACCGTAGATTCCTCAGTCGTACCATGTCTCAACAGAAAGAAACACAGAGGTATAAGGATCAGAATAATCGGCGGCCTTATGAGCAGGGAAATGAGTATCCGCTTCCATAAGCTTTTTTTCTCTTCTACCGTTTGTTCTTTGTCTTCTGTCATCAGTTCTTCTTAACCTCCGGCGGCCTGTTATATTCCCTGTAGGAAAGATACAGAATCAGAAGTATTAACAGACCTATGAATAGTACAGTATCATTGGTTGTGCTTAACTGCGGCGGCACTTCCGTAGGCCTGTTCATACCAGTAGTACTGCTGGTACCACCTGGTGTCCCAGATGTCCAATCTGATGTTCCACCGGTATTTTCATCTCCCGGAACTGTTGATGGCCGGTTAAAAGCAGGATTATCCCCTGAGGTAAGCTGGACGTCATCGGTTGCGAATTTTTCGCCTTTTGGTCCTTCCTCATCGTTATCATCGTCGTCATCTGTTACAAATGGTATCCCGCCGGTAAGCACACCGGCCATTCTTTGCCTGAGGGTCTGAGTTTGAGTAGGGGTAGTATCGACAGCGGCAACAATCCCGGATGAATCCAGCGGCACATAGCGTACTGAGCCTTGACGGTAAACATCCAGAAGGGCAATATTATCATTGTCACTTGACAAGGCACTGAAGAATTCTTCCATATCCGATACCGAAGTCTGGTCAATCCCTGTAATTACATCTCCCGGTTGCAGGCCAGCCGCATCTGCGGCACCGCCCGGTGTTACCGAGAGGATCGCGATACCATCTATATCAGCGGGTATATTAAGTGAATTACGCATGGCCGAGCTAATGTCTGAAAGTGATACGCCCCAATCACTGTCACTTGACTCGGTATCCTGAGTCGCTGTGAGGCTATCAGGCAGTGCGACAAGCATAGCATAGGTTATATCCTTTTTGCCAGCCCTTACATAAGTGATTCTCACCTTGTCGCCCGGATTGTATGCCGCCAACAACCGCCTGAATCCGTCAATATCCTCTACCGCCTCACCATCCAAAGATAGTATGGCATCACCTCTTTGAAGCCCAGCCGTTTGAGCAGGCGAATCATCAACGACTCCGTTTACAAGAATACCACAGTCACTCGGAAGTGACAATTGCTCGGCAATAATGGAGTTGACAGAAAGAACCTCTACACCAAGAAAAATAGATGGCGTGACAGAAACCTCTTCGACAACTGTGGTTTGCACGATATTGGCGGTCTTTACAAGGTCGGTTGTTGTATCAGTAGTATCATCCGTAGAGCCCGATCTTAATCTGTTTGGTGCTGATTCAAACAGAAAATAGACCCCTAACATAAGTATTATGCCGAGCAGAAAGGCCCATAGAGCACTTAGCCTGTTTTTTGTTTTTTTCTTTTCCACAGTGCAATTACCTCACTTGTTTTAATTGTTATTCCACCTTTAAAGAAGATCTACCCACCAAGCCGTATAGTTACAATATATGACACCAACTTGCAAAATTTTCTCATTGTCGGCGATCCTTGACGTGTTAACTGCAATATAAACAAAGTTATAGGAAATACTGTTTGCCTTTTTTTGTTCCATTGCCATAGCTATATCTTCTTTTTTCTTTCAATAAATCTTTTTCTGTAGACCATAAAAGCCGCCTGTCCCGAATGTTCTATGATTTCGTGATTCGAATGGGCACTTACTACCATTGACACTACAGGCAAAGCACGCGGCACCAATCGAACGATCAAAGCTGCGGTCAGATGCTCAATATATTCCTCAAGGGCCTTTGACCCTAGAACTGCAGTACCTTTTTTAGCCGTGGTTTTTTTGCTTGATTTGCTCTTAATTTTCTTCAAAGATTCAATTTCCGCTAAGGCTTTAAATTTTATATCCGAACCTCCGACACCTATTTCAATTATCCTCAATATTATCTCTTTTTCTATAATACCGTCGGGATCATAGTTGTAACATAACGCGATTTCCTGAATCATGTGAAAATCCTGAACCAGAAGCGCCGTCAGATCCATTGTTGCTGTTAACACACCTCCGAGTCCTGCGGCCGCACCCTGGATGGCACTTGCCCTCTCGTGAAAGTTTATATGCTCGCGATTGCATTCATCGAGCAGTTCCATGTCGCATGTCTTTAGTTCCGACAGCTTTTTTATCTTCATACCATGAGCATGAGCCCTTTTTATCAACTCTTCGGGATCTACAGTAGAGGTTGATACATACAGTAAGTTCTTAACGGTTTTCTCGACAGCATTTTCAAATTTCTTGAGTTTTTCAGGCCCAATCTTGCTAATTACATAATCCACCGGCCTGGAAGTAACATCGAGAACTTTCTTATGAAAGCCCTTATGTTTTTCCTTCTCCCATTTGGCTATTTTTTTCAAAGTTTTTTTTTCGTATTCGCTTATTTCCATGGCCTAATATCCCGCAATAACTATGAACTGTAAGCATGTTTTGGTTCAGCTTTAATAACTGTTTTCATTTCAGGGTACTTCGTTTTGAATTTCTCGGTTATATGGTGGATAATGTCGTAAGTCTCCTGTTCGTCGGCATCTTGTTCTAACACAATATCGAATACCACATTACATCTATTCGCTTTACAGCCGACAATTCTTACCTCGTGAAATGAGTTTACCCTTCTGTCTTCCAAGATAATATCTCTTATTGTTTGAGTGATTGCCTCATACTCGGGATGTTCTTTATTTATCGGATCAATATGGACAACGACTGTGCCTCCCATCTTTCCGGCAATTTCCTGTTCTACTTCTTCTGAAAGGTTATGAAGGCTAAATGCAGAATCCTTATCCGATACCTCTATATGCAATGAGATTATGCTTGTTTGGCCGTATTTGTGGAAGATTACATCATGAACGCCCAAAACGCCTTCGTGACCTAATGCCAACTTTTCTCTTTCTTTAATCGTCTCTTTCGAAGGTGCTTCGCCTAATAAAGGATTGACCGCCTCTTTGGCTATCGAGAAGGCTGAGTAGAAAATAATCAACGAGACAAGAACACCCATTACTCCATCGACATAATTGTAGCCGAATCGCGTTGCGATAAGCGCAACAACTACCAGAGTAGTAGCGATTACGTCACTTCGATGATGAAGGGCGTCTGCCTTAAGGGCCTGCGAATCAATAATCTCACCAAGCTGATAGGAAAACCGTGACATCAGTTCCTTTATCACGATGGTTACAAGGATTACTATAATCACATTTGTCGAAGCTGTGGAACTATGCGGTTTAATAATGGCATGAATCGATTTTTCCACCAACTCCACCCCTGCCATAAATAGTAACACCGAAACAACCATGGCTGCTACCGATTCCATTCTCCCATGACCGAATGGGTGCTCTTTATCTGACGGCTTTCTCGCTATTTTGAATCCGATTATAACTACTGCTGAAGTGCCGGAATCAGCTAATGTATGAACAGCATCGGCAATCAAAGATACGCTCTTAATGGAAAGCCCAAGGACTATTTTAACAACAAACAGCAGTAGGTTAATAACAATACTTGCCCAACCTTCAAGTGCTCCGTAGCGTGCCCGCACTTTCAGATCATTGACGTTCTGGTGATCTTTAATGACTTTTGCCGCTATCCAATGAGTAATCTTTTTCATAGACTTCACCATCAGCCTTCGATTGCCTTTAGCAATAGCGGCCGGGCCTTGTTTATTGGTATGGCAAAGCTGACGCCTGAAAAATATCCCGATGGAGATGCGATAGCGGTATTAATCCCAACGATTTCACCCTCGCCGTTTATCAAAGCTCCGCCGGCATTTCCACGATTTAAAGCAGCATCTGTCTGGAACATATCTTTGTAGATAGCATCACCAATAACGACACTTCGCTTGTTATCGCTGATAATGCCTTCTGTTACTGTATGCTCGAAACCAAATGGTGAACCGATAGCAAGAACCGTATCGGTTATCTTGACCAGATCGGAGTTTGCCAGTTTTGCCGCCGGCAAAGGCCTGTCCGATTCTATCTTTAAAACAGCCAGGTCGGTTGTAACATCGATGTCAACCACATTGGCTTTATATACATGACGAACAGAACTAGAACTAAAAACACTTACATTAACGGACGGGTAGTCTTTAATTAAGTGATAGCATGTAAGAATATAGCCTCTGGCATCAATGATAACACCTGAACCAAGAGTTTCTTCGTTTGTCTGCAGGGCAGCCGACGACGGCATATCAAAACTCAAAGCGGGCTCACCCCTTCTATTTGCCGAACCAAAATCAGCCGGTGCTATGTCAATATTGACAACAGCCCGTTTAACAGCCATCACCGCATCGGTAAGGTCGTCATCAGAACACGCAACAAGTTGTATGTCCGAAGCCGTAAGCGTAATGTTACTACTATTGATTGCTCCATCCTGAGTGGTACTGGTAGTTTTGGTTCTTTCCTGCACTGTGAAGCCGAAGAAAGTCAATTGGCACACTATGAGAATGATAAACCCGATAACCAATGTGATTATGATTACATTGGGCATCGAACGTTTCCTGGTTTCCCTGAGTTTTTCGAGCTTACTTTCCGTCACTAAAATACCTCCGAGTCGTTATCTTTTTCTTTCGTTTTACTGCTCTTTGAGGCAGGCGGACCACCGCCGCCATGTTCTTCTTCATCATCGAGAATAATTCCTGCCGATCCGAGTCGCCCGTCAGTATATATATCGAGAGCCTGCTGAACAGTACCGACAATGCCGTCGTATACCTTTACTTTCAGGTTCTGCAGGGCTTTAAGAGTACTTGCACTTATGTTGTTACAAATAACAATTGATCCGCCTTCAGATACTATGAACTGTGCAATTTCGGCACCGGTCGCTCTTTTGTCCCTGTAATATGGGTTCGGCACAACTTCATATGTTCCAAGGCCGAACATCATGAAATAACGGGCCTCGTCCAGAAGTGTCGCAACATTGGATTTGAGCGACCTTCCATCGGATGGAATAACTAACTTTTTAGAACTACCTGCTACATAAACTATACTTGATGTCGAAGCTACTGTCGTTGCCGCAGTCGGTACTACATTGCTGCCGGTTGTGCTACCACTTGTGCCTCCGGGAGTCTGGTTGACCAGGCGGGAACCACAGACAGGACAGTTAAGTGATGAACACGGAACAGATATAGGATGCGTTACGGTGACACCGCACATCGGACACACACATAAATCCGAGCGACCACTCTGGGCTGCACCAGAACCAGACTGACCGCCACCCTGTGCAGGCCCATCTACGGCAGTGCCTGAATCAGTTGCTCCACCCATACCCATATCCGCCGGCGGTCCGCCAGCTACCTGAACAAGTGCCACCTGTTGAGGCTGTATTACCGACTGTGTGCTCTGGCCTAAAGGCGGCACACCATCAGGCTGGCTCGATACCGGCAATAAATAGAAGGTCTGCTGAACGGGCGGTACGTCATCCGGTTTGCCGCCAACAGGAAGTAAGTAAAACGCCTGCTGGACCGGAGGGACATCATCAGGCTTGCCGCCAGTTTGAATTGCGCCTCCGCCAGTATCACCGCCCGGGGCGGCATTAACCAGACGGGAACCACATATAGGACAGCTAAGCTGCGAACAGGGAACACCTACCGGATGCGTTACCGTTGTACCGTCCACAGGGCATATACATGTTGTCGAACGAGCGCTCTGCGATGAGCCTCCCACATCAGTCGGAGCACTGCCGGTATCTGACGGTGCGCTGCCCATATCGGCTGGTGGTCCCCCGGCTGTCGGGATAAGTGCTATCTGTTGAAGTTGATTCGTAGACTGTTGAATTTGTCCCATAGGCGCAGGTGTGCTTGCTACTGGCACTAAGTAGAATGTCTGCTGAACAGGTGGTACATCGTCAGGCTTGCCGCCGGTTTGTACCCCTGCAGTTAGCATACCCGCGGTTGGAATACCTGCGGTCAGCACGCCGGCAGTTGGCATCCCTGCAACTGGTACACCTGCAGTTGGCACGCCGGTAGTTTGGGTTATCGCACCGGCAGCGGCACTGGTGTCGCTTACCATCCTTGAGCCGCAAAGAGGACATTGAAGTGCCGCACAGGGAATTCCTATCGGATGAGTTACCGTTGTGCCGTCCAGGGGACATATACAAACAGATACCTGTCCGCCGGAAGAACCTGCGGTTTGTTGTGTCGGAACCGACACTGGTGGTGTGGTCGCAGGCTGATTGCTTATGGCCCAGAGATTGCTTGCGGTCGGTATGGCCGCTACTCTGCTGGGCGGGCTTGTCGGTGCTACTGTACTTCCCGCCGTTAAAGCAACAGGCCGCAACGTCGTGGGAATATCTGTTGCCGGAAGCTGGGTTGTCATATCCGTACCGGTAATTGAATCTATCCCCGGTGATGCCGTCATAAGCTGTGAGCCGCATATCGGGCAGACCATATCCGCACAGGAGGTACTTGCCGGATGAGTTACTTCTGCGCCGCAATTGGGACAGATGCAGGTTTCAGGCCTGCTTGCACGTGCATCGCCCTGGGCGGTAAGTTCGAGAGGTTTGCCCATAGGAGGAATAGTCCCCGGCTGACCAGACAAACCATCACTTTCTTCGTCATCGGTATCGGTCTCCTCTGTCCATGGTGAGCCGCCTGTCGGTATCGTAGCTGCCGATGAACCTCCGTATCCGCCCAGATTAGCTTCTTTTAGTTCCGGCAATCTTTCCAATTGATAATTGGTTATCGCGGTTCGCACAAAACCTGTAGCTGGCCCGTAAACCTTGATCTTTGCCAGATAAAACGTATCAAATGACTGCGGGCCTATTCCACCCACTACCACAGAATCAATCTTGAAATCTATCAGCATCTGGGCAACCGTTATTCCCATACCGCGAACCTGGGCGGCATAAGGGTTAGCAATCGAGGTTGCCTGGCTTTTATTATAATCATACAGAATAAAATACGGAGCAGAAGCAAATCGATAGTAAATCTGACCGTCCAAACTCGCCGAATCAGAGGGCACAATTATGCGATTGGTTTTCGTAATCTCTTCATCAAAGCTCATCAACACAACCTGAGGCGGGAAATCACCTTCGTCAGGGAGTGTCACAAAAATATTTTTGGCATAATAAGGTGAGTAGACATCCAGAAGAACATTTTCGTCATCTTCAAGGGCCTTATAAAGGGCCTGTAAATTAGGCGTAGGAACCTGATTGATACTTACGATAACATCACCAACTTCAAGGCCCTGTAAATCGGCAAGGCTGCCTTTGGCAACCGCAACAATAATAACGCCCTTTATTGCATCAGGTATCTTGAACGCATCCCTCGTGTCATCTGTCAGTGGCGAAACAGAAATCCCCCAGGGTGTAGACAAAACAGGGTCAATAGCAGTCCCCGCTGTCTTTTGAATATTCGTATCAACTGCAGCGATATTACTAGGCTGAACACCAAGTGTAATATATACATTTCTCATGCCGCCGTTTACAGTATCGACAAGAAGCCTGACTGTATCTCCCGGCTCAAGCTCTGATATCAAATCCTGAACCTGGAATGAATCGACTATATTAACTCCATTCATGGAGACAATCACATCTCCTCTTTGCAGCCCGGCCACATCCGCAGGGGAACCTGGCGTAATGCCGTTTACTAAAACCCCGGTATTTGCCGTCAAATTAAGCGCATCACTGATGGTGGCATCCAACTCCTGAATTTCCGAGCCCAGCCAGGCAAGCTTTGAATCCAGCTTATTATAGTTTATCTCAAGCCCACCGTCGGCGGTGCCTTTGAGCACATGGTCAAACAGTGTCATAAAAAGAAAGCCAAAGGTTGCAAGGGCCAAAAGCCCGACAACTATAGCCCATCGCCTGATCACCCGCTTCTTATATTCCAGAACCTGTTCTTTTTCTCTGGGCGTCATGTCATCTGTTATTGTTTTTAACTTTTTCGTTTTATCCTTATTCTTTTTCCATATCATAGCTATATTTCCTTTAACTGAGTCTCTGTTACGCGGGACACAATTACTACGTCCCCGATCCTTTCGAACTTATCCATTATGTTTTTCTTAATCCTTTCGATTATCTTTTTTACCTCGGAAACTTTTATCTGTGGGTCAAACATTGCCTCAATGTCTATCCAGTTTTTTTGTCCGATCTGCCTGGAGCGCAGCCTGCTTACATCTCTTATGGCGCTTTCTTTCAGAACTATTTTTTTTACCTGGGCAAGCATTCCTTTGTCAAAAGACCGGTCGGTCATGCCCTTGATTCCTAAAGTCAATGTTTCTAATCCATTTTTGGCGATCATAAAACCGACAATAACAGCAGCGATGGGGTCAAGAACCGGAAATCCGATTCTTGCACCAAAAACACCTGCCAACACTGCCAGCGACGACCACACATCAGCCCTGTTCTCCAAGGCATTTGCTATCATTGCAGGGGAATCCACCTGCTGGCCGACACAAAAGGAATGTCTAAACATAATCTCGTTAGCTACAACGGATATGACCGCCGCCCACACAGCCAAAATACTTGTATCGTATACATTTCCCTGAATAATCGAGGTAATCGACACTGCGGTAATAGCCACAGCTGCACAAACAAGCAACACCCCAAATATGGCTGATACGATAAATTCTACATTACCATGGCCCCACGGATGGTCTTCGTCAGGTGGCGTCGAAGAGACCTTTAAACTGATTATAAGCAATACCGATACGACAACGTCGCTTAGAGAATGAATAGCATCGGCGATTAGAGCATGGCTTCTGCCGAATATGCCGCCTAACAGCTTTACGACCAGAAGGGCGAGGTTACCCCAAAAGTTTATCCCGCCGACATGCTTGGCACACCAGTAACATCTTTTACAAACAACCGCCATAGTTTTAAATTTGTTATGTGATAAATGATAACAGTATTTACTTTAGTTCCGGCTCCGACGCACGGGATATGATTACCACGTCAGCTATCCCCTCGAATCGTCCCATTATGTTTTCTCTAAGACTTGAGATTGTAGTTTTTATTTCCGCAACCTTCACCTCAGGAGCAAAAATTGCCTCAAGGTCAATCCAATTTTTCTGGCCGATTTGTCTGGCTCTTAATCGGCCTATATCTTTTATACCTTCTTCCTTCAAGACCAGTCTTTTCACGCCGGCAAGAGTCTTTTTGTCAAAAGACCGGTCGGATATACCTTTTATGCCTTCAAGAAGCGTATCTAATCCGAATCTGGCAATCATAAAACCAACAACAATAGCAGCGATAGGGTCTAAGAATCTAAATCCCATCTTTGCACCGAAAACACCTATCAAAGCGGCAAGCGACGAATAAGCATCTGACCTTTTCTCCCGAGCATTTGCTATCATTACAGGCGAATCCATCTGTTCTCCGATACAGATGCCCTGCCTGAATAAAATTTCATTAGCAACAATGGATATTACCGCTGCCCATACTGCAAGAATTCCGGGGTCGTCAATATCTCCTGCAACAATTGATATCAGTGAGCTAAGAGTGATGGTAATAGCCGCACATATAAGCAATACGCCGATTATGGCCGACGCGATATATTCTACATTACCGTGCCCCCAGTGATGGTCCTCGTCCGGCGGGACAGCAGAGACCTTTAAACTTACAAGCATCATTAGCGATACGATGATATCACTTAGCGAATGCACAGCATCGGCGATTAACGCCTGGCTTCTGCCGAATACGCCGCCTAAAAGTTTCACGGCAAGCAGAAGAATATTGCCAAACAGATTTAAACCGCCAACATGCCTGGCACACCAGTGACATTGTTTACAGGCAACCGCCACAGATTAAAACTCCAAAATAACATCAAAGGGTGAAAAGTAAAAGTAGGCAAGCCATCCCGAGGAGAATAGGCAATTTTAATTTTTAATTTTTAATTTTCGATTTTCTTTTTCAAACATCCATTCAGCCTTATTGTCCCAGCTATAGTACGGCTTTTTCTTGAAACGCAGAATCTTCCCGATAATATTGCCGGGAAAAGTGCTTAGGCAAGTATTATAAATGTTCACCTTTTCACTGTACTGGAGCCTCTTGTCATAAATCTGGAACTCAACTTTCGCAATTTGAATAACAAGCTCTTTATACGGCTGGCTTGAGACAAGTTGCGGGTAATTCTCAGCTACAGCCATAAGCTTTGTTAAACCGGCTGCCGAAAAATCGCTTCCAACAAATTCCTTCGCACTCTTGATAAGTTTCTTCAAATCGTCCGAGACAGCCATGGAATCTTTTCTTGTCTCTATCGCGGAAGTAAATATTCCCTCTTCATGCGTTATGAACCCTTTCACCACATCCGTCAGACCGGTAACAATATTCTTCCTCATCTGAAGCCCAGCTTCTACCTGCGCACCCAGATTGCTTATCTGCTGTTTCATCACGGTGAATGTGTTGTAAAAGTATATATGGGCATATATACAAGCTGCCATCAGCACCGTTATGGTAATAAGCACATAATAGTCAGCAATAAACCGGCCAAGTGAATGCAGCCACCGCCTCTTCTGAAAATGCTCCGACCCCAAAACAACTCGCACTTTCTCCTGACGTTTTGTACCGGCTGATTTTCTAAAAGGAATCGCCATAGACATTCAACTCCCTAAATCTCTTCCAGTTCCATAGCCTTTTTGAAACATTCCATAGCTTCTTCACGCCCACCCATCGCCTCGTAAGTGTAACCAAGTCGCTTGTGAGCCTTGGAGTAGTTAGGTTCAATTTCTATTGCCTTGGTGAAATTTTCTATCGCTTTTTCATAATTCTTGAGCTTGTCATGCGCAACACCGAGGTTATACAATACGTCAAACGATACGCCGTTTTTACGAGCAAGTGCACTGAGATACTTAACCGCTGCTTTAGAATCGTCGTTCTTTATTGCCATAAGGCCCAATCTGTAAATGGGATCCGTAAGAGACTTATCCATCTCAGCAGCTTTCTTGTAAGCCTCCTGGGCCTCTTCGTCCATACCTTCCCGCTCACAGCAGATGCCGAGGTTGTAATAAATGATTGCCTCCTCTTTACCCATACCAATCAATTTGTTGTAATGGTCGATAGCTTTTCCATACTGACCTCGCTTCATTAGTGTAGCAGCTCTTTGGGAGACCAGTTCCTTTGCCTCAACAGCTTCAATATGTGTTAAATTACAGTACGCATTAACAAGACCATCAAGGCATCCTTTGAGTTTACCAAAAAAACTCTGCGTCCGAAGGGTCAGCGGCACTGCCTGCTCCTTTTTGGACTCTTTAGTTTCGCTCTTATTTGTCATCTTTTATGCCTCCTAACTTGCTTCTTTGACAGCCCATTTTGCTTTCATTTTGCGAATACCAGCCAATATCGCTACTATTCCAAATAAAAGCACCACCAGCGGCACAACAGCAACCAGTATATCTTTGAACATATACCAGTTACCCATTATCCCCCACAGTCCAATCACGATCGCGATGATTCCTACAACAATGTGCAACATTTTTTGCTCCTTTCTGCTAATTTTCTTTCAATTTTTGACATTTTTTACGTTTTTCTTCGCGTTTTTAGCACGTTTTTCACGCGTTTTTTTCAAATATTTACTCTGCCATTGCTTGTTTCAATGGCATAATCCCACGCTTTTATTCCACCTGTCACGTTATAAACATCCTTGAAGCCGGCATTTACAAGTATCTGACAGGCAACCTGACTTGTTACCCCTACAAAACAATACACGATTATGTCTTTGGTTTTATCCAGGCTGAACAGCCTATAGCCTAATTCATTTAAGGGTATGTTTATCGCCCCGGGTATGTGGCCTGCATCGAAAGACACGTCGTCCCTGATATCGACGATTATAAAATTATTGTCTGATTTGTCGTCTATCCTGGCTTTTAACCGGTCTGTGGTAATATCGTAGTAACCGGCTTCGTTGGGCAGATTGAAAACATAATTATCAATGGTCTCAGCCGTACATACAATTCTGGCGCACACCAGCTTTGCTGCTATTACCAGGACAGCTAAAGCCAAAACAATCATTAAAGTGATAAAAACTTTTTTCTTAATCATGTGATAATAACATTCACTTCTCTTGCGGAAGGAATTTTCTCCATTAACTGTACTTTGACGTGGCGAGTGATTTTGTCGGCCTCGGACATACTGAGGTCGTCATCTATGGTTATCCACATATCTATATGCAGTAGGGTTCCAACATATCTTGCCTTTATGTTTACAATTTCCTTTACCTGGCTGACCTTTTGCACACAGGCCTTTATACGTTCCATAATTTTTTTTGAAGGAACCTTGTCCATAATTCCCGCGAACCCAACAAAAACCATCCGCAAGGCCACAAAGAACACAACGATTGAAATGATTGCGACACCAATCCTCTCAAGATAGGCACCGCCAAGATAAGAAAGAATTAAAAATAACAGAATAAAGGATGAAATCCACGCACCGATACGATTGTATCGACCTGACATGGCCAGCATTGTATTTGAGTAGCTTTTACTCTTTTCCTTGAGATATCGGTAAAGTACCTCATTAGTTATTATAGATATGAGCGTAACCATTATGGCCAGGGAATATAAACCATGCACCTGCAGTCCGACCATTACTACCAGACTGTAGAAAAGCATATGGATAGAAATAACCAGTCCGAGAAAGCCTACCACCACCATACTTATGAAAAGTACCTTGCCCAAACCGTAGGGGTATTTCTCATTATGTGGTTTTTGTTCTATAACCTGTGCTTGCCATGGAATCAAAAAGGCCGCTGCTGCCATAAAGGAAAAAAGACCATCCATCAAAACCAGCCTGCTCCCACCTAGTGAGGCAATTCCAAACTTCAGAACAGCAATAGCCAAATTAGCCAGCACCCCGGCGACGAATGGCCGAACAGATTTGTCGAGATTTGAATATAATTTAATTGTGTTCATTTGCGTTTAATTTACTTTTTGTTATTTTTGGAATTTTTTATAAAACCTACGAGAGACGCTGTGCCATAACCGACAATAAAGCTAAAGGCCAAAAGAAAAACCGTTCTTATCTCAAAGCCGTTTGTGAAAGGCAGATTTACCCGTGTTGTATGCATGTTGCCGCCAATAAACAGGAAAATAATCAAAACAATAATTATGACTACTATCGTTCGCCACATATTTTTTACCTGATTGTGTCTTTGACAATTGGTTTTACTTTATTAATGGGTATAGCAAATCCAACGCCCGTGAATACGCCGGTGGGAGCGTATATTGCTGTGTTTATGCCGACAACTTCACCGCTTCCATTGATAAGCGGGCCACCGGAATTACCCCTGTTAATGGCTGCATCAGTCTGAATCATATCATCGTAGGTTTGGCCATCTATAACAAGGTTTCTTGAATCATCGCTTATGATCCCTGCCGTAACGGTCTGCTCCAGGCCGAAAGGCGCCCCTACAGTCAGAACCCTGTCGGCCACTTTTATCATGTCGGAATCTCCAAGAATAGCAGCAGGCATAGGTGAATCGGGTTCGATCTTAAGAATAGCGATATCGTTTTCTACGTCTTTGCGGATAATTGTTGCCGAATATACTGTTCTCTCGGAGCTAAAAGTTACAATCTTGATATTCACCGCATTGGCTACTACGTGGGCATTGGTTACAATATAACCCCTGCGGTCAACAATAATGCCTGACCCCAGAGATGCTTCTTCAACGAACTGTATGGAGGGATCATCGAAGACGACAGAAGCGGCTAAAGCCGGCCCGCCTCTTCTTTGTGTTACCTTATCGGCAGTAATATTAACAACCGCAGGTCTGACCGATGCAAAAGCAGAGGCAAAATCATCGTCTGAGCATGTCAACACCAGATTGGAACTTGCAACAGTACCCGGACGCTGCCCCGGACTTGTAAGTGCATCTGCATCCGCTGCAATGGTTTGCTCCTGTAAAAGTACTTTCTTTCGCAACAGGTTCCATCCAAGAAGCGAGTCTCGCGTACCATATATCCCCAGGTTGACAGTGCCCCAATAGACTATGAGGAAATTAACCACAACAAGTGCTACGAGCACCCACAATATATTTTCTGAAAGCCATTTTTTGAAATTCATCCGCACACCTTTTTATTATTCTTGGTTCTCATAACGTTCCCCCGACTCCTCAAGCCGTTTACATACCGGCTTTTCATAATCGTCTTCTTCATTTGTATGCTCGACAAGTATCACTTTATTATCATCAGTAAATACCGACAGTATTCTGTCCAGCAGGCTTGTTTGAGTTTGGGCGACTGATTCGATAATACCAGTCGAATCCAATGCCACATAACGCAATGCACCTTGTCTATAAACATCCAGAAGTGCTGTGCCATCTTCGTCTGATGATAATGCTTCGAAGAAGTCGCTCATATCCACGACTGGCGTATTGTTAATACTAATAATCACATCACCTGACTGTAAGCCCGCTTCATCCGCCATGCCGCCGGGTGTTACCGAAAGAATTACAATTCCATCGATATTGGCGCCGATACGCAGCAAACTGCGCAAATCTGAACTAAGAACAGAAAGCGATACACCCCAGCCAGAATCACTCGGTTCTTGAGCAGTCTCCGGAACAGCAGATGAATTGGCAAGAGTGGTATAGACAATATCCTTTTGTCCATCTCTTACATATATGATTCTTGCATCGTCACCGGGATTTAGCTGGGCCATAATATTTCTGAAACCATCCACATTCTCTACTGGAATGTTGTTCAAAGACAGGATAACATCACTTCTTTGAAGTCCCGCCTTTTGAGCAGGGGATCCATCAATAACACTGGTTACCAAAACACCACAATTAGTTGGCAAAGACAACTGCTGGGCGATAACCGAATCCACAGACATAATCTCTATTCCGAGAAAGGCTGAAGATGCTGGAGGCTGTTCCACTGTAAGAGCGGTCTGAACAATCGGCTTATCTGTCTTTGGGTTACCGGCAGCATTACTCAAAAAACCATATTCACTTTTTTTCAGATGGGAATATACAAGGCAGCCCAAAAAGCCAACCACCATCCCGCCAATAACAAAGGCCAGCCAGTAATACCGCTTCAGGCTTTTGCCTGTCTGGTTTTTGTCAACATTCAAAACAGTTGTCATTATTCGTCGTCGTCATTACCTTCAAGCTTATCGAGCCGCTTATCATGTTTTTTGAATTTGAATGCACCCCAAAATGCTACAACGATCAATACCAAAAGTAAAAATTGTCCAAGTGACATACGATAACTCCTTTCCTTGATTTACACTTTTTTATTTTCTATTCATTCCCAATAGGCTCAGGAACTGTACTATGGCAAGAGCCAACGCTATTATGTAGGTAAGTGCAGCAGCCTTGAGCACCTTTTTAATTCCTTCAAGCTCTTTCTCATCGGCTACGCTGTTTTCTTTAACATATCGCAGTGCTCTGGCCGAGGCTTCCAACTCTACAGGCAGAGTAACGATGTAAAAAACAACTATGGCGAGGAACAAGAGCAGCGCCAGATTGATAAAAAATGATGCCAAAGCAACTCTGGAAAGCAGTATCCCCAAAAACAAAAGCGGTAATATAAAGTATCCAGCCTTTTCCACAATTGGCGCGATATTATTTCTGAACTTTGCCGGTGGGTAGTCGGTGCCGTGCTGTATTGCATGTGCCGCTTCGTGTGCAGCGATTCCTATCGCGGAAATAGAGGAGTTTCTGGCAACCCGGCGGGAAAGCCTGACTACATTGTGGCGAGGATCGTAATGGTCCCTGAGATTGCCGCTGACCTCTTCGATAACAACCTCGTTGAGACCAGCGGAATTGAGCATCGTCCTGGCGAGGCGACTGCCGGTAATTCCTTTTTTAACAGGCTCCTTCGAGTACCTTTCATATAACTGTCTGACCTTGATACGCGCGTATAAGCCGTAGATAACCAAAGGTACAATCAAAAAACCAGATATAACGTAAAATCCTGTTAGTATATCCATTTCACTAAACCTCTTTTTGTTTTACTTTAACTGTTCTTGTATGCAATCCCTGTCCCCCAAGGGGGATTTGCCCATTCTATCCCGTCACACGCTACTCGACACGCACCGCATTCGAGGCAGTTTTCATATCTTACATCGATTTCGTTTTTAGCTTCGTCCCAGACATAAACTTCTGCCGGGCAAATATATGTACATATCCGATTGAGGCACTCGCGGCATAACTGTTCATCGAGACTGATATGTGATTCGGCCAGAGACTTTCTGCGAACGGTATAAAGCTTATCATCCAAACTAAGGGACTCGGCAAGCTGATTGTTTGTTTCTTCTGTTGCCATAATCAGATTCCGCCTTTCATCAATGCCATAACTGTTCTTGCTGCTTTAATAAAATTTACCTTGCTGCGTATCATACGAACAATATTACTCTTGACGACACTCTTCGGTACGTCACTTACCTTGAAATAGCTTGTTATCACATCTTTAATAAGATGTGGATAATCATTTAGCAGCTCTTTGTGTGTGCGTAAGATATCTATAAAATCCCTGGTGCTTTTCATATTCTGCAGGACAAAAGAATTCTTCAGTCGCCGTTCGTACTGCCAAAGTGTTTTGGCATCGTAAATTCCATTTTTCCTGTTTTCCAATATTGTCTCAGCAGCCATCATCCCTGAAGCCATAGCCATATTCACACCTTCGTGGCAGATACTATTGTTTACGAAACCTGCTGCATCGCCAACCAACATAAGACCATCGGTATAAAATCTCGGCAGATTTTTATAGCCGTCCATCGGGATCATATGAGCGGAATATTCCAATGTTTTGCCGCCTTTTATCAGAGGCCAAATACACGGATGGTTTTTGAATCTGTCCAGCAGTTGGTTCGGCGATGGAGGATTTTTGTATCCATACAGTTCACTAATAACAACACCAACGCCTACGTTCAATGAATCGGTGTTGGTATAAACAAACCCGTCACCTAACATGCCCGGTGTGGCGTCAGCAAAATACTCGTATGCCGCTCCTCCTCTGCCGGTCAAACCAAATCTTTCATCAATTACATCTTTGCCCAGTTTTATCACTTCTTTGACAGCGACAACTCGAGCACGCATCGATAACCTGTTGCGAAGACCGGCCTTTTCCGAGAGCATGGAATTGGCACCTTCGCCGCAGACGACAACATCGGCCATCAGGGTGTTGTCGGGGTCATCTGCCGAGCCGGTAGTTACACCGATAATCATTTTGCCGTCCCGCAGGAAATCAGTTACCGCTGTGCCGCAGATAATCTTAGCTCCCTGTTCTTCGGCCTTTCCGGCAAACCATTTATCAAATATGGACCGTCTGACGATGTATGAATGATTGTAAGGAGGCTTTTTATATTCTTCTGAGTCGATATTCAAAGAAACTTCTGAGTTGTTTATCAGCAACGCAAAGTGCTTTTTAGCGACAAATCTTTCTACTGGTGCTTCGGTATAAAATTCGGGGATCAATTTACTCATCTGGTCAGCGAAAAATATTCCGCCAAACATATTCTTGGCGCCGGGATATTGTCCTCTTTCGAGAATTACAACATCCAAGCCGGCCTTGGCGAGAACATACCCGCAGGCAATTCCCGCCGGTCCCGCCCCTACGATAGCCACTTCACATTTATGCATCCCTATTTTCCATCTGTTTAGCCCTAGAGTTCTTGCTTCCAAAGACATATTTTATATCTGTGACTTTCTCTTTGACTTCCTGGACGCCGCGTCCGACACCGAATACGAAATTGTACAGGAAGCTTTTCTTATCTTTGGCTCTTTTTTCACTTCCGCTATCTGCCGTTTCTTTGGGCTGCTGACTTTCACTGTAAGAGGTGAAGAATTCCTCGAAGTAATCACAGTTCAAACAATCACCCTCGCAGTGAATCACTTCTTTGCCAAACTGGCGTACAACCACGAAGCAGTAATTGATCCGGCTTTTATACAGCAGACAGTTTTTGCACTCTTTATGGCAATTGGTCTTTTGTGGATATTCCCAGCAGTGGCACAACGATTGTGATTCGACGTTACCCTTTTCTTTGTAAAAAGACTCATAAAAAGATATTGCTTCGGAGACTGGTATCCTGCAATGGCCTCCGGTAGTTTTCATTGCTCTGATTTTACCGCGATTAACCCAATTGATGATGGTGAAACGAGAAACACCACAGAGTTTTGCAAGTTCGGTCGTTGTCAGATAATCTTTCCGTAAATTGATTTTGTTTTTAGCTATGGCTTCTTTCAGCATGGTAAAAATAATCCTCCTGCAAAAAAGTTCTGTGCAGATTTCCTAACTACTCAAAGCAAGACTTTTTTCTAATTCAACATCCGTTACAACAAGCTCAGCTTGCTCGGGTGATCGTATTTTTTCTATTTCCCTTGTTAAAGCAGGAACAACTTCAAGCACATCACCCACAATACAGTAATCCGCCACGTTGAAGATCGGTGCCTTCGGATCTTTGTTGATAGCTACAATAATCTCCGAAGACTGCATCCCGACAAGGTGCTGAATGGCGCCGCTGATACCGCAGGCTATATATAGTTTGGGTCGGATGGTTTTACCCGTTTGTCCTACCTGGTGACTATAAGAAGCCCATCCTGCATCTACAGCCCCGCGTGAAGCACCAACGCCGCCACCAAGTGCTTGAGCCAGGTTTTCGATAATTTCAAAATTCCCGGCATCTCCAAGCCCCAATCCTCCGGCAACTATTATTTCTGCTTCTGCGATGCTGGCTGTTTTTGCAGACTCTTTAACTACCGCAAGAAGCTGTGCTCTCTGAGTTAAGCTATGCTGTTTATAATCATATCTAACGATTCTCCCGATACGCGGCTCATCTCGCTGCGGGCAATTGAAAACTTTCGGACGCACACTTGCCATTTGCGGACGGTGGTTCGGGCAAATAATAGTAGCCATCAGGTTGCCGCCGAAAGCTGGCCGGGTCTGCAGCAAATTCCTGGTTTCCAGGTCTATCTCAAGGCCGGTACAGTCCGCGGTCAACCCGGTCTCCAGTCGGCTGGCTACTCTTGGAGCTAATGAACGCCCGATAGCTGTCGCACCGAGTAAAACAATGTTTGGTTTATGCTCCTTAATCAGTCCGGTTATTACTTCTGTAAAGACCTCTTCGATAAATACCGCTAATTGTGGGGACTGAGCCAGATAAACCTTGTCGGCACCAAAACAGACCAAATCGCGGGCAGCCTTTGCAACCTGGTCCCCCAGCAACATTGCACAAAGAGGCTCGCCAAGCCTGTCGGCTAACTTTCTACCTTCACATAGAAGCTCAAGCGTGACATTTGCGATTCGCCCTTCTTTTTGCTCAGCAAATACCCAAACACCTCTATATTGGCTCTTGTCGATAATCGACCCATCTTCACGAATCAGCTCGATAGCTTCAAACTTTTCGCAGGCCTCGATACAGACTCCACAGAGATTACAGTTAGTTATATCAATCCGGGCCAATTTTTCTACAACCATGATGGCACCGAAAGGACATACTTTGACACAAAGTTTGCATCCCTTACATTTTTCCTTAATCACGCGTATACCCATATTGCATTCCTTTACAATATTTCTACCTGACGAAGTTTTGACACCAAATCCGCTATCTGTTCGGCAACCATCCCTTCAAGAAATTGACCTTGCCGCTCGTGTTGCGGTGTAGTCATTTTAACAACCCTGGTAGGAGAACCTTTCAATCCGATTTTGTTCTCATCTGCGTTGATGTCCTGGGCAGACCACACTGTAATGTCACTTTTCGCAGCGGTAATTTTACCCCTCAATGACGGTGGGCGAGGTTCGTTAATTCCTTTGGAAACCGTAATCAATCCGGGAAGTAAGAGCTTTACTCTATCAATACTATCCTCGGTCATACGTCCTGCGACCATATATTTGTCTGTTACTTCATCTATTTTTACTACACAGCTAATGTGTGGGATACCCAGCCTTTCGGCCAGCGATGGTCCGACATGTGCGGTATCACCATCGATAGCCTGCCTGCCGCAAATAACCAAATCGAATCGGCCTATTTCTTTCACCGCCCTGGCCAACGTATAAGAAGTAGCAAGGGTATCAGCGCCTGCAAAACTGATATCGCTGAGCATAACGGCCTTATCCGCTCCTATACTTATTGCCTCACGCAAAGTATCAGCTACCTGGGGTGGACCCATTGATAAAACTGTTACCATTCCTCCGTATTGTTCTTTAAGACGCAAGCCTTGCTCTATCCCATTTAAGTCAAATGGATTGATAACACTTTCTACGCCTTCACGGATAAGCGTATTAGTTTCACGGTTAACACTAACTTCGAAAGTATCAGGAACCTGTTTGACACAGACAATTATATCCATCTCTATCCTAATAATTCAGCTTTCCACCAACTGTGCCATTGGTCAATCAGACGCTCAGGTGAAATTTGTTTCGTTGACATCTTTTTGCCAGTGACAGCTTGTAAGGCATCGAGGGCAGCTTTCCTTATCGAATCGGCAGAATCATCCAACCGCTCAATCAAAGCCGAGATAACTCGACGAAGCTGGGAGTCGCCAATGGTCTTGAGTTGTCCGCCTAACCAGCCTATACATGTAACAGCTCTTCGCCGAACACTTGCGTCTTCGTCAGATAACATCACTAAAAGTTTCGGCAGACTCTCGATCCCAGCTAAGCGATATGTCCCCCACACAGCAGCTAAACGTACAGAAGCAGTCTCGTCTGTCAAAGCACTTTCAACAGCACTTAGTCCTTCAGCCATTTCAAGTGTTGTCAATGCCTTGATGCATTCCTGACGTACCATCGCTGACTTTTCATTGGCTATATGAGCAACGAGAACCCGGGCTGACAACTCATGAGTAATACCACCTATTGCTTTAGCTGCATCTATACGGGCAAATGTATCGGCGCTGGCAAAGTCAGAAAGAGCCTTTGTAAAAATTATCCTGTTGGCTGCGTTTACAAAATCAGCTGCCTGCACATCCTCGACTGTTACTTCCACCGGCTCTGTTAACTCAACCTCCAGCAGCGGCTCAGGTTCTATTTCTTCAACATCTATCTCGACCTCAGACTCAAGTATCGGTTCCGGTTCCGGCTCTTCAATATTTTCAATGTCTGCATCTATAAGCTCTTCTTGACTAACATCAGCTTCAATTAAAGGTTTGATTCCTTCGGCAGTCGGTACAACAGCAGGTTCATCTTGATAGTCTGTTTGTGGCGAAATGATGTCTATATCTGATTCTTCTTCAGATGCTTCTTCTGACTTAAGACTAACATCAGCGACATTAGATTCCAAAGAAGCTATCTTTGCCTCAATCGAATCGGCCCGTATTCCTGCGTCATCCGCTTCTTTGCGAGCCTTCTCAAGCTCCGAAGTCAAAGTTTCATTCTCTGCCTGCAGATTGCGAAGTTGCTTGTTAAGCTCAGTTTGTGAATGTTCAGCTTGGTTTTGTGTTTCAGCCAACTCACTCTGCGTTGCGGCAAGGTCGGCTTCCAACTGGGCTGCCTGTGTTTTTAATTTCTCTTCTAAATCCAGCATCTTATTGTTCCCAGTTCGCTGTTTTTCCAACTCAAACTTCAAAGAGTTATTATCCGATCGAAGGTTACTTATTTGAGACTTGAGTTTAGCCTGAACTTGTTTTGCTTTGCTTTGCGTTTTTTCCAGATCGGAACTCAAGGATTTGTTTTCCACCTGTATAGCATCGAGCTTCGATGCAAATTCAGATTGAGCTTGCTCGGATTTCTTTTGCGTCTCTTCCAATTCTTGCTGGATTGCAGCAAACTCAGATTCCAAATCGGCTACCCGCTTACTTCGGCCAGATCCCACAGTAGTTGTCTTTGCAGGATTGCTCTGTGCTTCTTCGAGTTGGCTTCTGATATCATCAAGCTCCGATTCAAGTGCAGCCGCTCGTGCCCTTACTGCACCTTCACGGGATTTCGTCTCACTCAGTTCGCTTCGCATTTGATCCAATTCAGCTACTAACGAGTGATTTTCTGTTTTCAGCTCCTTTAGTTGTGATTCAAGCTTGGATTGTGTTTTCTCTGCGTTAGCCAGCTTTCGTCGGGCTGCAGCAAGGTCGAACTTAAGTGTAGAAGTTTTGGCGCTGTCCGACTTCTTTTCAGATGCATGTTTGACCTTTTTGTCAGCTAAGCCAAGCATCTCTTTCCCTGCCGATACACTGCCACTTGCAAAGTCTGTGATTTTGCCGCCAATAGTTGCTACCTTACCCGCAAAAGCACCTGTATGTTCGGACACAGTCCCAACGAACTCTAAAAACTGTTTCTCGTTATCCATCGTTAATACCTATAATTGGCAATGAATCATACCGCATTGCTCCGAACAACAGCAAAACACTCGAAATCGGTTTCTGTGTCCGGAAAAAGTAATGACCCGCCGACAAACACTACAGCAGAGCAGACTATGCCGTACAGACCGGCATACAAGCCTAAAGATTCGAGTTTTTCCGGAAGGATAATGGTATTGGTTAACAACAAAACTGTGGTCATTCCTCCGGCGAGCATGCCGGCCATGGCACCGGAGCAACTGCTCTTTTTCCAGAAATAGGCACCAAGGGTCGGCACAAACAGCCCTGAAACCATAAAGGCATAGGTGTAGAGACCGGCATTTAGAACCGAAGTGAACTGGGCAGCCATAATAACCGAAAGTGTGCCGATAATAAGAGTTATCAACATCGACAAACGAATCGATGCTTTAGTTGAAATCTTGCGAATAAAATAGCGTTCTATAATATCAGTCACGAAGTTGCCGGAAGATGCCATAAGACAACTATCCGCTGATGACATTATCGCTGAAAAATATGCCACGATGACTATCCCGGTAACGCCAGCTGGCAGAACATCGCGAATAAGTATCGGCATAGCCATTTCCGGCTCGGCGCCCGGAGCAACAATACGGGCACACATACCGAGAAATGCTCCGGCAAATGCCATGACCGGATACTCAAGAAAACCCGCAATATACCATGCACGTTTGGCCTCATACTCATTTTTACAAGCATACATTCGCTGATATATCGTACTGCCAATCAACCAGGCAGGAATAATCGTTACCATCCAATTAATAAATGTTGCCGGTGAAATGTTTGAAAGAGAAAAGTATTCCGGCGGCAGTTTCTCCCTGAGGGCATCTAAGCCTCCGATTTTATACAAAGTCACAGGAATCGTAACAAAGATAAGGCCGCCAAGAAGCAGTGCCAATTGAGCGGTATCAGTATAAATGACCGCCTTAAGACCGCCAATAACCGTGTAAGTTATTGTAATAACCGCCATAAAAACCAGTGCAAATGTGATTGGCTCAACTCCAAAAGGATTGTTCTGGATGATTGTCACGGAAGCTAACTTGGCACCGGCAAGCATTTGAACGCCGGCAAAACCAAGGTAAGCAATGCCGGAAATTACCGCGGCGACTAAGGCTACACTATCGTTATATCTGTACCGAAGAAAATCAGGGTAGGTCATAAATTTGTTTTCTGCATCAATTTTCTTGATTCGTGGAATAATAAATACTGCACTTAGCCAGGCTCCTACAAGACCGGTAAACAAAAGCCAGCTTCCTGCAAGTCCCATCACAAAACCAAGGCCGCCTAAACCAATGGAAAAGCCCCCTCCGACATCCGTAGCAACAATTGAAAACCCTACATAAGAAGACCCTATCGACCGACTGCCGACGTAATAATCTTCGATGTTCTTGTTACGAGTAAAATGATAAAGGCCGATTGTTAAAATACCTGCCATATACAAAGAGAATATCAAATAATCAAATATGGTCATATCTACATGCGGCCCTTCAGGCAGGACCGGCCGAATTGTTCTTTTCCAGGATGATGTCTTTAAGGAAAAGCTTAGATGAACCTTGGCTTATTATTAATTCCTGTCTATCTTGCTCTTGGGCTTGACACTTGTCTTTTTTGCTCTGGTAACTGCCGGTTTAGGTTTCTCCGGTTTTTCTTCTAACTTGTCTTGCTCAGCTGCTGGTTTTTGCTTTTCCAACTCAGCAAGTTTCTTTTTTGCCTGGCTCTTTATGGATTCGGTTGCCTTGGTGAGTGGTTTTTGTTTGGGTTCCAGCTTTGCTGCCATCATATTTTTGACACAATCGCTGATTTCCTTGCTGCGAACCACCACCTTCCCAGCCAGGGTACCCGCAAATTTAGATACAGTCTCCACGGTTTCCAAAAGTTCTGATTTGTGGTTGTCCATTGTCGGCACCTTTCTTCTCCGGCCTGAAATTTTTCTTAAACAATATCCACAAATAGTTAGACAGCCAATAAACTGCAGACCGGACTTTTCAAACTTTTAGTTTCCGTGTCCCTTAAGCGGTAGCTGGCCTTGGCTGGCTGGCTTTTTCGTAACCATTTTTGAAAGCCTCCTTTACTTCAGAGGCTACTTCACGGGTTTTTGCATACAGCTTGTCCAATGCATCCGGACACTTCTTGCGAACAACTTCCACGCTTACAGCACCGACGAATACCCCGCCTAGCAGAATTCCTAAACTCTTAAGCATGACATCTCCTTTTCTTGTCAACACAGAATTGTTTTGCTTTATTTGACTTTTACTTTCTTATCATCAGATTTTGTAAAAGGCGTTGAGTTCCAAAATCGCTTTATGCCATCTTCGGCCTTTTCCACCAGTTCCGACTTACTTGAACGAAGAAACTGCATTCCTGCTGCTCCTAAAAGTACACCCAATATAGCCAATCCTATTACTGCCATCTCTAAATCCTTTCTCTGTTGATTTTTTCCATTAAAAAAACCCAGCCAGCTATCCATTTGGATAATCAGCCAGGTTTATCTTTCTAACCTTTTCTGCCCCACCCCGGGGAGTATTAAAAACTCCAGCAGTCCTTGCTGGTATTCTATCCACGCTCGATATTATGAGGCCAAGCCCAATTGTGATATAAGATGCAGCATTGGGTCATTATCATATATCAATGGATAGCGCAGCGATAATCACTGAGCCATTATTTTCTCAAAAGCATTTTATTCGGCGTAAAAAACCTCCTGTCTAATTGCATCGTCCTAATTTTCGTTTTTTGACTCACTCGGCCTTATCCCACACTCCGTCCCCGTCGGTTACAGTAATATCCTGTACCATTTTTCGATAAAGCCTGCCGCCGTAATTCATTTTCGCTCGTCGAAAGGCAATAAACCACACATTTGGTGGTACTTGTTGTTGCAACCTTCCGACTCTGCCCTAATCAACAATTTGCACACTCTAATTACACCAACAATGCCTGTCAAACTTTTTTTTAGGAAATTCAACAAAACCATCAATAAGCCTAAAGAAAATGCAAGCTCGACAAAGGCACTGTTTATCCCTTAGGTCTTAACAGGACATTACTTATGAGTCATTTGAAAGATTTTTTCATCTCACAAATGTTCGGAGAAATAACTTGACACTTCGTCTTGTTTGGCCTACCATTTCCACCATCTCTACTTCTTTGGTTGATTTAGAAAGATTGAAAAAACAGAATGTGTATGTTGATTTGAACGAAAGATGTTTTAAATGGCAGTAAGAAATACAATTTATAATGGAACCGGGCCGCGGAAAGAGTATCTGACAACGACTGAACTGGCAAAATTCTGTGGTGTCTCACGCTTTACCATTCTTAGCTGGATAGATAAGGGCAAAATCAGTACTATCAGGACCGTAGGTGGCAAGCACAGAATCCCCGTCTCCGAGGCCATATCTTTTCTGGAAACCCTGCAACGTAAGAGTTCTCTGAAAGAAAAGAAGGTCACAACTTCCGGAGCATTAGGACATTGCTGGGAATATCTGTAAAAAACAAACTGCGAGAGGGAATGTAAGAATTGTCTCATTTATGGAAGGGAGATCGATTACTGCTTCGTGGTTGTACGCCAGTTTGGCAAAGAAGTGATTCACTGCGAGGGAGATTGTTTGAGTTGTGGCTATTTTGAAAAGTTTCTTGGCTCACAAAGTGATTTTGGAAATACAGAAGAAATATCAGAAGGGAAATCTGCAAAAAGAAAATCGACTCGTTTGCTTGACATATCAAACAACCCTACCCTATATATTGCCAAATAGCAACACAGGCAAGGCAAAAAGATAACCTGATTTTGCAACTGCTTGCGCTTGTCAAGCGATCGTAGGACACCCTGGCGGTTCAAGCAGAAAAATAAGTTGTGGAAATATTGTGGCGTTGGCCTTCAGAGTTCCGCCAGTGGGACAGACAAAAAAGGCAGACCAAAACCGGCAAGATTACAACTACCCTGGGCGGTCAACAGAACATTGAAAAATGCTGTATTGGGTGCTGCCCTAAGCGCAATAAATCAAAAAGGTAATGCTTTCAGGGATTATTATGAAAGGATGGTGCAAAATGGTGTAATTAGCAGTAATGCCCGCCACGCAGTAGCACGAAAGCTGCTGACCGTGATGTGGGGAATGTGGAAATCAAACAGTCAGTTCGATGAAAATTTACTCTGTCTGGTCACCGAGTTGAATAGACCAACAGCACAGGCTTTATCGAGGTAATACTTATGGTATCGAGGTCTTTATTCGGCTCTGAGTTCCGTTTTAACCACTGGACCTGCTTTTAGCAGAGTCCCCACTTCGTGAATGAACCGGAGCCGCTTTTTTGCTATGCCTCAATAATCTGCATGGACTGCCAGGATGGTAAGTCCCCTATAGGTGGATGGCGACGTTTAATACGATTGTCTGTGATTTTTTCAGGTTGTTGATGTCCTCTAAGATTACCGGGTAAACTATGAAGTGCTGAAAGATTGGCTGTTCAAGTAAATGATTTAGTGATTGAAATAGACTCGTAGCTGACTGTATCGTAACAGGATGCCCTCAAAGCAAAAAAATGAGGGAAAAGAAATTTTATCACTTGACTT